>VFQM010001731.1_pt1 | contig 18211 bp, 19 predicted proteins | sample 3512391 | NCBI WGS metagenome assembly VFQM01 (sample SAMN10412369, study PRJNA504923) | tailings metagenome | isolation source: Replicate 1 from Balatoc abandoned mine | place: Philippines
GATGTCGGTCGTCGCGGGGCTCGACTTGAGCACCGGCACGCCCGCGGCGATCGCGTGCTCCTTCGCGGTGACCTTGTTGCCCGCCATCTCGAGCACGGCGCGCGGCGGGCCGATGAACGCGATGCCGGCGTCGGCGGCGGCCTGCGCGAGGTCGGGGTTCTCGCTGAGGAAGCCGTAGCCGGGGTAGATGGCGTCGACTCCGCTCTCCTTCGCGACGCGGATGATCTCGGCGACGTCGAGGTACGCGCGCACGGGGTGCCCGGGCTCGCCGATCAGGTACGCCTCGTCCGCCTTGAGCCGGTGCATCGAGTTGCGGTCCTCGTAGGGGAAGACGGCGACGGTTCGCGCGCCCAGCTCGTACGCGGCTCGGAAGGCGCGGATCGCGATCTCACCGCGGTTGGCAACAAGGATCTTCCGGAACATCGATTCCTCTCAGGGTGACCCGGACAGGCCGAAAAGAGGCCCGCGATGGATCGTGGTGGCATACCGAGGTCGGCGCGTGGGCGCGCACTTCAAGACTAGTGAAGGTAGGGTCGTTGATCGTGCACGTACTGAGCATCAGCTCCCTCAAGGGAGGCGTGGGGAAGACCACGGTGACGCTCGGGCTGGCATCCGCGGCCTTCTCCCGCGGCTTGCGAACGCTCGTCGTCGACCTCGACCCGCAGTCCGACGCCTCGACCGGGATGGACATCCAGGTGGCCGGCCGCCTCAACGTCGCCGACGTGCTCGCCTCCCCGAAGGAGAAGACGGTGCGGCAGGCGATCGCCCCCTCCGGGTGGACCCGCGGCCGCTCCGGCACCGTCGACGTGCTCATCGGCAGCCCCAGTGCGATCAACTACGACGGCCCGCACCCGAGCATCCGCGAGATCTGGAAGCTCGAGGAGGCCCTCGCGCACGTCGAGGCCGACTACGACCTCGTCCTTATCGACTGCGCGCCCTCGCTCAACGCGCTCACCCGCACAGCGTGGGCCGCGAGCGACCGCGTCGTCGTCGTGACCGAGCCCGGCCTGTTCTCGGTCGCCGCGGCCGACCGGGCCCTGCGCGCGATCGAGGAGATCCGTCGCGGGCTCTCGCCCCGCCTGCAGCCGCTCGGCATCATCGTCAACCGCGCTCGCGTGCAGTCGATCGAGCACCAGTTCCGGATCAAGGAGCTGCGCGACATGTTCGGGCCGCTCGTCCTCGCTCCGCAGCTGCCCGAGCGGACGTCGCTCCAGCAGGCGCAGGGCGCCGCGAAGCCGCTGCACATCTGGCCGGGCGAGAGCGCTCAGGAGATGGCGCGCAACTTCGATCAGCTGCTCGAGCGGGTCATGCGCACCGCCCGCATGGGCGAGTACGCGCAGCGCTAGAGCCGCGTCGACCCTCTGCCCGCGCGAGCGCGGTGCGGGTAGGGATGCCCGTGGTGCGGGCGGCGGTCAGCTCGCGCGCGTCGCGCGGCGCTGAGCGAGCTCGTCGGCGGGGTCGGCCGCGGCCGTCGAGTCGAGGTCGACGAGCGAGCTCTCGACCTCGCGGAGGACCTTGCCGACGGCGATGCCGAAGACGCCCTGCCCGCGGCTGACGAGGTCGATGACCTCGTCGTCGGAGGTGCAGAGGTAGACGCTCGCGCCATCGCTCATGAGGGTCGTCTGGGCGAGGTCGCTCACGCCGGCCTCGCGGAGCTGGTTGACGGCGGTGCGGATCTGCTGGAGCGATATGCCGGTGTCGAGGAGGCGCTTGACGAGCTTGAGCACGAGGATGTCGCGGAAGCCGTAGAGGCGCTGCGTGCCGGAGCCGGAGGCGCCGCGCACGGTGGGCTCGACGAGCTGCGTGCGGGCCCAGTAGTCGAGCTGGCGGTACGAGATTCCCGCTGCCCGGGCGGCGACGGCGCCGCGGTAGCCGGCCTGGTCGTCGAGCTCGGGGAGCCCATCGGTGAAGAGCAGGCCGAGGTCGTACCGTTCGTCGCGGCGGCTGACGTCGCTCATGGCCTCTACCTAACCTTCATCGTTAACGTGATACTTCGCATCACGTCATCCAGACTAGCGAGCCACCCGACCCCCGCCGCAGACATTCGCTCCGTCGGCGCGGCGTGTCGGGCCCGACTACGACTGTAGCCTGCCGAGGGCCGATCTGATCAGGCTCGAGCGCACGATCTCGAGCTGCCCGGCGATCTCGACCGCCAGTTCGGCGGCGCGCGCGCGGGAGGATGGATCGTTGCGCCGGGAGACCGGGATGAGGGCGCTCTCGATGAGCCCGAGCTCGCGCTCGGCCGCCGCGCGGAAGCCGCGAAGATGCCGCGGCTCGATGCCCGATCGCTGCAGCTCGACGAGCGATCGCAGCACCTGGAGCGCCTCGTCGCCGTACGTCTCGCCAGGGGCGATGAGGGATGCCGTCACCGCGTCGCCGAGGAGCGCGGCGGTCGCGCCGGCCTCCCGCACGAGCTCGTCACGGCTGTAGCGTCGCTCGGTCGCGAGCATCGACGGGGCGGGAACGACGCCGCCGAGCGGGAGGCTCGGAGTGCGACCGGCGTCGAGCTCGTCGAGGTAGCCGCGGATGACCTTGAGCGGCAGGTAGTGGTCGCGCTGCATCGTCAGCACGAAACGCAGCCGGTCGACGTCGGTCGGAGAGAACTTCCGGTAGCCCGACTCGGTGCGCGAGGGCGAGATGAGCTGGCGCTCCTCCAGGAAGCGCAGCTTCGAGGGGGTCAGATCGGGGAACTCGGGGCTGAGCTTGGCGAGCACCTGGCCGATGCTCAGCAGGGATGCCGCGGCCGTCGCGGGACGACGGGCTGCGGCGGCGGACCGCTCCGCCACTACGCGACCGGGCGGCGGTCGGCGCGCGAGGCGTAGAAGGTCAGGCGGAACTTGCCGACCTGCACCTCCGAGCCGTCGACGAGCGCTGCGGTGCCGTCGATGCGCTCGCCATTGAAGAAGAGGCCGTTGAGCGAGCCGAGATCGCGCACCGTGAAGGAGGTGCCGTCGCGGTGGAACTCCGCGTGCTTGCGCGAGACGGTCACGTCGTCGAGGAAGATGTCGGCGTCGGGGTGCCGACCCGCGACCGTGACATCCGCATCGAGGAGGAAGCGCGCGCCCGTGTTGGGGCCGCGACGCACGATCAGCAGAGCGGAGCCCGACGGCAGCGCCGCGATCGCCTCCTGCTCCTCGACCGTGACCCCGGCCTCCATGGCGGCGAGCTGCGCGACGAAGTCCGGACCGTAGTGGACCGTCGTCTCCGACGAGTTGTACGCCGGCGCGGCGCTGCTCTGCTCATCCCCCGTTGGGCGGCCAGACACGTTCTCAGCCATCAGTGGACCTCCTCAGGGGATTCAGCGTATCCGATGCGGCGGCCGGCGCTCCTGGCCGATTCCCCACGAGTTCGAGGGTCTGACGCAGGTACAGCGCGCCCGCCCACCAGTAGAGGAAGGCACCCCACAGCGCGAACGCCCAGCCGATGGGGTCGGAGATCGCCCGGGCGTCGGGGAAGGCCTGGCCCAGGACGAGGATCGGCAGGGCGTAGAACAGGGCGAAGGTCGCGAGCTTGCCGAGGTGGTGCACGGGAAGCGGGCCGTACCGGTGCTGCGCGAGCACGATGCCGAGGACGACGAGCATGACGTCGCGCCCCACGATGACGACGACGAGCCACCACGGCACGACCTCGCGCACCGCGAGCGCGAAGACCGCGGCGAAGATGAAGAGCCGGTCGGCCGCCGGGTCGAGCAGCTGGCCGAGACGCGTGATCTGGCTGAAGCGCCGGGCGATGATGCCGTCGACGTAGTCCGAGACGCTCGAGAACACGATGACGAGCAGAGCCGCGACGTCCTGCCCGGTCAGCACGAGGACGAGGAAGACGGGGACGAGTGCGAGGCGGATCGCGCTCAGCAGATTCGGGATCGTGAGGATGCGCGTGCTGACGGGCGGGCGGCTCGCCGGGGGCACTGCGTCGGCTTCGCTCACGCTGTCAGTGTAGTGAGGCGCGGCGCGCCCGACAGCCCGGATGCCGCGGGCGCGGGTTAGTCTGCCGCGCATGTCGTGCATCCGCTTCAACACCCCCGCACAGCGTCGGCAGCTCGCGGCGAGCGCCCCCGTGCGCGCGACCTCTCCCGACCCGGTCGCGCAGTTCCTCTCCCCCACCGTGACCGCGTCGAAGATCGCCCGCATCCGCCGGCTCGCGAGCGACGCGAATCCGCGGATCCGCGAGAGCGCGGCGCTGTCGTACCACGCGCCGGACGAGGTCTACGCGGCCCTCGCGAAGGATCCGGTCGCGAGCGTGCGCGCGTGCGTGGCGAAGAACGAGCACACGCCGTGCGACATCCTGCGCGAGCTCGCCTCCGACCCCGACGAGACCGTGCGGGCGTGGGTCGCGATCAACTACTTCGTTCCCGCCGATGCGATGGAGCGCCTGGCTGAGGACGAGAGCAGCACCGTCCGCGGGCTCGTCGCCTGGAAGGCGCAGCTCGCCGAGACCCCCGAGGCCGTCTCGGTCTAGTCGTTCGGTGCGAGGCTGCCCGCAGCGGCAATGCGGGCCGGCAGCACGCGCGCGAGCCCCGCGATGAGCTTGTAGCGCCGCGTCGGGATCGAGACGGAGCGACCGCGGTCGATGTCGCGCAGCGCGAGCCGGACGAGGTCGCGCACGTCGAGCCAGAGCGGCCCGGGTACCCCCGAGGTGCTCACGCCCATGCGCTCGTGGAACTCAGTGCGCGTGAAGCCGGGCGCGACCGCCGTGACGCTCACGCCGCGGCGGCGGTACCGGAGGTTCGCCCACCGCGCGAACGAGACGCCCCAGGCCTTGGCGGCGCCGTAGCTTCCGCGAGGGGTGAAGGCCGCGACGCTCGAGATCAGGACGATGCGACCGCGACCGCGCGCGAGCATCCCCTGCATGGCGGCGTGCGTCAGCCGCAGCGGCACGCCCACGTGCAGGTCGAGGTGTCGCACCTCGTCGTCGAGCGGCGAAGCGGCGAAGTCGGTCACGAGACCGTGCCCGGCGTTGTTGACGAGCAGGTCGATCGGATGCGCGTCGTCGCGCACGCGGCGCTCGACCGCGGCGACCCCGGATCCCTCGAACAGGTCGGCCGCGATCGTCTCGACGCGCACGCCGTGGCGCGCCCGCAGCTCCGCGGCGACCTCCTCGAGACGGGCGGCCGTGCGCGCGACGAGCACGAGATCGGTTCCGCGGGCGGCGAGCTGGCGGGCGAACTCGGCGCCGATGCCGGCGGTCGCGCCCGTGATGAGAGCCGTCGTCATGGGGCTACGATAGCGGCGCCCAGCTCGACGGACCGTTCGAGCCCGCGGAGTACTCGTCGAGCGGCACGCGGTCGGCGCGCCAGGCCTCGAGGACGGGCTCGACGATGCGCCAGCACTCCTCGGCGACGTCGCCGCGCACCGTGAACGCGGAGTCGCCCTCGAGCACGTCGCCGAGCACTTCGCCGTACGCTGTCAGGTCGCCCGCCGCGAACTCGGCGTCGAGGCTCACCCGGTCGAGGTCGGCGGGGTCGCCCGCGCCGTTGATGTCGAGCTCGATCGACAGCCACTCGGGGCTCAGCGCGATCGTGATCGCGGGCGCTCCCGCGGCCGGGGCGAGCCCGCGCGGCAGGTGGGCGGCGGGCGCCATGCGGGCGCGCACGTGCGTCGACGGCGAGCCGAGCGCCTTGCCGCTGCGCAGGACGATCGGGACCCCGGCCCAGCGCGGGGTCGCGATCTCGAGCACGACCTCGGCGAGCGTCTCGGTGGCGCGGTCGGGGTCGACGCCCTCCTCCGCCGTGTAATCGGGTACGGCGTCCCCCTCTACGGTGCCGGCCGTGTAGCGCGCCCGCCGGCTCGAGGCGACCGGGTCGCCCTCGCGCACGCGCGTCGCGCGCAGGACCTGCATCATCGCGCCGTGCAGGTCGTCGGCGTCGAGGCTCGACGGCAGCTCCATCGCGGCGAGGGCGAGGACGAGCAGGAGGTGGCTCTGGATCATGTCGACGAGCGCGCCGGCCGTGTCGTAGTAGCCGGCGCGGCCCTCGAGCGCGAGCGACTCGTCGTAGACGATCTCGAGCCGGTCGATGCCGTCGCGGCTCCACACGGCCTCGATGACGCGATTCGCGGCGCGCAGCCCGATGAGGTTCGCGACCGTCGACTTGCCGAGGAAGTGGTCGATGCGGAAGATCCGCTCCTCCGGGAGGAGCGCGGCGAGCCGGGCGTTGAGCTGCGAGGCGCTCTCGCCGTCGACCCCGAAAGGCTTCTCGAGGGCGAGGACGAGGTCGTCCGGGAGGTCGACGGCCGCGAGCGCCTCGACCGTCGCGAGCGCGATCGATGGCGGAAGGGCCAGGTACACGAGCGGCGGGTGCTCGGCGGCGGCGAGAAGCGCGCGCAGGGCATCCGCGTCGGTCGCGTCGGTGCGCACGTAGCGGGCCCGGTCGAGGATGCCCGGCAGCGCGTCGCCCGCGGACTCCCCCAGGGTCGACCGCAGCAGGTCGCGCCAGCGGTCGTCGCTCCAGTCGCTCCCGCCGGCGCCGATGAGCTGGACCCGGTGCGCGCGGCCCGCCGCGAGGAGGCTCGCCAGGCCGGGCAGGAGGAGCCGTTCGGCGAGGTCGCCCGTCGCGCCGAGGATGATCAGGGACCGGTCGCGGGAGGAGGGCATCCCTCCACGCTAAGCGCGACGGCCCGCGCGGCGGCCTCTCGTGCATGGAGTTCGGAGGAAGCTCCGATTGGCTGGGAGGATGCCCGCCCCCATCGAGGACTACGCCATCATCGGCGACTGCCACACGGCCGCGCTCGTCAGCCGGGAGGGGGCGATCGACTGGCTGTGCCTGCCGCGGTTCGACTCGGCATCGATGTTCGGCGCTCTGCTCGGCACGGAGGAGCACGGGCAGTGGCTGCTGCGGCCCGTCGGCGAGGCCGAGTGCGTCGAGCGGCGCTACGAGGAGGACACCCTCGTGCTCGTCACGCGATGGCGGACGGCGACGGGCGAGATCGAGGTCATCGACGCGATGCCGTACGGCGATCGTCGAGCCGACGTCGTGCGCCGCGTGCGCGGGCTGAGCGGCGAGGTCGCCGTCGAGCAGCTGCTGCGGATCAGGTTCGACTACGCGAGCGCGATGCCGTGGATGCGGCAGGCGGGGACGGACGAGCATCCGGCCCTCGTCGCGATCGCGGGGCCCGACGCGGTCGTCGTCCGCGGGCCCCGCTTCCGAGCCGTCGACCATGCCCACCGCGCCGAGTCCGTCGTGCGCGCGGGCGAGACCGTCGACACGGTGCTCACCTGGTTCCCCGCGCATCGGGCGATCCCCGACGCCCTCGACATCGACGAGCAGCTCGACCGCACGCGCGCCTGGTGGCGCGAGTGGGCGCAGACCTGCGCGGCGCCCGGCGCCTACGACGAGCACGTGCGGCGCTCGCTTCTCGTGCTGCGAGCGCTCACGCACGAGGACACCGGCGGGATCGTCGCCGCCCCGACCACGAGCCTGCCGGAGGACATGGGAGGCAGCCGCAACTGGGACTACCGGTACGTCTGGCTGCGCGACGCCGCGCTCGCGCTCGAGGCGCTCATGCTGCACGGGTACCAGACGAGCGCCGCGGAGTGGCGGGCGTGGCTGCTCCGCGCCATCGCCGGAGACCCTCAGGATCTGCAGATCATGTACGGGCTCTCGGGCGAGCGTCGCCTGACCGAGTTCGAGCTCGACTCGCTGCCCGGTTACCGAGGGTCGGCCCCGGTGCGCATCGGCAACGGCGCGTTCACGCAGTTCCAGGGCGACATCTTCGGCGAGATCATGATCGCCCTCGATCGTGCGCGCGATCTCGGCGTCGAGGAGGACGACTTCTCGTGGGCGCTGCAGACCGAGCTGCTGAAGCACGCCGAGAAGCATCTCGACCGGCGCGACAACGGCATCTGGGAGATCCGGGGCCCGCACCGTACCTTCACGCACTCGCGGGCGATGCTCTGGGCGGCGTTCGACCGCGGCGTGCATGCGGTGCGCGAGCACGGGCTCGACGGCGACGCCGACCACTGGGCGGCGCTGCGCGACGGCCTCCGCGAGGAGATCCTCGCGAACGGCGTCGACGACGGCGGCTGGTTCGTGCAGCACTACGAGACCGACGAGGTCGACGCGTCGCTCCTGCAGCTCTCGCACATCGGCTTTGTCGCCTACGACGACCCGCGGATGCTCGCGACCGTCGCGCGCATCGAGGAGACCCTCCTGCGCGGCGGCCTGCCGCTGCGCTACCGCACCGAGTCGGGGGTGGACGGGCTGCCCGGCGACGAGCACCCCTTCCTCGCGTGCGCGTTCTGGCTCGTCGAGAACTACGCCCGCGGCGGCCGCCTCGACGACGCCGTCGCGCTCATGGACCGCCTGGTCGGGCTCGCGAACGACGTCGGGCTGCTCGCCGAGGAGTACGACGTCGAGAACGAGCGCCACATGGGCAATACGCCGCAGGCGCTCTCGCACCTCGCGCTCGTGCGCGCAGCGGATGCGATCGCGACCGAGCGCAAGCGGGTGTCGCCCGCGGGCGCGGGTCGGGCATCCTGACCCGATGCGATTGCGCCGATCCTCCCCCGACGCCCCCGGGATCCGGCGCGTGCGGCACGGCCGGGGCTTCCGGTACCTGGATGCCCGGGGCCGGTCGGTCGCGGACGCGGACGTGCGCGCGCGCATCGCCGCCCTCGCGATCCCGCCCGCGTGGACCGAGGTGTGGATCTGCCCCGACGAGCGGGGCCACGTGCAGGCGATGGGCCTCGACGCCGACGGCCGGCGCCAGTACCGCTATCACGAGGAGTGGACGCGACGGGCCGGGGTGAAGAAGTTCGCGCGCGTGCGCGAGCTCGCCGCCGCGACCGGGGCGATGCGCGCGCGCGTGACGCGCGACCTCCGCGGGGACGACCCGCAGGCCCGCGCTCTCGCGATCGCCGCGCGCATCATCGACGCGCTCGGAGTTCGCGTCGGCGAGGAGCGCTACGCCCTCGAGCGCGGCACGATCGGCGCGCTCACGCTCGCCTGGGAGCACGTCGCCGTCTCCGGCTCGACGATCGCCTTCGACTTCCCCGCCAAGTCGGGCGTGCGCTGGGAGGCCGAGCACGAGGATGACGACCTCGCCGCGGCGCTCGTGCTCGCCCGCCGCGCGCGCGGGCCGGCGGGCGAGAGCGGCGATCGCGTCACGGAGTGGATCGACGACGGGGGCGTGCACCGCGTGCACTCGGCGGCGCTCAGCGAGTACCTGCGGTCGGCGACCGGATGCGCGATCACGCCGAAGGACCTGCGGACGCTGCGCGGCTCGCGGCTCGCGGCCGAGCACCTCGCGCGCTGCGGGCCCTCGACGACGAAGAAGGAGCAGGAGCGGGCGATCCGCGAGGCGGTGGCCGTCGTCGCCGAGGCGCTGCGGAACACGCCCGCCGTGGCGCGCGCCTCGTACATCGATCCGCTCGTGCTCGAGAAGTATCGCCGGGGCTCGACCGCGGCCCTGAGCCGCGGGCGATGCAGCGACGCCGCGCTCGCCGAGCTGCTGGGCTGAGTTCAGCTGAGCGGGCCGGTCAGTCCTCCGGGCCGCGGCCGGCATCGAAGACCGCGCGGTAGCGGGACTCCGCCTCGTCGAGGGCGTCCTCCCCGACGACGGCGAGCACCTCCACGTCGGCCAGCAGCGGCTCGCAGTCGGGGCCGCGGCCGACCTCGCGACCGGCGACGACCCAGGCCTCGCGCTCCTCGTCGTCGTCCTCCTCCGCCAGGTGGCGGTACTGGCAGAGCTGGCGCGCGATCCAGTCGTCGAGCGGACGGCTCCACCAGCCCTCGGCACCGAGAGGATTCACCGAGAGGCCGGGCAGCTCGAGCCCGCTCTCGGTGTCGGTGCTTCCGCGACCGGCCTCGGTGCGGGGGTCGCGGCTGTAGCGCACGTGCGCGTCGGGGCGCTCGCGCACGAGCGCGACCACGTCCGCGAGACCGGAGAGTCGAGGGATGTCGCCCATGAAGGCACGCTACGGCCCGCGCACGGGACGGTCGAGATCCTTGACAGCCGCCTACCCTGGAGTCATGAGCCCGGCCCCCATCCCCACGAGCGCGCGCGTCGACGCGTGGGTCTGGGCGATCCGGCTCTACTCGACGCGATCGGCGGCCACCGCCGCGTGCAAGGCCGGGCACGTGAAGGTCAACGGCGCGACGGCGAAGCCGTCGCAGACCGTCAGGCCGGGCGACCTCGTGCGCGCCTACACGCCCGGCGGCGAGCGGATCGTCGCCGTCACGGGCCTCATCACGAAGCGGACGAGCGCCCCGCTCGCGCGGCAGAACTACGAGGACCGCACTCCCCCGCCGCCGCCGAAGGCCGAGCGGGCGCTCGACGTTCTCCGGGAGCGCGGCGCCGGCCGGCCGACGAAGCGCGACCGACGGCTCATCGAGCGGCTGCGCGGTCGGGAGCAGGGCATCCCCCCGCTCTGAGATCGCCCGTCAGCGGAGATCGCGCATCAGCCGAGATCGAGCGCGTCGAGCGAGCGGCGCACGGCCGCGGCGCTCGCGTGCAGGGCGCGCTCCTCCTCAGCGGAGAACGGGGTGTCGATGACGCGCGCGACGCCGCCCGCGTCGACGACGCTCGGGACGGACAGAGCGACGCCGCTCACGCCGTGGTAGCCGTCGAGCACGCTGCTCACGGGCAGGATCGCCTTCTCGTCGCGGAGCACGGCCTCGACGATGCGCGCCCCGGAGAGCCCGATCGCGTAGTTCGTCGCGCCCTTGCCGGCGATGACCGTGTACGCGGCGTTCTTGACCTCGTCGGCGATCGCATCGAACTCCTCGACGCTCAGCCGCTCGCCGTCGTCTCCGACCCAGTCGCGGACGGGGATCGGGCCGATGCGCGACTGCGACCAGAGCGGGAACTCGCTGTCGCCGTGCTCGCCGACGATCATCGCGTGCACGCTCGAGGCCGCGACGCCGACGCGCTCGGCAAGACGCCAGCGCAGTCGCGAGGAGTCGAGGACGGTGCCGCTCGAGAACACGCGAGCGGGATCGAGGCCGCTGAATCGCTGCGCGGCGACGGTGAGCACGTCGCACGGATTCGTGACGAGCATGTAGACGGCCTCGGGCGCGCGTGCCACGAGCTCGGGCATGAGCTCGCGGAGGATCCCGACGTTGGTGGCCGCGAGGTCGAGGCGGCTCTGCCCCGGATGCTGCTTGGCGCCGGCGGTGACGACGACCATGTTCGCGCCCTCGACCACGTCGAGGTCGCCGCCGCCCGTGATGCGACTCGACCCCGTGAAGGGCGTGCCGTGCGCGAGGTCGAGCACCTCGGCCTCGGCGCGACGGGCATCGATGTCGTACAGGGCGACCTCGCGGGCCGAGCCGCGGATGAGCGCGGCGTAGGCGAGGGAGGAGCCGACGGCTCCGGCGCCGATGACGGCCAGGCGGGAGTTCTCGATCACGGGCATGCCTCAATACTGGCAGAGTCGCCGGACATGGCGACGGCCGCACCCCGAACCGGGGGTGCGGCCGTCGCGGATACGAAGGGCTAGAGCCCCTGCTGCTCGCCGATCGCGAAGCGAACAGCTCCCTCGTCGCTCACCTGAGCGTCGAGGACCTTGTCGTCGAGCGCCACCGAGGCGTGCTGCTCGAGGAAGACACGGGCGGAGCCGGCCTCGACGACGTGGTCGCCGGGCAGCGGTGCGGGCGCGACGGTCACCGCGAACTCGTTCTGCTGGGTCGCTCCGTCGATGCGGAGGCCCGCGCTCTGGGGGTCGGCCTCGCGGGCGACGAGGTTCTCGATCACGGTGCTGGCGTTCGGCGTCAGTGTGAGCATGGTGGTGCCCCTTCCTGTCTCGCGGTCGTCGAGCCAGCCACGATGCCGAGAATGAGGCCTCATCTCAACCGCGCGGGCACCTTTGCCAGGCTCCTCACACGGGGCGTTGCAGAGACTCTGCGGAAGCCCGGGCGTGTCGGATCAGAGGGCGGGGTCGAGGTCGTGGGCCCGCGCGAAGCGGATGACGAACGTGCTGCCATGCGCGCCGTCCGACTCGACGAGGACGGAACCTCCGATGCCGTCGAGCAGCGTTCGCACGATCGAGAGGCCGAGCCCCGTTCCGGGGGTGGCGTTCGCCGTCGCGTCCTCCGTGCGGTAGAACCGGTCGAAGACGCGCTCCTGGTCGGCGAGCGGGATGCCCGGCCCGGCGTCGCGGACGAACAGCTCGATCGTCTCGTCGTCGACGAGGGCGCTCACCACGACGCTCGAGTCGTCGGGCGAGAACTTGACGGCGTTGCTCATGATGTTGGTCAGCACCCGGGTCACGGAGTCCTCCGTGCCGATGACCTCCGGCAGGGCCGTCGCCGAGCTCTCGACGACGATGTCGACCCGTCGCGACGCGGCGACGGCGCGCAGGTCGTCCGCGACTTCGCCGATGATGCGGTCGAGCGCGAGGGGGTGCGGGTCGTCGACGGAATCGGCCGCGCGCTTCGCGGCCGACAGCAGCTCCTCCACGCGCTCCTGCAGCCGGCCGGCGTTGCGGACGATCGTGTCGACGAACCGCCGCTGCATGGGGTCGAGCTCGGTCTCGTCGAGCGTCTCGGCGTATCCGACGATGCTCGCGAGCGGGGTGCGCAGCTCGTGGCTGATGCTCGCGACGAAGTCGTCCTTCTGCCGCGAGAGCTCCTGGTACTGGGCCGATAGCGCCCTCTCGCGCTCGACGAGCGCCCGCAGTCGCCGATCCTCCCGCCGCTTCTCGGTGACGTCGGCGAGCTCGACCGACATGACGCCGGACTTGTCGCCGGCGGCGCGCTCGATCGACACCTCGGCGTCGGCGCGCCCCGCGAACGCCTCGAGCACGAGCTCGCCGCGCCAGCGCGGTTCCCCTCCCGCGACGATCGAGAGCCCCTCGATGAGCGGGTGGTCCTCCGGGAGGGCGATGTTGATCTCGGACGAGGCGGAGAAGAACTCGTTGCCCGGGTCCATCCCCAGCGCGCGCAGTCCGTGATCGTTCGCCTGCACGACGATGTAGGCGTCGCCGATCGGCTCGACGAGCAGGAACGCCGTCTGGGCCTGCTCGACCGCGCGACGCAGGACGCGATCCTTGGCGAGGGCGCGCTCGATCTCGAGCTCGCCCTCCACGCGCCTCGACCACAGCACGATCGTGGAGCTCAGGAAGATGAACAGGCCGCCCTGGAGGACGACGATGGCGTCGCGGACGCCATCGGCGTTCGCTGCGAACGGCCCCCAGCCCAGGATCGTCGCGATCGTCGTGCCGAGCGTCACGAGCAGGAGCTGCAGCGTCACGCCGATCGCCGAGAGGCGGAGGGCCGCCCAGGCGAAGAGGGGAAGCGGCAGGAACGACAGGGAGATGTTGACCGAGAGCGTGAACGTCACGACGAGCGCGGCGGCCATGAGCAGCCACTGGGCGGTGACCTCCGTGCGCGAGGCCGTCGCGCCCTGACGCAGGCGCGCGAACGCCAGCGGCGTCGCGACGACGAAGGAGACGAGGTTCGCCACGAAGGCGTCGTTCGCGAACGCCTCGGCGAGCTCGACCCCGGAGAGGAGGCGCACCCCGGTGACGCCGACCGCGAAGAACGCCGAGGCGACCGTCGCGCCGATGACGAGGCGGACGCTGTGCGCGGCGGAGTCCAGGCGAGGGAGCCGCCCGGACCGCTCGACGATCGCGCAGAACAGGAGGATCTCGAGGATGCGGATGAGCCCCGTCTGCAGGACGTAGTCGAGGGGAAGGCCCGTGACGAGATTGCCGATCGCGACGGAGGCGACTCCCGCGGTCGCGACCGGGATGCGCCAGCCCTGCCGGGCGATGAGGGTGAGCACGGCGATGAGGCCGCTCGCCGGCGCGAGGTTCGCGCGAGCGATCGAGACGTCGAGCGCGTTGCCTCCCGCGATGGAGAGGAGGAAGACCAGCAGGAGCGCGAGGAGCAGCGCGAGAAGTCGCCGGGGTCTGCTCCATCGACGCGCCGCCGATGCGAGACTCGCTCCGACCACGTCGTCCCTCCTCACTCCGACTGCATTATCGTCGTCACCAGGCACGCGAAGGGCGTGACACGGCGACGCGGTCGCCGCCCGGGGGAATAGAGGACGACGTGGCTCGCATTCTGGTCGCCGATGACGATCAGGATCTCAACGACCTGGTGACGATGAAGCTCGAGGCCGCCGGTCACGAGGTCGTGAGCGTCGTCGACGGAGAGAACGCCCTCGCGCGCGCGCTCTCCGACAAGCCCGACCTCATCGTGCTCGACTGGATGCTCCCGCGCCGCAACGGCCTCGAGGTGTGCCGCGAGGTGCGATCGGATCCGGGGCTCTCGGGCACGCGCATCCTCATGCTCACGGCGCGCGCGCAGGAGGTCGACGTCGAGCGAGCCTTCGCCGCCGGCGCCGAGGAGTACATCACGAAGCCGTTCAGCCCCCGCGAGCTCGTCCTGCGGGTGACCGCCCTCCTCTCGCGGCCGCGATGACCGCACTGCTCGTCGCGACCGCGGCGGCGGCACTCCTGTGCCTCGCGCTGCTCGCGACGGTGCTCGTCGTGCGCGCCCGCATCGCGCGGCTCGACCAGCGCACGCGCGGTCGGCGCTCGGAGGTCTCGACGATCCTGCGCACCCTCCTCATCGAGGAGGGAACCGCTCCCCCGCCGCGATCGACGTCCACGCTGCACGCCGTCGCCTCCGTCGTCACGCGCGTGCACGGAGAGGACCGCGACGCGCTGCAGTCGTGGCTCGACGCGAACGGCGCGACCGCGATCGCGAAGCAGGGCATGCGCGACCGTCGGGCGATCGAGCGGGCGCGCGCCATCCGCCTGTACGTGCGCACCACGACCGAGCCGTCCCGCGTTCTCATGGTGCGGATGCTCGACGACCCCGATGCGCGCGTGCGCGGCGTCGCGGCTCTCGAGTGGGGCTCCACGGGGCGCACCGAGGCGATCGCCCCCGTGCTCGCCGCCGCGTGCCGCGCCGAGCGCCGCCTGCCCCCGCTCGTCGCCTCGATCGCGATCATGCGCTGCCGGCTGCTCGACGTGGAGTCACTGCACGCGGCGTGGAGCACGCGCGACCCGGACGGGCTGCGCGTCGCCCTCAGCACCGGCAGCGCGGCCGGGCTCGCCGGCGTGCAGCCGCACGCGATCGCGGCTCTCGACGACGACGACCCGCTCGTGCGCATCGCCGCAGCCGACGCCCTGCGCCGCGTCGGCACCCGTCGGTCGCTCGAGCCGCTGCGCGAGCGCCTGCCTCTCGAGGCCAACCCGATCGCCCGTCGCCACCTCGACGAGGCGATCTCGGCCCTGGGCGGCGTCTCGTGATCCCCGCCGAGCTCGCCGCGTGGCTCGAGGCCTCGCTCGTCGTCATCACGATCGCGTTCGGGATCTACTTCGCGCTCTACCAGCTGCTGTACGTGACGATCGTCATCCGCGCGATCGGCGCGATCGCCGACGAGCGGCGCTGGGCGTCGGACGAGCTGCTCTCCGGGACGTTCGCGAGCCCGCTCACCCCCGGTGTGAGCGTCCTCGTCCCGGCGCACAACGAGAGCGCCGGATCGGTCGCGTGCGTCGAGTCGCTCCTGCGACTGCAGTACCCGCAGGTGCAGATCATCATCGTCGACGACGGCTCGACCGACGGCACCTCGGAGGTGCTGCGCGCGGCGTTCCCGATGACGCCGACCGACGAGAGCCCGATCAGCCCGCTGGCCGTGAGCGGCGCGATCGAGAGCGTCCATCGCTTCGATCACCACGACGCGCTGCTGATCAGGAAGGCGTCCGTCGGGCGCCGCGCCGATGCCGTCAACGCGGCGCTGCAGTACGCGAGGCACGAGCTCGTCTGCATGATCGACGGTGACTCGATCCTCTCGCCGACCGCCCTGCTCCGCGTCGTGCAGCCGTTCATCGACGACCCGACCGTCGTCGCCTCAGGCGGAATCGTGCGGCCGGCGAACGGTTCGGTGCTCATCGAGGCCGAGGTCGACCGGGTCGAGGTGCCTTCGAGCCTCATCGAGCGCATCCAGGTGCTCGAGTACCTCCGCGCCTTCCTCGTGGGCCGCGCCGGATGGTCGGCGATCAAGGGGCTGCTCATCATCTCGGGCGCGTTCGGCGTCTTCCGCCGCGACACCCTCGTCGAGCTCGGCGGCCTCGACGCCGCGAGCCTCGCGGAGGACGCCGAGCTCGTCGTCGCCGCGCACCGCCACCACCGCACCGAGCGCGAGCCGTACCGCATAGTGTTCGTGGCCGACCCGGTGTGCTGGACGGAGGTGCCGGCCTCGTGGTCGGCCGTCGCCCGGCAGCGCAAGCGCTGGTCGCAGGGGCTCGGCGAGCTGCTGCGCGGCGCGCGCGACATGATGCTGCGCCCGCGCTACGGAGCGCTCGGCATGGTGACCCTGCCGTACTTCTGGCTGTTCGAGCAGTGGGGCGCCCCGCTCGTGATGGTGGCGATGGCGGTCGCCGCGCTCGCGGGGGTGCTCGGGCTCATCCCCTGGCTCGCGATCGGCCTCGCGCTCGTCATCTCGTACTTCGTCGCCGTCGCGACCTCGCTCCTCGCGATCGCGATCGAGCTCGGGGCGACGCCCGACTACCGGACGGGCCGCTCGATGCGCCGACTCATCCTGACCGCGTTCCTCGAGCCGATCCTGTTCTACCTCCCGCACGCGCTGTGGCGGACGGTCGGGCTCATCCGCGCGATCCGCTCCACCCCGTCGGAGTGGGGCGCGCAGCAGCGAGCGGGGTTCGTGCAGCGGGCGACTACCGGGCAGGCGGCGTAGCATCGCCGCGTGAGCGACGACGCATCGCGGGCGGATGCCCGGCCCGAGTTCGACCGGGCGACGACATACCCCGCACCGAGCCGGCCGCCGCGGCCCTTCTCGGTCATGCAGTCGCTCCTGCTCTCCGCCCTGATCGGGACGGTCATCGGAGGTCTCGCGTTCCAGCTCGGGCTCGGCGACACCTCCTTCGACCGGCCCGGGCAGGTGGTCCTGCTCTTCGTCGACGTCGCGCCCGTGCTGTGGTTCGCGGCGGCGCCGATCATCATGCACGCCCTGCGCTGGCGCGCGATCGACCAGCGGTTCCGCTGGCTTCTCGTGGCCGCCGTCGCCGCCGCCGCCGTCTCGATCGCGGCGCGCATCCTCATCGTCGGAGAGGGCGTGCTGGGCACGCTGCTCGATCCGTTCACGGTCGCGTTCGTGGTCTGGATCGCGGCCGCCCTGCAGTGGACGCGCACGCGCGTGAAGCGCCTCGCCGCCGGCACCGACCGCGGCATCACGATCGTCGGCATGGCGCTCGGCTTCGGCGTCGCCGCCGTCGGGCTCGCGCTCGGCACGCTGCGGCTCGTGCTCGTCGGCCCGGAGGTGCTGCCCGGGGCGGCACCCGAGGCCTCGACCGCGTCGCCGACGACCGCGCTGCTCATCGCCGCGACCTTCGCGATGATCGCGGGCCTGTTCTGGCTCACGGACCGCACGCGGAACCGGTGAGCGGGCATCCCTCGATGACCGAGCCCGCTGCGCTGCGAGCCCTGCGCGACGCGCTCGGCGATGCGCTGTCGACCGACCCCGCCGAGCTCGAGGCGGCGCGCGGCGACTACTCGGGGCTGCGGCGCGACGGCAGCCCGCTCGCGATCGTGCACGCGCGCTCGATCGCCGACGTGCAGGCCGCGCTGCGCATCGCGACCGAGCACCGCCTGCCGGTCGTGCCGCGCGGCGCCGGCACGGGCCTCACGGGCGGCGCGATGGGCGGCGACGGTGAGCTCGTGCTGTCGACCGCTCGCATGACGCGCATCATCGAGGTGTCGTCGGCCGACCAGCTCGCCGTCGTCGAGCCGGGCGTCATCAACGCCGACCTCAACGCCGCGCTCGAGCCGACCGGCCTGTTCTTCGCCCCCGACCCGGCGAGCCGCGCGATCTCGACGATCGGCGGCAACATCGCGACGAACGCCGGCGGGCTGCTGTGCGCGAAGTACGGCGTCACGCGGGAGGCCGTCCTCGGGCTCAAGCTCGTGCTCGCCGACGGCACGCTGCTCGAGCTCGGGCACCGCACCGTGAAGGGCGTCACGGGTCTCGACCTGACGGCGCTCGTCATCGGCTCGGAGGGGACGCTCGGCGTCGTCGTCGAGGCGACCGTGCGGCTCGTGCCGCTCCCTGCGGGGTCGCCGGCGACCATCGGCGCGTACTTCCCGTCCGTCGTCGACGCGGCCGCCGCATCCGCCGCCATCACCGCCGCGCACCTGCGCCCTGCCGTCATGGAGCTCATCGACAAGGTCGCGCTCGCGCGGATCCTCGCCCACCTCGGCCTGCCCGAGCGCGCCCCCGGCAGCGCCTACCTGCTCGTGCAGACC
>VFQM010001732.1_pt1 | contig 18210 bp, 24 predicted proteins | sample 3512391 | NCBI WGS metagenome assembly VFQM01 (sample SAMN10412369, study PRJNA504923) | tailings metagenome | isolation source: Replicate 1 from Balatoc abandoned mine | place: Philippines
CGAAGGTACTCTAGCAAAGAATGAGATACTAAACTGGCTGTTTCTTACCGACAGACAAGTATCAATAGAAAAGCTAGGCAAATGGCTAGAAAGCGCTACCAATGGCGAATATAAAATAGTCAGAACAGTTACAATATAACTCCATAAACAGAGAAAAAGCAGAAACTGTAAGTTACATTAAACTTGCTAGTACCAATAATTATCGCTAGCATCAAATAATAAGATAATTTTATAGAAAAAAATTATGAAAAGTAATTATTTAAATTCTTCTAATCTACCATTAATCACTATTAAACCAGAAACTAAAAATTCAAGCGGTTATTCTGAGTGGAATAACTCTACTAGCAATAGTGGATACTCAGGAGGAATTTCGTACAGTTCTCAAGAGCAACATATCCAAAGCGTTAATACTGCTTTAGGCGGTAATGTACTAGGTGGGGCTTATAATGATCAAAGAAAGAAAAGAGATATAGATGACGGTATTAATTATCAAGTCAAAGGTATAGTGCAAAACTTAAACTATTATGGTTTTAAAGACCCAAAAGGAATAGTTCTGTCTGATTGCGCTTTGGAAGATAAAGACACTTATGTATTATTCCAAACATTACAGCTCTATCCGTTTAATTTAACTATCTTAGACTTAAGTAATAATAAACTAGGTTACTCCACTACAAGTTATTCTGCTGTAGATGAAATATTTTGGCGAATGAGAGAAACTAAAGCTGGAGAGACAAGCTATATTTGTAAACAGATAAGAAGTATCAATCTGTCTAATAATTTAATAAATGATGAAGGAGCTAAATATATAGCCAAATCACTAGAAAATGGACTTCACCCATCTCTTAAGTATCTCGATGTTTCAGGAAATCAAATTACTCAAAAAGGTCATATTAGTTTTATGGAAGCGTTGGAAAGTTCTAACGTAAAAAGCGTTATGATTACCCTAATACATAATACATTGACCGTTTACGACAAGATTAATCAAGCAGCTCAATCTACTATAGATTTTACAACTAAATTTTTAAAATATTCTATTGAGCAACATAATCAGGGTTTGAAAGGTACAAAATGGGATGGTTCTACTGTTAGAACTGATGATTTAAATAAATGGAAAAATTGTAAAGATGTTGGTACTAATGTTGGAATGGGCTTTTTAGGTGGTTTAATAAAGTGTGCAACTAAGACTGGTGGTAATCCATACGCAATGTTTTTATGTGCTTCTAAAGATGCAGCAATAGGATTATTAGAACCAGACACTTTTGGGTGTATAGTTGAGGTAAATAAATTTGTTGAAGATGTTAGTTTAACTGGAGATTGCACTATATTTTAATAAACCAAATGAATTTTATAAAAAATAGTCTAATTGTTTTTGTTAATACGTTTTGGAAAGCTTTTGAGATTAAACGTAGGAGTAATAGAAAAGAATACATTATTTTCTGTATTCTATCTATCTTAATAAGTTACTTAGTTGCTAATATAACTTTGTCTTTCAATAGTTATAATGGAATAATTAGTTTACTTGTTTTTATCTGTTGTTTGTTGAACTTAATTCCGTATTCAACATTAACTATAAGACGCTTACATGATTGTAATTTAAAAGGTTGGTGGTATATTGTGATTCTTCCTTTATCAGTTATCAGCGTTTTTATAGAAATTAAAATGAAACAAAATATTTGGTTTAAATTAGTTATGTTATACCTCATGTTATTGCATCTTTTTTTAATATTAAAAAAAGGAACTTTTGGAATTAATAAATATGGTGAAGAGCAAAAGAATTGAAAGGAGAAATTATGAGTAAATTACAAATATTATTGATAACATTGTTATGCTTTGGACTAAATGCTTGTGGGTTAACTGGGCTAAATGAAAGCAATATATCTAGAGTCAGTACAGAGTTAAGTTCACATGAATTGAAAGAAATAACTCAATCAAAAAATCTTAGAAATTTAATTGATAGTAATTGGAAACAGTCTAAATTATTTAAGAATAATGATCTAGGTTGTACTTATTGTGTTACCCTAAACGAAAATAAAGAATTAAAAGATTTAATATTGACTGATGTATTTTGTGATAGCGACTCTGCAAATAATGAATGTCAAGAATTCTTGAAATTAAGCAAACAAACTATTTTAAATTCTATTTCAGCTTTTAAAACTGAAAAGTATAGAAATTATCCAAACAAATTTTGTTTGCATTTTGGAAGTGATGCAGGAAATAGATTATATAAACAATCTATCGTTAAAAACAGGTTTTAAGAACATAGATAATATGACTATATAAGCAACCACTTTCAGGTCATAATGTTGTTTGCATAATATACACTTAAGTAAATACAAACTAACATTAGCTATCACTAGCAGTAAAGCTTTCAGAGTAAACACTATTACTAGTAATTATAGATCAGCTTTAAGTAGACGGCTTTATCATGCCATTTGTCCTGCATGATAGTATTAGCGGTTTTATATAACTGATCTAGCATTTCAAACTCAACAATGATATATTTACTGTTGGTTTCTTCTATTAGTAACTCATTAAGGTTATGTACAGTACAGTAAGCATAATAAGCAATATCTCTAAACTTACGTCTATCTAATTCATCATTAAAATATTTCATGGAAAAAACTCCTAGTTAGTTGGCGCTAGGGGCTTACAAAAGTCACTCAAAAACGACCTCAACTATACTTCATACCAGAGGCATTTATAATAGCCGACCCCTAGCATAACTAGGATAAAAGCACTTTGAGTGGTGTTTGTAAACACCGTTAAAGATATGCTACTTCAGTAATACTTCAGAATCAACAATTTGATCAAATCTATATATAAAATGAAGAAACAAAAACATTTTTGTGCTACAATGTAGCTACAATAATAAAAATACTATAAGTTAGTTTTATGTTTAATGATGCTATCGTGCGTGCCCGTGTAAATGAGGAAGTAAAAGAGGAGGCCGCTCTTGTTCTTTCAGAAATAGGTCTTACTGTATCAGATGCTTTTCGAATGTTGTTGATTCGTATTGCACGTGAGAAAGCATTACCATTTGAACCCCTTGTACCAAATACTGAGACAATAGAAGCTGTGGAAGCAGCAAGGCGTGGAGATTTAGTAACTATTAATAGTTTGGATAACTTATTAGATGAATTAAATGCGGACGATTAAACGTACCACAAAATTTAAACGTGATTACAAACGTGAGAAACGTAGTCAACATAGGACGTATCTTGATGATAAACTGCTTGCAGTAGTACGCTTACTAGCTACAGATATACCTCTACCAGAACCATTGCATGATCACCACCTTACTGGTAATTTGAAAGATTGTAGAGATTGTCACATCAGGCCTGATCTGGTATTGATATATCGCAAAACTGATGAAGATATTTTAGAATTAATACGTCTTGGTTCTCATAGCGAGTTGGGTATTTAAAATTTATACACAACTTTTTATATGTATACTTTATTTAAGTTTTGCTATAAATAACAGGAAAAAAACAACAAAGTGATTGACGAACTTGCAATTATACACGTATTATTATACGTACATAATATGTAAAAGGTCAAAATTGTGCAAAAAAAACTGACAATAACTATCGATGAAGAGGTTTATGCTAAACTCTATTCTATCATTGGAACTCGTAAAATTAGCAAATTCATTGAAGAACTTGTAAAACCTCACTTAATCAGTAATAGCTTAGCTGATGCCTATAGTTTGATGGGTACAGACACAGAAAGAGAGAACTTAGCTCTAGAATGGATAGAAGGGGCTTTGTATGACTAATATAGTAAATAGAGGTGAGGTATGGTGGGTTAATTTTACCCCATCAATTGGCGGGGAGATTCAAAAGACTAGACCAGCTGTTATTGTAAGCAACGACTACTCTAACAAAGTTCTAAATAGAGTTCAAGTTGTGCCTATTACTAGCAGTATAACCAAATGCTATCCCTGTGAAGCTTATATACAGCTTAATAATGAAAAAGCCAAAGCTATGAGCGATCAACTGATGACTATTAGCAAACAAAGACTAAAGGAAAAAATAGACACTCTGAATACTAACGACATGCTAAAGATAAGCAGAGCTATTAAAATTCAATTAGAACTAGAATGAATGAAAGTATTTATTACATAGTATATTAATTATGTAATATTACTAATAGTTATTAATTTACTATTTGAATTACGTAATATATATATTAGTTATTATACTAAATAAATAACTATGACAGTAACTAAAGCAATAAAGTTAGTTAGTATTTGGAATCCAAAGGGCGGACAGGGTAAAAGTACTTTAGCTATTAACCTTGCTGCGGCGGCAATGGAAATGGGACTAAAGCCTCTTGTTATTTGTCAAGACCCTCAAGGTACTAGCTTACTATACTACAAAGGAGGAAAATTACCCTTTGAAGTTGTTGGTAGTATACCTAGCAATAAACCTAACGTGGATATAGTAATATTTGATCATCAAGCTAGCGATTGGGAAGTTCCCAATAATAATTTAATCCTAATGCCCGTTAAGCCTGCAAGAGACCAATACGCAACCTATATAGACGCTCATAAAAGAGCCGAAGCGTTGGGCAAGAGAATCATTACAGTCATTACGGACGGACAAGAACATAGAGCTAGCGAAAAACAAATAATAGAGCATTTACAAAGTCAAGGTGCTTACGTTATTGCATCTAGCGGAGTATTTAGCCGTGCGGCTAGCGAATATATCACCATCTTTGATAGTAAAATGAACAAAGCATATAAAATCAAACAGCGTAGAACTGAAGTTAATAGAATTCTAGCTGCTATATTAATTGAAAATGAGGACATAAAATCATGACTAATAACTGGATAGAAGAAGAAAATGCAAGAGCAGACGAATTAGCTAAAACAGGAGCTACTACAAATCAGCATGCCCCGTTAATGATAAAAAAAGCCAAAAAGTCTATCCCTGCAAGAAACGTTAGAACTATTTATCTTCAAGAGCAACATAGTAGAGCTTTAGATAGATTAGCTTTCGAACAAAAAATGTGTAAAGGCAAAAAAACTCCAGAGCTCATAGAAGAAGCTATTGAGTTGTTACTAATAAAGTATAAAAATAATTAGCTTGCGAATAACTTAGGAGGATTTATTTTTTCCTTTCTTGGTTTGTTTTTGTCTTAGGGCATCTTTTAAAGGGTGATCAATTATTTCAAATTTAATATTAAACTCAATCCAAGTATCATAATTCCAATTACTACATTGACCATCAGTTAAGATAGCTCCCAGCGGATTACAATATTCCCATTTTATACAAAATTTTAAAGCCTCCATATCTCGTTCAAATGGTTCTATTATTCTTTGTGAAAGTTGGGGGTAAGCTTTTTCTTTGGTAGGAATTTTAGAGCATGCTTCTAGCAAAGTTTTTACAGAAATTATATGAGCGTTTTTTTTGCCATAATTCATATTAAAATGAGAATAAATGCAAAATACTAAAGGAAAAGAAGAAGTTTTTGGATCAAGTTTGAAAGCATCAGGATGGACAGACATTATATAGGCATCATTAAAATACTCATAAAAAAAATCAGATAAGTGGAATAAAATATATTGTCCATTAATACCTTTTCCCTGACAAAGATTTATGTCAAAAAAATTTTGATCACATTTTTTTTTACTTTTAACCTTATTATTTTGATAAGTTATAATATAACGATGAAGTAGATCTAAATCTTTGTTTATTTGTTCAATTACTGCTTTTTTATCTGTCAACCCTCTTAATTGCATATATTTTTTTATATGTAACGTAATAATTTTTGATGTTCTTCCTATAGAATTAAACTCCATAATCAAAGCTTGGAGTAAATAAATAGCGGTATGGCTAATAGTTTTTATAGGCAGGTTTTTAAAATCAAGTATACGAACTAAAGTATTCTTATGCTTAAATATCGCAACTCCTGTAATTGGATTTACATCATAAACAGATGGTTTTAAACGAGCGAGCTGATTTAAGGCATTAGTATTAATGGTAGATAAATAGGGATTAAATATTCCTTCATTCTGCTTATGATCTGCAACAGGAATAGTAAATAAAATCTCTTTTTTACTCATTTGTCTAAAATGGAAATAGGATTTTTATAATTTCAGCAGAATTGGAGTTTAAAATGCTGCTTTTTAAAGATTTAACGGCTTTGTTTACGGCTTTCTTTGAAGGCTCAAGATCTTTGATATTAATTATTGGAAAAATGTCATCTAAAATCTTAAGCTTTTTTGATGATTCACTTTTGGAGTCAGCATACAAACAATTCCTTAGTAAAACTATTTTATCGTTTAATATATTAATACCAACAAACAACCTCTTAGTATCAATTTGAAAAGCCTCTAAAATGTCAGGTATCTTAAAAAAATCTGCAAATAAACTAACTGATTTATTATATGCTAATAGCTCTGGTAATCGTTTCATAACAGTATCCCTAACAATACGCATATATTCTAAACCTTCTGGATCCTTTATTTGATCAAATGTTGACATATTAAACAAAACGTGTTCTGTAAAAGTTCTCAACTTCTGATAATCATCATCTTTTTTGTTAGAACAGCCTGTTATTTCCTTGAGGGTATTAAATCCCTGTTCCGATTTTAGAGTAGAATCTATTTTGAGATATAATCCAGACAACCCAACGTAAAGGTGATGATAACCACCTTTTGCTATTAAATATGCACGTTCCATCCAAGAGTAGAAATTTACATAAGCTTCAAGTTGATCCATTTCTAGCTGATCTGTTACTCTAGCTACTAGAATGTTAAGCTCTTCTTCTGTTAATAACACTTCTTCACCATTGCTTATTTTATCACGTAGGCGAGTTATAATATAAGCTTTTCCAACTTCTACACCAGTCAAAGTATTTTTATTGAGTAGTTTTCTAACACTTGTACTATTCACGAGTTTTGCTTCACTTTTGTTAATTTAATTACTAAACGAACTTCTGCTAAGGAATATTTGCAGAAGTTCAACTATTTCTCACCTTGGATGAATTTCTTCAAATTATCTTCAGTTATCATCCATTTTCCTCTTATCTTATTTGCTTTTAATCTCTCAGATTTTATATATGTAAATAAAGTTCTCTCACTTACACCCAAAATCTCACTTGCCTCTTTCATATTATATAATTTTATACCTAACATTATAATCTCATTTATATTTTAAAAAATTACATTAGCAATACGTTCTTCACTCATATTTTTTGCTCGCTCCATATGATGAAGGTAAATCATTGTTGTATTAATATTGCTATGCCTTAATAATTGCTGCGTCTCTTCTAAACTACCGCCGTTTAATAAATTTAGCGTGCCAGCCGTATGCCTCAAAGAGTGAGCAGTCAACATCTCAGAATTATAACCAGCCTCTTTTAACCTGCTCTTAATTATTCCACTAATAGACCTAGTTGTAAGTCTTTGACCAAAATTATTGTTACTGGTACTAACAAATAAAGGTTCGTTACTTTCAACGTCCCTTAACTCCAAATATCTCCTAACCGCACGCTCTACAAAAAAAGGTAGCTTCACATAATCGGTTTTCTCGTCCCTACCTTTACCCTGTATAAATAATACAGTATTATCACCCACATTCCTTACATCAGAAATATTACTACGAGCAATCTCAATAGTTCTTAAACCGCCAACCACCATAACGGCAAATATAGCATAATCCCTTACCCCTTGCTCAGTAGTATCACTGGCTATATGTTTAAGAATAACTTTAACCTGCTTACTGGTTAAATAATCTTTCTTGTGCGCCTTACTAATAGTAGGAGATTTAATTTTATCCGCTATATTCTTATAGATACCCATTTGCTCTAACCATCGAAAGAATAGCCTTACGGTAACAATATAGTTTTGCACTGTTGTCGGTTTATTACGCAATAATAGCTCTTCTCTAAAAGCTATAACATCTTCTCTCTTAGGATGTGTAATTCCGTGATTCTTGAGAAAAGCAAAAAACTGTCTAAGTGCTCTTGTGTACGTAGCGATAGTTTTTGGTTTTGCATCTATAAATGATATAAATTCATTGTACAAATTATCAGTAATTCCCGATGCATCTATAACAACTTGATTTTTTTCTAATACTTCTAGATTTTTCATGGCTCTCGATGGAAGTTTTTATTATACATACATATATATGTTATTTCCTTCAGTTTGTAAAGCGTTTCCTTCTGAAAAAGAAAATAGAAATTGCGGGGCATAATTCCATTTTCAGTCTGGAGTGCCTTACAAACACTACCATTCATTTCCTAATAATTATTTAATAATAAAAGTTATTCAACTAATAGTTGAATAAAAAAAAATACTAACACTCTTAGTTAAAAATTGGGGGGTATCGATGCACTAATTGGGGGGTATCGATGCACTAATTGGGGGGTATCGATGCACTAAAATTTTTATTACCATTCCTGCAATCGTAATAAATACAAGGGATACAAGGTAACATAAATTTTGCTAAAAACGCTTAAGAAGAATAAGAAGAATAAGCAAGCAATCACGCATTTTTGGAAAATGCGGATATGCTATAAGAAGATCTATAAAAAAGAAATTTATAGGAGCTTTTTATATGAACAAAGAACAAGCAAAATATTATATCAAAGATCAAATCAAGAATTACCTTATTGATCAAGGTATAAACCCAAACAAAGTTTTTAGATGCCTTAATCAAGAACACGAAGATCGTAATCCTAGTATGTCTTATGACAAAGCAAGACAAAAAGTGCATTGTTTTAGCTGCGGTGCAGATTACGACATGTTTGACTTGATAGCTATTAAGTATAGTTTATCAGGCTCTAAAGAAATATTCAGAAAAGCGTACGAACATTTTGGCGTGACGTTAGATGAAGAAATGCAATATCAATCGACCAAGTCAAGTGTTCCTGAAAATAAGATAACAACCGACTTAAACTATTTCTTTAACAGTAGCCAAGACAATTTGACCGCAACAGACTATCACTTAAACCGAGGCATTAGCCAAGAAATTGCTAGAAAATACGGTCTTGGTTACGTAAAGAAATGGATTAGTCCTAAAGCAATAAAAAAGGGAATTGATATCTCGCAAGCTACACCAAGAATGATTATACCTACAAGCGACCAAAGTTATATGGCTTGCGATACAAGGGTAGAAATACCAGAGTATCAGCAAAAATATAGGAAAATGAAGGTAGGTAACGTCCATATATTCAATTTAGAAGCTATAACGAAAAAAAAGCCTTGCTTTGTAACGGAAGGGGAGTTTGATGCGTTAAGCTTTCTCGAACTAGGCTACAATGCACTAGCCTTAGGTAGCACTTCAAACGTTAGCCTTTTCTTAAAGGTGATACAAGATAAGGAGATTGGAGAATGCTTAGTTATAGCACTTGATGATGATACAAAAGGTCGAGAGACTACTCAAATATTAGCAGAACAATTGAGCTTAAAAAATATAAAGTATTGCTTATCAAATTTATATGAAGGTTATAAGGATGCGAATGAGTTTTTAGTAGCTGATAGGAAACTTTTTAAGTCTAGAATACAAGAATTTTTGATTAAAGAGTTACCAGAGCAATTAAGTATACAACAAGAAGGAGTATCGGAAGAGAAGGAAATAAAACGGCAAGAGTATTTAGTACGTAGTAATGCAAGTCATCTGACGGAGTTTAGACAGAGTATTGCGCAAAGTGAGAACCGAGCATTAATTTCTACTGGTTTTAAGAATTTAGATAACGTACTTGAGGGAGGTTTGTTTGAAGGACTTTACGTCATAGGAGCTATTAGTTCCTTAGGAAAGACCACATTTGCGATTCAGATAGCTGATTACTTAGCTCAAAATGACCATGAAATATTATATTTTTCGTTAGAGATGTCTAGATATGAGATTATAGCAAAGAGTGTCAGTAGACATACGTTGTTAATGTGTATTGAGAGAGGAACGAAGACTAACTTAGCAAAAACTACTAGAGGAATTACAGTCGGAAGTAGATATGCAAGTTATTCACCTGAAGAAGAAGAAATAATTTATGCCTCAGGGGAACTGTATAAAGAGTATGCCAAAAACATTTTTATTATTGAAGGTATTGGAGATATAGGGGTGACTGAGATAAAGAAAGCAGTAGAAATACATATTGAACATACCGGAAAAGCTCCGATAGTGATTATAGATTATCTGCAAGTGATATCTCCGAGTAATATTAAAGCTAGTGACAAACAAAATATCGATAAAGCTGTATTGGAGTTAAAACGTATTAGCAGAGACTGCAAAATTCCTGTGATTGTAATAAGCAGTCTTAATAGAGCTAGTTATAAAGATGCAATATCTATGGAAGCATTTAAAGAAAGTGGAGCAATAGAATATTCTGCAGATGTTTTGATGGGGTTGCAGTTGGAAGGAGCTGGAACAGGGGACTTTAATGTTGAGAACGCAAAAGCTCAATACCCAAGAAATGTTGAACTTAAGATATTGAAAAATAGGAACGGAGCAACTGGCGGTAGTTTATGTTTTCAATATTATCCTAAGTTTAATTATTTTACGATGCAAAAACCAAGTTTATGTACTTAGCAGAACATGCAATGACTTGTCGCAAAGTGATTTTCGCAAACCCTTATATACAAAGGGTTTGGTGTATATTTACCACAATACTAAATTAAGTTAAAACTATTGTAATACTACACCGTAAAAAGTAGTTAAAAGCCTTATTTCATGCTATAATGAGGGTATTAACAGTATACGGAACAGGTATGAAATTCAGAAAAGGAATATCAGGTAATCCATTGGGGAGACCAAGAACAAAAAACATGGAGCTTAGGGAGCTAATAAATGCAGATGCCGTAAGAGCTTACAAGCTGCTTTGGAAATCGATACAGGAGAATCAATCATGGGCATTAGAGCTGTATTTCGAGTTGCTTTTGAAGACTAAGGGGATATCGTATAAAGCTGTTGAAAATACATTAAATTGATAGGAAAGAAATTATGGAATTACAAATTAACGAAGGGTTTCAAAAACTAATTCCGCCACTTAGCTCAGAAGAATTAACAGCGCTTGAAGAAAGTGTAAGAAAAGAAGGATGTCGTGATCCGTTAGTAGTATGGAATGATACCATTATAGACGGACACCATAGATACGCCATATGTCATAAGCACAATATAAGCTTTAGTACAGTAGAAAGGAACGAGTTAGAAACCGAGCTAGACGTAAAGCTCTGGATGATAAACAACCAGTTTAGCCGCAGGAACTTACCGACTGAAACTAGGCTAGCACTTGCTTATAAGTTCAAGGAGTTTGAAGCGCAGAAGGCTAGAGAAAGACAAGGTAGTAGAAATGATCTTGTCAAAGAAGATAGTAACATTAGTAAACCAGTTTACACAAGTTCAGAAGATACTCCTAACATTGCCCCACTGGTGGGTAGAAGTGATCTTGATAGATGTAGGGGAACTCTTGGTGAAATTGCCAAAATGGCTGGTGTAGGACATACCACAGCGGAACAATACGACGCTATCCAGCGCAAAGGCACTGAAGAACAGAAAACCGAGGTTGCAGAAGGTAAAGCTAGCATTAAAAAGGTCTACACACAAATTCAGAAGGCAGAGCGTTTAGAGAAGAATAAGGCAACCGAGTGGCCTGAAGGTAAATACAGAGTTATTTACGCTGACCCTCCATGGAGTTACGGAGACGAAAGAAGCGGCGGCAGTCATGGAGGAGCTGTAGATCATTACAATACAATGAGTATAGCCGATATTAAAGCTATGCCAGTAAGTTCACTGACTGAAGACAACGCTGTTCTATTCTTATGGGGCACTGCTCCTTTATTACCAGAAGCTCTAGAGTTAATAGAAGCATGGGGTTTTAAGTACAAGACAAACTTTGTATGGGACAAGGTAAAGCACAACATGGGTCACTACAATTCTGTAAGACATGAATTGTTGCTTATTGCCACCAAAGGAAGCTGTACTCCTGATAACATTCAATTATTCGATTCCGTACAAACAATAGAGCGTTCTAGCCGTCATTCAGAGAAGCCAGAAGAGTTTAGGAATATAATTGAGACTTTGTACTACGGCAACAAGTTAGAGTTGTTTGCACGTAAAAAAGTAGATGGCTGGGAGGTGTACGGTAATGACATTGAGTTAAGTAAATGCGCTTGAGATTATGTTATTAAGACCGCGTCAAAAAGAATTTGTAGAAAGGAGTATAGCAGCGTTATCAGAGTATGGTAATACTTTGGGAGTTGCTCCGACTGGTGCTGGTAAAACGATTATACTATCTGCGGTTATAGGAAAGTTAATACAACAATATCCAAGGTTGAAAGTTTGTGTTTTGGCTCATAGAGACGAATTGACTCATCAAAATGAGAGTAAATTCAAGCTGGTCAATCCGACTATTTCAACGAGTATTTTAAATAGCTATACGAAGTCATGGAATGGTCAAGTTACTTTTGGGATGGTGCAAACATTGTCAAGAGATGAGCATTTGGAACGGATGCCTAAACTTGACTTGCTTGTTATTGATGAAGCCCACCATGTTACGGCTAGTAGTTATTTAGATATCATAGAAGCAGTTCGTAAAAAGAATCCACAAGTTAAAATATTTGGAGTAACAGCAACTCCGATGAGAGGTGATAATGTTAGCCTAGCCAAGGTTTTTAATAACTGTGCAGATCGCATTACGATTTCGGAACTGATCGAAAGCGGTCATTTGGTTAAGCCTAGGACATGGATAATTGATAGCGGTGATACCCAAGAGAAGCTACAAGCTTTGAGAACTAGAGCTACTGGTGAATATAACGAACAAGACGTTGCCGATATACTGGATACCGAGCCGCAGAATAACGAAGTAGTTAGGCACTGGAAAGAGAAAGCAGGTGATAGGAAAACTGTAGTATTTTGTTCTACGATAGCTCATGCAAGAAATGTAACTAATGCATTTAACGAAGCTGGAGTAAATACTGCTTTAATTACTGGTCAGATGACTTTTGAGCAAAGAGAGTTAGTATTTGATGAGCTAACACAAGGCCAACTACAGGTGGTGGTAAATGTATCGGTATTAACCGAAGGTTGGGACTATCCGCCTATTAGTTGTGTGGTGTTATTGCGTTCTAGTTCGTACAAGTCAACGATGATACAAATGATAGGACGAGGGCTTAGGACTATTGACCAAGGTATCTACCCAGATGTTATTAAAAAAGATTGTGTAGTGCTAGATTTTGGTATTTCTAGCATAATTCACGGGGAATTAGAGCAGTCTATTAATCTCAAGGTCAAGGAACAAGATGATGTTCAAAAGCTCTTTGCAAGTGGAACTGGCAATACGGAGAATGTATCAAAAGAGAAAGCTATACTGAGCGATTTTACGATGAGAGAGCTTGATCTCTTGAATAAGTCTCATTTTGCATGGACTAATTTGAGGAAACGCAATGGTGCGATGATAGCTACAGGGTTTAATAGCTGGGCAATAGTCTACAAAGAGCAAGAACATTGGGTAGCAACAGGAAGCTTAAAAGCCGATACAGCTACTCTTGCGAAGATAATATACAAAGGCAATAAACTGGAGGCTTTAGCTGCGGCAAATGACTTTCTGTCATGTCTTGAGGATGAAGAAAGCGCCAAGAAAACGGCGAGTTGGAGAAGTCTAATGCCGACTGAGAACCAAATAAGATACCTGCCGAGTAAGTATAGAAAAGCAGAAATAAGTAGAGGCGATGCATCTGCGATAATAGCGTACTCACTTAAGGTAGAACCGATATTAAGACAAATGGGAGCAATATGAAAACAGGAACGCAATTGTCAAAGAATGATGAAGATAATAATACTGCATTACAAGGGCAATCCTTCAAAGAGTTACAGGAAATGTGCGAAGAAGCTATAGGTAGACTTGCAGGAGGAGAGGAAAAGTACCGTAAATCTTATGGACGTATGGTATTTAGGGAGCTGAAGAAGTCTTGTTATAACAAGATCACTAGTAGCGAAGATTTACCGATTATGATTGAAGAAATGATCACCCAACTATCTGGGATTAATCCAAAAGACCAAATAGAAGGGATGATAGCCATGCATATGATAGCAACCCATAAGGCTCTAATGAATTGTTTCACCGTAGCTGGGGTCGAGCTTAAGTTTGCACAAAACTATCACATGACTCTTAGTTCAATAAACAAGTTATCTCGTACGTTCATAGTGCAAAACGAAGCACTAAATCGTCATAGAGGCAAAGCTCAACAAAAGATGACAGTGGAACATGTGCATGTTAATGCTGGAGGAAAAGCAATAATAGGCAACCTATCTAAGAGCGTAGGGGGTCAAAATTCTTCAAAGGGGATAAGCAAGAATAATGAGTAATAACCCTAGGCACAAAGATGTCGTAGTAAGATGCTTTGCCAAAACTAGAAGCGGCGGCAAGTGTCAAATACCGCCAGTAAAAGGCAAAAAGCGTTGTAGAATGCATGGTGGAGCAGACGGAAGCGGAGCTCCGCAAGGTAATAAGAACGCATTCAAGCACGGACGTTATAGCAAAGAGTTCATAGAAAACAGGAGAGCTGCAACGATTCGCCGAAGAGAATGGATGGCGTTTTTTAAAGAAATAAGCAGCGAAATACGAAAAACATATTAGCAATAGTAAAAAACGATTTTAAGCCTCATACAGAATTACATTTGATAAAAACCTACAAACCCCAAGCAAGATATAAAAGTACACGGCCTAAAAGTTCTTAAAACGAGGAATAAGGTTATTTAAATTGTGTAGATACCGATAAAGTAAATGCTTTTCTCTTTTAGGTGAGTATGTCAGTGATCCAGTCTATAGTCCTTTTTTATAGAGGCTAAAAACCTCTTGTGGTATTAGTTCGTCATTAAATATAATGGAAAATGATGGAAAAGTTGAGGTTCAACCCAACTCGATAAATATACTTTGACTCCCTGTAATCTCTTAGGTTTATATCTGCTTATAACACATAGGTTAAGGATGTTGCATTAATATCTTGATAACCGCTGAAAAAGTAGCTTGTCTCCCTGTTATATGCTATAATACAGGTTTATAAATAAAACTATTTAAGAAGTATGAACTCTAACAAACGGCGGAAACATATTATAGAAAAGGAGAATGAGTTTAAAGCATTAGCTTACTCCTTTAATACAATGCAAAACTCCTCTTCTATCGCTGAAACCATTAGCAAAACTCATTTAGCTAGTGAACATATGAGTCAAATAATGGAGAGTGATAGGCGCGATCTAACTCATAGCAAGTTTACTGTGCAAAAAGAAAAGAATATTCTCACCTGTATCAAAGGTATTGACCCACAAAATGCAGTGGAAGCAATGCTGGCTAGTCAAATGATAGCCACCCATAATTCAGCTATGAGCGCCTTTGCTAAAGCAGAAGGGTATTTAATGCATAATAACATTGAGTATAAAAAATTAGGTAATGCTACCTTATCCCTTGCCAATAAGTTAATGCGTACCTATACAATGCAAATGGACTCTCTGAATCGTTATCGTGGTAAAGGACAACAAAAAATAACAGTCGAGCATATTAGTATCAATGATGGTGCTAAAGCAGTGATAGGAAATATTGCAGCTAATGAACTAAGAAGGGGGGAGGGTTAAACTTTTCATGAGAGACAATCTTAAACAAACAACAAACGGGGATAATGCTATACACGTTATAACAAATAATAATATATGCAATGCTAAAACTCGCTCTGGTCACCCATGCAGAACTCATCCAGTTAATGGTAGAAAACGTTGCCGTATGCATGGCGGTACTAACAACGGCGCACCTAAAGGCAATAGTAACGCCCTAAAACATGGTTATTACAGTCAAGAAAGAATTCTTGCTCGCTCTAGAGTTCATAAAATGATACGGGATTATCGAAAACTCTGTAAAGAAATTGATGACCTGTAACCTTCTCAACTTTAAACTTTTTAACTTAAAAATATATAGGTTTTTCGGAGTACTATAAAAAGAACTCTATAGGGGGGTAAAATTTGACTTCCTACAATCTATAAATTAAGAGTTCACCTGCAAATATGCAGGTGAATGCAGGTGAAATTCTAAAAATATAAGCAAGGATACATTAAAGTCGATTATGACACCTTAATATCTTGTTTAAAGAAGAATGGTTATGATAGTTTTTTGGAGTTTTTTTCTAGAGTTTCTGCCACCTATAAAAAAGATTTTCGGAGCTTACGGGAGGGGTTTTACCACTTCTTCTTGAGTCGTGTACTCCCGTCTCAAAATACACCCAAGTTGCAATAAGAAGAAATTACAACAAGGTGGCATCTTCTTACTCCGTGTTGAGAGAAAAGCAACCATCTAGACAAAATAGCTTGATGCAACAGGTAAAAGTTGAATTAAAACAAAGCTTTAAGCTATGTAGAACGTAAAAGTAAAACTTTTCCTTTATGTAGCAAATATTTTCTTGTTGTAACTTGGTCTGATGTAGTGCTAATATTACTCTGATATGTCAATGCTAATCAATTTGTTATTAGATAAATGAAAGTCAATTATTCACTAGAACCACTAAACCGAAGTTTTAAAAGAATACAGTCAAACCCTTTGGGGTATGATCCTGGCTCAATAACTCCAAGAACCGCAACAAATAAAGTAATTTGTGATGAAGTGAAAATTAGTCAAGAAGCTTTAGAAAAGTATAATGAAAGTAAGCTTTTAAGTATTAAAAAAGTAGTTATTCAGTTGGAGAACGATGTTAAGCAAAATATTCAAAAAATTGAACCATTGGAGATGCTTGTTTCTATCGATAAGTCGTATGACAAAAATTTACAAGAGACTAAACTAAAAATAGGTGCAACAAAAGACCAAATCTATTTTTTAGAAAAGAGTAGTGCAATTCAGATTAAGCATGATTCAGGCTTTAGTTTTGAAACGATTTATCAAGAAGGTATACGTGAAAATCACGGTATAATAAACGCCGCTACTCCAGCAGTTATACGTTATGGTTTGGATACTGAAAGCGAAGTACTTAATAGCCTTGTAGGGAGCTATATTGAAAAAGGAGTGTTACATCCTTATGAAGAGGTTTTGTTCCAAAGAGCTTTTGACTACTTAAAACAAGTAGAAAGTGCTGATTATTATATAAAAAGCGGAGACAAAAGTGAGTATCCGAATAATGTTGTGTTAGTTGATATATTTGATAGGTCAAAAGGTTTTGTAAATGCAGGTCATAACCAAACTCATACTATTGCCTTGTGGAAGAAAAAAGATAATGAGTTCGTACTTATAGACCCAAGTAACGTTGGTTTTAGTGATCATTTGGGCAAGTCTTTGTCTAGTCTGCTTAAAGTGGGAATAAGTCTTTCAAGTATTACTGGTGGAACAATATATGGTTCTGGAGGTAAGGAGACTGGCTATAGTAAATATGCTGATGTTTTACCGAAACCAAGGGATTGCGTAGATATAGCAGTTAAAGTGGCGTTTGAGTTAAATGAGCAGCAAAAATCACAGATTGACTTAGTGAAAGTTGAGTTTGATATGCTGCAACAGGTTTCTAATCAAACTGTTGTTGCTCCTCACATGAATTTGGTAAAGGATATAAACGTAAGAACTTTACAGAGTACTAGTAAACAGGTTAGAGCTATTGCTTTATACACTTTACAACAAAGTCTTTACATAGCACCTAAGAAAAAATGATGTAATTATTAATAAAAATCTAAGAGGTTTATCATGAAAATAAAAAATAATGAGTTAAGTGAATTAGTAAAAAAAGAAATGAATATTAATTTTGCTTTTGCGTGTTTAAATGGTGATATTGAAACTATAAAAGAAAGCATAAATAATGAGTATATAAGTGATTTAGGTTATGAAAAAGGAATGTTTGGTATATATGCTGCTATGAATGGTCACACAGAAATACTTCAATTGTTATATCAACATACAAAGAGTGGTGAGATAAAACAATATCAACACAATATTTTTAATGCAGCTGCAAGTAATGGACAAATTGAGTGTGTTAAGTTTTTGCTTGATTCTGGAGCTAATCCACTGGAATTGAAAGGAACAACAGCATATAACAATTATGAAGAGGTCAAAGTTATATTTGATCAGTATATATCAGAACATGAGCATGAAATAAAAACGTCAGGTGATGTTATACATACTGAGGTGTGCTAATTACCTTTCAAGTTATGTTACCTCAATTAAATACTAATACTATACCTACTATAAAACAGCGAAGGTACTCTAGCAAAGAATGAGATACTAAACTGGCTGTTTCTTACCGACAGA
>VFQM010001733.1_pt1 | contig 18184 bp, 27 predicted proteins | sample 3512391 | NCBI WGS metagenome assembly VFQM01 (sample SAMN10412369, study PRJNA504923) | tailings metagenome | isolation source: Replicate 1 from Balatoc abandoned mine | place: Philippines
AGCAAAATGAAAAGGGGTGATAAAATCAACAGAAATAGGGCCCTGAGAAGAAGGAATGAAATTCTTCTAAGAAAGGCTTTGCGAGAAATTTTATCTAGAGCTGAGCTTTCTTATCTTCGTTTTGCTTCGCAATTCCTGAAGTCTGAGATTGATTCTGAATGGAATTTTGATTGGTCTGAATTTGAGCATGTTCTGGCGCAAATTCTTGAATCAACATTCGGAGACGGAGCTGATGTTGCTGTTGATCAGATGGGGAAAATGGGGATTAGAATTTCTGCGGATTTCTCTTCAGATATGCGCTCAAGAGCAATAGCATACGCAAAGCAGCATGGGGCTGACTTGGTTAAGGGCGTTAGCGATTCAATAAAGTCCGATATGCGCGATGTTCTTTCTAAAGCATTAGAAGACGGGCTATCGACGAATGAATTTGCGAAAATCGTTGCCGAGCGCTATGCTTTTTCTGATGAGCGCGCAAAGCGTATAGCGCGAACAGAAATGGCTTTCGCTGATGCAGAGGGTAATTTGTCAGCATATAAGAAGGCTGGCGTTGAGTTGAAGGAATGGATAACTGCTGGAGATGAATTGGTTAGCGAGGAATGCCAAGCTAATGCAGCTCAGGGACCAATTCCGATTCACATGCCTTTCACTTCTGGAGCGCATACGGCACCTCAGCACCCGAACTGCCGTTGCGACGTTATTCCTGTTTTGCTTTAATTTTTAGAAATTTGTGATATGATTCTAGAAATCGCATTGAACTGAGGGTTAACATGAAGCTATACGCAGAGATTTCAAAGCGCGACGAAGAGAGCCGGATGGTGTGGGGTTACGCTTCTACTGAAGCGACAGACTCGCAGGGCGAAGTAATTAAAGCTGATGCCATTTCCGCTGCATTAGCTGATTATATGAAATTCGCGAATATTCGTGAGATGCATCAGCCTTCCGCTGTTGGCGTGACGAAAGAGGCCGCAATGACAGAAAAGGGTCTTTTTATTGGAGCTCATGTCGTTGATGATATTGCGTGGAACAAAGTCAAGGCTGGCGTCTACAAGGGATTTTCGATCGGAGGTCAGGCACTCAAAAGAGACGACACGAATAAGAACACGATCACAGAAATTCGTTTAACTGAAATTAGCTTGGTAGATCGCCCAGCGAATCCGGAGGCACTTTTTGAGCTTTGGAAAGGTGATGGAATGTCCAACGAAATGACTAAAGAGCAAGCAGTTGAGCGTCTTGCTGAGATGCTGAATAAAGGGGAAATCGATCCAGTTGAGCTCGTGAAATCATTTGAGAAGAAAGAAGAGCCTAAGGAAGAGCCGAAGTCCGAGGAAGAGCCTAAGGAAGAGCCGAAGGCTGAGGAAAAACCTAAGGAAGAGCCTAAGGTCGATGAAGAGCCTAAGGAAGAGCCTAAGGAAGAGCTTAAGGAAGAGCCTAAGGAAGAGCCGAAGTCCGAGGAAGAGCCTAAGGAAGAGCCGAAGGCTGAGGAAAAACCTAAGGAAGAGCCTAAGGTCGATGAAGAGCCTAAGGAAGAGCCTAAGGAAGAGCTTAAGGAAGAGCCTAAGGAAGAGCCGAAGTCCGAGGAAGAGCCTAAGGAAGAGCCGAAGGCTGAGGAAAAACCTAAGGAAGAGCCTAAGGTCGAGGAAGATAAGAAATCAAAGAAGTCAGATTCAGCGGAAGACCTCAAGAAAGCGGAAGACTTTGGCGATTTGCTTAAGGCTGAGCTAGCTAAGGCAGATGAAAAGCACGCCGAAGAGATCGCAAAATTCGAAAAGCTTGCGGGAGATCTCAGCGAAAAGCTTGAGAAGATGGCTTCTCGCTTGAAAGAGCTGGAGGATATTCCGGCCGCTGCTAAAGGGTCTCTAATGTCAGTTTCCAAGGCTTCTGATGTCGACTCCGTAGCTAAAGAAGAGGAGCCGGCAGACGCGATGTCGGCTATCAAAAAGATTCATCAATCCGGGGGGATTCGCTTTCGCTAATCCGTTTCATCAACAAAAGCAAGCCACGTCTTGATTTAATCTGACGAACGGTTTATATTTAACAAGTCAACATTTTCTTTCTGTTGCAAACTCATCATTAGGAGACATACATGAGCAACATCAATGAAACCCTGGATCTCGTGAAGGCCGCTCAAGCGAAACCGCTTGAGGGAGAAATCGCGAAGGCATTCACCCAATCCGGTTCCGCCACCTCTGGCATTACCGCTTATGACCTTGAGGGTCCGGCTAAAAAGCTGTATACCGTCCCAGCTATTCTTCGCAACATTCTTCCACGCGTCACCGGCGGAATGGGCATTCAGCCGAACTGGAGATCAGTCACTGGAATTAACACCGGTAACGTCTTCGGCGGAATCGGTGAAGCCCAGCGCGGAGCTGTTCTTGCTCAAAGCACCGCTGATAACCTGGCCGCTTTCCGTCAGCTTGGCATTGAAAACAGCGTAACTTTCGAAGCTGATCTGGCCGCTAAGGGTTTTGACGATGTTAAGGCGCTGGCTGTTCAGCAAGCTCTTGAAAGCCTCATGATCAATGAAGAGAAAGCGATTTTGTGGGGGAACACCTCCAATGCGCTTGGAACCACTGCAACTCCTTCGCTGACCGCTTCTGCTTCGGGTGGATCACTTGCTACCGGAACTCTTTCTGTTATCTGCGTTGCTCTGACCCCTCAGGGCAAGGCGATGAGCTCTGTTGCTGGCGGAGTTGTTCGCACTAGCACTTTCACTTCCGCCGATGGTTCTTCTATCGTGCAAGATGGCGGAGCTGCTCAGAAATCTGCTGCTGCTACCGTTGCTGTTACCGGACCGACCGGCTCTGTCGCCGCGACCGTGACCGCTAATTCCGGAGCTTGCGCTTACGCTTGGTTCTGGGGTGCCGCTTCATCTGAAACGCTTGGCGCCATCACCGTTCTTAATAGCGTTGTCATTTCCGCTGCCGCTACCGGAACGCAACTTGCTTCCGCCCTTTCCGCTGCTGACAAATCCACCAACGGACTGATTTTCGATGGTATGCTGTCGATGGCGGCTAAGTCCGCGAATAACGGATATGTCAAGGTTATGGCTACTGGCGTTGCTGGAACAGGAACCGCTTTGACTGCAGACGGTGCTGGCGGGATTGTTGAGATCGACGAAGCTCTTAAGGCTTTCTATGATACTTACAAACTTAGCCCGACTCATCTGTTTGTTTCTTCCCAAGAGATGATCAACATCAAAAAGAAAATCATGCAAGGCGCTTCCAACAGCCTCGTGAGATTCAATGTTGAAACTAACCAAGGCATGCTGACTGGCGGAGCTGGGCTGGTGTCTTACCTGAACCCGTTTGGATCCGCGACTGGCGTCTCTGAGCTGAAAATCGTGTTGCACCCGTTCATGCCTGAAGGCACGATGATGTTCTTCTGCGATAGGCTTCCTTACCCGCTGTCGAACGTCTCCAGCGTTGCCCGCATGCTGTTGCGTCGCGATTACTACCAGCTCGAATGGCCGCTCCGCACCCGCAAGTATGAGTATGGCGTCTACATGGATGGAGTTCTGCAGCACTACGCTCCGTTCAGCCTGGGCATCATCACCAACATCGCCAACGGTTAATTCTGAGGCGAAAAAGAATTGGCCGGGGGTTAAAATCCCCGGCTTTTTTCATCAAATATTTTCAGGAGAGAAAATATGAAATTCAAGGCAAACGAAGGGATTACCGGGATCAGCATCGAAGGTCACTTTTTCGAGGCTGACGAGAATGGAATCATTGAAATCGATGATAAGATTTATGCTTCTAGAGACGCTAGCGCTCATCTTCCTATTTCGATTTTCGTTGCTGAAAACGAAAAAAACGAAACGAGCGCTCCGGTTGTTGAAGTTGCTAAAAAGCTCGGAAGAAAGTAATATTAAGCGTCAAGAACAATCGGAGGCGACATGGATTACGCTACAGTTGCAGACGTTAAATCGTGGCTTTCTATCACGTCCAACGGAGACGACGCATTGCTTGCCAGGCTTATCACCGCTGAATCCGCTAGAATTGACGAGTTTTTGAACCGCAAATTGAGCTCTGAGAACTATGATATTGTGTTTAGCGGAAACGGAAAAAACACGATTGTTTTTCAGCAATATCCGATAACTGCTGTTCAGTTGATTGAGATAGATGGAGTTGGTGTTCCAGCATATTCATCGGCTACCGGATATGGATATCAATTTTCTTCCTGGAGAATTGCGCTTGTTGGGAGAAGTTTCACCTGGGGTATTGGAAATTGTCATGTGAAGTTTACGGCAGGACTAAATACAATCCCAAAAGATGTTGAGCAGGCTTGCATTGAATTGGTTTCTTTGCGCTATCGTGAGAGAGATAGGATTGGGCATGCATCAAAAAGCCTTGGCGGTGAAACGGTTTCTTTTGTGACTTCTGAGATGACCGATTCAATCCTGCAGAAGCTCAATAAATACAAGCGAACAATGACTGCTGCATGGGGTAGCTACTGATGCTTAATACTGGAATTTTCGGCGGAGATGATTTGGCGAAAAAGCTCGGATCGCTTGCCGGAGATGTTCGCAAAGAAGTCAAGGATAGCCTTGTGCGTCTTAGTTTGAAGCTTGTGGCTAAAATTAAAGCCGAAAAATTATCAGGTCGCCCGCTTAAAGTTCGGACTGGAACCCTAAGGAGATCCATCAGTTATCGCTTATCTGATACTGGAACAAGCATGACTTCGTATATCGGAACGAATGTTGATTATGCTGCTGCTCATGAATTCGGATTCAATGGAACTGTTACAGTGCGCGAGCATGTAAGGCAAGTGAAACAAGCTTTTGGAAGGCAATTGAAGAGCCCGACGACTGCTACCATTAGAGCGCATCAGAGAAAAATGAATCTCCCGGAACGTTCATTCATTCGCAGCGCGTTATCAGAAATGGCTCCTGAAATTTCAGAAACTATCGCTGATGCTATCGCAAGAGGTATTCGCAAATGATCAATCGCGAGGCAATCTATTCCGCTGTTCTAGATAAGCTATCTTCTATCGCGGATTTCAAAATCAAAAGCCGAAGAATTAAGCATTGGAGCGATGTGGCCCCTGCTGATTTCCCATGTTTTTTCTTGAATCAACGATTTGAATCTGCTGAACAAGAAAAAAAATTGCCTACAAAATGGACTTTAAGCATCGATTTGGTGATTTATGTTCATTCCGGCGGGGATCATAATGTCATCGTTTCTAGCTTGATCAATGCGCTTGTTGATAAGATCGAGCTAGCTTTGAAACCGAATCCTCTGACCGGATATACAACGCTTGATATTCCTGGCGTTTCGCATTGCTGGATTGGCGGGCCAATTGAGCATGACGAAGGTGTTTTGGGGGATATCGGCGTTGTGATCGTTCCCCTTGATATACTTGCCATTTAGTGGTTTAATATCTCAGTTGGGTCTTCGCGTCCGACCCATTTTTCATTAACCGAAAGCCCAATTTATATTTCTTTCTACTAGGAGAAAAACATGGCTGGATCTGTCATTTTCGGAACCGGGAAAATCATTTCTGTTCCGAGCGTAGCAAACCCTACTCCAGTGCAGCTTGGTGAAGTCATCGATCTGTCCGTTGATATCAATGCTCCAATGAAGACCCTGGTCGGTTCCAGGCAATTCCCTATTGCCGTCGCTCGCGGACCGGCCACTATCGCTTTGAAAGCGAAACTGGCTACGTTCTATGGACCGGTATTGCGTGATTTGTTTGCAGGCGCTACCAAAGTTGATTCGCAGCGTAAGGTTGCTACTCAAAAGTCAACGATTCCTGCAACTCCTGGTCCCTACACCATTACCGTCGTTAATTCCGCAAATTTCCTGGAGGATTTGGGCGTTACTGATGCTATTACGGGATCTGCGTTCACTAGAGTTGCGTCGGCTCCGGCTACCGGTCAATATTCCGTTTCTGCTGGTGTTTATACTTTTGCCGCGGCAGATGAGTTGGATGCGGTTGTCATTTCGTATGCTTGGAACGATGCTGCTGGTGGATCTCAATTCACTGTCGAGAACGGGCTTATGGGATATCAACCGGTGTTTTCTGTTTCCATCTCCGGTGTTGACCCCACTGACAACTCGAAAGTTTGGGAGCTCAAGTTCCACCGCGTGGTCGCCGCTAAGCTGAGCTTCGCGCTTTCTAACGAAGACTTCGCCAAGCCAGACCTTGAGATGCAGGCTTTCGCTGACCCAAGCGGAAATATCTACACTCTGAGCACCAGTGAGAACGATTGATCTTCATAGTCGAAAAGAAATTAGCCGGCTTTTGGCCGGCTTTTTCTTTCTTGCGATTTCCGCTTGTTTCGGATAAGATTTTTCTGTTGTTTTGTGTTTTTTTTATTGACTTTTCGGGAGAGAGATGATGATTGAAGGCGCTAAAATTTCCATGGCAGGAATGGAATATATTGTTCCCCCGCTATCTTTTAAGCAATTGAAATCTTTGGCTAAAGACGTTGATGGTTTGGCTTCTTCTGGATCCAGCATTTCGTCTGAGCAAATGGATATGGCTGTTCGCGTTATCCATGCGGCTCTCTCCAGAAATTATCCTGGCATGACTGTTGAACAAATCGAGGAGATGGTTGACCTCGGGAATTTTCAGCAGATTGTAGAGGCTGTCCTTGGGGCCGCTGGATTCAAAAAGACAAGCGGTGAAGAAGCAAAAAAGTGATAGACTGGGGAGAGATTTACGTCAATCTCATGACCGCTTTCGGATGGACGTGGGAATACATCGACGACAACATGACTCTCCCCAGGTATTACGAGATTTCGCGGCAATGGGAGAAATGGCCTCCGATGCATCTGGCTGTTCTCGCTTATATGGGGTATACTGAAAAGCCTTCGGAGGATTCCGTTAGCAAGAAAGACGGGAACGAGATTTCGGTTGGAGATTTGCAGCAGATCTTCGGTGGCGTGAGCGGAAATTTAAAAGTTAATAGGTGAGCTAATGGCTGTTGACAACCAAAAGGTAAGCGTTGACATAACAGCGAACACCGCTGGCCTTTCGCAGCTAAACACTGCGCTCGCTGGATTGCAGGCGTCTCTGGCGAATTTGACCGGAGCGCTTTCTGCTGTTCAGGGAACATCTTCGAATGCCGGTTCCGCTTTGCAAAATGTTGCTGGAAAGGCCACGGAAACTGCTGATAAAATGGATGGAATGGGGGCTGGGGTCGCCAAGGGCTCCGTCGCCATGTCTTTTCTCGCTGGTGTTGCTGGTGGCGTAGCAGTTGCGGCCCTTAATAAGCTGGGAAGCCTTATGGCTCAGCTTAATCCACTGAAATTCGCCCAGGATCTTGCTATCTCGGCAGCTGCTCTTGAAACTACCGCATCTCAAATGAACATGACTGCCGAGAGAGCCCAGGCACTCAATGACGTTATCGAAGATGCTGAGCTTCCCGCTGGTGATGTCACCGCTGCTATGCGCAAGCTCAACATGCAGCTGGTGGACAACGAAGACAAGCTCAATGCTATGGGAATCGCCACGCGCGATAGCAATGGCGCTCTAGTGTCGCAAGAGAAGCTATTCCAAAATGCTGTCGCCGGCCTCATGCAATATAAAGAAGGCACCGACAGAAATGCCGCTGCTATGGAAATCTTTGGGCGGGCTAATATCGATTTGAATAAAGCGATGCGCGTTACTGAAGGGGCAGTTGATGATTCAGTAAAACGCATGACTGAACTCAATAACCAATTCTCTCCGGAACGCATGGCTAATGCCGCGAATTATCGCCAGGCAATTCGAGATCTATCGGATGTTGGGGAAGGTCTTAAGAACACTATTGGTTCCGCTGTTTTGCCGGCTATGGCAGAATTCGCAAAGCAGCTTGCTGATCTTGGGGAATCTCTTCTTCCTGTTGTTATCGGAGCATCTGAGGTTCTAGCTGCGACATTCGAAGTTGTCGGAACAGTATTTTCTGAAGTCGGATCGATTCTCGGTGAGATTCTGAGCGCTATTGGCGATATGTTCATGACTGTTTTCGGAGGTCTTATTACAGGTCTCGAGGAAACAAGCGGAAAGGCAATAACGTGGAAGGACGCTTTGGATACGTCCATTTCCGTCGTCAAGCAAGCTTTTATCGGGTTCGCCGCTGTCATCAAGGTTATCGTTGAAGCGATCAAAACGGGATTCGATGTAATTTACAATGCTGTTGCGGGAACTCTAGAGGTATTGGTTATTCGCGTCATGGCATTCTCTGAAGCAGCTAAGAGAGCCATGTCTTTAGACTTCAAAGGAGCTGTCGCCGCCTGGGATCGAGGAGGCGCTCAGATCGAAGACGCGATAAAGCGCAGATTCAATAACATCATGAAATCCGCCCAGGATTTCCGAAGCGCGTTCGATCGCATCGCAGCTGAAACATCTACGAAAGTAGCTGCAGCGCAAGAGGGTAAAGCTGTCACGCCTGCCGGTCCGTCCGTGAAATATGGTGGAGGAGGCGGCGCAAAATCTTTTGCTGGTGGATTCGAATCAGCTAAAGCTGAAGCCTCTGCAATGGGGAAGGCTCGCCAAGATTTCGCAAAAGCGTCTATCGAATATTCCATGAAGCTGTTCCGCGAGCAGATGAGAAGCGAAGAGAATGAGCTTAAGCGCTCATTGGATTCGCGCTCGATAACTAACGCGGAATACTTTTCTAGGCTATCAGACCTCAAGGGTCAGCAAATAGACGCGGAAATGCGCGCGAAAGAGGCTGAGCTCAACACCATTCGCGAAGCAATGGATAAGAAAGGCATCAAACTGTCTGAGATGCTCAAGCTCAGAGCCGATGAGCTCAAAGTGACTGGCGACATCCATGCTCTGGAAATTCGCAGAGCCGACACGCAATCGGAAATCGCAGAGCAAGCGCGAAAGGCTGCTGAGCAGATCGATAAGCAGCGCGAATCTCTCCAGGGCCAGATCGCCGCGGCTTCTGGAATTGGAATTCTGGAGAGCAAGCTAACGGCTATCGCGCGCAAGTTCGCGGAGCTTCCGAAAGAACTCATGGATAGCGCGGAAGCTCGCACGCTCCAAACGCTAGAGACAATGAAAGCTCGCCTAGAGGAATTCGATCGCAAGCAGAAAGAGCAATCTGATTTGGAGAAATCCAAACTTGACGCTTTGCGGGCCCGCGGTGGCATCACAGAAGAGGGAGCAAAACAACGCCTGCTTAAGCTTGAAAGGGAATTGCTTGCCGCTAAATTGAAGAATCTGGAGGCGGAATTGGCTACAGCCAGGGCTGCTGGAGATCCGATTCGCGTGCAAATGATTGAAAAAGAAATCGCCGCGTTGAAATTGAAAAATGAGAAAATCGCAGCAGGTGCTGAGGAATCCAAGCAAGTCACCGATGCTTTGTCGCGGGGATTTGATACATTTTTCACAGATATTTTGAACGGAACGAAAAGCGTTAAGGACGCGTTCAAAGACCTCGCTGGATCCATCGTTTCGGAAATCAATTCGATTATCGCTAAAAAATTGTCCAGTGCTCTTATGGAATCGCTTTCCCGTGGAGCAGCTGGCGCTGGAAGAGGCGGTTTTGATCTATCCGGCATTCTTACTAGTTTCTTCGGTGGGGGATCTTCTGGAAGCTCTGGCGGAGGTTTTAGCTTGAGTGGGATGTTTGGCGGAATCGGCTCTAGCATTTCCAATGCATTCTCTGGCATCGGAAGCTTCTTTAGCGGCATGTTCGGTGGATTCGCCTCCGGCGGATACGCCATGGCTGGGCAGCCATATATGGTGGGCGAAAACGGCCCGGAATTGTTCATTCCTGGTGCCAGTGGTCAAGTTATGCCAAACGATTCCATTGGAGGATTTGGCGGGACCACTGTAGTCCAGAATATTTCAACTCCAGACGCCAACAGCTTCCGTCGCGCTTCTCAGCAAGTCATGGTAGACTATCAAAGAGCGCTCATGAGAGCTGGGCGCCGAAACGGTTGATTGGGGGACTATAAATGAGCTTTTCCGAAGAGCGTTTGGAAGACGGAGTGGTTAGCTTGCAAATGCAGGGTGGTAATGAGTTTTCCACTACTGTTGTCTCAGTCAACGGAGGATTTGAACAGCGCAATAGCAACTGGACGCAAGCGCGCGGGCAGTGGCAAGTTGGCATGCGCACAGTTTCGCCTGATGAATTCTATGCATTCAAAAGCTTTTTCATGGCTCGTAAAGGAAAATGGCAGGGATTTCGCATCAAAGATTGGATGGATTACAAAGACGATGGCGCCGGCCTCCTGGGAACCACTGGATTGGCGTCATATGCCATAAAAGTCTATCAGCTTTATAAGAATTACCCGAGCGGTGTCGAGACTTATCAGCGGAAAATTTCCAAGCCAGTTAGCGGGCAAATTGAGGTTTTTGTGGATTCCGTGCAATTCCCTGTCGGAGCGGGAGAGGGCAATGTTTCGATAGATTATGCTACCGGCCTGGTGACATTCAATGACTATTCGAGAAATGTAAACGGAGCTACAAATGCTGCGAATTGCGAAATATCAACAACGCTCGCGCATGGATTAACGACCGGATTTAAGATCTATTTGCAAAATCTGGCAGGTCTCACGCAGCTCAATGGGGCATGGTATACGGCGACGGTGACTGGGGCTAACACGTTCACCATTGGCGTTGATACCAGAGTCGGGCTGATAACGAATATAACGCAGGCCACTCAAGCCGTTGTGACCACTAGCAATGTCCACGGATATCAGATCGGAGATTTCGTTTATCTCGACCAAGTGGCCGGGATGACTGAAGTCAACGGAAACACATACGAAGTCGTTGCCGTCGGATCCAATAGCTTGACGCTCAATGTGAACTCTACGGGATTCACGGCCTACACCAGCGGTGGGAAGCTAAGGAAGAGCACGCAAACGCAATTCTTTGGTGTGTATACAAGCGGAGGGCAGGCTGTTCGAAACTTGCAGGATGGGCAAACGATCGGGTGGACTGGTGAATTCGATGTGCCGGTTCGCTTCGATACTGACAAGTTTGAGGCACAGCTAGAGGCCGTCATACATCCGGTAAACTCAATTACAAGAAATTCCGAGAGCTACGTCAGGCTCGGCAATTTTCCGGTTGTTGAGATTCGCGTATAACAGACGAACGGCATTGCATATTAGTTCTCATGGGGATATGTTGTTGGAACCGGGCTTTTCCGGACAACCAGGAGAGTGAAAATGTCAAAAAAATGGTTCTTCTACGGTTTCTTTCTCGCCATGTCTTTGCTGTTGGCTGTTGACGCTTATGCGTCAAATCCATGCCCAATGCTTAAATCGTTCCAGGATTCTGCGGCAGCAAATGCCGACGGACGCAAATTCGTCGTGTATCTGCGCTCAGAGAACTGCATTGAATGCGATAAGCTCGAGAGATACATGGCTCTTAACGCTATGAGCATCGATGAGTCACTAAAGATTGAGCTTGGAGCCACTAGCAAAGGAGTTCCGGTTCTGATTCCGATTGATAAAAACGGAAGAGCAAGCCGTCCGGTGATTGGGTTCGAGGCCGCGTCTGCGTGGATCTACGGCGAGATCAAGTGAAAAAGCGGGGGATCTCTCCCCCGTTCTGACAACAATAACAACAAAGGAGAATTAAAATGGGAGGCGCATTTGAAGATTGGGTTGACTGTCCTTTTGAGGCGTCAAAGCTTTCTCTTCGCGAGATGCTGAAAAAACGAGAAAACATCAAGATTTCCATTATGAATGCAGAGGCTGAGCTTGCATGTTGGAAAATAGAGGTCGAAGAGTTAAACAAACAGATTGAAGAGGCTGAAAGCGATATTGATGCAGTCATCGCGAACGTCGACGATCCGGTGGCGATGATTGCTATAAACAAGCTCAAGCAGATGCTTTATTAAGCGTCAATTTCGAAGACAGATAACACCAGGAAAGCGATGGGTATCTAGCCGACGAACGGTGTTGCAAATCACTTTCAAAGCGGTAAGCTAATAATGTCAGCAGCAAAAACGCTGACAAACAAAAAATCAACAACAAGGAGAATCTAAATGAAAAAGCAAATTGAAAAATTCCAAGTTTCAGGAGCCGTATATTCTTATGATATGGCAGATACCGAACATGAGGCCATTCGCCTCGCATGTGAAGGTGAGGAATCTGAGTGGGATGATCTGACTGATTCGGTATGCGTATACAAGGTTACGCTAGAGGTTCTTGAGAACGGCCAGTATAAAGAAATTCATCGCGAGGCGATCTGAGATTATAAGCTGCCGGATTTCCGTCAGTTTATTAGAAAAAACAACAAAATTCAAGGAGAACAAAAATGGCATATAGCAATCAAATCGCAAGCAATCTTGGGGATCTCATCAATAGCATGGCCGAGCTCTATCCGAAAGTTTATCTTAGGCATCATTATGAAGCCGGTGAATTCATCAAGGACATGCTGGAGGCCGGGATTATTGTAGACTTCGACTGGGATGTTGAGCAGGTCTTGCAAGAGATGTTCATCAACGAGCAATGATTTCTGGTTATTTCTGTAAACAAAAAGCTAACAACTGTAAACGAAAAGGAAACGAAATGAAAGACAAGCACACAAACAAATTTTTGTTCGACAATTCTGGAGATGGTGAGACCGTCTTTGTCTTCTTGAGTAGCGGAGTGCGTATTGAGGGACGCATTAAGGCTTTCGATGACCTTGGTCTTGTGGTTTCTGGAAAAAAAGGAGGAGACACGCTGGTTATGCGCTCAAGCGTTGCATCTGTTGTTCCTGCTGACACATATCGCTACAACGAATTCGATGGAGACAGCGATGAGTGAAGGATTCAAAGGCCTATTCAATGAAGCTATAAATATGTCAATTGATAATGACTTGAAGATTGGAACTCCGAAATTCGTTGACCATTTATCGATTGATGCTTCTGATATGGCTGCAATGACACGCTGTCAGCTTGAGGATCTCGTGTCGCACATGAACACGGCAAAGGCTAATCTAAGATTCAATGTTTATGCTACCGCAGATTCAATCAAATTCGTTGACTATTTATCGATTGATGCTTCTGATATGGCTGCAATGACACGCTGTCAGCTTGAGGATCTCGTGTCGCACATGAACACGGCAAAGGCTAATCTAAGATTCAATGTTTATGCTACCGCAGATTCAATCAAATTCGTTGACTATTTATCGATTGATGCTTCTGATATGGCTGCAATGACACGCTGTCAGCTTGAGGATCTCGTGTCGCACATGAACACGGCAAAGGCTAATCTAAGATTCAATGGGTTTTATGCTACCGCAGATTCAATCAATTTGAAAATGGAAGATGCTTATCGCATTTTGGTTTCTAAAATTGAAAGCGAATACATCTCATTATCAGCGCATGGCTTGCATCCTGCATCTAAGAAGACCAGGCGGGCTATCTGATTTTCAAATATTCTTTTGATGATTTCTGATGGTTTTTTAGGATTTTTTAGGAGAGAGAAATGACAAAAAAGGAATTCGATTTGTTGGGGAGATTGATCATCAAGCATTCGCTCATTGAAGCAGATAGCGTAGAAGAGCTCATGTGCTATTTTCCTGGTGAATTTTGCTCATGGTTCAAGGTGGCAGGGAAAATGAACGATGATTTGGAGTTGGCAAAGAAAATGTGCTATGCGTTTATTCCGCTAAAGCGTCAATATGCGATAAAAAGCGTTGAGCTATACATGCTGGATTGCGTGGCATCTAGCCCATGCGTAAGCCAGGAATCCGCGAAAAAGCATTGGCAGCGTCTTGTGAATCTTAAGGGCATGTGAGTTTCATAAACAAAATCGGAGCGATAACATGAAAAAATTCTCTGAAATCGTCAGTAAAACTCATTTCCACGACTTTAAGGAATACGGATGCTCTGGTCTTTTGCTGTCCTGCTCAATCGACAGGAAAAGCATCGTATATGCATCAAGCGGCTTTTTCTCTGTCATGATTGATCGCGGATCAGGAAAGGCACTGACGACTATTGATTCTGATATTGACAAGTGGTGGGAACAGGAATCGGCTTTTATTGAATCAAGGATGCTTCTGAGTGCGACGATGCTCTTTGAAATGAAAAAAGAGAAGAAGTTAAGGAGCCTGTGATGTCATACGACTCTGCCGAGTTTCTTTTGTGCCTCGAGAAATGCGTCTCTACTGGATCAAGATTGATGAACGCCAGAATTGTCGATAATAAGAGGAAAGGCATCCCTCTTGATGAGCAGTTTAGCGATTCAGCTCATGGATACATCAGAGACGCGGAGGAGGTCGCATGGTATACTATTTATAAATACGGAATTGGCATTGCTAACTATTGCAAAGAAAAGAGCGATGAAAAATTTTCAGAGAATCTTTTTGGAGCTTTGTTTCGCATTCTCGTGATAAATGCCAAGGCCGTTTGCGAAGAGCTGTGGAAGAATGAGATCGCAGCCAGGGATGAAGCAAGACAGATCTCTTTGCATATTATGCGTGATGCTGTAGAATCAAAAAAGAGGCGGGCTATTTGATTTTCAAGCAATATAAAAAGGATATAAAATGACTGAAAATGAATTGATAGAAAGATGCAGGCAATCAATAAACAAAGAATTCAAGAAGCACGAGGATTTTGCTGGTAAGATTCTCGCTCTATATGAGTTCGCTACTCGCAGGAGATATCAGTGCGGATTCAGGGATAGCATCGATAAGCAGGGAGCGGATTGTGTTGCCAGAGTTTCATACGTAAGATCGATTTTTGAGATGAAAAAGGATGCTGATACCATTGAAATGTTCGCTGATCTTATTAGGTCTGCTGAGGGCTCGTTTCCGTGCTCAGTAGCCTCAAATTGCCCTCCGACATTTCATTTTTTCATGAAATCAGCCTCAATTGATGCGTTGATTCACGCTGTCATGCTTAAAAACGGAATTCCGTTAAATATAAAAAAGAAACGTTTGAGAGATGTTGAGGTGTTTTCAGATTCAATTAAGCGTAGAACTAAAAAGGAGAGGAAATGGAAACGCTAAAAGAGATCAAGGATTTCAGATCTTTCATGTCTTATAAGGGTGACGGAAAATTCATGGTTTCAACTGCGGAAAGGTCAGTGGTTGTTCTCGATGATGGATCTATAAGGAGGATTGCAGATTTAAAAATCGTCTGCGATGATGTGTCTGTTGATGATGCTATAGATTCTATCTCAAAAATTCACGTTGAAGATGGATGCTCTCATTTCATATATAATGTAAAATTCTATGTGGACCACGGGCACCCTGGATTCAAAAAAAACAAAAGCGAAACTCTAAATAAGATAAAACAGCACTTCCCTGAAGAAAGGATTATTTGATATGCGGTCGGCTTCAGCTAACATGCAGGCCCATATCGCGGGAGAATGCACAACTCTCGCGACGATCTGGAAGCTCACTAGGAAAGACGGGCAAATCTTCGGATTCACGGATTGCGACGCGCCGATAATTTATGACGGGCTCACGTATGAAGCCGCTACCGGCTATACTCCCTCATCTATTGACACCACCGCAGATCTCGCCGTCGATAATCTAGATGTCCAGGGGGTTATCTCAAGCGCCACGCTGACCGACGAGGATCTCCGCGCTGGGAGATGGGATGAATGCGTGGTTGAGATCGCGAAGATCAACTATAACGCTCCATCTGATGGCGTGATTTGGGATAGAAAGGGAACCCTCGGCGAAGTAAGGACCGGTCGCGTTTCTTTCTCTGCGGAATTGAGGGGAATCGCTCAAGCCCTTCAGCAAAACATCGGACGCGTATTCACGCCAGTTTGCAATGCGGACTTCGGAGACTCCAGGTGCGGCAAGAGTCTGGCATCGTATACGGTGTCCGGATCGGTCTCTTCCGTCTCCAGCAACCGCTCTTTTGCCGATTCATCACGAAGCGAATCTGACCAGTATTTCCGCTATGGCCTCATGACTTGGACGAGCGGAGCCAATAATGGGCTAAAAATGGAGGTCAAATCTTATCTGTTGAGCGGCGGGCAGTTTGAGCTTCAAGGAGAAATGCCATATGACATTATTCCCGGAGATACTTTCGATGTTTATGCGGGATGCGATAAGAACGTGGAGACATGCAAGGCCAAATTCTCAAATATCGTGAATTTCCGAGGATTCCCCTATGTTCCAGGCGCTGATGCTATAGTGAGCGGGAAGAAATGAGCAAGCGAATCAGATCCGCAAAAGATTATCTTAACAAGATATATGCGGTTAATTCGTGGTCAAGCAATCCCAAAAAGTTATGCGTTTTTTCAGCAATATCATCGTCATCCTGGCTCTTCAGGACATCGCGCGATCCATTCCATAGCCCATTATTCTTTGTCATGGGAAAAGATCACATTAGATTGATGTATCGCAATTCATCTTTTGACCCGGAATGCCGCAAATACAAGATGCAGACGGTTGTTGAGCTGTCATTTGATATCGATGAGCCAGAGATTGATGCCATTCTTGAGGCCGATAGGCTGTCTCTATCCATCAATTTTGGGCATGGCGATATTACGAAAAGAAATCGGGCTATTTAGTTTTTGAGGAGTGCGAAATGGATGTTCAATTGATGGTCCACGGAGAGAAAGTGGAATTCCTTGGGAAAGAAGATCTCTATAGGGGATGCCCAAGATTCGCCGTATCGGAGAAGTTAGATTTTGTGGATTTTCTTTTCCATTACGCGGAAATCAAAGAATGCTCTATTGATTACGCGTGTTTCGATTCAGCCATCCGCTCGGATGGCTCTGATTTCTTAAGCTCTAAGATCAGGCTTGTATCCATCGACGACAATGGCGGCAAATACAGCAACGAAATTATGATTTGCTTATATAAATACGATGAAACGAAAATAGAGATAAGCGAATTCAGATCCGACGAAAACGAGTTCATCGAATATCCTCTTTTCGCCAAGATTTTGCGGTCTTATATTGAGAGCCGGACGATTGGCGAATCCATACCGAATTGCTCTCCAAGGGACAGAAAAAAGGCCATATAATGCGTATTTTTGGGGAAATGATTCGCGGTTGCTACTCCTGGAGCCGAGGCAAAATCCTCGAAGAGGGTCGCCAATGGTATTCACCTTGCCAGCTTTATACGCTTATGCTGGGCGGAGATATTTCGCTGATAACTGTCATAATTGACGGCGGGCTTGACAAGCGCATCTATTATGGAATACTCGCGGAAATTGATGTCTCGGAAAAAGCCATATCCGAAGCTGACGCATATCTTGAGTCTCTCGAGATAGCGAAGTCCTCAAGGAAAGTTGAAAAGCCATGCTCTTTGTGCGAAGATGACTCAGTTCGAACAAGCAATAGGCGGTCGCTGTGAAAAGAGACGATTTCGTAAGATCCGCGCGCTCATATATAGATACTCCGTTCAGGCACCAAGGCAGGCTTCCAGGGGTCGGGCTGGACTGCGCTGGAGTCGCAGTGTGCGCGGCCCGCGAGTGCGGAGAGGAAGTTGAAGACTTTTTGGCGTATTCTCGTTTGCCTAACGCATCGCAATTCCTCGAGACGATCGGAAAGTCTTGCGATCGCGTCCTAAAGAAAGACCTTCTTCCTGGAGATCTTATTGTATTTGAATTTGACGCGAATCCGCAGCATTTGGCTATTGTTTCCGGATCGAGACCGTTAATGATAGTCCACGCTTATACTCCTGCTCGCAAAGTTGTTGAGCATCGCGCTGATGCTCAATGGATGAGCAAGGCCAGGGCGTTTTTCCGCATTCGAGGGATCGAGTAATGGCAGCATTGGCATTTGGAGCTATTGGAGCCGCTATCGGCGGGACTGTGGCCCCTGGAATCGTGGCCTTCGGAATGACTGGCGCATCCATCGGGTGGACGGTTGGGCAATTCGTCGGCAACGCGCTCTTCCCGCCAGACATGGGCAATGTCCAGGGCCCAAGATTGTCGGATCTCAAGGTCCAGAGCTCAACATATGGCGGAAGCGTGCCTGTCGTGTATGGATCCGCGCGCGTTGCTGGCAATGTCATTTGGACTACCGATCTTCGCGAGAAGAGCAAGACTACTGGAGGAGGAAAGGGAGGCGGTGGAGGGCCTTCGCAAACTACCTATACCTATTCCGCCAGTTTCGCTGTTGCTCTATGCGAGGGGGAGATCACCGGCATCCGCCGTATTTGGGCAAACAAAGAATTGGTATATGACGCAGGCGCCTCAAGCATCACGCAGATCATGGAAAACGATCTGAATGCACAAAGCATCACGACTTACACCGGAAGCGAGACGCAGCTGGCCGATCCGACGATTGAGGCTGATCTCGGCGTTGGAAATGTCCCAGCATATCGCGGGCTGGCA
>VFQM010001734.1_pt1 | contig 18170 bp, 19 predicted proteins | sample 3512391 | NCBI WGS metagenome assembly VFQM01 (sample SAMN10412369, study PRJNA504923) | tailings metagenome | isolation source: Replicate 1 from Balatoc abandoned mine | place: Philippines
TTGGCGATGATCTCGACCGCGACGCGGTCCGGGTTGGTGGTGAAGGCGTTGCCGGCCGGCAGGGCCTGCGCCTGGGCGATGTTGCCCGAGTCGCTGAGGCTGTCGCCGAAGGCATAGAAGCCGGTGAAGGTCTGCGCCTGGGCGGCGCCGGCGAAACCGAGCGATAGCGCGAGGGCGCCGGCCAAACGATGCATGCGGGGCATGGTGGAACTCCTGTCAGACGGATGTGGATCGATGGATGTCGCGACCCAGGGTTTCCTCGGCGCCCGCGCGGTTTTCGCCCGGCGCGCCCCCTCCCCCAGGAGCCCGGACACAGTAATCCAAAGGCCCCGGCCATACCACCGGGTAGGGTGGTTCAGGGGCGGATGCGCGCGCCCTGCAGGCGGGGCCCACCGGCGTCCACGTCGGTCCAGGCCAGCCAGGCCTCGCCGCCGCGCAGCTGCAGGCGCGGGAAGCCGGTGGCGCGGCCGCGGCCGGCCAGGTCGGCGACCTTCAGGCGCCAGTGCTCGGCGCGCAGGCCGTGGTCGAAACGCGCCAGCCAGAGCGACTGCCGGCCGCCGGCCTCCTCGACCCAGGCCAGCCAGGTGCCGCTGGCGTCGGCGGCCAGGTCCACGCGGCCCTGCACCTGGTCGCCGCGGGCGACGGTGCGCGGCGGGCCGAAGCGGTCGCCCGAATCCGGGGACGCCGCCAGCTTGAGCGCCGGCACGTCGCCGGCCGCGGTGTACCAGGCCACCCAGGCGGCGCGGCCGCGCGCGGCCACCGCCGGGCCGTTCACCGGGCAGGCCGGCATGAACCAGCCGTCGGCGTGCACGATCCGCGGCGCCGACCAGGCCTTGCCGTCGAAGCGCGCGGTGGCGATGTCGCGGATCTCGCCCCCGGCGCGGTCGCGGTAGGCGAGCAGCAGGCCCTTGGGCGTCATCACCGCATCGGTCTGGCAGCAGTCGCAGGTGCTGGCGTCGAGCTCGGCCTCGGCGCGCTTGCCGGCGGCGCCGAACAGGGCCGCGCGCAGGGTCATCGCGCCGCCGCCGCCGTGGCCGTCGTGCCCGTGGCCCCCGCCGCCGGTGTGGCGGCCGTCGAGCCAGGCGATGCCCAGCGTGTCGCGCGACTGCGGCCACAGGGTGGCGAAGCCGTGTTCGGTGGCGGTGCCGTCGTCGTGCACCGGGCCCAGGGCCTGCCAGGTCGCGCCGCCGTCGCGGGACGAGAACAGGCGCGTGTCGTAGGCGTAGGTCGCCTCGCCGTTGCGCACCAGCAGGTGCGCCCACAGGCTGCCGTCGGCCAGCGCCTGCAGCGCCGGCACGTCGGCCCAGTTCACGAACCAGTCCTCGCCTTCGGCGATCGTGCGCGGTTCGTCCCAGCCGGTGGCGGCGTCGTGGCGGGCGAAGCGGAAGCGATGCCCGCCGCCGGCGCGCCGTTCGATCCAGCTCAGCAGCAGCTCGCCGCCCGGCGCGGACGAGAGCTGCGGCTGCGCGGCGCCGGCCGGCGACGGCAGCGCCCAGGGCGTGATGCGCGGCCGCGGTGCCACGGCGGGCGCGGCGGATGCAGGGGCCGCGGACGCGGGCGCCGCCGGGGTGGGCGTGGCGGACGCGGACACGGCGGCGAGGACGAGGGTGGCGGCCAGGCCACACACACCGGAGACCGGGGCAACGGGGAGTCGGTTCATGCGCGAAGCCTAGTGGCCGCGCGGGCCGGCGTCATCCGGGCGGTCGTCGCCGGACGATGCCGGCGCATCCCGGTGCGTGGCATGACGGAACGCGGCGTGCAGCGCCTGCACCTGTGCGCGGAAGCGGCGCGCCTCCCAGGCCAGCAGGCGCCAGGCCAGGTCGCAGGCCAGCGCCAGCCCGAGGCCGGCGACCACGCCGCCGACCACCAGCGCATTGACGTAGCTGCCCATCGCGCCCGCGCCCTCGCCATGGCCGGCCAGCCCGATCAGCCAGCGGCCCAGCGCATGCGTGCCCAGGTAGATCGGCCCGAGCGTGAGCGGGTTGGTGACCATCTGCAGCGCGACCATCACCGTGAGGTTGCCGCGCACCAGGATCGCCAGCGCCAGGCCCAGCGCCAGCTGCAGGCCGTACACCGGCATCATCGCCAGCACCGCGCCGGCGTACAGCGAGGCGATCACGTGCGGCCGCTTGAACGACCACAGGTAGGGCCGCCTGCGCGCTGCGTCGGCGAACCACTTGATCACCGGATAGCGCGCGACATTGGCGCGCCGCGGCAGCGGCCGCAGCCAGCGGCGCAGGCGCTTGCGGCGCGCCAGCCAGCGCCGGTGCAGTGGATGGTGCCGGTGCGGCATCGGTGGCCGGACGCGCGCGGGCGCGGCCTCAGGCCACGCGCCGGCGCCGCGCCAGCTGCACGCGCAGCAGCGACACCGCCGCCGGCGTCATGCCGGGGATGCGCGCGGCCTGGCCCAGGGTTTCCGGGCGCGCCTGGCGCAGCTTGCCCTGCAGCTCGGCCGACAGGCCCGGCAGCGCATAGTCGAAATCCGCCGGGATGCGCGCGTCTTCCTGCGCCTGGTTGCGCGCGACCTCGTCGCGCTGGCGCTCGAGGTAGCCGGCGTACTTCACGCCGATCTCCACCTGCTCGGCCACGGCCGGCGCATCCACGCCCGGGCCCAGGCCGGGCACGGCCATGATCGCGGCGTAATCGAGCTCGGGCCGCTTCATCAGGTCGAGCGCGGTCGATTCCTTGCTCAGCGCCACGCCCGTGGCCTGGCGCAGCGCCTCGGCCAGCGCGCCGCCGGGCGACAGCCAGGTGGCCTGCAGGCGCGCGCGCTCGGCCTCGACCGCCTCGGCCTTGCGCGCGAACGCCGCCCAGCGCGCGGCGTCCACCACGCCCAGTTCGCGGCCGACCGGCGTGAGGCGCGCGTCGGCGTTGTCCTCGCGCAGGTGCAGGCGGTATTCGGCGCGGCTGGTGAACATGCGGTAGGGCTCGGTGGTGCCGCGCGTCACCAGGTCGTCCACCAGCACGCCGAGGTAGGCCTCGTCGCGGCGCGGCGACCAGCCGTCCTCGCCTGCCGCCTGCAGCGCGGCGTTGAGGCCGGCCAGCAGGCCCTGCGCCGCCGCTTCTTCATAGCCGGTGGTGCCGTTGATCTGGCCGGCGAAGAACAGGCCGGCGATGGCCTTGGTCTCGAGCGTGGCCTTCAGCCCGCGCGGATCGAAGTAGTCGTATTCGATGGCGTAGCCGGGCCGCGTCACGTGCGCGTTCTCCAGGCCGCGGATCGACCGCACCATCGCCAGCTGCGTCTCGTAGGGCAGCGAGGTCGAGATGCCGTTCGGATACACCTCGTGCGTGTCCAGGCCCTCGGGCTCGAGGAAGACCTGGTGGCTGGCCTTGTCGGCGAAGCGCACCACCTTGTCCTCGATCGAGGGGCAGTAGCGCGGGCCGACGCCCTCGATGGCGCCGCTGTACATCGGCGACTGGTCCAGGCCGCCGCGGATGATCTCGTGCGTGCGCTCGCTGGTGTGCGTGATCCAGCAGGACACCTGCGGCGGGTGCTCGTCGCGCGAACCGAGGAAGGAGAACACCGGGCGCGGATCGTCGCCGGGCTGCTCCTCGAGCACCGACCAGTCGATGCTGCGGCCGTCCAGGCGCGGCGGCGTGCCGGTCTTCAGGCGGCCGACCGCGAACGGCCGCTCGCGCAGGCGCAGGGCCAGCGTGGTGGACGGCGGGTCGCCGGCGCGGCCGCCGGGATGATTGACCAGGCCGACGTGGATGCGCCCGGCCAGGAAGGTGCCGGCGGTCAGCACCACGGCGCGCGCATGGAAACGCTGGCCGCCCTGGCAGACGACGCCGGTGACCCGCTCGTGTTCGATCAGCAGGTCGTCCACCGCCTGCTGGAACACCTGCAGGTTCGCCTGGTGCTCGACGAAGCGGCGGATCGCCGCCTTGTAGCGCACCCGGTCGGCCTGGGCGCGGGTGGCGCGCACGGCCGGGCCCTTGCTGGCGTTGAGCGTGCGCCACTGGATGCCGGCGGCGTCGGCGGCACGCGCCATCGCGCCGCCCAGGGCGTCGATCTCGCGCACCAGGTGGCCCTTGCCGATGCCGCCGATGGCCGGGTTGCAGCTCATCTGGCCGATGGTCTCGACGCTGTGGGTGAGCAGCAGCGTGCGCGCACCGCGCCGTGCCGCGGCCAGGGCGGCTTCGGTGCCGGCGTGGCCGCCGCCGATGACGATGACGTCGTAGGGGCTGGTCATGGGGGGTGCGCGTGGAATCGGGCGGCGATTATCCCGCGCCCCCCGGCCCGGTGCATCCATCGGCCGGGGTTGGCACGGTTCCTGCTTTCCCCCAAGGGCACCTGTCACGGCCAACGCCGGGGGGCGTCGACCAGACTGAACAGGGGCTGGTCAGGCGCGTGGCAGGCATGCCAGGGCCTGGCGCTCCCGGGGGGGAGCGCCAGGCCCTTTTTTATTGCGGGTCGTGCGGGGGAAGAAAGTCGGCGCCCGGCGGGTCGTATGGAACAGGGGGAATCCAGGGGACCTGGTGCCGGGCGCCGAACTTGGTGCGGGTGGAACCCCACCCTGCGTCACTTGCTGACGCGCTGCGTCAGTCGTGGGCAAGGATGCGCCGGCGAAACCGCCGGTGCAATGCCATTCCCCGAACCGCGGCTCAATCCTCGCGGTCTTCACCTCGAATCTGTGAACCACGTCGCGGTTCCGGGGCGCGCGGGGCCGGTCGTTCGGCCCGCGGGGCCGGCGCTTCGCGGTACATCGGACGCTCCGCCCGGGGTGCCGGGGCCTCGCGGTACATCGGGCGCTCGGCGCGCGGAGCCGGCGCTTCGCGGTACATCGGGCGTTCGGCGCGGGGCGCCGGGGCCTCGCGGTACACCGGGCGCTCGGCGCGGGGCGACGGGGATTCGCGGTAGGCCGGGCGCGGCTCGCGCATCGGGCGCTCTTCGCGCGGCGGCGCCGACTCGCGCCAGACCGGGCGCGGCGCCCGCGGCTCGGGCGCGGCGCGCTCGGCCGGGCGGGCCGGGCGCAGGCGATCTTCCGGCGTTTCGCGATACAGCGGACGCGGCGCCGGTCGCGAGGTCGGACGTTCGGCCGGCACGCCGGGGCGCACGCCGCCTTCTTCGTAACGCGGGCGCGGCGCCGGGCGACCTTCGGGATACCGCGACGGCGGCGGGCGCTGGTACTCGCCACCGACCTGGGTCGGACCGGTCGGCGGCAGGTCCTCGCGGTACAGCGGGCGCGGGTTGCGCGGGCGCTGCGGCGCCGGCTGGTGCCAGTACTGCGGGTAGTAGTACCAGCCGTGCGAATACGGGCCGTAGCCGCTCCAGTACCACGGGTCCCAGTGGCTGCCGACGCTGAAGCTCCAGCCGCCGTAGGGGCGCCAGTAGCTGTTGCAGTAGCGGTAGTAGCCGGCGCGGCAGCGGTAGCGGTCCAGGCGCCAGAACGCCGAATACCCGTAGTCGTGGTAGCCGTAGTCGAAGCCGTAGTGGCTGTCGTAGCGGTCGTACTCGTAACCGGCGTAGTAGTCGCCCTGGTCCTCGTAGGCCGGGTAGTAGTAGCCGTCGCCGGTGTCGACGTAGCGGTCCTGCGGAACGGTGACGCAGCCGGCCAGCAGAAGGATGGCGGCAAGGGCGATCAGGCGTTTCATGGCATTCCCCCCGGGGATGGCAGCGGCAGTCTCGGCGCGAAGCGGTGAATCCCTACTTAACCCATCCCCTGCGGTGGCTGCGTGATATCGTGCGCCGCCCTTTCCGCCCGCAGGCACCCCGATGGCGCTCCACCAGGCCTCCGGCCGTTGGCGTCTTGGCCTGGCGCTGGCCCTGGTCACGGCCGCCTGCTGGGCGACCCTGCCGGTCGCGCTCAAGCTGACGCTGGAACAGCTCGACCCCTACACCCTCACCTGGTTCCGCTTCCTGCTCGCCGCCGGCGTGATGGCCGCCTGGCTGGGCGCGCGCGGCGGCCTGGCCGGCTTCCGCACCCTCGATGGCAGGCGCTGGTGGCTGCTCGGCCTGGCCGGCCTGGGCCTGATCGGCAACTACGTCTTCTACCTGCTGGGCGTGAAGTACACGACGCCGGCCAACGCCCAGCTGCTGATCCAGCTGGCGCCGCTGCTGATGGCCCTGGGCGGCATCGTCGTGTTCGGCGAACGCTTCAACCGCTGGCAGTGGACCGGCCTGGCGGTGATCGTGCTGGGCCTGGGCCTGTTCTTCCGGGAACAGGTCGGCGGCGCGGCCGGCGGCGGCGACTACGTGCTGGGCTCGGCCCTGGTCGTGGTCGCGGCGGTGGTGTGGGCGGGCTATGCGCTGATCCAGAAGCAGCTGCTGCTGCGCCTGCCCTCGCCGGCCATCCTGCTGGCGATCTACGTGCTGGCCAGCGTGCTGCTGCTGCCGCTGGCCGCGCCGGCGGCGCTGGCCAGGCTCGACGCGATGCACTGGGCGCTGCTGCTCTACTGCGCGCTCAACACCCTGGTCGCCTACGGCGCCTTCGCCGAGGCGCTGGCGCACTGGGAAGCCTCGCGCGTCTCGGCGGTGCTGGCGACCACGCCCCTGCTCTGCCTGGGCGCGGTGGCCGCGGTGCATGCGCTGTGGCCGCAGGTGATGGCGCCCGAGCGCGTCGGCGCGGTCGGCTACGCCGGCGCGGCGCTGGTGGTGGTCGGCTCGGCGCTGGCGAGCCTGCTCGGCCAGCGCGCGGGCAAGGCCTGACTCAGGCGCGCAGCCGCGACAGCAGGTCGCGGCAGTCGGGCGATTCCACCCACGCCTCGAGCGCGGCCAGCGCGGCCTGCGCCGAATCGCGCGCCGGCCCGGCCAGGCGTCGCCAGCCTTCGAAGGCGCCCATCAGCCGCGCCGCGACCTGCGGATTGACCGCGTCCAGCGCCGCCACCATCGCCGCGATGCGGCCGTGGCCCGCGCCGTCGCGGCGGTGGAAGGCCAGCGGGTTGTTGCGCGCCAGGTTGCCCAGCAGCGCGCGCACGCGGTTGGGATTGGTGGCCTTCCACCAGTCCGAGGCCAGCAGCGCGTCCACGTCGGCCAGTGCATCGGGGTGCGGGCGCGTGGCGACCAGGCCGATCCACTTGTCGGTCACCAGCGGATCGTGGGCGAACTCGCGCTGGAACGCGGCCAGCGCCGCCGGCGCGGCGGGCGCCTGCGCATGCAGCAGCGCCTTCAGCGCCGCGAGGCGTTCGGTCATCGTGGCCGCGCGTTCGAAGGCGTCCTGCGCCAGCGCGGCCTGCGGATCCAGGCGCGTCAGCCAGGCCAGGCAGGCGTTGCGCAGCGCGCGCGCCGCCATGGCCTCGCCCGTGAGGCCGCGCGCGGCGGCCCCGGCCAGCGCGTCATGGCGGGCTTCCAGGCGCTCGACCAGGTCCTCGGCCAGGCGGTCGAGCAGTTCTTCGCGCGCGCCGACGATCGCGTCCACGTCCACCACCGCGACCGCCTCGGCCAGCGTGTCGAAATCCGGCAGCTGCAGGCATTCGGCCACGAAGGCCGGATCGGCCGCGTCGTCGTCGAGCAGGTCGGCCAGCGCGTCGCGCAGCGCCAGGATCGCCGGCTCGCGCGCGCCGGTGCCGACGATGGCGTCGGTGGCCAGGCGCTGCAGCAGGTCCCAGCGGTTGAACGCGTCGGTTTCCCAGCGCGCGAGTTTCGCCAGGTCGTCGGCCGAATAGTCGACGTGCAGCTTCACCGGCGCCGTGAAGCCCTGGTTGAAGGCCGGCAGCGCCTCGGTGCCCAGGCCGGGCCAGCGCAGCACGTGGCGCGCCTCGCGCAGCTCGACCAGGTCGCCGCGCACCGGCGCGTCGGACACCGGCGGCGCGGTGATGCGCTCGCCGTTGGCGTCGTACAGCGCGAAGCGCAGCGGGATCGGCAGCGGCGCCTTCGGCCCGGGCTGGCCGGGCGTGGCCGGCTGCGACTGCCCGATCACCAGCGAATAGTCGCCGCTGTCGGGATCGAAATCCGCGGCGACCCGCACCTCCGGCGTGCCCGCCTGCGCATACCAGCGCGCGAAGTCCGACAGGTCGCGGCCGCTGGCGGCGGCGTGCGCGGCCAGGAAGTCCTCCAGCGTGGCGGCGCGGCCGTCGTTGTCGGCGAAATACCTGTCCATGCCGGCGCGGAAGGCGGCGTCGCCGACCAGCTGCTGCAGCACGCGCACCAGCTCGGCGCCCTTTTCGTAGACGGTGAGCGTGTAGAAGTTGCTGATCTCGCGGTAGCGGTCCGGCCGCACCGCGTGCGCCAGCGGGCCGGCGTCCTCGGCGAACTGGCGGCCGCGCAGCAGGCGCACCACCTCGATGCGCTTGAGCGCGCGCGAGTGCAGGTCGGAACTGAACTCGGTGTCGCGGTAGACCGTCAGGCCTTCCTTCAGCGAGAGCTGGAACCAGTCGCGCAGCGTGACGCGGTTGCCCGACCAGTTGTGCAGGTACTCGTGCGCCACCACCGATTCGATCGCCATGAAGTCGGCGTCGGTGGCGGTGGCTTCGTCGGCCAGGATGTAGCGGGCGTTGAAGATGTTCAGGCCCTTGTTCTCCATCGCGCCCATGGTGAAGTCCTGGGCGGCGACGATGTTGAACACGTCCAGGTCGTAGCAGCGGCCGAAGCGCTGCTCGTCCCAGCGCAGCGAACGCTCGAGCGCGCCCAGCGCGTAGCGGCAGCGTTCGACGTCGCCCGGCTCGGCCCACACATTGAGTTCGACGCGGCGGCCTTCGGCGGTGGTGACCGTGTTCGACACCCGGCCCAGCTCGCCCGCGGCGATCGCGAACAGGTAGCCGGGCGTCGGGTGCGGGTTCTCCCACGTGGCTTCGTGGCGGCCATCGCCGAGGTCGCGCGCGCCGGCCGGGTTGCCATTGGCCAGCAGCACCGGGTAGGCCACGCGCTCGGCGCGCAGCACGATGCGCCAGGCCGGCATCACGTCCGGGCGGTCGGCCAGGAAGGTGATGCGGCGGAAGCCCTGCGCCTCGCACTGGGTCAGCAGCAGCCGGCCGCTGCGGTACAGGCCCTCGAGCCGCGTGTTCGCCGCCGGATGGATCCGCACCACGGTGCGCAGCCGGCAGGGGCCGATGACGCCGGGGATGCGCAGCACGCGGCCGTCGTAGGTGTACTCGCCCCCGGCCAGCGCGCGGCCGTCGAGTTCGATGGCCAGCAGCTCGAGCTCCTCGCCGTCGAGCTCGATCGGCTGGGGCTCGCGGAAGGGGTCGGGTTCAAGCGACAGCACGGCCTCGACGGTCGTGGCCTCGGCGTCCAGGTCGAAGGCCAGCTCGGCGCGCGGGATGCGCCAGGCCGGCGGCAGGTAGTCGGCGAGATGGACGTGGCCGTCCTCGCGGGGGGTGATCATCAGGGGAAAATCCGCGTAAATCAGGGCTTTTGATAGGCTAGCACGCACCGAATGAACGCCCGGCCATGACTGATCACCTACCCGTCTTCGACGACGTGCTGGCCGCGGCCGCGCGCATCGCCCCCCACGCCCACCGCACGCCGGTGCTGCGCTCGCGCTCGCTCGATGCCCTGGCCGGGGCCGAGCTGCACTTCAAGTGCGAGAACTTCCAGCGCATCGGCGCCTTCAAGTTCCGCGGCGCCTGCAATGCGGTGATGGCCCTGGACGACGCCACCGCCGCCCGCGGCGTGGTCACGCACAGCTCCGGCAACCACGGCGCGGCCCTGGCCCTGGCCGCACGCGAACGCGGCATCGCCTGCCACGTGGTGGTGCCCGAGGGCGCGGTGGCCAGCAAGCTCGCGGCCATCCAGGCCTATGGCGCCGTGCTTCACCGCTGCGCCCCGACGATTGCTTCCCGCGAGGCCGCCGCGGCCGCGGTGCAGGCCGACACCGGCGCCACGCTCGTGCATCCCTACGCCGATCCCCGCGTCATCGCCGGCCAGGGCACGGCCGCGCTCGAACTGCTGGCCGAGGCCGGCCCGCTCGACGTGCTCATCGCCCCGCTCGGCGGCGGCGGCCTGCTGGCCGGCAGCGCCATCGCCGGCCGCGCCCGCGGCGGCGACGGCCTGGCCCTTCTGGGCGCCGAACCCGAAGGCGCCGCCGACGGCTACGAATCCCTGCGCCAGGGCCGCCACGTCACCGAGCTCGTGCCCGACACGATCTGCGACGGCCTGCGCGGCACGATCGGCGCCCCCAACCTGGCCCTGCTGCGCCGGCACCGCGTCGAGGTGCTGCTCGTGTCCGACCCCGAGGTCGTCGCGGCCATGCGCCTGGCCTGGGAACGCCTGAAGATCATCATCGAACCGTCCTGCGCCACCGTCCTGGCCGCCGTGCTGCGGCACCGGGGGCACTTCGCCGGGCGCCGGGTCGGGCTTATCCTGTCGGGCGGCAACGTGGACCTGGCCCGTTTGCCCTGGATGGAGCCCGCATGAGCCTGATCGTCGACGGAACCCGCCTGGCCGACCGCGCCACCGAACTGGTGCTGGCCTATTACGCCGCCTTCAACCGCGGCGACCGCCCGGCGATGCTGGCCATGCTCAGCGAGGACGTCGCCCACGACGTCAACCAGGGCGGCCGCGAGACCGGCCGCGACGCCTTCGCCGTGTTCCTGCAGCGCATGGACCGCTGCTACCGCGAGCAGCTCAAGGACATCGTGGTGATGGCCAACGGCGACGGCACCCGCGTGGCGGCCGAATACGTGGTGCACGGCGAATACCTGGCCGATGACACCGGCCTGCCGCCCGCGAACGGCCAGACCTACGTGCTGCCCGGCGGCGCCTTCTTCGACGTCCGCGACGGCCGCATCGCCCGCGTCACCAACTACTACAACCTCGAAGACTGGATCGCCCAGGTCTCGAAGTAATCCCCATGGCCACGCTGCGCGACCGGCTCGCCTCGCCCGCCCTGCGGGTGGCGGTGGTCGCGCTGCTGCTGGCCTTCGGCCTGATGGGCGCGCGCGCGATCTGGGATCCGGACGAGGGCCGCTACACCAATGTCGCGCTGACGATGCTCGACACCGGCAACTTCGTCGACCTCGCCCGCCACCACGAGACCGGCCACTGGACCAAGCCGCCGGTCACCTACTGGGCCATCGCCGCCAGCGTCGCCACCTTCGGGCCGACGCCCTGGGCCGCGCGCCTGCCGGCCGCGCTGGCCTTCCTCGCCTGCACCTTCGCCGCCTGGCGCATCGCCCGGCGCCTGCAGCCGGGCACCGAGGCCACGTCGGCCCTGGTGTTCGCGACGATGCTGCTGCCGGTCGGCGCGGCCAACCTGATCACCACCGACTTCCTGCTCGCCGCCTGGCAGGCGCTGGGCATGTGGGCCTGGGCCGAGGCGCGCTTCGGCCCACCGGAGCGCGCCAACCGCTGGCTGCTGGCCATGTCCGCCGCCTTCGCGCTGGGCTTCATGACCAAGGGCCCGCCGGCCCTGCTGCCGCTGCTGGCCGTGGTGGCACTGCAGTGGCTGGCGCCGGCGCCCCGGCATGCGCCGCGGCGCGTGCTCTGGGCCGGCGTGCTGCTGTTCGTCGCGCTGGCCCTGCCCTGGTACCTGGTGGTCGTGCTCGAACACGAGGGCCTGCTGGCGTATTTCCTCGGCACCGAGGTGGTCGCGCGCGTCGCCAGCGATTCGCTCAGGCGCAACCCGGAGTGGTACGGCTGGCTGCTGGTCTACGGCCCGACCCTGCTGCTGGGCAGCCTGCCCTGGACCGCCGAGGCCTGGCGCGCCGCGCGCGCCGCCGCCGGCCGCCTGCGTGCCTGGCGCGACCGCGCCACGCGCCTGGCGGACGCGCCGTGGCTGGCGCTGGTGCTGTGGGTCGCGCTGCCCCTGCTCGTGTTCTGCGTCGCGCGCTCGCGGCTGCCGCTGTACGTGCTGCCGCTGTTCGTGCCGATCGCCCTGCTGGTGGCGCGCCAGCGCCATGGGCGCGGGCGGGGCCTGCCGCGCCTCCCGTGGATCGCGGCCTGGGTCGTGCTGCTGCTGGCCCTGCGCCTGGGCACCGCGCTGTGGCCCAGCACCAAGGACGCCGGCCGCTGGGCCGAGGCGCTGTCCGCACGCGCGCCGGGGCCGGTGGACGAGGTCGTTTTCGTCGAGGACATGGCCCGCTACGGCCTGCACCTGCACCTGGGCGCGGCGGTCGAGAAGGTCTCGCTGGAACCGCGTCCGCGCAGCGAATACGGCGCCGAGTACGACAGCGCCTTCGCCGGCGAGCTGCTCGAGCGCGAGCGCGCGCTGTGGGTCACCAAGGCCCCGCTGTTCCCCGAGCTGCAGGCGCGCGCCGCCGCCGTTGGCTTCCGGCTGGTGCCGCGCGGCGAACCCTACGAAGGCCGCATCGTCTTCACCGCCGAACCGGCCGCTGGCGCCGCCGCGCCGATGCCGTAGCATCCGACCACACCCCGAGGGCACCGCCATGGCCGACGAACGTATCGAGTGGACCGACACCCCGTCCCAGGTCGAGAACCTGGGCTGGTTCATCGCCTGCCTGCTCGTCATCCCGATCCCGTGGGCGATCTGGCGCTGGCTGGTGACGCGCAACACCGTCTACACGCTCAGCGACCAGCGCCTGTCCACGCGCAAGGGCGTGTTCAACCGCGTCACCGAGGACCTCGAGCTCTACCGCGTGCGCGACACGCGCCTGGAGCAGAACCTCTGGGAGCGCATGTTCGGCCTGGGCGAGATCGTGCTGTTCACCTCCGACGCGTCCACGCCGGAGATCCACCTGCACTACATCCGCGACGCCGGCCGCGTGCGCGAGCTCATCCGCCGGCTGGCCGAGGCCCGCCGCGACGCCAAGCGCGTGCGCACCCTGGAAACCGACGGGCACGATGCGGTGATGTGACCGCCGCGCGGCCTCAGCCCGGCAGGGCCGGCCAGCGTTTCCACAGCCCGGCGGCGTGCACGCCGCCGATGGCCAGGCAGATCGCCGAACTCCACAGCCAGAACGCCACGCCGTTCTGGCCCGGCGCCACCGCCGCCAGCGCGAAGCCCGCGACGCCGCGCAGCAGGTAGACGCCCGTCACCAACACCAGCACCGTGCGCAGGAAAGGCAGCGCCGGCAGCAGGCCCGCGCCCGACAGTGCATACAGCGCCCAGGTCGCCAGCACCGCGGCGATGGCCAGCGTGATCACCGCGGGATACAGGCTGCCGGAGGCCGCCATCCGCGCCATGCCCTCGCCCGCGCCGAAAGCCCGGTACCAGGCCGGGCCGCCGAGGACGACCGCGACGTGGGCGATGGCCGCGAGGCCGCTGAGCGTGGCGGCGGCAATCAGCCACGCGGCGCCGGGACTGCTCATGCGCGCGATCTCGCGACGGCAACGCCGAGGAAGCTCGCGCCCACGACCATCAGGGCCGCGCGTGCCCCGAACCACAGCGGCGCCTCCACGTAGCGGAGGTCGAAGAAGACGATCGCCAGCACGTAGCCGGCGAGCAGGATCAGGCCTGCCCGGAGATACGTCATGCCATCGGCCCTGAGCCGCTTCATCGCCAGGGCGGCGGGAATCGCGATCGCGAGCGTGGTGGCCAGGGCGAGCATCGCGGCCTGCCATTTTTCCGGGGTCATGCGGGGTCACCTCGGGAGCTTGCGTGCCATCCCCATCGTCAGCGCGGCCGGCCGACCGGCAGCAGGGCGGCGGCAACCAGGCCCAGCAACACGGCGAGGAAATAGGCGACGCCCGGATCGATCGCGGCCCCGCGCAGGAACCCCAGGCCGAAATGGAAGCCGCCGATGCCAATGGCCGCGGCTGCAACCCGGGACCACAGGGCGTGGCGGTTTCGCATCGAGGCATGCCGCGGCGCCTGCGCTTCGCGCGCGTCTCGCAGCAGGGCGTCGGCGATCTTTTCTGCTTGTTCGGGTTTCATGTCGGCTCCAGTACGCGCCCGGGTTCCCGGTAGGCCTTGAGTTCAAGCAGGTGCCCGCTGGGATCGCGCAGCAGCAGCTTGCCATGTTCCTGCGGCGTGCCCGGCGCATGGATGCGCGGCGGCTCTGCGCCCGGATAGCCCGCGGCGGCGACGTCCCGGCACAGCGCCTCCCAGGCCGGCCAGGGCAGGATGGCGCCGAAATGCTGCACGCCCTGCGCCTCCGGCGGCCGCACCTGCTCCGGCTGCGCGTGGAAGGTGAGCTGGTGCCCGAACAGGACCAGGTCGATCCAGCCGGCGGTGGCGCGGCCGGGGGTTGCGCCCAGCAGGCCGCAGTAGAAGGCGCGCGTCTCGTCGAGGTCGCGCACCGGCAGCGAAAGATGGAAGGCGACCGGCCCGGCTGGCGTCGGCTCCGCCCCGCCCGGGGCCGGGTGATGGCCCAGCACGTAGGCGAAGTAGTCCGTCACGCCCGGGTCGTGGCCCAGCTGGTGCAGCAGGGTCGTCACCTGGCCGCGGTGGTGGGTCTGGTGGTTGAACAGGTGGGCGACGGCCAGCCAGGCCGGGTGCTCGCGCCACTCGCCGCGCGTGTTGGCGTAGCGCATGGGCTGGGCCAGCAGCGCATCGTCCAGCTCGTCGGCCCAGGCCAGGATCACGCGGTCGGTGCGTTCGCGCGCCGCCCGCAGGGTTTCGAAGCCGGCATATAGCTCCTGGCCCAGCGACTTCACCTGGTGCAGCACCTCCGCGTCGCGCAGCGAGGCCAGCTGCGGGAACACCGTCGCGAAGCGGCCCAGCCAGATCCGGTCGGCCAGGAGGATGTGGTTCAAGGTGGCGTGGATCGAGCCGAAGAAGGCGCCGAGGTCGCGCCGGTAGTCGGCTTCGTCCAGCCGCGCCACGGTGTCGTACAGGCGCGCGTTGAACTCGAGGTTGTACCGGGCGAAGCCCTGGCACTGCTGCTGGTGTGCGCCCATGCGGCGGTCCGTCCGTGCCGGCGCAGGTCAGGACGTCGCCGCGCTGGCCAGGGCCGCGACGAGGAAGATCAGTCCGAAGAGCGCCGCCACCGCCGCGAGCAGGCCCAGCGCCACCGCGCCGAAGCCACCGACCACGTAAGCCGCGAGCGCGAAACCCGCCGCGATCGCCAGCGCGACCAGCGCGAGCGTCAGGTGGCCACGCCAGCGAAGCGGCCGGCCGCCCGACGCGCCGGGCACGGCGCCCTCCGCGAGTCGCCGCTGGGCATCGACCGCCTGCTGCGCGGACACGCCGGCCACCGACGTCGGCGGGCCCAGGCTGTTGCCATGCGTGTGCTGGTGGTTGTGATCGTCTAGGACACCCATCGTCGACCTCCCTGGCGCCTGCATGGCCCCTGCCGGAAACCCCGCCCGGGATGATACGCCAGGCGGCGCGGCCACCCTCCGCGGGGGCCTGCACCGCGGGCAGGCAGCCGAATCCGGTCAGGGGTCATGCGGCCTTGCCTGCTTGCATCGCAAAAGGTGCGCCACGACCGCGTCCAGCGATTCGAAGTAGGGATTGTGCTCGACGTACCCGACGCGACTGATGGACCCCAGGAGGTCCTTGCCGCCCGCGCTGGGATGCAAGGAATAGATGCCGCTCAGGACCCAGGACCGGACCCGCTCGCTCGGCTTGGAGAAAACGGCGTCCAGGGCGTCTCCTTGCGCATCCCAGAACAGCCATCCTCCTTCCTCGACATCGATGCCCTCGCAATAGGCCACGGCCGATGCCGGGTCCTCGAAGACCCTCAGGCTCCTGTCGTCCGTTGCGAGCGCGAAGATCATGGGCGTGGCAGGGCAAAGGCTTGCTCCGTGGATGGCCATCGGCCCGGACGGAGGCTTGGGCTTCGCCCGGCCGTTCCACACCGCGGGCGCCAGTACGAAGAACACGAGCGAGGCCAGGTAGGCGCCGCCCGAGACGGGATCACGGCTGGCAAGGTACTCGCCCGGGGAGCGCGCGCCCAGGAAATAGGCGACCCCCAGTTCCGCGGCAACCAGGAGCGCCAGCGCGAGCATGCCGGCCGCCAGCCGTTCGCCGCGCGGGAACGACGGATGCGTCCGGGCCAGGCGCCGGGACGCCCAGGCGATGACGGCCAGCATCACGGGCATTTCCATCAGCTCGGCGGTCCGGACGCCGAAGGCCGGGACGAGGAACGGGATGCGGATGAAGGCCAGCGCGAAGCCGGCGCCGAAGACCAGCAGGAAGTAGATGAGTCCGGCTTTCAGGATGCGCATGACCATTCGGGGTCCCAGGCCCTGGTTTGGCCGCGCCGGCGGCGTCGGCTTGGAGGATCAGTCAGGCCCGCCGCGCCGACCAGCGCCGCTTGCCATCGATATGAGCAGCCCGACTGCCAAAAGGAACAGGCAGACCACGAACGCAAAACCCGGAAGATACGCTAGGAGCAATAGCCGCTCACCCAGCGTTGTGTGGCCCAGCAGCCGCGCAACGACTGACGCGCCGCCCAACAACGCACCCAACACCCAGCTCACCAACGCGCCTGTCTTGAAGGACTTGAGCAGATTGACGTCGTCCGGATGCATGCTTTGATGGCCTAACGCCTGAGTCAAGCCACGCCGCAGAGCGGCGTCGGCTTGAATGAACAGTCAGGTGGAAGCTGGCCGACACGCGACCAGACCTATGCTGCCACCGGAGAACTCGCGCACCTCGCACTCGACCAGCTGCCCGGGCTGAAACTGCCACGTCTCGTCTGGAGGGCAAATGCCCAAGAGCTCGTAGATGCCGCCGCGGACGTGTCGGGCCGCCACCGGCCTCCAACAGGCAGTGCCTTCTCCGAGGAGACAAACGAACACCTCAGTCATCGCCTTGTCTACCATCTAGTTCCGCCTGACGCCTGAGTCAAGCCATGCCGCAAAGCGGCGTCGGCTTGAACAAACTGTTAGGGCTCACAGCGGCGGAACCCCAAGAGATACAGCCCGACTTCCGAGAACACAAAGTAGTTGAGCAGGAAGCCGAGCGCCACCGCGAACAGGCTGGCGAAAATCAGCATGCTGATGGCGCTGGCCCTCGCCCACCATCCGACTGACACCCGGGTCCTGAATAGCACAGACGTGCCCGGCGCTGGAAACTGGCCCGAACGCCACGCACGAAGCCCGGTGCGCATAAGAGCTAGCATGAAGCCGAGAAGAACCAGCGCCACAGAAAGGACGGCTAGCCGCATGCCAGTGAGCTGATCGCAGAGCGGAAGCGGGGCTACGTTGCTCGTGTATGCACGAGCGCCGAAGTGAAGCGCGACCACCACCGCTGCCGGCGAGAGGGCCTTCAGCAGCGCGATAGTGCGCTGCCTGGGAGTGGGTGTGATGACTCTTTCCACCATGTAAGCCCTGACGCCTGAGTTTGGCCGCGCCGAAGGCGCCTGCTTGAATGATTAGTTTGGACTCTAGCTGCGGAGCGAGATCCACGCCCCGTAGAAGCCTACGAGTACGGCACAACCTGCGGTAAGCCGTGACCATTTGGAACGGCTTCCAAAGATCTCCGCGGTCCCTGCAAGGAACGTCTCAAGCAACAGCCACAGAGGCAATGCCAGCAGGCCGATCCAACTGAGTTGGCTTACCGGATCACTCCAAGCAACTAGCGCTCCAGCTGCAATGCCGAATAGACCGGCCAGAAGCGGCGAAGCAACTGCAACAAGGAACTTGGAGTGACCTAGCGACAAGTCATTACCTCTAAGGCCTAACGCCGCGTTAAGCGGCCGCGGGCCAGCGACCTATCAGCAAACATGGAAGCACTACCCCGCGGTCCGCTTGAACGCATAGTTAGACTTCACTAGCCGCGTTGTCCCGACGGAAGGTATTGAATGGACGACACGTTGATAGTGCGGAAAAGATGCGACACCGCATCAAGCGACGAGGACAGGCCACGATCAATGAAGGCAACCTCAACGCGCCAGCCCTTCTCGTTGGCCCTCAGTAAGGGCGGAACGTAGTCCGCGTCACCTGCCACGAGGACGACCGTTGACGGCCCTTGCTGCTCGTAGAGTGTCGAGGTGATCTCGGTGATTAGGTATGCGTCGTCTTGCTTTGAACGCATGCCTCCGCCAGCGCCGCTGAGATAGCCCCGGCGCACGGTAAACCCTTGATTTTCAGCAATTTTCCAGAACGAGTCATCATCTGGAATCACGCCGGCAATGTAGGCGCTCTTAACGTAGCGCGTCTTCCCGTTCTCGTCCTTCGACGCCGCTGTGAGCAATCTACCGAAGTCAACGCGATACGCTCGGCTTTGGCCTGTGTTCAGCACTCCCCGGAAGAGGTTCTGATCATCTACAAAGACGTGGACGAATTCATTCGCCAACGCGGCATGCGGCCTTGCTGACCCAGGCCGAACGTATGCCGCTGGGACCTTTTGGGTTCTCTTCTTTGAAGACACGACAACCTCCCGTTGTGAAATCTAACGCCTGAGTTAAGCCGCGCCGAAGGCGTCGGCTTGAATGATTAGTTA
>VFQM010001735.1_pt1 | contig 18169 bp, 14 predicted proteins | sample 3512391 | NCBI WGS metagenome assembly VFQM01 (sample SAMN10412369, study PRJNA504923) | tailings metagenome | isolation source: Replicate 1 from Balatoc abandoned mine | place: Philippines
CTGTTCTGGTGCTCTGGTTGCCAGGGTTCGATGTATCCGATGAACGGCAATGTTGGTGCCAATATCGGTATCAAGCAGTCGGCGCGGCTCGCGGCCGAGCGCATGGTCTACAAGCTCCACCGTCAGGGTCTCGCCTGGGGCACCAGCGGATCGAAAGCGCTGTGTTCCAAGTACATCATGCCGATCCTCAAGAAGAGCCAGTACCGGATGCAGCAGGTAAACCCGACGCCCATGGTGAGCGGCCGCGAAGCCTGTTCTCCGATCGGGGCGACCACGATCTTGCCCAAATCCGGGCAGGTCTATCCCGTCAAAGGCGAGGATGTCGGCTTCCTACTCTGGCGCAAACGCAATTGTTGCATGTTGTGAGGTCGCGCCAATGAACCGCAGAGGACTCTTCCCCGCTCTCGTTGCCAGCCTGCTGGTTGGTGTGACCGCTGTCGTCGCCCAGGATTTGACCGACTTTGACCCGAAAGCGATCGAGGCGCGGGCCGATACATTCAAAGCCGACGCCCAGGCGCTCTTCGAGTTTGCTACTGCCAACGCGCAAACCCAAGGCGAAGAGGCGCAGGCGGTTGTCGCGCAGGGCTATGAGGCAGCCGGCAGCCTCGATGTTTCGCATATCGCCGGGAAAGATGGCCCGGTGGACTTCGACGAAATGGTGGCTGGCGCCAAGGCCGGCATGGCCCGTCCCAAAGGTGCGCCGCTGTTCGTGGCATTCGCGAGCCTGTCGATGCCTGAAGAGGCGCTCGCACAGATGATCGCGGATACGACCAGGGCAGGCGGCGTGGTCGTTTTCCGCGGCTTTTCCACCGGCAATCCGCAAACTTTCATCAGCGGTATTCGCAAGGTTGTCGACCAGTCAGGCGCAAGCAATGTCGCGATCGATCCCCGGCTGTTTCGTTCGTTCGGCGTCGAACGGGTGCCTACCTATGTGGCTCTTTCGACCGATTTCGAGCCCTGCGATCAGCTCGATTGTGTGACCGCGCCGCCACCGCATGATCGCATCTCGGGCAATACTAGTGTGGCTTATGTGCTCGAAACCTTCGCCGGGGCCGACGGTCCGGGCGCGCCGGTTGCCCGTTTCGCCCTTGCCAATCTGAGGGGGAAGAGGTGAATGGCCTGCGCATCCTTGCGGTCTCCCTTGCGCTCGCGGCTTGCGGTCATCTTGCGCACGCTCAGATGGCGGCCAGTGATGCGAGGGTCGAGGGCGAAGCAATCGCAAAGGGTGTTCGTGACACCACGTCATCGGGTATTCTTGGAAATGGTTCGCCGGCAAACGTCCCCGGCTTCCAGGGTACGGATATTCCAGCGCGTGATTATGTCGACGATCCTGCCGGGCTGACAGCGGCGGGGGAAGCGCAGCGGTATCGCAATGAGTACCGTGTGATTGTCGATCCCTACAGACCCCGTTTCGATCCGGGTACTGTCGACCTGTCGGCCGGTCGCCTGATTGAAGCTGACCCCGATGCTTATCTCGGCGCTGGTGGCGGGCCTGGAGGAGCAGCGGGAGCCTGCAACCCCTTACCTCCGGGGGGCACTGGCACGACGACTTATCTCGAAAGCTGCAATGCCGGCTCGCAGCCCTTTGCGGAGGCGCGCAGCTGCAATGCGTCGTTGCAGATCCAGACCGAGGGACGACGCACATGGGAATATTCATGCGAAACCGAGGAGTTTGCGGATCGCAATGAGATGTGTCCGATGCTTGCCCAAGCTCAGGGCTCCAGCTCTTGCACTCTCGAACGGAGCGTTCGGATAGGGCAGAGATGCCTTCAATGGGTGGACGAGGAATTTGGTCGCAGGTGGTGCGCTGAACCGGGTGAGCCAATTTTCCGCCAAGTCTGGCAATGCCCCTCCCGGCTGAGCGGTATACCCGGCGGGATTGAACGCAACACCTCGCGGATCGTCGGCGAGACCGTTGACGAGGCGGCCTGTCAGAGCGTCACGAATGGTGCCACCTGTACGCTTGCGAGCAAGGTCTGCACGGCGCCCGGAGAAACGCGGGTCATCAATGGTCTTTCGGTGACGCGCAGCTGCTGGGAGTGGCAGCGTACCTATCAGTGTGAAGGGGTGGCTCCCGCCAATGACTGTGCTGCCCTTGAGGCACGCGGCGATTGCAGGTTCAGCCATGACGAGTGCCTGAGTTTTGACGCCAACGGTGTGACCTGCAACGTTCATGATCGCTGGTACCAGTGCGCCATTCCCGGCGCGGGATCGCCGCCACCCCCTGCCTATGTCTGCGCAGGCGACCTCTATTGCATCAACGGCGAATGCACTCAGGTCGAGCGCGAGGCATCGACTGAGTTCAAGGACGCGATGGTCGCCATGAACGTCATGGGCGAACTGCGGGACGGGTTTGATCCTGATCGGTTGAAGATCTTCAGCGGTGAGCATTTGCGCTGCACCCGCAAGGTTTTCGGGTTGTCGAACTGCTGCAGCGGCAAGGGCGTGCCGCTTCTCACGCCGTTCCTGTGTGACCGCGAAGACCGTGAGGTCGACAAGCGGGATGACGCAGGTCTGTGTCGTTTCATCGGGACCTATTGCTCAGCCCGCGTGCTCGGGGTCTGTGTGACCCGCAAGCAGTCCTACTGCTGCTACGGCAGCAAGCTCGTCCGGATCCTCAATGAGCAGGGCAAGGCCCAGCTTGGGATGCGGTGGGGCACGCCGCAGCGCCCTGACTGTGAAGGTTTCCTGATCGCCCAGTTTCAGCGGCTTGACTTGAGCCGCATGGATTTCCGGGAGGTCTATGCCGAGTTCGTTGATGCGGCAAAGCTGCCCGACGAGATCGATATGTCGATCCAGATCCAGCAGAAAATTCAGAACTACTACAACACCAACGGTGGGACCTGACCCATGAGCAGCGCCGATATTCTTGCCTTCCCGCAGAGCGAGCCGTTTCCGCCAGCGCAGGTGCTCGATCTCGCGGTCAGCGTCGCCATCGGTCGCGATCTGGCGCGCAGCGAGACCGAGATGTTCGCGCTCATCAAGGACTGGTTCTTGCGGCCTGCGACGGTCGGTGAGCTCGCAGCATCGATCAAGCGTCTTCTTGATCGCGGCACCATCACTCGGATGAGTGATGGTGATTTCGACTTTTGCCTCACGCCAGCAGGTGTGGAGGCGACCACCACCCTGTCAGGGGGAATGATCCGGATGATCGACCGGGGCCGCGGTCATTTCAAGACTGCTTTCCTCTTGCAGATGCTCGACCTTGAAAAAGGAAAATGCCCATGACGAGATTAGCGCTCCTGAGCCTTGCGGCAGCCCTCGGGGCCGCAGCTGTTCCCTTGCTCGCCCAGCCACCGGCTGATGCCAATCGCGATGCGTTCTACTGCGACGAGCGCAAGCTTGGGAGCTGGTTTTACTGCAACTCGGAGGAAGCCAAGCGCAAGGCACGCGAGCAGGCAAGGCCCGCATCGCCAGCCATTCCTGCGACCGAGCGCATGGCTCAGATTACGGCGAAGCTCGATGAGCTCAAAGCACGGGCCATTCTTGAGCCAACGTCGGAAAACATCGTCAGCTATATCCGGTTCCAGCGCGAGCAGCTCGACCGCGCTTCGACATTCGCGGACGTGTGGGGCCGCTCGATCTGGCAGAACCCCGATCTCGACTATACGCTCGAACGGCCTGTTTCGACTCTCGCAAAGCAGACTTGGGCAGAGGATCGCAAAGCCCAGCGTGAAGGCTCGATGGCGGCGCTCACCGAGCGCTACGGGGTCTTCTATTTCTACTCCTCATCCTGCTCGGCTTGCCGAACCTTCTCGCCGGTAATGCGGGCGCTGTCCGACACCTATGGGCTCGAGGTTCTCGCGGTCTCGATGGATGGCGGACCCAACGAAGCGTTCCCCAATTATGTTGTCGATAGCGGCCAGTACCAGCGCATGGGTCTGCAGGGCGGAGCTGTTCCAGCCCTGGTCCTTTTCGACACCCAGACACGCAAGCCAATTCCCATCGGCTACGGCGTGATGGCGGCCGACGATGTGATGCAGCGCATTTTCTACCTCACCCAGATTGAGCCCGGGAGTGACTACTGATGGCACGCCAGACCAAGCGCGGCTTTGCCGCCCGCCTCTTCCGCTCTTCGGGGACGGCCCTTGCCGTGCTTGCTGCTGCGAGTTTTGCGGCAGCCCCGGTCAGTGCCAATGTCGGCTCGGAGCTCAATAGCTTCTTCGACGACATGGGTGCCGCCGCCAATGCCACCGGCCCCGTCGCCTATCAGGGCCAGTCGGCAGGCTATTACTCCGGTGGCAACATCTGGACCCGTTTTCCGCAAAAGAACGTGAACCCGGTCAATCTGCAGCTGCCGGGGGTCAAGGCTGGGTGCGGGGGCATCGACGTCTTCTCCGGCAGCTTCTCCTTCATCAACACCGATGAGATCGTGGCGATGCTGAAGGCGACTGCCAACAATGCGCTGGGTTTTGCCTTTCAGCTCGCAATCAAGTCGATCAGCCCGCAGATCGCCTCGACCATCGAGGAGATGGCACAGAAGGTTCAGCAGATGAACCAATTCAACATGAACAGCTGCGAAGTGGCGCAGAACCTCGTCGGCGGCTTGTGGGGCAAGTCCGATCGGATGTCCTCGGAGATTTGCAAGTCGGTCGGCAACAGCCAGGGGCTGTTCTCGGATTGGGCCAAGAGCCGCCATGAATGCGGGACAGGGGGGCAGCGTGCCTCGACGATCGCGGCCAACAGCGATCCCGACATTCCTGCACAGAGTTACAATTTCACGTGGGAGATGCTCAAGCAAAGCTACCCCAGTTTCTCGACTGAGTTCCGCGAGTACCTCATGACCTTCGTCGGGACGGTGATTTTCTACCAGGATGGCGATGCCAGTGGCAAACGCGGGTTCCAGTTCGTGGGGCAGGGCGACCGCGCCCTTCTGACCGCGCTTCTGGACGGCACCAGCTCGGTCACGATGCTGAATTGCGATACCAACGACAAGTGCCTCAACCCGACCACGCAGGCCATGTCGATTTCGGCGTCACAGGCGTTGAAACCCAGGGTCCGGGCGATGATCGAGAGCATGAACGCGAAGGTTCGCAGCAATGCCGCGCTCACCAGTGACGAGATCGGCTTGCTCGGGGCGACCACGATTCCGCTCTACAAGATCATGACGGTCAACGCTGCCGCAACCCTCGGCGGCATGACCAGCAACGACATGAATGACCTCGCCGAAATCGTGGCGATGGATCTCCTCGATGCGCTTGCGCAGCAATATTATGGCTATGCCTCGCGCGGGGTTGGGACCTTCCAGAATGCCAATGAGGAAGCTCTTTCGCAGTGGCGCGATCAGATCAATTCGGTGCGACAGGTCCTCGACACATACTCCCAAGGCATGAAGCTGCGCCTCGACCGGACCCAGCATGTGGTTCAGCGAGCGGTGTTCCTCGAGGGCACGCTCAGAAACAATCTGTCGCCGCAGATGTCGGCCGCGCTGTCATTCAGCACGTCGCTTTCGCGTCAGGGCATCCAGTAGGGACCGCGTGCCATGATGGAGATCTTCACGATCGGCGGGGGCGAATACATCGTCAATGTCTTCAACGCGGTATCCGCTTGGACAGGGGGTGGGGGCTTTCGTTCACTGCTGCGCGTCGTGATGGTCATGGGCTTGATCTACACGCTGCTGGTGGTAGCGTTCAGCCTCAACTGGCGTGCCTGGTTCAACTGGTTTCTGGGGGCGACGCTCATGTACGGCGCCCTCATCGTACCTACGATGACGGTAAGGGTTACCGACCGCCTCAATCCTTCCTTGGCACCCGCTACGGTCGCAAACGTTCCTTTGGGACTGGCAATGATAGCCTCTGTCAGTTCGACTGCTGGTGATTGGCTCACGCGCACGGCTGAGACGGTTTTCGTGATGCCGGGTTCGCTGCAGATGTCGAGCAACGGCATGATCTACGGCGCGCGCCTTTGGGACCGCACCCAGGACTTCCGGATCCGCGATCCCCGCATTAGCGCCAACCTTGAAGAGTACATGAAGCAGTGCCTCTTCTACGATATCCTGCTCGGCTTCAAATCCTTCGATACGATCGCGAACTCCAACGATATTCTGACGGAGATGGGGCCGGGATCGCCCGCGCGAGGTATGAAGTTCATCCCCGAAAGCGGCCCTCCTACCATCATCACGTGTCAGGCCGGTTATACGGCGATCGCCACCGGCGTTACGACCTATTCCGACACGGCACTCGAGGAGGAAGGTCGCAAGATTTTCCCAGGGCTAACCCCAGCGCTCGCGCGCTCGAAGCTGATTGCGGACCTTCCGATTGTCGCCAACCATTTCCATGGCAGTTCGCAGTCCGCGCAGCAGATTTTTCAACAGCGCTCGCTCGTCAACGCTTTCCTTCAGGCGCGCGCCAACCTCGGCGCGGCCGATGGTGACACCTTCGCCGTCCTGCGTGCCGAGGAGCAGGCGCGCAATACCTATACGTCGATAGCGGAGCAGGCCATGACCTGGGTTCCGCTCCTCAACATCGTGCTGACGGTCGTCTTCTATGCGATGTTCCCGGTGATCTTCCCGCTCTTCCTCATCCCGCGCAGTGGGACGCCTGCGCTGAAGGGATACTTTACTGGCTTCTTCTACCTAGCCGCTTGGGGACCGCTCTACGTGGTCTTGCACATGTTCATCATGGACCGGACGGCTGATGCGATGAACGCGACCTCGCCGGGCGGGGTGACGATGGCCGGGATGGCAGGCATCGATGCCGTCAACACGGATACGGCAACGATTGCAGGCTTCCTGATGATGTCGATCCCGTTTCTGGCGGCAGGCATGGCCAAAGGCGCGATGGCGGTTTCGTCTCAGGCAACGTCGATGTTGGCGCCTGCCCAGTCTGCGGCCGAGGCTGCAGCGGTGGAGCGCACGACCGGCAATTATGCCTACGGCAACGAGAGCTATATGAACCTCTCGAGCTCCAACCGGCAGTCTGACCAGTGGAACACGGCGCCGTCTTTCTCCGGGGGCGCGCCGATCATGTCGAGCGTAGGTGCGAATGCCGCGATCACCCGAACAACATCAGATGGGTCGACGGTTTACGATACCTCACCTGCGATGAGCCGCCTCGCGTTTGCATCTTCTGTCAGCCAATTCGCGAATGCTGAGCGTCAGCAGACGCTGTCCGAGCTGGAGACTGCGCGCAATACGCTGAGCGAAGAGCGCTCCCGCGCGCTATCGTTGGCTGATCGAACTTCGAGCCGGCAAACAAACGGCACCCGCAATTCCAGCGGTTCCGAGAGTTCTTCAGGGTTCCGGTCCGGCGAGAACATGCAGCGGTTTGACAACCAGTCGCTTGATGCACGCGACACGGTGTCGGAGAGCGATCGTGTGAGTTCTTCGCAGGGTGCCCAGCAAAGCAACACGGATCGCCTTGAAACAACCAAGGGTGGCTCGCTGAGCGTTGGTGGTTCAGTGGGGCGCGGCGGCAATCGCGCTGCAAATGGCGAAGGCGGCAGTGGCGCCAATGGTGCCATTGGAGGCAATGTCCAAACCGGCATCAGCGGCGGACGGTCGAGATTTGACACCGTGAGCCGTGGAACCGATGCCAACCAGAGCCAAGGCTTCGACTCCTCTACATCGGATAATCGGTCGAATGGATCCAACGCAACGCAGGACAGCGGCAGCTATTCGCAGAGCGGCAGCTTCAGCCGGAGCGAAGGTTACTCAGAGAAGGCCTTTTCCCGTGAACAGGCTCTTGAGGACGTTCGGCGGATTGATAAGCGCATTGCAGCGATCGACGAGGTCGCGAAATCGCTCAGCAGCAACACCTCGAGCAGGGATGGCTATGGGGCCAATCTCTCCTTTGACCTCAGCCAGATTATCGCAAGCCGGTACCAGGAAAAGGCGGCTGAACTTGGTCTGACAGCACCCAGCCTGGCCCGTACTGATCTTAGCCCCCAGGAGCAGGCGACTGCGGAAGTGGTCGCTCGGGCGATAATCTCCGACTATTACGATCAGCGGGTGGCGCCGTTCAGCGATTTGATCCCAGAACCTGGTTCGCTTGTGGGCAATGTCTCGGGTCCGGGCTCATTTGCCGAAGCAGACTTACGCGGACAGGGTCCCCGTCGTTCAGCCGGATCACCGCGCAATCTTGTCGAGGGGTCATCAGACAGTACGATCGGCGATAGAATTGAGGAAGGCGGTAAGACTCTGGGTCAGCGCTATGAGACCAATGTGACGCGATCCGGCCAGCGCCGGCAGGATTTTCAGCAGGATCGGAAAGGCGAGGGTAGGGCCGACGATCGGTTCAATGAACGCTTCTATGACAAAGATCAGCGTTGATTGCCTGACTTTTGGAACATCTCACGAGGTTACCAGCTGAGAAAAGCGACGACGAGAAAGGCAATCGACAGCAGCAGGGCAATGATTGAACTGGTGCGTGTTGTGGATCCGCCATAATTCAGATGGCCGGTCGATGCGTCCAAATCACCGATGCGGGTAAGATGGTCACTGGGCGGATAACCGCGAGATGGGTCACCCGTTCTGTAGTAGTGCTCTATCGGTCCATCGTTGCCGTGCGGGTCTAGGAATCCCATCGCCGTTCTCCTAGCCTTGCCGTAGCGTTTTTACGCCAAAAAGACAATCATAGGTTCAACGCTGCGAGGGGTTAGGAGGCGATTGCCGATTCGATTTGTATCAGCGATTGCGTGGGGTGCCGGAGTCATACCAGAAGGGGAGCGGTTACGCTGAATTCAAGCGAGCCGTTGAGAGCATGTTATCGAAGACTGACGCGACATATCTCGATCTTCGAGAGCGCATTCTATTTGGCGAGCTCAAGGCTGGAGCACCGTACTCTGCCCAGGACATGGCTGCGTACTACGGGCTTCATATCAATATGGCGCGCAGGCTGCTGGTCGCCTTGAAGGTCGGCGGCTATCTTACCCGCTCGGGCACGTCCTATATCATCTCAACATTCTCGCAGAGCCAAGTTGAGGAATGGCGCCTTTCGTTGGGCGCAATCGTCGAGATCGGAGCAGTACGGTTGGCGCAGTCCGGGGGTGGAACTCTTGGCCCACTCGCGGCATTCATCGACGAACGCATTCGAAATGTCCCTGTGAACCACGAGGACTTTTTTCTCGGTGCAATGGGGCTCACGCATATCGTCCTGGGTGGCAAGGAAAGCACCCTGGCCAACCTTGTCTCGCAGTTCATCCCCCAGGCGTTTTTCCGCCTCCTTTGGATGGCCGACTCTTATGCTGTCCGCACAGGTTTTCTGGTCGAGGCAAGCGACCGGTTCCTTGATGCAGCCAGGTCGGGCGACCTAGCGGGCGTTCGCGCGGCGAGCCGGCTATTCTTCGATGGCATCGCCCCTTCGCTCCAGATGCTCATCGAAAAGATGGGCGAGGGCATCTATCCGGTTAATGACCGCCAGGATGGGTTCCAGACTATCGAGGATAACATCGCGGGCTATCCAACCTATGCAGGCAGTTCCCGTACATTCACGCCGATTATAGAGCCTCTGGAAGAGGCCGGTCAGGTAACCCTGCCGCTTTGCTGAGTGAGGCGTCCTACGGGTTCACGGGCTCTCTCGGGTGGAGCCGCATGGCGACAGCTTCGGCTGCGCAGTCTCGCGGTTCGGTCGTCCCGATGAGGTCCGCAATGACATTAGCTGAACGTATCATGCCCTCGAGGTCGGCCGTTTCAAGTCGGGCTGCGACGGAATAGGCGACCGCGACACTGGCGTGTTTGACGTAATCTTCCATGAGGCGAAGCTCGCCGGTGGCGCTGACGATCGCCAGCATCATCCTGTTATGAGCAAGGCTCGTCGCAATCGTGTCCCCGCCATCCGCTTCTTCGAGGAAGTTCTCAGCCAAGGCGCGGATAACAGGTAGTGCCGGCGCGCAGTCCATGGACGACAGCCTGATGATTGCCGCGGCTTCGATTGCCGCTAGCTCGGCTATCCTATCATCGAGTTCCTTGCCGGTTGGCTGGTACCATTTGAAACGGGCCCAGTCCGTCTTGATGAAACCGGTGCTCCGCAGCTCCGCAAATGCGGCTGCAGCCCAGTCTGCGTCCATTCCCACGATCGCGGCAAGCGAGGCTGGGTCAGTGCTCTCATATCCGAACTTGGAACTGATGCTGCAGCGCCGAATTTGCTCCATGCACGCGTCAGCGCTGATCGCCATTCGCTTGGCAGCTTCCTGGTAGAGCTCAATCCGTTTCACCATGCCGTAATAGTAGCATGACGGCAATTCTCATCAATCGGCCTTTGGCCAATCGCCTCCGTGTACCTCACGCTCGTATTTCGAAATACGCTTCCATGCGATGGCAACTTCGTCAAACCCATCGTCCGAGAACAACTGCTCGCAGAGGCGGTCGATTTCGTGCGGGTCGTCGGGCAGACTCTCGTCCTCACGGTACTTTGCGACCGCGTCCATTACTTTCAGGGCGTCGTCGTAGTTTGCCATTCAATGCTCGTTTCGACCGCTTGTTCGGTCGCATTGCTACAGGCCCAGTGTCAAGACCGTATCAATGGGTACCAAGCGTCTTTGAGCCTTTGAATTCAAGCGATTTTGCCACGTCGGCTGATTGTCGAGCGCACTAGGGCTGGCATCGCTGCGGCGAGGGCAAGAGGCCAGCACTGCGGACGTCGACCCAAGCTGACGCCAAAGGAGATCCGTCTTCTCCATAAGGCCATGGGCGATCGCCGGAAACGCGTCATCGATGTCATCGCAGAGTTCGGCATCTCGAGGGCGACGGCATATCGCTATGTTGGCCCGAAAGGCGAACTTCGTGAATTTGCCAAGCGCGTGCTGGAGAGGCAGAGGGAGGGGCGGGGGAAACGGTCGTAGGCAAGCGTGGCCTGCTGCTGGATCTGGATGACGGGCTTTGGGACAAAGCCGTCGCTCCTAAGCGGCCTATCGAATGACTGGTCTCGCCAGAAGGCGACAATCCACGCCGTTCTAACCTGCCTGGCATGGCGACAACAACTGGGCCGGTGGCAGAATGGCAGCGATCAGGCGGGAGGGCGTGGAAAGCCGACCTTCGTTCCATGAGCTAATCTGGGAATGAAGACCCACATGCGGACGCTCGCGGACGGTTTCGGGCTCGACAGCTTCGGCCGCTCGATCATGTAACAGCGGCAGGCAGCCGAAACGCCTAGAACGACGCCATACGCGACCGCGGGATACAAGTATCAGGCTGAGAATGATCTCCTAATTGAGCATGATTTGCTTAATTTGGCGGTCGATATCTGCAAGCTCGACCTGGTCATGTTCGTATAGTCGGATCTCGGCAGTGCCTGGGATGCGGCAACGGAGGAGCAGGGAGTGCCGGCGGTTCCCCAGCTCAGTCATTTGCCGCGCGCGCTCCGAATTCCCGTCGGGGGCCATGATGTTCTGCCGGATCGCGAACGGGTCGTAAACGGCGCCGTCGTCGGGAAGGAACAGCAAGCGCTTCCGGCCACCCATCTGGGGGCTGACGTCGATCAAGTTGCCGTGCTTGTTGCGCCAGACCGCGTGGTGCTCGGCCTCGAAGTAGAGGCCGGGCATATGCCAGATCGCCCACCCATAGACGATCGATCCGCCCTTCTCCCGGGCCCTCCGTGCGACGTTCTCGAAACAGAACGACGCCGCGGCCCGCGACTCGGGTATCGAGGTGACGAACACAGGCTCGGAAGGCGAGATTGAGGCGCAGAACTCCCGAAGCGCAGGCGTCAGCGCGCGGGGCACCGTATTAGGTGTGTTTGCCTGCTTCGGGGCGGTCACCGCAGCGTGATCCGGTTGCCATTCACGTGCCGGAAGGCCTTCGAGCGGCAGGTCAGCAGTATGACCTGCATCCGCTGCGCCGCCTCCTGCAGGATGTCGGTCATCGTCTCAAGGCGCTCGTCGTCGGAGTAGACGAGCGGATCGTCCAAGATGAGGGAGATCGGCTTCCCGTCCTCAAGCAGGAGATCGGCGAACGCGAGCCGCGTGAGGATGGCAAGCTGTTCCTGCGTTCCTCGGCTCAAGTCGCCGCAGGACTCGTCCACGCCAGCCCGCGAGACACCAGCCAGCCCGAGTTCCTCGTTGAACGAAAGGTCGCAGCCAGGAAGCAGTCGCTCGACGTAGCGTGCTGCGCGGCGGGTGACGGGGCCGAGGAAAGTCCGCGAGGCATCGCTGGCGGCGTCGGCGAGGGCCTTCCGCAGCACCTCGAGCGTGTCGGCCTCGTGCCGGAGGCGACTTAGGGCCGAGCTAGCGGCGAGTTCCTCCTCCTTCGCCTCTGCGACACGGCCAGCCGGACCGGTTACACCCTCGCGTGCAATGGTCGCCTCGAGCGAGGCGATGCGGCCAGTCAGTTCGAGGCGCTCCTCTCCGGCGCGGGTCGTCGCGCGGTCGATGTTGTCCAATCGCCGCTTTATGACTTCGATGTCGAAGGCCTTCACCGCCTCGCGGGCCCGCTCAAGTAGCTCGAGCTTGGCGGCCCTGTCCCGCTGGAGTTCCCCGAGCGCAGTCTCGAGACTGGCTCGGTTCGCGTCTTCGAGCACGGTGCTCAGGTTCGACTTGGCCGCGTCGAGCTCCCGCGTGGCGGCCGTCAGGTCGGCCGTAGCGGTGGCGAGGACGTTCTCGGCCTTCGCGAGGACCGTCCTGCTCTCATCGTGGGTGGCGGCTGCAGCCGCCTCCGCGAGCCTCGCGCTGGTCACCGCAGCCTCGTGCGCATCCAAATCGTCGTCGGGCGCAGTGAGGTCCTCAGTTATCTCACCCAGTCCTGCAACGAAGGCGCGGAGCGCATCGGCTCCAGGGGCGAGCCCGATGGTCGGGTCTCCCGGACAGGCAGCGACGATCTGCGCACGCAGCGCAACGAGTTCGCGCGTCGCCGATGCTGCCCGCTCGTTGCGCGCCACCCCCGCCGAGTGCGATGCGACACCGATCGCGCGAAGGCTCGCCGCGAGCTCATCCCTAGCCGCGGAGAGGTCGGCCTCCATCGAGCGGCCGGATGCCTGTGGCGGCCGGACCACGATGCTGCCGGCGGACCCGATCTCGAAGCGTGTGGGGGAGATGACGTCCACGCTGCTCGCTTCGCTCGGCGCTCCATCTATGCGGAGCTCGGCTCCACCTGCCAGCTCGATGTCTACCTTCACCGCGCCGGCTTCGAATTTTGCTAGCGCCGCAACTTCCTCTCGTTCGAGCCGCGCGACCTTCGCCAACGCAGCGTCGTCCATGGCCAGCGCTGCCTCCGCCTGCAGCTTACGCTCTCTTTCCTCGAGTTCGCCGAGCGCCTTCCGTGCGTCGATCGCCCGGCGCGCACCGGCCGCTGCCGTGAACGCGCGCATTCGGCCGCGTGCTTCGTTTAAGTCCGCTTCGCGTTGCTCGCGTGCTTTCCTTGCATCCTCGAGTGCAGCGCGATGCCGCTTTTCCTCAGCCACCGCAGCGTCGACGGCTGTCTGGGCTTCTTCCTTGCCGCCTCGGCTCTTCTCGATTTCCTGCTCCGCGTTGGCAACGCGTGCCTCGGCGGTTTCGAGCCTCTCCAAGCGAGCGACGGCCGTCTTCGCAAGCTCCTCCGCGCGCCCGTGCTGCGCCTCAGCCGTGGCGAGCCGCAGCGACGCGGTCTCGGCGAGCTTTTGGTCGCTCTCCAGCCTGCGGCGCTGCTCGCCCGTCTCGGGGTCGGCGAGGTCCCGCTCTACGATCCGGAGACGCGCCTTCGCGCCATCCAAGTCGTTGAGCGCCTGCTCGTATTCACGGTAGGCGCCGTCGGCCTGCTGACGGGCCGTGTTCGCGGACGCGAGTCTGGCCTCCGCCGCGGCAAGCTCACCGCGCGACTTGCCGGTCGCCGGCGTGCGGAGTGCGGCGTAGGCCGTCTCCACGCTGTTGCGGATCGCATCGAATCGGCGACCTCCGGTCACGGCGCCAACCTCGGCCTCGAGCACGCCGCGCACGGTGTCACGCACGATGCGGTTGGGGCTTTCCACCGCGAGGGCGCTCATCTGCTCGACCCATAGCATGCCGAGCGGTCCCCGCGTCTCGGGATCGCTGCCGCGGTTGTTGCCGCGCTCGAAACCGAGCAGCTCCTGAAGTGCCTCTTCTGCCGCGTCGCTCTCACGTCGCCCCCCGTTGCCGGTCAACCGGACGGAGGTCGACTTCATGAACTGCTTCTCGAGTGACCACGGTTGCCCCCGAAGGCTGAATTCGACAGCCACGCGTGGCGCGACGTCGTCGCCGATCGGCACGTAGGACCGCACCAGCTCCGTCTTCGCGGAATGCCGTATAAAGAAGGCGGCGCGCAGTGCTTCAAGGAGGGTCGACTTCCCCGTCTCATTTGGCTCGACGACGACATTAAAGCCGTCGGTGAAACCGTCGATCCGGATCGGGTCGCGGAACTTGCGGAAGTTGGCGATCTCGAGCGATCTGATGATCATGCCGCCGCCTCCGCGCCATGGCGCATGACCTCGACGTAGAGCCGCTCCAGCGCGGCCGCCGCGATGGCAGCGTCTGGGCCGCCGCCATCGGCACGCGCTTGCAGGGACGCCGCCGCGCCGGCGAGCGCGCCCTGAACGTCTATGCGTGCGACGTCCTCTGGGGTGGGCCTGGCGATCAGTCCGCCCGCGTCGACGTCGAGGTGCCGCAGCTCGTGAGCGACCCTGTCATCGAGCTGGGACATGATAGCTACGCGATCGGACAGGCTCGCCACCCCGGACAGCTTGAGATTCAGCAAGACGTCAGCCAGATGGGTCTCCGACCTGAGGCCGTCCATCTCCCGCTGCAGATCTTCGGCGCACGAGACCTCCCAGCGACGCGACAGCCAGCGGTATCGGCCCGTCTCGACGCGTTCGAGTGTTGGGGCATCGCCTTGCCGGACGTCCACCGCGATGCAGGCTCCCGGCTCGTCGCGTCCGAAGCGGTCGATCTCTGGCGTTCCGCTGTAGGCGGTGCGCTCTCCGACCGGGAGGTAGCCATGCCAGTCGCCCAAGGCGAGGTAGTCAAGCCCGGCAGTCCGGGCCCGGTCGGGCGGGATTAGGTTCGCGCTCTCGCCCGCGGCCCCGAACTCCGTGATCGAGCCATGCGCCAGGCCAATACGCAGTGCTCCCGGCGGCGTAGACATGTCAACCATGGACGCAGTGGGGTCAGAGGTGGTCTTGCGGTACTCCAGCGGCGCCGGGAGCAACCAGGCGCCCTCGGTCATCTCGACGGCCTCCGGCGTGTCTATGATGCGGACCCGGGCGGGCGCGAGCCGACGGACCCGGCTCCACAGCCCGCCTGGACGGGCATGGTCGTGGTTGCCCGGCATCAGCCACCACGTGACATCAGCGCGCTCCATCCGAGACAGCGCCTGCATGACAACGCGGTCTCCCGGGTCAATGTTGTCGAAGATGTCTCCTGCCGCCAGAACGTGCGCTGCGCCACGGTCGGCGGCGACCGCCGCAATCCGGTCGATAGCGTCGAGACGCGCCTCGGAGAGTGCTCCCGATACTTCCGGGGGAAAGCGCCCGAAAGGCTTGCCGAGTTGCCAATCGGCCGTGTGGATGATCTTCAGCGTCGCCATGGGATGCTCCTGCTTGGGGATCGGTCGAGCACTGGGGGGGTGTGCGGCATGGTGGGCTACCCCTCTACAGGTTGAGCTGCAGCGGCGTCGGCAGGCTGGTCACCGGGCTGTTCGCCGAGAATGTGGCGCCAGATCGCCTCGATCATCGACTTCAGCGTTGCGAACTCCGCTCCGTCGTCGCTTGCCGCGGACATCATCCTGTACACGACCTCGGGGATCTTCTGCGTGTCCTTCGAGGGACTGATCCCGAACGGCTCGCACGCTGCCGCAAGGTAGGCGGTGTGCCTCTCAGCGCCTACCTCCTCCTTCAACGTGCGCTCTAGAGTGACAGCGAAGTGAGCGTAGGAGGCCTCGACCCGTGTGCCTGTCGGCTGCGCCACATCCTCGGCGCCGGGCCGGCAGAGCTTCGCGAGCGCGAGGTCGGTCTGGGGCTTGGCGTTCTTCGTTCCCTCGTCGCAATCCCAGACGACGTATGTCGGAATGCCGAGCGAACGGAAGATGACCAGCGGCCGGTCGAGGTTCTCCTTGCCCTCCGCCGACAGCAGCGCGATCCCGGCCGCTTCGAAGCTGCGGCCCATGAGGCGCGCTACTGCGGACAGGGCCGCCTTGTCACTCCGCCCCTCGACAAGCACGACGCCGTTGGCGAAGAACCCTTCCGCAAGCTCGGTGCCGAGGATGTGCAGGCGCGGGACCAGGGATTCCGCGGTGAAGGTCCCCCGCGGATGGCCCCATCCGTGCTCGAGGGTGCCAGCGACCTCGGCGAGGTCAAGCGCCTTGAGCGAGCACTGCTTCAGGTGCGTGTCCTCGCAGTCGGTCCGTCGGACTAGCCGGATCTCGTCGGCGCGGCCGAGCGAGACGAACATGGGTGAGTGGCACGCGAAGGCGACCTGGATCACGCCTTCCACACCGGGAAGCGCACCATCGCTGAGGCTTCTGAGCACCTCGGCGAAGTGCCGCTGTTTGGTCGGGTGTTGGTAGAGCTCAGGCTCTTCGATGGCGAGGATCAGGTTTGGCGCCGGGGCTGGGGCGGCTTCGATCCCGGCCTCGCCGTCACCTTCTGCTGGGGCTGTGGACACCTCTGCCGAGGACCGCGCGAGATACTGCAGCAGCGTGAAGATGAAGGCTCGCTGGAGCCCGTGGCCCTGGCGGTCGACCGGTCCGCCAAAGCCGTCGTCGCTGAGCAGGACGTCAGCGACCGGGAGCGGAACTGGGAACTCGGAGACTTCGCGCCAGGCGAGCCCGACGGCCGCGTCGCGGTAGAGACCCTTCAGGTCGACGGTGAGTCGATCGGCGAGGACGCCGAGTTCGGGCATGTTTTCCGGCGCGACGAGCTCCTGATAGCGAGCCGACATCTCCGCCCTGAAGGCCTGCACGTCCGCCCGCTGGAGGATTGCGCCGCGCACGATGAGCTCGAGCAGCCGGCCGATCGCGCTGCCCTTTCCGTCCGCGGCGTCGGCGGACGCCTCCCGGACCGCTGGGATGAACACGAAGGTGGTATGTCGCTGCAGCGCCCCGCGACTGGCGTTCTGGAAGCCGAAGAACTGCCCGTCGTCACGTTGCAGCGTGAGCTGGCCACCGTTCTGCGCCTCCCAGGCCAGAAGATGCTCGTCGACTTGGGCTGCGCTGCCGGCGTTGGGCAGATCGGCGTATGCCTTGTTGTTATCCTTGAGATCCTTGTAGGCGGCGCGCTTGTTGGTTGCGTTGGTCTGCGAACGGATCTCAATAAAGTCGGCGTTCTGCAGAACCGATCCGTGGTAGCGGCCACTGGACGGGCTTTCGTCGAAGACACGGGTCACCACGAGCCTGCCCTCGCGGACCCTGCTCTCGAAGGCGTCAAGTTCCTGTGCGGTGAGATTGCTGAAGGTGAGTTCGATCTCCACCGGTTGCGACTGGTCGCGGCCGAAGAAGTCGTCCGGGTCGAGCTGTTTGGCGGGAGCGTAGAACCGCTCGATCGCCTTAAGTATGCTAGACTTGCCTGCGCCGTTGCTGCCGATGAGCGCGGTGTGGGCACCGAAGTCTACCGACACGTCCCTCAGCGATCTGAAGTTGCGAATGCGGGCATTGACGAGCTGCATCTTTCGGAGCTTTCCCACTTGTTTCTAGGATGGTGTATGATGACATGCTCATTCGCAAGGCCAGCCTAACGAACGACCGTGGGTCGGAAGCTGCCGGTGGCAGTTCGCAAATAAGGCGATCAAATCTAGCCGTTTCGCGCCCCCTTGAGCTAGCCACCTCCAAGGCATCCCCTGATCCACGCCGATGACGCTAAGAGATCAATCAAGGCTCACCGGAACGGGATCGGTTCCGCTGTGAACACATTCACGATTTGCCCCGGCGCCATTGTGGCCGACTTGCCGGTGATGATTGCTGAGCCCAAAAGTGCTCCGGCGGTATTGCCCTTGCCTTCCTGTCGATGCTGGCCGCGCAGGCGCCAGTTGGTGCTGCCAACGCGTACCCAGTCGAAGCTGAGCTCGAATTTCGCACTCTTGCCGACAATGCCCTTGCCGGTACGCCAGGTCACGGTGGACTGCACCTCGGATCCGCGCGGAATGATGACTTTGCCGCCGTAGACGACATCTTCGACGACGAGGAAGCGCCGCTGGGTGCCTTCCTTCATCTTCTTAGACGTGATCTCTTCAGCAGGCGTCACGAGGACCAGCGTATTGACGGGCAGCGCCTGTGCAGCCGCATCAACGGGCTGCGCTTCCACGACCGGACCCTGCT
>VFQM010001738.1_pt1 | contig 18144 bp, 12 predicted proteins | sample 3512391 | NCBI WGS metagenome assembly VFQM01 (sample SAMN10412369, study PRJNA504923) | tailings metagenome | isolation source: Replicate 1 from Balatoc abandoned mine | place: Philippines
TCATTTCGGCCCAGTTCTTCTCGGGCGTGAACGAGACCACCGGGTTCATCTTCGCCCTCGCCGCCTTTGCCGCCGGCTTTGCCGTGCGGCCGTTCGGGGCGCTGGTGTTCGGGCGGATCGGCGATCTGGTCGGGCGCAAGAACACCTTTCTGGTCACGATGGGGCTGATGGGCCTCTCCACCTTCGTGGTCGGTCTGCTGCCCTCCTACGCGTCGATCGGCGTTGCTGCGCCGGTGCTGCTGATCGTGATGCGGCTGATCCAGGGCCTGGCGCTGGGCGGCGAATATGGCGGCGCGGCAACCTACGTGGCCGAACATGCCCCCAACGAGAAGCGCGGGCTCTATACCAGTTTCATCCAGACCACGGCCACGCTCGGCCTGTTCGCGGCGCTGCTGGTAGTAATCGGCACGCGCATGCTGGTGGGTGAGGAAGCCTTCAAGGACTGGGGCTGGCGCGTGCCGTTCCTCGTCTCGATCCTGCTGCTGGCGGTATCGATGTGGATCCGGCTGCAGTTGGCGGAAAGCCCGGTCTTCCAGAAGATGAAGGACGAAGGCACCACCTCCAAGGCCCCGCTGACCGAGGCTTTCGGCCAGTGGAAGAACGGCAAATGGGTCCTGATCGCGCTGCTGGGCGCCGTCGCCGGCCAGGCGGTGGTCTGGTACACGGGCCAGTTCTACGCGCTGTTCTTCCTTGAAAAGACGCTGAAGGTTGACGGCGCGACGGCCAATATCCTGATCGCCATCGCACTGGCGATCGGAACGCCGTTCTTTATCTTCTTTGGCTGGCTGTCGGACCGGATTGGCCGCAAGCCGATTGTCCTGGCCGGCTGCGCACTGGCGGCGCTCACCTATTTTCCGGCCTTCCATGCCCTGTCCAAAGCCGCCAACCCGGCCCTGACCGAAGCCCAAGCGCGCGCACCGGTGACGGTTAGCGCCTTGCCAGAGACCTGCTCATTCCAGTTTGATCCGGTCGGCAAACAGAAGTTCGACAAGACTGGCTGCGATATCGCCAAATCCGCGCTGGCGAAGGCCGGCATTCCCTATTCCAGCGAAGAGCTGGCCGATGCCGGGACCCAGGCCGTGGTCAAGATCGGCGAAGACGTGCTGGTGATCCATCCTGGCGCCGATGACATTGCCCGGATCGGCCCCGCGCTCGAACGGGCCGGCTATCCTGCAAAGGCCAATCCGGAACAGATCGACAAGCCCAGGGTAGTCCTGATCCTGACCTACCTCGTCCTGCTGGTGACCATGGTCTATGGCCCCATCGCCGCGCTGCTGGTCGAACTGTTTCCCAGCCGGATCCGCTATACCTCGATGAGCCTGCCCTATCATATCGGCAACGGCTGGTTCGGCGGCTTTCTGCCGACCACGGCCTTCGCCATGGTGGCGGCGACGGGCGATATCTACTACGGGCTATGGTACCCGATCGTGGTTGCCGCAGCGACCGTCGTTATCGGTCTGATCTTCCTGCCGGAAACCTTCCGGCGCGACATCGACCAGTAAGCCGGCCTCGGCCGGAGCCCTAGGACAACCCGCAAATGCGCCTGCGCCAGATCACCGATTCGATCGTTCAGAAGGTCAACGAGGCGCTGCGGTTCGTGTTTGTCGATCTGCTGAAGTCCAAGGCCTTCGTCGATTTCTACCTCCACGAATACCGCTCCTACGAGGACTACCGGAAGGTCCAGATCTACCACAACTACCGTAAGCTTGGGCGGACCTGGGCCGATGCGGCGACGATGGACCTGCTCGCCGCGAGCCTGCGCGAAATGCTTGGCGCTGAGCCGATCCGCGGGATTTGCCACGGCACCCGCAACGGGTTTGAGCAGAACCATCTGAACGATCGGCACGCCGGGTTTGATGTAATCGGTACCGACATTTCCCCCAGTGCGCGGGACTTTCCCAACTCGTTCGAATGGGACTTTCACGATGTGAACCCGGACTGGCAGGGCCGTTTCGACTTTGTCTATTCGAACTCACTCGATCAGTCATGGCAGCCCAAGGTGGCGCTCGAGGCCTGGCTTGATCAGGTCCGCCCAGGCGGCGTCGTGGTGATCGAGTACAGCGATGAGCAGAGCCCGCTCGCCGCCGGGGAAATGGACCCGTTCGGCGTTCGCCCGGTCGCCGTGCCCTATGTCCTGGCCGACTGGTTCGGTCACGATGTCTCGGTCTCGTTCCGGCAGAGCTACAAGGCCAATATTAAAAAGCCCAACTGGCTGTTCTTCATCCGCCGCAACGGGGCCACGGCCGCTCTGGCCTGACGGAACCGAGCCGGCCGGTGCGGGTTCGCTGCTCCTGTTTCAACCAGGAGAGCAACCATGCCCGCATCCGCCATATTCGACAGCCACGCCGAAGCCGAGCGCGCAATCAGCGAATTGCGCCGCCTTGGCGTCGTTGACGCCCGCCTGTCGGTGATCGCCCACCACGGCGGGACGACCACCACCAGCAATGCTGATGGGGACGTGACCGACGAACAGCATCGCAACGTGCTGCGTGGGATCCTTGGCGGCGGGGCATTGGGCGCTGGGCTAGGCGTCGCAGCTCTGGCCATTCCGGGAGTAGGTCCGCTGGCGGCGGCTGGTGCGATTGCCGCCTCTGCCGTACCCGAAGCAATGGGGATCGGCGCAGCGATTGGCGTGCTCGGCGGCACGATGAATGAAGTGCTGACCAAGCACGGGATCAGCGATGAGGACGCGCACTATTGCAGCGGACGCATGCGCGATGGCGCGGTGGTGGTCACAGTCGAGGACGAACTGGCGGACCAGGCGCTGCAAGATCTGCTCTACAAGGCTGGCGGCCACAATGCGGCTAGCCCGCGCGACCGGATCGGATAAACCGGCCGAAGGGAAACCCCTTGTTGCCTATGGGGGCGGGGTATAGTCTGCCCCCATGACAACAGGCCAGGCAACCGGGGCGGGGGGCAAACCGACCACCGTTTTCGTAAGCTACTCGCGCGCCGACCAGAAGCGCGCGCTGCCGGTGATCCAGTTGCTGGAGCAAGCTGGCTTTGCGGTCTGGTGGGACGGCCTGATTGGCGGCGGCGAGCGCTTCTCGCATACAACAGCGCAGGCGCTGGAAACGGCCAAGGCTGTGGTGGTGCTGTGGTCGCAAACCTCGACGGACTCGCATTGGGTCCACGATGAGGCCACCAGCGGCCGCGACCGGGGCGTGCTGGTGCCACTCTCGCTTGACGGGACTGAGCCGCCGCTGGGCTTTCGCCAGTTCCAGTTCATCGATGTGTCGAAAGGCCGCCTGCGCGCCGAGGCTGACCGGATCGTGCAGGCCGTGGCCGCGCTGCACGATGCCCCGCCTCCCGCGCCTGTGGCCAGACCACGGCAGATCGACCGCCGGATGTTGCTGGCCGGCGGCACCGGGCTGGTCCTCGCTGGCCTGGGCGGCGCCTGGTGGAGCGGCCTGATCGGGGGAGCCAAGGCCGAAGCCAACAGCGTCGCGGTGCTGCCCTTCACCAATCTGAGCGGCGATCCGGAACAGGTCTATTTCTCCGATGGCCTGGCTGCCGAAGTGCGCGCCGAACTGGCCCGGAATTCGCTGTTGCAGGTGGCGGCGCAAGCCTCGTCCAACCAGTTTCGTGAGCGGACCGAAGACGCCAAGACCATGTCGCGCAAGCTGGGCGTGACCTATCTGCTCGATGGCAATGTCCGCAAATCGGCGGATTCGGTTCGCATCGCCGCCGAACTGATCGATGGCCGCACCGGCTTCAGCCAATGGAGCCAAAGCTTTGAGCGGCCGCTGACCAATGTGTTCGCCGTGCAGGACGAGATTGCCGAAGCCGTCGCCTCCGCGCTCACCGCCCGGGTTGCTGATCCGGGCAAGCGCAGTTCAGCAGAGACCGGCGGGACCAAGGATGTCGCCGCCTATGACGCTTTCCTGCGCGGCAAGGACCTGTTCGATCAGGCCGCCAACGAAGCCACCGACCGGGCGGCGCTGGCGCGGTTTGAGGAAGCGATCTCGCTCGATCCCAAATATGGCGCAGCCCATGCCGCCCGCGCCCTGGCCCTTGCGGTGATCGCCAACCAGTATGTCCCGGTTGAACAGCGGCCAGCCCTGTTCAAGGATGCGACGGCAACTGCCCGTCACGGCACCGAACTCGCCCCCAAGCTGGCACAGGCCTTTTCCGCGCTGGGCTTTGTCCTGCACAACGGTCTGCTGGACTGGAAGGCCGCCCGCGCGCCCTATGACCGGTCGTTCGAGCTGGGCTCTGGCGATGCCGACGTGCTGACGCGCTATGCCCTGTTCTGCGCCCGGACCGGCCGGTTCAACGAAGCCACCAGCGCCATGGACCGGGCAATCGTGCTCGATCGGCTCAACCCGCGCACGTACCGCCAGCAAGGCCAGGTCGCTTTTGCCGCGCGCCGCTATACCGATGCGATCCCGCCGATTGACCGGGCGCTGGAGCTCAATCCCAAGATGGGTACGGCCTATTCGGTCAAGGGTTCGTGCCTGCTGTTCCTGAATCGACTGGACGAGGCGCGGCTTGCGTTTGAACGCGAGCCTTCGCTGGTGGTCGGTCTGCCGGGACAGGCCGTGGTTGCGATCCGCCAGAACCGCGCCGCCGATGCGGAACGCTTGTTCGCCCGCCTGGTGAGTGAATTCGGCGATATCGGACTATATCAGCAGGCCCAGGTCCTGGCGCAGTGGAACAAGCCGGCCGAAGCCCTGGCAACGCTGGAGCGGGCCCGGGCCCAAAGCGATGCTGGTCTGATCTTCATCCGCAACGACCCCTTCCTCGATCCGCTGCGCCAGACGCCGGAATTTTTGCGATTGCTTAAGACGCTGGGCTATGCGTAGTTTCGCGCACTGCAACCGAGGGGACAGTACTATGCGCAAAGTTACAATCGCTGCGGCCATGGCTCTGCTGGGCCTGACTGCCTGCCAGAAGGCCGAAGCACCGGCTGCCGAAGCGCCGACCGAAGCCGCTGCGACCGATGCAGCTACCGGCACGGTTGCCGATGATGCCGCCGCAACAGCGACCGATGAAGCCAAGGCTGGAGATGGTGCTGATCGTTCGGGCGACGCAAGCACTGATCGCTCGGGTGACGCGAGCACCGACCGGTCGGGCGATGCGAGTACTGATCGCAGTGGGGACGACCGGGGCGCAAGCACCGATCGCTAGGCCTTATTTGATGCGCGCCACCTTGCCGGGTGGCGCGCTATCCATTGCCCGCTTGATCCACTTCTGGATCGCAGGCTCGGTGATATTGGCGTAGATTCCGGGGCGGCCCTTGATGCCGCAGCCCGATCCCCACGACACCAGACCCACCAGCACCTGTTCGCGCCCCTGTGTGCGCGTCATCGGCCCGCCGCTGTCACCAGAGCAGCTGTCCTTGCTCTCAAGCGCCCCGGCCCCGGCGCAGATTACCCCGGCTCCCAAACCGCCGCGACTTGCCGCGCTCCTGACCTTTTCCCGGCATTCGGCCTGCGGCTTTACTTGCAGGGCCACTTGCCGCAGCTCGGGCGAGGCACGCAGCGGCCGCTGGGACAGATCGCGGGTATCCCCATCCTCGTGCGCTCCGGTAATGCCCCAGCCGGTCACAATCACCTTGTCCTGCAAGGCCAACGGACGGTCGCCAGGCTTTGAGCCAAGCATACGGATCGGCTTCGCCCGCGCCTCAATCGCGGCATTGGTCTTGCCAGGGATCGGTTCGATCCGGATCAGCGCGATATCGTTCTTCTTGTTGCCCTTGCGGCTATAGCTACCGAAAATCGCAACCCGTTCGATCCGCATCGGGGTGACAAAGCGCAGGTCCTGCGCGCCCAGATTGACCGCCCGCTCATCCAAGCGACGCAGGCTGTCATCCTTGCTGACAAAGCAATGTGCCGCGGTCAGCACCCAGCCATCCGCAATCAGTGCGCCGCCGCAGTGGTGCTGGGTCTCCCAAGACTGCCGCTTGATCCCCATCGCTCGATCTCGCGCCACTTCGTCCGGCGTGACGGGATTGGTCGTGATGATCTCAACCTGCCAGGGCACGGTACCTGCCGGTGCGATCTGCCCGCCAACAATCCGGCCGCCGTCATCGGCCTCGTCCGCGGCTTCCGCCGCGGCCGCTTCCGGCTGGTCCTGAGGGGCCGGTGGGGGCGATTCCTGGGCAAGGGCCGGTCCGGCCAGACCCAGCGCGAACGCGGGCAGAAAATACCTCATTGTACCTCCGCTAATGTAAGGTTTGCCGCCCAGGCACTGACCCAGATGAGCGCCCCATCGCGCGCGCGTGCGGCATCGGCGCAGGCCTGGCGGCTCAACCGGGTCAGGCAGACCTCCTGGTCCACTGTTGACAGGTCAGTCTGTTCAAGCGCTTGCGCCGGAATGGGAGCATCGGTGGAAAGGGTGACGAAGCGATACCAACCCGGCGTATCCGGCTTGATTTCATGCCCTTCCGGAACTTCGAGGATCTCCCCCGCCCCTTTTGCTTCGTCACGCGCGCCGTTCGGCGGCAGCAACAGGCTTATGCCAAAGGTGGGATCGATCCCCAGCACATAGAGGTAGCGCTTGTCGGCAGCGCTGTTCTTCGCAACGATCATTGCGGGCTTGTTCAGGATCAGCTTACGCCCCCCGGCCGGCGCGCCGGGGCACGCTTCGCGCTGACTGTCCTTGCCCTTGCTCTCAACACAGAATTCAACTTTGCCGGTTTGGGGCCGGCTGGCCAATGCCGTCAAGGCGTTGACCCGCGCGACCTTGCCCAGCGCGCGGTCGAGCAGGAAGTCGAAAGCCGGATCGCTGGGCGTCGGTAGTCGGGCCAGCACTGCGCCGCGCGGTGAGAGCAACTGCGTCACTTCCGGCCCCGGCACGATCACGATCTGGGGCCGCGGCGCAATCCGGGCATGGGCGATCCCGGCCAGCGCCGCATCCAGCGCCGGATCGCTGCCACGAACCGCAATCGGCACGGCGGTTTCAAAGCGATGGACCAGTTCGCGGGCCACCAGCCGGCCGGGCAGGTCAACCACACTGTCAAGCTGCAGTTGCGTTCGGCCGGGTTCGACGACGGTGGCTTTGCCGGTGGCCAGCGGCCGGGTTGTTCCCGGCAAGGCCGCGCTGACGCTGGGATAGAGCACGAAGGTGGAACCCGAGGTTATCCCGGTCAGGCTGCCGCCGATGATGTTCACACCGTCGCGCCCGCGCACGGCTTCAAAGATCGGCACACGCACTTCGTCACCGCCCAGGGTCGCCCGCAACGCACCTTCGGCATGCGGCGTTTGGCGGATCTGTCCGGCCGCGAGCATGGTTTCGCGCGCGGCCACGGCCAGATCGGCAAAACTCGAACCGGGCTGCGCCAGCAGCGCCTTGGCCAGCGCCGCCGTAAAGACCCCGCCGCGCTTGCCGACGCCGCCGGTTTCAAAGGCTTCCTGCCCATCCTGCGCAGCGGCCAGGTGGACCCGGTAGGCACCCAGGTTGCCGGTCGTAGCCGGCGGCTCGATCGGATCGACGCGTCCCACCAGCAGCGGCGGCGCCGTGCGCGCCTCGGCATCAAGGTTGCGGGTCGCGGTGCCGGAATTGCAGGAATCGAAGATCGTCACCACCCGCACCCCGGCGGCAGTGGCGCGATCGATGATCGGGCGGATCTCGCGGTCGAGGATGTCGGCGGGCGCCTGGGCACCCGGTTCGCGGGCGTCGGTCGCCATGATCGTCGAATTGAACCCGCTCGCCTGCTCGGACCCGGTCACCTCGGTAAAGCGGGACCCATGGCCGGCAAAATAGAAGATCACCGTATCGCCCGGGCGCGATGCGTCGATCTGGCGGTTCCAGGCTTCCAGGATCGCAGCCTTGGTCGCGCAATAGTCGGTTAGCGTGATCGAGACCTGGTTGGCTGATTGGCATTGCCCCGGCAGTCCGCGATCCAGATCGAGCGCATAGGCGCGGCGGAGCGCATCCTTGATCGTGCCGACATCGCGCACCGCGCCGCTCAGGTCGCGGAAATTGGCCTCGGGCGTTTCGGGGTTGGCGCGCGAGAAGCGATACTTGTCGATCCCGACAAATACGGCCCGGATCTCGGCATTGACCGGCGCGGCGACCGCGGCCAGCAGCGCCGCCAGAACTAGTCGTTTCATCGTGTCCCCCGCAGGATCACCGGGCTGGCCGCATTGGTGAAATCGAACAGCGCTGGTTCCTGCACCGCTGCTTTTGCCGCTGCGGCAGTCGGGCGCTGGGTAATCGTAAAGCCGCGCGCGGCCCCTCCGACGTTGGCCAGTCGAGGCAGTTCCTGCACGGCATAGCGCAGCCATTCATCCAGTGTGATCCGGCGATCGCTGTTCAGATCGGCTGGCCCGCCCTGTGGTGTCAGCCCTTTGCCCAGTGCGGCTGTCAGCAATCCCTGGCCAAGTTGCCCGTTTTCGCGTGCCACCTGCTTGGCCTGAGTGGCAGCCAGGATGCGGATGCCCTTGTCGAACGCCAATTGGCCCAGGCCGGAGTCGCCCATTGGCCCGGGCTTGAATGAGCCGGAATCGACACTGGCGCCGGAGTGACAGGCATCGATGATAAAGGCGATTTCCGCCGCATCGATCGCCCGCAACCACATGGTCAGCGTCGCGGCCGACAACAGGCTGGACGTATCAGGGGTGCCCTCGCCGTCAGCCCATTTGCCATCCGAGGGGACCAGATAGAAATTGCCCCTGGGGTCCGCCCATCCGTGGCCCGAGAAGGAAACGATCACGATGTCATCGGGCGTCGCCTTGTCGAGCGCCGAGGCATCGATACCGGCCTCGGCCAGTTCCTGAAGTTCCGGCCCTCGTTCCATCCCTGCCAGAATGCCCAGCGCGGAATCGATGATCTTGCGGGTCACCGGCTGGCGCGAGCCATCGGTGCTTTTTGTCCCGGCCAGCATCGCGTGGTGCATTTCGTAGCCGGGGATCGCGGCCAGCCGATTGGCAATCAGGCGCGCGTCAGCCACCGCGTAGTTCAGCTCCAGATGTGGCTCGTCATAGGCATCGACGCCAATGGTCAGCACAAAGGCGCGCGGCTTGCGCTTGGCGATCGGCGGGCGGACATAGGTGAAGGTTGCGGTATCGCCCTTCACCCGGTCCTCGTTGAAGGCATAGACCGAAAAGGTCAGTTTGTCGGGGCCGCCGGTCGGGATCGGTTCGACAAAGTTGTAGCGATAAACGCCTTCTTCCGTCTGCTTGGGCAAACGGTTGACCTCGCGCCATTGCTCCGGCGTCTCCGACTCGGTGAACGGCTCGTCTGGCGTATGCGAGGCGAAACGGTTGTTGAGGAACAGCCGCGGATTGTAGACGCCAGAGCGCTTGCCATTGGCGGTTCCCTCGCGAAGTTCGAACTGCACCTCGACTGTCCCAGGTTGCTCACCGGGCTCAACCCCAGTGATTCTGGCCACTGGCAGGGCGCGATTGAGTTTGGCGATCGATGGAATCGGCTTCAGCACCTGATCGCAATTGCGCGCCGTGGTGCAATCGGTCAGCCGCTGGGTCAGCCGCGGTTCGAAATAGTCGCGCATGAACACTTGCGCCGGAAGTGACTGGAACGGCGCATCGGAAACCAGCCAGCGAAACTGATCGGCATCCGGCCCAAGGTTGGTATCGTAGCGGCCGTCCTGCGTGACGGCGACGAACTTGGAGCCGGATAGCAGGTAAGTAGTAAGCAAAGGCGACCAGTCGCGGGTATCCCACAGCTTTAGTATCCCCAGCGCCGACGCAGCCCAAAAAATCGGCCGGTTGGGCAGGAAGCCGCCGGCAAGGGCAAAGCCAAGGTCAAGCGAGGGCATCGCCTTGCCGGATACCAGGTTGGTGCGGACCACTGCATCCTGCATCATTCCCGAAAGCAAGAGGTTACGGCCATCGGTGGCGAAAAAGCTGGGAGCCAGCGATATGCCTTCAAGCGGCCTGACAGTGTCAGTGGCCAGATCCCATTCGTAAACAAGTCCGCCCGAGCCGATGAACAGCTTCTTGCCATCGTTCGTAAAACGAAGCTGCGTGACTTCGTCGTCTTTGGAAAATTCCTTACCGACCTTCAAATTACCGTCACCAAGGTCCAGCGCAACGGCTGTGTTGGTGCCATCTGCGTGGTCTATCACAAGCGCGATTCGCTCAGTCGAAGGGTGTGAGGTGATCAGCGAGATCGCATCGCTGGGATTGACCGTCAGTTCCCCGATCGTCTCCCACTTCCGATCGACTGGATCGAACAGCCAAAGCCCTCTGTCGTTGCTGAGTTTTCCTCTGCAGCTGCCAAGGCCAGCACCGACAAAAATGCCATTGCCCAAGCTGGCGGGAAAGCAGCGTGCCTCAATAGAGGTGTCTGCAGTTCCAGTCACAACATCCACAATGGCCAGGGGCGGCAGTTCGCTGGTATCGTCATCGGTGGCGCTTTCGGCGTCATATGACACGTTACCATGGGCCATGAACACCTGGTCACCCAGCCAGACGATCGACTGGTAGTCCCCTTTCAGCAACACCGGCTTGTCGTAGCGGGCCGTCAGGGTGTCGAAGATCTCGATAGTTGTGTTCACCTCGTCTTCCGCGGTCCGGATGTAGGCAATCCGGCGGCCGTCCGGAGCGAGGGCGGCAGAGGCAATATCGGCCGGTTTTGCTGTCGTCTTGAAGGCGACAGGCTGTCCCCGCTCGATTACGTCAAATCCCAAAGCAGTGCGGCGCATGCTGTAACGCCCACTGGGAGAAGCAGGGAGCCGGGGCAAGTATGCAACGGCCTGCTCCAGCGTCATATCGGAGGCCGCTTCCTCGGCCTCGATCACCGATAGCGCCTTAATCCAAACCTCGGCATCGGCCAGCTTGGACCCCGGGGGCGCCACCGCGGGTTCATACTCGATGTTTCGGCTGATCAGGTCGATGCGATATGTGCGACCAGCAATCGTGCCTTCCGCTCTCGCATCGATTACCAAGCCGTCAATCAAGGCCATTCGGCCATCAGGCGAAACCATCAGGCTGGTCAGACGCATTGCATCTGTCCCAACCAGATTGCTGCCGGGCAGGCGTAGCCGGTCAACAATAAGGCGCTGCCGCACGTCCCAGATAACAAGTTCGCGTGACGTCCCCGAAGCGGTCAGCAAATAGCGCTCATCTGGCGTCCAGGCCGCGACATCAGGCATAAGCGGCAAGGTCTGGATCACGATCTTGGGCTGCACAGTTGCCTGGCCCAGCGCTGGTGCCGCCACCAGCATCCCGAGCAACAAGGCCAGATGCCGTAAAGTGGATCGCCAGTAAGCCATGCCGCCACCTCCCCAAGATCAGAGGCTTGCAGGACTCACCCGGTGTGTCAATCAAATGCCTTAGGACTGGCCATCCGGCCTAGGCGGCGAGCAATTCGCTGCGCCGCACCAGCCGGCCAGGCAGCGCGCCGGTGTGCTGCCCGTTGCGGTAGGTCACCTGGCCCGAAACGACAGTAGCGACGATCCCATCGGCCTTCTGGTGCATGCGCTTGCCCCCCGCGGGCAGATCGTACTCGATCGTCGGTACGCGCAGTTGCAGCCGGTCAAGATCGATCACGTTGAGATCGGCCTTGAGGCCCACGGCAATCCGCCCGCGATCATTGAGCCCGACCAGACCGGCCGCGCGGCTGGTCAGTTCGGCAATCGCTTCGGGCAGGTCGATCCGCTCATCCGGCGAGGCATCGCGGGCCCAGCGCTGAAGGTAGAAGGTCGGGAAGCTGGCATCGCAGATCAGGCCATAGTGCGCGCCACCATCGGCCAGGGCCATCACGGTGTGCGGGCTGCCCAGCATCTCGCGCACTGGCTTCAGGTCGCCGCCGGTATAGTTGGCGGCGGGCAGGTAGAACACCGTTTGCCCCTCGTTACCCAGCAGCGCCTCGTAGGCATATTCGTCGAGCGACAGTCCGGCCGCCGCAGCGCGGGCATCGACCCGGTCGGCCCGCTGGGGCTCGTAATTCGGTTTGTCGTCCCACTGATAGGTGCCGCGGAAGGTGCCGATCAGCATCAGTGTGGTCGGGTTGGTATCTTCCGGCTGCTCGGCCAGCAGCTTCGCCTTGAACGCGGGATCGCGCATGATCGCCACCCGCTCGGCCAGCGGCAGATGGGCAATCGCCTTGTAGCTGGGGTGGCTGCTGAAATGGTGCAGCGAGAGATCGAGCCCGAAGAACATGCCCACCGGGCGCGGTGCCACCTGCCCACGCATCTTCAGGCCATCGGCGGCGGCCTGCTCCAGCCCCGCCAGGTGATAGCGCCAGCCCTCGCCCGGCTGGTTGGGCACATCGAGCAGGGTAAACGACACCGGCCGGCCCGAGGTTTCCGCCACCTGCCGCAGGATCGGGAACTCCACCTCGGCCGGCTCGGCCGGCGCCGGGATGATCTGGAACACACCGCCATCGGCATCGTTAAGGCCCGCTGCGAGCGCACAAAGCTCGTCCACGTCCGAATAGAGGCTGGGCGCGAGATCACCGGCGCGGGTGCGGTGCATGACGTTGCGGGACGTGGTGACGCCAAACCCGCCCGCAGCGATGCCTTCCGCCACCAGCCGCCGCATTTCGGCCAGGTCCTCGGCCGTCGGCGCTTCCTTGCGCGCCGCCCGCTCCCCCATCACGTAGACGCGCAGCGCCGAGTGCGGGATCTGCGCTGCGATATCGATATCGAGCTGCCGCTGTTCGAGCGCGTCGAGGTATTCGGGGAAGGTCTCCCAGTTCCAGGGCAGGCCTTCAACCATGACGACTTCGGGAATGTCCTCGATCCCTTCCATCAGCTTGACCAGCGTATCGCGCTGGTCCGGTCGGCAGGGCGCAAAGCCAACCCCGCAATTGCCCATCACCGCCGTGGTCACGCCATGGCCGGAAGAAGGCGAAAGGCGGTTCTCCCAGGTCACCTGGCCATCGAAATGGGTGTGCACGTCGACAAAGCCGGGCGTGACGATCTTGTCCGCCGCGTCGATCACTTCGGCTGCATCGCCTTCAACCTGGCCGATGGCGACAATCCGCCCGTCCTTCACCGCGACATCGCCGACAACCGGCGGCGCTCCGGTGCCATCATGGATCGTCCCGCCGCGAATGATCAGGTCATAGTGCGCCACAATCACTTCCTCTCGCTTGCTGGCGGAATCGCTTCTGGCCCGCCGTTTCCGCGATAGTTTCAGAGACTGGCAGCCGCGGCAAGTATTGCGAGCGCCACCTGGCGCAATCGACAGGGGCTTAGCCCAGCGTGACCTTTGCCAGAGCGCCACGCACTGCCGCCGCATCTGGAGCCTGCCCGGCAAGCCAGTCCTGCGCCTCGGCAAGCTCGCCGGCTAGGGTCTGAGCCAGCTGATCACGCCGCTCCAGCCGCGCGGCATTGTCAAAGGCGAGTCCGGGGCGCTTCGAATAGGTGGAGAACAGTGGCCCGGACACCACCGCGGCGATCGCGGCGGCGTCTGCTGGCAGGCCCAGCAGTGTGGCTGCGGCCTGCAATGTGCCAGCTGGATTGCCATAGAATTGCTCGGCATCCAGCACCCGCGCGTTGGGCATGGCTGCGACCGCTGCAGCAAAGCGGCGCATCTGGCCCAGCCACAGCGCTGCTCCGGCCTGGGCATCGCTGAGCGGCCCGGTCACGGCCAGCTCCTGCGCAAACTGCGCAACAATGGTGCGCAGCCAGGCGCGGTGCTGATCGCTGCGCAGGATCGCGAGCAGATAGTCGGGCAGATCCAGCTTGAGTAGGATCGCCGGCGCGGCAGGGTCAGAAGCGGCAATCTCGTCCAGCAGGAAGTTTACCGGAACATTGGCCTTGATCAGCGTTGCCCCGCCGCCGGGATAGCGCTTGGCCAGCAGGGCCAGCACCAGCCGCAGCCGTTCGTTGTCGCGGGCCGCGCTCAGCTGGCGCAGCGCCAACGGTTCGCGCAGGACCAGGTTCGTGCCGCCCGACAATTCATCCAGCGCACGCGCCAGCAGGGTCGAGCCGCAATGCGCGACGTGAAAGATCCAGCCAAGTTGCGGGGGATTGGCATCGGCCGGTCCGAGCGAGGCCAGCGGCACCCACAACCCGCCCTCACCCGCCGGGGAAATGCGCTGATCGAGGAAGATCGAACGCCGGTAGGCCGCCAGATCCATCGGCACGAACAGGGCCTCATCCCCTTCCAGCGAGTGGAGGTAATGGTCCGGCGATCCGCGCAATTGCTCAAGACTGGGCGACATGGCCGCGGCTATAGCGCCCCCTCGCGGCTTGGGCTATCGCCGGGACGCCATGGCCCGAATTCTCCCGCCTGCATCGGATCGCCCGCTCGCGATCATCGAACCGACCGGTGAAGCAAACCTGCTGGAGATCGATCAGGACGCCCTGATTGCCCATTACAAAGCCCATGGGGCCCTGCTGTTCAGTGGTTTCAAGGCCTCGCTCGAGCAGTTCCATGCCCTGGCCCGCCGGTTTTGCAGCACCGCGGTGGTGAACGAGAGTCCCGGGCGCGAATTGCTGGATGCCGACAAGGCGATCTACGCCGTCGATGGCGGCACCAATGCGTTTTCGCTCCACCCCGAACTGTCGCGCGAACCGTGGAAGCCGGACCTTGCCATGTTTGGCTGCCTGTCAGCCCCCAGCGATGGCGGGATGACCACGCTGTGTGACGGGGTTGCGCTGGTCAAAGCCCTGCCCGAGGCGGTGCGGCGCGGCCTCACCGGGCGACGCCTGGTCTATCCGATGCCGACCTGGCCCAGCCTGCTCGAGTTCTGGCTGGGGACGGCGGAGCCCGACGATGCCCTGTTGCGCCAGCCCCCGGCGCATTGCCCCTATCAGTTCAAACGGCTGCCCGATGGACGCGTCGTGCGGCTGTTTTCCCGCCCGGCGCTGCACAAGCCGATGTTTGTCGACGAACCGGCCTTTGGCAACTTCCTGCTGTTTGCCCGGTTCAACAACAATCGCCAAGGCTTCCCGCTGCTCGATGATTTCAAGCCGGTCCCTGACGAATGGCTTGAGGCGATCCGGCAGATTGGCGAGCGCCTGACGCTGGCGGTCAAATGGCGGCAGGGCGATGTCCTGATGCTCGACAACACGCGCTTCATGCACGGCCGCACCGCAATCCTCGACAACGCCGAACGCCAGATCGCAACATACTTTGGCTACGTTAAGTTTGCCCTGCCCAACCCCGAAGAGCCAGCCGACCCGATCTGGCGCCGGACCGATTTCATTCCCCCAGCTCCACCCGAGCATCTGGTTCGGCAGGCGCGCGAGCGGCTATGAGCCCAGGAACGCTTTCAGCTTCTGGTGGAAATGCCGGATCTTGGTCTCGCCATAGTTGGCGAAGACGATTTCCTGCGACTTGATCGACTTCATCCCCTTCTGGACGTGCGGCAGGTTGACCACGTCCTGGTTGAAGACCTTGGCCAGCATGCCAAGCTCGGGCGCATCGCAATAGTCGTCGTCGAAATCCAGCCAGTGGACCTTGGCTGGCGCGGGGCGCGGCTGACCCTTGGCGACGGGCAGCATGAACATGATCTCGTGGATGCACTCCTCCGGATTGTCGCCGTGCGGGCGGAACCGGTAGAAGATCGGGTTGAAGCAGCCCCACGGGCTGATGTTGGGAAACAGGTTGTAATAGATCGTGTCGACGAACTCGGCATCGCTCACTTGATCGACCTCGTTACCCAGCACCGCGCGCCATTTCTCGCGCGCTGCCTCGGCCATCGCCTGGCGGCGCTCGGGGATCGGGCCGGTCGTGGTAGGATCGGCTTCCTCTTCCCAGCCATCGGGTAGCCGGCCGCCGACCCAGTCGCACAGCTGGATGTCGGCATGGTCCAGCTCGCCCTCCAGGTGGTGCGCCTGATGATCGAAAATCCCGGTCCGGCCATCGCGCGCGGTCACGCGGACGCGGTCCTCGCCCAGGCGTTCATAGACATTGCCCGATAGCGCGTGGCGGACGCGGGCATAGGTCTTGGCCCCTTGCAGCGGCTCAGCCACCAGCGCCGGATTGACATGCGGGCTCAGCAATCCGTTGGGCGAGATCGCCCGCGACATGTTGCCGAAGACGTCATACTTCGAATTGGCATCGCCCATCGTGTCGAGCAGCGTCGGATGGGTGGCGACGACGTGATAGGCCTCCATGAAGGCCTCCTGTGCCACCTTCCAGTTGCAGCGCAGCTTCTTGGCGACGTGAACTGCCTTGTAGCGCCGCTCGAACGGGATCGGCTCAAAGTGCCGGTCAATGTCACCCAGGAACTCCTCGAAGGGTTCGGCCTTGTCATCCGGGTTGATGAACACGAACCCGCCCCAGCGCCCCACCCGCACGGGTGGCAGACTGTGGGTCTTCTCACTGACCGAGGGGAAGTCCCACTGGCAGGGTACTTCCTTCAGCGTGCCGTCGATCTTCCAGCCCCAGCCGTGGAACGGGCAGCGGAACTCTTTCAGATGCTGCGCGTCTTCGGTCAGCAACTGGCGGCCGCGGTGGAGACAGGCATTGGGAAAGGCCTTGATCTCGTCCGGCCCGGTGCGGACCACGATGTAGGAGAGATTGGCGATGTCATAGACATGGCTGTCGCCCACGTTCGGAATGTCATCTTCGTGGCAGGCCATCTGCCAGACCCGCTTCCACAGCCGCTCAACCTCAAGATCGAAGAAATCGCGCGAGTAATAGATGCTGGGGTGGACGATCGTCGGCCCCGGCGGCATTGGGCAATCCTCGCGCAGCTTGGACGGCACCTGGTGGGTATCCATGTCCAGCAGCTCGTCATAGCTGATCCCCTTGGACCGGTTGGTCCCCGTCAAGGTCTCGACCATATGTGTCCTCCTCCCGGCTGTCCTGCCATGTGACGGGAGAAGCTAGGTCGAGCAGTGCGGGCGGCCTTGACCTGAGTCAAAAGCCGCCCTCACAAAATGGCTAGCCAAGCGCCTGCACCCTGCCCTGCTAGCTTCGACCGATGAGCAGAAGGCGAGGTAGATGCGACTGCAGGGCAAGACCGCGCTGATCACCGGGGGCTCGTCGGGCCTGGGCAATGCCATGGTGCGGCGCTTTGTGGCCGAGGGAGCGGCGGTGATCATCGCCGATATCGACGATGCCAATGGCCAGGCCCTGGCCGCCGAGCTGGGCCAGCAGGCCAGCTACGTGCACCTGGACGTGGCGCAGGAGGAGGACTGGCAGCGCGCCCTGGGCAGCGCTGTCAGCATCGACGTGCTGATCAACAATGCCGGCATCACCACCTATGGCTCGATCGAGGAGGTGACGCTCGACCAGTTCAGGCACGAGCTCGACATCGACGTGATCGGCGTGTTCCTGGGCTGCAAATATGCCGTCGCCAACATGAAGGCGCATGGCCGCGGCGGATCGATCATCAACATGTCCTCGCTTGCCGGCCTGCGCGCCAACGGCAACCTGGCGGCCTACAACGCGGCGAAGGCCGCCGTGACCCTGCTGACCAAGTCAGTCGCCATGCATTGCGCCACCAGCGGCTATGGCATCCGCTGCAATTCGATCCACCCCGGGGTGATCCACACCCCGATCCTCGACAAGGTGCTGGCGCAGGTGCCCAACCCGGACGAGGTCTATGCCGGCTGGGTCGCCACGCATCCGATCGGCCGGATCGGCAAGCCCGAGGAAATTGCGGCCATGGCCGTCTACCTCGCTTCGGACGAGGCCGGGTTTACCACGGGCGCCGAATTCAAGGTCGACGGCGGCAGCTCGATATGAACCCAATTTCCTTCGCCGCCGGGATCGTCCCTGGTGCGGGGCCGGTCGAAACGATCCGCGCGGCGGCCGAGGGCGGCTTCGACATGACCGGGCTGTGGATCGAGCCCGAGCAATGGAGCCCCGCCCTGCTGCGCGAAACCAAGGCGGCATTGGCCGATACGGGGCTGCCGCTGCTCGACGTCGAGGTAATCTGGATCAAGCCCGGCGATAATCTGTCAGCCCACAAGGCCTGCATCGACATTGGCGCGGAGCTGGGCGCCAGCAACGTGCTCTGTGTCTCCTCCGACCCGGATATGGGCGCCACCGCCGCTCGCCTCGCCGCGCTGTGCGAGCACGCCGAGGGTTCTGGCATGCGCGTCGCGCTTGAGTTCGGGATATTTACCGAGGTCAAGAACCTGACGATGGCACTGGCCGTATTGGATGCCGTTGCCCACCCGCAGCGCGCCTTGCTGATCGACCCGATCCATGTCGATCGGTCCGGCAGCGCGATCGAAGCCATCGCGCAGGTGCCGCGCGAATTGCTGCCCTATGCCCAGTTCTGCGATGCACCAGCGGAGCGGCCAGATACGTCAGATTTCAATGC
>VFQM010001742.1_pt1 | contig 18104 bp, 19 predicted proteins | sample 3512391 | NCBI WGS metagenome assembly VFQM01 (sample SAMN10412369, study PRJNA504923) | tailings metagenome | isolation source: Replicate 1 from Balatoc abandoned mine | place: Philippines
CATGGCCTGGCGCCGCGTGCGCCACCCGTCGGAGGTGGTCACCGTCGGCCAGGAGCTCACCGCCAAGGTGCTGAAGTTCGACGCCGAGAAGAGCCGCGTCAGCCTGGGCCTGAAGCAGCTGGGCGACGACCCCTGGATGGGCGTGGCGCGCCGCTACCCCACCGGCACGCGCCTGTTCGGCAAGGTCACCAACATCGCCGACTACGGCGCCTTCGTCGAGATCGAGCCCGGCATCGAAGGCCTGGTGCACGTCTCCGAGATGGACTGGACCAACAAGAACGTCGCCCCGAGCAAGGTCGTCACGCTGGGCGACGAGGTCGAGGTCATGGTGCTGGAGATCGACGAGGACAAGCGCCGCATCTCGCTGGGCATGAAGCAGTGCATGCCCAACCCGTGGGAGGAGTTCGCCACCAACGTCAAGCGCGGCGACAAGGTCTCCGGCCCGGTCAAAAGCATCACCGACTTCGGCATCTTCATCGGCCTGGCCTCGGGCATCGACGGCCTGGTGCACCTGTCCGACCTCTCCTGGAACGAGCCGGGCGAGAGCGCGGTGCGCAACTACAAGAAGGGCCAGGACGTCGAGGCCGTGGTGCTGGCGGTGGACGTGGAGCGCGAGCGCATCAGCCTGGGCATCAAGCAGCTCGACACCGACCCGTTCACCAGCTTCGTCACGCTGAACGACCGTGGTGCCATCGTCACCGGCAAGGTGAAGACGGTCGACCCGCGCGGCGCCGAGGTGCAGCTCAACGACGACGTCACCGGCTACCTGCGCGCCAGCGAGATCAGCCGCGACCGTGTCGAGGACGCGCGCAACGTGCTCAAGGAAGGCGACGAGGTCTCGGTGATGATCGTCAACGTCGACCGCAAGACGCGCAACATCCAGCTCTCCATCAAGGCCAAGGACAGCGCCGACACGCAGGAGGCGATGCAGCGCCTGTCGCAGACCAACGAGCGCGAGAACGCCGGCACCACCAGCCTGGGTGCGCTGCTGCGCGCCAAGCTGGACAACCGCAGCGAGTGATGTCGACCCCCGGATCGCTTCGCTCGCGGCCCCCCCGGGGGGCATCCCGCGACATGGGGCGGCCCGGCGTCGAGGGAGACCTTGCCGGATGACCCGATCCGACCTCGTCAACAAGCTGGCCGAGCGCTTCGGCCAGCTGACGCAGCGCGACACCGAGTTCGCGGTGAAGACGATCCTCGACGCGATGTCCGACGCGCTCGCGCGCGGGCACCGCATCGAGATCCGCGGCTTCGGCAGCTTCTCGATCAACCGCCGGCCGCCGCGCGTGGGGCGCAACCCCCGCAGCGGCGAGCAGGTCACGATCCCGGAGAAGCTGGTGCCGCACTTCAAGCCGGGCAAGGCCCTGCGCGAGGCGGTGGACGCACAGACGCCCAGGCTGCCGGACTGACGCCGGCACGCCAAGGCACCCAGGGCCCTTCGGGGCCCTTTTTCATTTCACCATGACTCCAGCACCGAACTTTGCTGGACTACGCCGAAGCCCGATACAGCAGGTTTATCAATCACTTAGGCGAGTTCAACATATGCCGGTGCTTTCCGAAACCTGACCCGGCTTGCGCCCGCATGGCTCCCATGTGGCCCCTGGAACCGGGTCTTTCCAAGGAGTCATCATGGCAAAAATCAAGCTTACCAAGTCCGCAGTCGATGCGGCGCAACCTCAGGCACTCGCCGTCGAACTCCGGGACACGCTGGTGCCCGGCTTCCTGTGCAAGGTTACACCAGCAGGTCGCAAGGTATTCATGCTCCAGTACCGCACCAACGCCGGTGAGCGTCGCAAGCCCAGCCTGGGCGTGTACGGGGAACTGACCGTCGAACAGGCGCGTTCGCTGGCCCAAGAATGGTTGGCTGAGGTCCGCCGGGGCGGCGACCCCAGCGCGGCCAAGGCGGCAGCTCGCGCCGCCCCGACGGTCAAAGAACTGTGCGAGAAGTTCATGGAGGATCACTCCAAGCAACGCAACAAGCCCAGTACCCAGCTCGGGTACCAGGCCGTCATCGACCGCTGCATCGTCCCGATGCTGGGCCGCGTAAAAGTCCAGGACGTGAAACGGCCGGATGTGGCCATGGCGATGAAGAAGATGGCTCACAAGCCGGCCGAGGCGAACCGCGTCTTCAGCGTTATGCGCAAGATGTTCAATCTGGCTGAGGTCTGGGGCTACCGGTCGGACGGCACCAACCCGTGCCGCCATGTCCCGATGTATCCCAACGGCCAAGCTACCCACCTCATCAGCGACGAGGAGATGGGCATGCTGTTCCGGTATCTCGACCATCTGGAAACAGATGGGCTGGGACTGGACCATGCGATCCTTCCGCTGGCCATCCGGCTGCAATTCGAGTTCGCGGGCCGCCGCTCCGAGATCGTCACGCTGCAGTGGGACTGGGTGGACCTGGACGACCGGCGCGTGGTCTGGCCCGACAGCAAGACTGGCGGAATGTCCAAGCCCTTGAGCGAGGAAGCCTGGCGGCTTCTTTCCACCGCGCCCCGCCAGGAAGGTTGCCCGTACGTGTTTCCGTCCCCGAACCATCCGGGCCAGCACATGACCACAGGCGAGTATTACGGCGGCTGGACGCGCATCCTCAAACGTGCCGGTGTGAGCCATGTGGGTACGCATGGCATCCGCCATCGCTCTGCGACCGATATCGCCAACTCGGGGATTCCGGTCAAAGTCGGCATGGCGCTGACGGCCCACAAGACGGTGGCGATGTTCATGCGCTACGTCCACACAGAAGACAAGCCGGTGCGTGAGGCGGCCGAGCTGGTGGCGAACCGGCGCAGGGCTATCACCGGCGTGCGGCGGCCTGCGGAGGTGGCAGCGTGACCAAGAGGACGCCTGCGGCGGCGGGGGGCGCACTGGCCGCCTCGCCTGCCGGCTACGCCGGCATCCATGGTGGCATCGTGCAACTGCTCGATGCCGCACGCCAGGCGGCGGCACGCAACGTCAATGCGCTGATGACGGCGAGCTATTGGGAAATCGGTCACCGCATCGTCGACGCCGAGCAGCAAGGCAAACGCCGTGCGGGTTACGGCGATCGGTTGATCGAACGGCTGTCCAGCGACCTGACTGCCCGATTCGGACGGGGGTTTGGTGTCAACAATCTGGAGAACATGCGGCGGTTCTTCCTCGTGCATCCTGCTTCGGAGATTTCCCAGACGGTGTCTGGGAAATCGGGGCTCGCCGAACTGGCGCAGATGTTCCCGCTGCCATGGTCGGCCTACGTAAGGCTGCTATCGGTCAAGGACGACACTGCCCGCCGGTTCTATGAAACCGAAGCTTTGCGCGGTGGCTGGAGCGTACGCCAGCTCGATCGGCAGATCGGTAGCCAGTTCTACGAGCGCACGGCGCTATCGAAGAACAAGGCGGCGATGCTGCTCAAGGGTGCAAAGCCGAAGCCAGAGGATGCCGCCACGCCCGGCGATGCCATCAAAGATCCCTACGTGCTGGAGTTCCTGGACCTCAAGGACGAGTATTCGGAGTCCGATCTGGAGGCTGCCTTGATCCGGCGGCTGGAAGACTTTCTGCTCGAACTGGGCGAAGGGTTTACCTTCATTGGACGGCAGCGTCGATTGCGCATCGACCAGACCTGGTACCGGGTGGATCTGCTGCTATTCCATCGCCGGTTGCGATGCCTGGTCATCATCGACTTGAAGCTCGGGAGCCTGAATCATGCGGACGTAGGCCAGATGCACATGTACTGCAACTACGCCAAGGAACATTGGGCATACCCCGGCGAGAACCCGCCCGTGGGCTTGATCCTTTGCGCCGACAAGGGGCACGCCCTGGCGCGGTATGCGCTGGAAGGTTTGCCCACGAAGGTCATGGCTGCGAACTATCGGATGCTGTTACCAGACGCCGAGTTGCTGCAGCGGGAATTGGAGAATACGCGGCGCCTTCTGGAATCGCGTTCTCCAATCGCCGACAAGCTGCGTGAACAGTAACCAGCAGCGAGCAGTTGGACGTTCTGTGGTGTCGTCTGCTTTTGCTAGCGCCGCTTGCTTCGCCCTGGCCAGGGTAGCTGCCCCGTGAGCTCCGCCAAGCCGCCGTCGTCCTCGACACGGACACCAAAGCGATTCACTTCGACTTCAGGCAAGTCTTCGCTGTCGAACCACAGCAGCGAGGTCGTGGTGTCAGTGCGCGCGTAGTGCCTGGAGAGTTCCCACAGGTCGAGGCCCTTTTCCCAGTTGTCGAACCAGATGTCTTGTGAAACCTGATCCGTGTCAGCAGCACTGCTGCCCGAAGAACGGAGGCGATGCGCCACGGTGCCGACGGGTATGGCAGATCTGGGAGAAATCCAAGCCCCAGCCTGTCGCAGACTGGTGGAGCGCGCCGCGTAGCGCACTGCACCGCGCTCCATGGTGACGAACGCGCACGGAACATCGCTGAGGGAAGCGAACCTTGATGCTGCGGCGGGAAATGATGTGCTGAACAGATCCGCCATGCGCTGGATCAGTTCCAGAGAAGGTTCTTCCTTGGGCACAAGGGACAGCCATTGCTGATACGGCATTAGCAACTCGGCGGCGAAGGTGTCACAGGCGATTTCGTTCGGATGCCGTTTCGCATAAGACCAGGACGGCACCTCCTCGTGGCTCGATTCCAGCGCAAGGACGATATGCGCGATTTCGTGGCAGATGGTGAAACGCTGGCGCTCTTCTGTCTCCAGCGAATTCACCGTGATCACGTGCTTGCCATTCGGCTTGGTGATCGTGTAGCCGGACTCACCCTCACCAAGCTCCTCTTTCTTGACCTTGGCGTTGGCCGCGACCACATAGGGCGTCAGGTCTTCTCGGATGCCGGATACATCAACCTTCGCAACAAAGGCCCGTGCTTTCTGCATGACATCCGCTTCATCCATGTTCAGTCGTCCTCGTCCTCGAATGCTCGCTGTATCCGGGCGATCAGTGTCGCGGGATCGGGCCTTATATTTCCACGATGCCTCACACCTGCTGCAGCCGAAAATATGTCGATGCTGATGGAAGGATCGTTCAGCACGAATTCAACAAGGCGGGGATCAGCCTCCGCATGGTCGACAAGCCATATCACCAGCGCAGCATCTCTTTCACCTGGTTTGAGAACCTTCAGCAGCTTCTCGACCAAATCGGATGAAGGGTTTGTCTTCTCGCCTGACTCCAGCCGGTGGACATAGGCATGGTCCACCGAAGACAGTTGACCGATTTCGCGCAACGAGAGGGTTCTGCGCTCGCGAAGCGTCTTGAGGGCGACGCCCAGGCCTGTTTGTGGCATCCGTTTTGTTCCTTGCGGCTGCGGGCAGACGCCGCTATGCGCCCATTCCCCGCACCAGTTGCGTTCCAAGGCGCCAAGCCCACCCCATTTGCAGCTTGGCACCAACTCTGATACATTGTTGTCCATCCAGACAACAGATGTGGGTTCTACGACTCCAGCAGATTGAATTGGCTTGACTCGCCCGTTGTCTGCAAGAGCAACATATTTTGCTACAGCGGGTGGTCATTGGCAACCCGGCCGGCTGGCCGGGGTCTCGATGGTTCAACTTAAGGATATTCGTCATGACAGGCAAAAATCAGCATGTAGTTCCTCACCAGGACGGTTGGGCCGTCAAGGGGGCCGGCAATCAGCGGGCAACCTCCGTGCACGACACGCAGCAGCAGGCCATTGACGCGGGACGCGACATCGCACGCAACCAGCAGTCCGAACTGGTCATCCACCGTCCGGATGGCCGCATCCGTGACAAGGACAGCCACGGCAACGACTCCTTCCCGCCGAAGGGCTGAGTGCCATGACGGGCGTGCCCACCTACCATGTGCTCGCCCTGTCTGGGGGCGGTTATCGCGGTCTGTACACAGCAACGGTTCTTGCCGAGCTTGAAGCCGTGCTGGGCCGCCCCATCGCTTCGCATTTCGACCTGATCTGCGGCACTTCCGCAGGCGGGATGCTGGCCTTGGGGCTGGCCGCGGAAGTCCCGGCCATCGAACTCAAGGCCCTGTTCGAGAAGCAGGGCTCCCGCATCTTTGGTTGCCGCAGTCTTGCGAGGCGGCTTCTGGGCTTCTGGTTGAATGCCAAGCACGACTCCGCAGGATTGCGGGATGTGCTGACCGAGCGCTTCCAAGACACCACGATCGGCAATCTGAAGCACCGTGTTCTCGTGCCGGCCGTCAACTACTCGACGGGGCGTGGACAGTTCTTCAAGACACCCCACCATCCTTCCTTCGAGATGGACCACCGCATGAAGATCGTCGACGTGGCGCTGGCGACCGCCGCCGCGCCTGTGTACTTTCCTCTGGCGCGCAACGACCGTGGCGTCTTCGCTGATGGTGGATTGGTCGGCAACGCGCCCGGGCTGTTCGGGTTGCACGAAGTCAATACGTTCCTCGCGCCGGAACAGAATGCATTGGTTCGGGTACTGTCCATCGGCACGATGACGATCGGTGCAACCGTCCGCGGCGGCGCCAGCCTCGACCGCGGCTTCGGCAAGTGGCGCGGGGGGCTGTTCGACTTGGTGATCTCCGCCCAGGAGTCGTCGGTGGACTACATGCTTCGGCAGTCGTTGGGGAGCAACTACTTCCAGATCGACGACAAGGCCACGCCCGATCAAAGCAAGGACGTCAAGGCGCTGGACCGGGTTTCCATCGGCGCCACGAATACGCTCAAGGATCGCGGCAACCACGCAGCGCAGCGCGCACTTGGCGACCCTCTTTTCCAACCATTTCGAGCGCACCAGGCCGGCGCACCCATCTTCTATCACGGCCCCAACAAGAATGTGTCGGAGGCCGCATGCTGAACCTGAGCCCGCTTTTCTTCACCACCGTCGATGACGAATCCTGTATGCATGATGAGCTGGATCTGTCAGTCGAACAGCGCGCCTGGATCGCCAGCGCCCGCAACGATGTCAGGACTTGCCTGCGCACCGGCATCCCGCGCGTGTTGCGCGAACGCGGGTACATGGACGACGTGCCGCAGCCGCGCTTCTTCACGCAAGGGTCGTGGGCGTACAAGACCTTGAACGCTCCGGCACAACGGCCACAGCAGGCCGATGTCGACGATGGCTGCTATCTCCCTTTGAGTTTTGTTTCGCAGACGAAGCGTCCCAGTAGAGCCGCTACGGTTTTTTTTGCCGCTGCGGAAGAAGCCTTGAAGCCACTGGTCGAGGAAAAGCGTTGGAAACTCGTCACCGACAAGCCGACTTGCATCCGCATCGTCATCGCGGCCTTTGCCCACATCGACATTCCGCTGTACGCAATCCCTGATCAAGAATTCGTGAGTCTGGCGGAAGCCTCGATGAGGCGATATGGCTACGACTCCGTGATGGATGCAGTCATCAAAGCAGAACGGGATGCCTGGACAGCACTGCCCGCTGACAAGGTGCTCCTGGCGCACCGCGAGTGTGACTGGATGGCCTCCGACCCCAGGCCTGTGAAGGAATGGTTTCTGGGCGAGGTGGAGGCTAAGGGCGAACAGTTCCGCCGCGTGGTTCGCTACTTGAAGGCGTTCCGCGATTGGAGGTGGTCCAGCGGCGGGCCGGCTTCGATTCTGTTGATGGCCGCTGCGGCTCCGCTGTTCGAGAAGCGGGATCGGCGCGACGACCTGGCATTGCTGGATCTTGTCGCGGCATTGCCGGCCCGGCTGCGCGCGGGGGTGAACAACCCCATTGATGAGTCGGAGTCGCTTACTGTCCGCCTTGGTAAAGAGGGCGTCGAAGAAGCTGCGAAAGCGTTCGAAGCATTGGAAAAGGTGCTGCGCGGCGCAACCGACGCCGGCAGCCCTTCGCAGGCCTGCATCTGGATGCAAGGCGAGTTCGGCCCGCGTTTTCCGAACGAGCCGGACCGAGTCAAGGTTGTATCCGTCGCCGCCACCATTGCCGCAGCGCCGGCCACGACTGGTCCGAGCGAATTGGTCGGACGAACGAAGGCCGGATGAGCAGCGTCGCTGCAGTCGCAGACGTGATCGAAGCCGTCAAGCAGCAAGGCTTCGAGTTTGTCGGCAAGACGGATGACAGCTGGTTCAAGCTGCGGGGGTTGTTGACCCCGCCCGGCGCGGACAAGGGCTATCCGTGTGAGGTTCAGCTTGACCCCACCTTCTTCGACCTGCCTCGCATTCGACTGCTCGACATTCCGCCTGAACTGCCAAAGGCGGTTCCCCATCTCAGCGCGGATGGGGGACTTTGCTATATCGCCAAGGGAACCGTCGTTCTGGACATCTACGACCCTGTAGGGCAGTCGCTGGCGTGCCTGCAACGCGCGGCCATGGTGTTCGGGCAGATATTGAAGGGCGAGATGGTCGAAGATCTCGCGGAAGAATTTTTTGCCTATTGGAACGGCTGGCCTTGCTTCGTGGACATGCAGGGCGGAGACCTGGGGCGGCAGAACTGCATCGTCGCGCAAGCCAGTGGGAATCCGCTGTGGTTCATCACCGACAACGAAGAGCGAACAACAAAGAAGCTGAAGTCGCTCGGCTACCAGGTCACCGATAAAACGGTGCTGACTTATCGGGTCAAGACCACCGCCCAGCCCCGACCGCTGACCAACCACTGGCCACCCGAGACCGTGGGGGACATCTTGGCTTGGCAAAGCACCCTGGATCCTCGGTGTCGGCGCAAGATTCATGAACGGATCAAGCAAGGGGAAAGCAATAAGGCAAATGGCGTCCTGATCGTCATCGAATCGCCATTGATGACCTATGGCTTTGCTGTGCTCTTTGACCACCAAGCGTTGACTCAAAAGACCAAGCTCGCTGATCGCAGGGATTCAAGCCTTGGGCTGAAAGCGATGCCCGTCTCGGTGATCCGGATTGATGACCGGTATCTGGCTCAGCGCAACATCCCCAAATCGAAAACGCTGGCGGGGAAGCGAATCGCACTTGTGGGTTGCGGCACCATCGGCGGATACCTTTCGGATATGCTGGTCAAGGCCGGGGCAGGCACATGCGGAGGGAAACTCACGCTGGTGGATTTTGATTGCCTGTTTCCGCAGAACATCGGGCGGCATCGACTCGGGTTCCCGGACCTGTTGTCGAATAAGGCCGAGGCGATGGCGACGGAACTCAAGCGCTTGGCTCCAGGCGCCGAAGTTCATGCGCTTCCCGTGGATGTCAGGCAGGCACAGTTGGGACAGTTGGATCTGCTCATCGATGCCACCGGCGAAGAATCCCTCGGGCACTGGCTGTGCGGCCGCTACAGGGCTCCCACGCCCATGCTTTCCGTCTGGATTGAAGGGCCGGGAACGGCTGTGCGTGCGCTTCTGCGAACGCCCGCATCGGGTGCGTGCTACCGATGCCTGCGGCACAGCAACAGAAGAGGCGAACTTCGCTCGACCCTTGATCTTCTTCCTACCATCTTGGCGGGCCATGGATGCGAGGGCCTGTATGTGCCTTTCCCGGCTTCTGTGTCGGTGCAGGCCGCCAGCTTGGGCGCTGAGATGGCCCTTGATTGGGTCAACAGCGCTCACTCTCCTGCGCTACGAACCCGATTGATCGACCAGACCCATCAGCTTGCTACCCCGGATTGCGATCCTCTGCGGGATCGGGATTGCCCTCTATGCAATTCCTGAGTTCCTGGGCGACCGGAGACAGAAGCAGGCTACTGCATTTTTCGATGGATACGCTGGAGACATTTAGACAGCACGTTCAAGGTAGCGATGCAGACTGCGAAGCAGGTGGTCTCTTGCTCGGTTCCGTGCATGGAGTTCATTTACTTATTGAGCAAGCGACGGTACCCACGACATGGGATAAGCGGTTTCGCTACCTGTTCGAGCGGATGCCGTTTGGTCACGAAGCCATTGCCCTGTCGCGATGGACGGCGAGTCAGGGAACCGTCCGCTATTTGGGCGAATGGCATACCCACCCGGAAGACCATCCCCATCCATCTAGTCTCGACAGATCAGAGTGGAACCGGTTGGCAGGGCAGCGTCGGGACAAGCGGCCGATGCTCACCGTCATCGTCGGGCGAAAATCTTTGTATGTCGAGTTGGTGCCAAGTTCAGGTTGCGGTCCGGTGTTGATACCTGTGGAGTAGCTTGCAATCGATATGCGGCCGTCCCGGCGTACTGCCTTCAGGCTCTCGGAATACTCCCCGTGGATTCGTGCCAAATTTCGGCCATCCGGCTTTGATCCCTGACGCCTTTGGCCCTCTTGGGCCTGCGCGCTGCGCTTGCCGACAACCGGGTAGCGTGGAGGTGCGAGGGAGGCGGTCTTGCTGTTCCCTTCATCGTGCCACGGCGTGCTCGCCATCAATGACTGCGCGCCGCTGGCGCTTGCGGCCTGGCGGCCGTCTTCGATCTTTGACTGCTTGCGCTGCGCCGTGCCCCGGAAGGGTCGGGCAATTCCGCCCGGCAACCTTTCAGGAGTTCACCATGAACAACGCACTCATCACTGACGAGCAGCGCATCGTGCTGCTGGCCAACGGCCGCGAATCCTTGGAGAACCCGGACTTCGATCCGGCGCCCGTAGTCAAGCTGTTCACGCCGGATGCCGGTGCGACCTGGCTGCTGACCGAGATTGATCCCGATGACCACGACCATGCCTTTGGTCTTTGCGATCTGGGCCTGGGAACGCCGGAAATCGGCTGGGCCAGTCTGGGCGAACTGGCTAGGGTGCGCGGCGGGCTGGGTCTGCCGATCGAGCGTGACCTGTCGTTCCGTGCCGAGAAGCGCCTTAGTGCCTATGCGCGCGATGCGCGGCTGGCCGGGCGGATCATCGTCTGATCAGCCCTCAGGGCGTCGCGGGACGCCCTGGGCGTCAATGCAGGCAGTGCGCGAGTTTCAGAACTCCGGCAAGTTCCCAAGGTTGTCCCGCTTCGTGCTGTTCTTGTCAGTCGTCAGGTACTCATCATCGATGAGATGCACATCGGCACCCACCTTCCACTTGTCGTCTGCTGATTTAATTCTCGTCTGAAAGGTGGCTTTACCGAGACGAATTAGATCTGCCACGAATACACGCGGAACGACGCGGGCGGCGCCGATTGCTTTCAGCTTTTCCTCTCGCACATGCACATACTCAATGTGGCTACGGTCTTTGTCGTAGCGGACAGCCGTGATGCAGAAATCTGCCATATCTCCCCCCCCTGTTGATGGCGACATGCCTATCAAACACATGGGGCCGTAACGATACGTTTCAAGTGACGCTCGTCAAGCATTGAAGTCGGGCATCCCCGGCCACTCGAGAGATGGCCGGTCGCGCTGTCGTGCGCGTGGCGCATCGAGCCGCCTGCGGCGTCTCGCCCCTATCGGGCTTCCATCGTTCCCTCGCTCCGCTCGGCTGACGCCTCCGGCCCGGCTTCCAGCTTCGGGCCTGCGCGCTTCGCTTGCCGTGCGGTCTGCACACAGGGAGGGCCGTTGCCTTGTTCAGCCGTCTTCCCTGACTCCATCACCTTGTCCGCGACTGTAGCCCGCGGCCGTGTGCCGTCAAGGCGCGCAGGGCCGTGTCCTCGGCTGCGCCTGCGGGCCGCACCAACCCTGCGCTTGCCTCCTTGACGGCCCCCGTCCGCGCGCTCCTGACCGTCGCGGGCGATGAACTCAGGAAAGACGGTGGCAACGAGGCCAACCGGGTTCTTCGTGCCGACCGCACCGAACAGCCACAAAGGCTGGGCTCCGAATCTTGGAATCCGGTGTGCGGTTTCTTCAACAGCCAACTTTGTCAGGAGAAATGATCATGCAACTCGCCTCCCGCTTTGCTTCCCGCTCCCCGTCGCTGCGTTCGGAACATCCGCTGTCCGATGACCAGATTCGCACGGTGGCCCCGTCCATCTTCGCGGACGCACCCCACGCAAGCCGCTCCGAGCGCTACAGTTACATCCCCACCGCCGCCGTGCTGACCGAACTGCGCAAGGAGGGGTTTCAGCCCTTCATGGTGACGCAGACCCGGGTGCGCGATGAAGGCAAGCGCGAGCACACTAAACACATGCTGCGCCTGCGCCACGCCAGCCAGATCAACGGCGCGGAGGCCAACGAAATCGTGCTGCTGAACTCGCACGATGGCACCAGCAGCTATCAGATGCTGGCCGGGCAATTCAGATTCGTTTGCAGCAATGGCCTTGTGTGTGGCGACACCGTGGCCGATGTGCGCGTGCCGCACAAAGGCGACGTGGCCGGGCTGGTGATCGAGGGCGCGTATCAGGTACTGAGCGGCTTCGACCGCGTGCGCGATTCCCGCGATGCCATGCGCGCCGTCACCTTGGACGGTGGTGAATCCGAGGTGTTCGCCCGCGCCGCGCTGGCCCTCAAGTACGACGACCCGAACAAGCCCGCGCCTGTCACCGAGTCTCAGATTCTCATGCCGCGCCGGTTTGAAGACTGCCGCCCCGACCTGTGGAGCGTGTTCAACCGCACGCAGGAGAACCTGACCAAGGGCGGATTGCATGGCCGCAGCAGCAATGGACGCCGCCAGAGCACCCGGCCCGTGCAGGGCATTGATTCCGACATTCGCCTGAACCGCGCCCTGTGGCTGCTGGCCGATGGCATGCGCGCCCTCAAGGCCTGACCCCTCTGACGTATTCCCCGCCGGAGGGGCGGTTTCCCCTCCATTCCCTTGTTTCACTTGATTGGAGATTCACCATGAACGCCGTTAACCCCACCGAAGCCCGCGCCGTCCACACCGCAGCCAGCAGCGCCGCGAACGTGCTGCAAGCCGCCGACCCGAGCAAGCACATGATCCTGGTGCCGCTGTCGCGGCTGGTGTCGCGCCCCACGGGCCGCAACGTGCGCAAGACCGTCCCGCGCATGTCCATCCCCGAACTGGCAGCAAGCATCCAGCGCGTGGGCCTGCTGCAAAACCTGATCGTGATTCCCGCCAGTGATGGGGAGCATTTTGAAGTCGTGGCCGGTAGCCGCCGCCTTGCCGCCCTCAAGCTGCTGGCGAAAAAGCACCGCATCGCCAAGGATTGGCAGGTGCCCTGCCTGCAGGTGGCCGATGGCACGGCCCGCACCGCCAGCCTCACCGAGAACGTGCAGCGCGAAGCCATGCACCCGGCAGACCAGTTTGAAGCCTTCGCGGCACTGGTGGCGGAAGGCCGGCCCATCGAAGACATTGCGGCGGATTTTTCCGTCACGCCGCTGGTGGTGCAGCGCCGCTTGAAGCTGGCGAATGTGTCTCCGCGCCTGATGGCGGACTATCGCGCCGATGCCGTGAGCCTTGACCAGCTGATGGCCCTGGCCGGGACGGATGACCACGCGGCACAGGAAGCCGCCTATTACGATGCCCCGCAATGGCAGCGCCAACCGTCCGTGCTGCGCGAACGCCTCACCGAGCGCGAGATTGACGCCTGCCGCCATCCGCTGGTGCGCTTCGTCGGACTGGATGCCTACGAGCAGGCGGGCGGTGGCATCCGCCGCGACCTGTTCGCGGAAGGTGACGCGGGCGTGTACCTGACCGACGCCGCGCTGCTGGAGCGGCTGGCGCAAGACAACCTGGCGAGCATCGCTGCCGAGGTGAAGGCCGAGGGCTGGGCTTGGGCCGATGCCACGCCGGGCATGACCGATGCCGACCTGCACGCCTTCCAGCGTGCGCCGAGGGAGCGGCGCGAGCCGAACAAGCGCGAAGCACAGCGCATCGAGAAGCTGCAAGCCAAGATGCAGGAGGTCGCCGAAGCCATTGATGCGGCGACGGACGCCGAGGACGAGGACACGGCCGAGGCCCTGCAAGAGAAAGGCGAGCGGCTGGGCGAGCAGTTGCAGGCGCTGGAGGATGGCTTGCAGGGGTACGGCGCGAACGTGAAAGCCGCAGCTGGGGCCATTGTGACCATCGACCGCAACGGCGAGGCCGTGATCCATCGCGGATTGCTGCGCGAGGCCGAGGCCAAGGCACTGCGCACGCTCGAAAAGCTGCGCCAGGGTTTCGGCAGCGTAGAGGGTGACACCGAGAACGACGACGAGGGAGAGACCGACGAAGCGCCCAAGGCCGCTATCTCCGACCGGCTGGCCCAACGTTTGAGCGCCCACCGCACCGCCGCGCTGCAAATCGAAGTCGCCCGGCATCCGCAAGCAGCGCTGGCTGCCGTGGTGCATGGCATGGTGCAGACCGTCTTGCGGGGCCGCTACTACGGCCATGATCTGCCGCTGGGCGTGAGCCTGAAGATCCAAGACCGGCTGGAAGGCATGGCCTCGGACTGGCCCGAGTCACCCGCCGCCGTGGCGCTACGCGAATTGAAAGAAGCCTGGGGCGGCAAGCTGCCCGAGGACAGCGCCGAACTGTTCGCCGCGCTGCTGGCGATGGAGCAAGGCGAGCTGGTTACGCTGTTGGCCGTGTGCGTGGCGGGGGTGGTGGACGTGGTGACACCTCGCGCCACGCCGCACCAGCCCGGCGCCGAACTGGCGCAGGCCGTGGGCCTCGACATGGCCGCATGGTGGCAACCCACTGCAGAAGGCTACTTCAAGCACGTTCCGAAGGCGGCAGTTTTGCAAGCCGTGGGCGAGTTCGCGCCCGAGAGCGTCAACCGGCTGGCGAAGCTCAAGAAGGCCGACATTGCCAGCGAGGCCGAGCGGCTGGCGAACGGTACGGGCTGGATGCCCGCGATCTTCAAGACGGCAGACGCGCCCAAGGAAGGCCCGCAGGATGCAAAGCAGGACGGCGCGGAAGAAGCCACCATCGTGACGCATGAACCCGCCGAGGCATTGGCCGCTTGACCCATGCCGAAGGCGAGCGCCCCGGCTTCGCCTGGGGCGCTTCGCTGCAAGGAGAACCGCCCATGACCTGCACCACCACCAGCCCCCCGCGCATGGCGGCGATTTACGGCCCCGGTACGGTACGCGCCCACCGCTGGCATGGCTATGGCGACGTGCGCGGCAACCGCCCTTCCTCGGGCTGGACGGCCTGCAGCCGACCTCGCCGACATTCATCCCATCGCGGCCGCGCCTTGCGCTATGTGGTGGATCATCAAGACGAAGGAGTAACCATCGTCAGCACCGTGCCCAGGCCGTTCCGCCCTGGGCACGATGAACTTCAAAAATCCGGGCGCGGCGGTCGCCGCGCCCGGACTCATCCCCTAAGAAGCGAAGGGCATCAGCTGTGCGACTGCCGTGAAATGCCTCGGATTAAGCGAAACAGTTCAGCTTGGTATTGCGCGTCATGCAGTGCCTGATGGTCGCCTTTGGATTTTGGGTGTAGTCGAGCGGCCATCCGGCTGGAGCGGGTATCTGACCAGCTTGAGCCCGTCGCCCCCATGTAGAGAGCCTTGATGTCCAGTGCGGCAAAGCCAAAGGGGTTCGACTGCAAGTAGCGGTGGAAGTAGTAATTCACAAACGACCAGTCGAACGGCGCGTTGAGCCCGACGAATACGGGCGTGCTGTCGTTGCCGGCCACTTCGGTCACCCAGTCCTGAAACTGTTTCATGGCGACCTCTGGAGCCAGTCCCTCGGTGGCAAGCGTCTCAAGGGAGAGTCCGGTCACTTCCAAGGCCTTTGGATCGGCGTTGAGCGAGATCGGCTTCAGCTCGCATGAAAACACCTGCTCGGGGTTGTCGACGTTGCACGCGCCGATGGTGAGCATGCTGTACTCGCCGGGGATCGGGCCTGACGTCTCGACGTCCACCGACAGAAAGATTTCGCGCTTCTGGCTCATGGGATCAACGGGTCTGGGGCGACGAGTGGAGGACGGTTCTTGATGGCATTCCAGTGCTGGCGAAACTCTTGCCGGCGCTCTTGCGCGGTGCCGGTCGTCTTCCAGCGATGTCCCGATAGCGAGTAAATGTCGAACGGGGATTCGGTCCCGTCCTTGGACAGCAGCATGGTCGGCAAGCCCCGCCCCAATGCATAGCCCAGCTCGATGAAGCAGTTCGGTCGCACACCCGTGATATCAGCAAGGACCACGCTGCTGCGATGCAGCTTCTTGAAGATCTCTTCATCAATGCGAGCATGCTCGTAGGGTTGGTTCCCGTCAATCACGGTGAGCTTGTAGCCGAGTTCTCCCTCGATGACAGGCTGAACCACGACGTCGAAGAAGCTCTGAACGTCGTTGTAATCCGGATGCGCGGGATTCAGCAACCGAACCACGAACGCCTTGGGAGGCACCAAGTCCTCGAGGAGGCCGAGCACGTCGCGCACGCCATCGCTCGCCGTCTTGCCCGCATACATCTCGATACGGTTGAGCCAACTCTGCGGCGTGGCCGCGCCCTCGGTCTGGAACAGGCGCTGCGCGTTGCTGCCGGACATTCCGAAGTCGAAGAGGCGCGACGCCCCCGTGGTCGCCGGCCCGAGGCCGAAGTTCAGCGGAATCACCGGCTTGCCGGCGTCGTGATACAAGTTGGCGAGGAACAACACGCCTTCTCCGCCGCCCACAGCGATCAGGATGTCGCCGTGCTGCGCCTGGGCCTCCATGCGCTTGCTGGCCATGTTCCAGTGCGCAGCGCTCTCGATCTGCACCAGCGGCGACACCCGCATGGCATCCCACACCAAACGGTACTCGGCCGGGATCTGGCTTTCGTTCTTGTGGTGCTTGACCGCGATGATCAGCGGTCCCGGCGCGTCGGCCGGCCGACGCGCCAGGTTGCTATGGATGGTTTCCCACACCAACCAGTCGAAACAGATGGGCTGGCCGTCAGCTCGGTTCTTCTCAGCGTCGACAGGGATGACGAAAGTGGCGCCCTTGGCAAGCAGGTCCAGCACCAAGGCCTTCACAAACTCACGAGCCCGAGTCACCTCGGTCGCCGTCGCCACGTTGGCGTCCTCGACGATGCTGCCGGTGATGTGGATGCGGCGGCCAAACAACGCTGATCGCGGCATCACTTGTCCTCCATGACCGGCGACGGCCGCAACGCGTTTGCGACACCGATCAAGTCCTGGTGTGTCAGTGCCCGATCGGGGAAGGCCTGGGCCAACGCAGCCGGGTACAGCCGGGTGCGGATATCGGAGAACGTCCAGCCCGGAAGCTTGTTGCGTGGGCCGGTGGCGGCGACTAGCTCCTTGATCTCTCGGTCGGTGAGACCGACACCTTCCAGATCCATGGTCAGCAGGGCCTGGCGCTCGCTGTCGTTGGGGCGCGTGAACTCCTCGACGATGGCGGCGCGACGCTGGAGCGCAGGGTCGAGTACGGACAAGCGGTTGGTGCACAGGAACACCACGATGCGACCGCCGAACCGGCGCAGGTCGTCGACGCCCTGGATCAGCGTGTTCACGGCCACCTTGTCCTCGTGATGGCTGTGTTCCTGGTTGCGCGAGGCGGCCAGCGAGTCGCCCTCGTCGATGATCAGGAAGGCACGGCGCGCCTTGCCGGCGGCCTGAACGACTTCGTGGAAGGCCTGGGTCAGCAAGGTTCCCATCTCGCCCACTTTGCCGCTGCCGCGGACCCGGTTGCTCAGCTTGAAGAGCAGTGCGTCTTCAGTGCGCGACTCCTTGGCCAGTCGGTTGGCGATGCATTCGGCGGTGGCAGTCTTGCCGGTACCGACGTCGCCATGGAAGATCACCAGCGGGTACTGCTCGGCGACCAGGTCGCACAGAAGCAGCTTTTTCTGATGCTGGGTCTTGCTCCAGGCGCCCAGTTCGCCGAGGTTGAGCAGCAGCCGCAGCTGGTCGTGGATCCTGCGATACCTCCCGTCGAAGCCGAGCAGCGTCTTTTCGCGCGCGGCAAGCGAGGTATCGGGGAGAGGCAGTTTGCCGTCAAAGATGCTGGGCTGGGTCATAGGCTGAAGTCCTTGCGCTGCATGCCGTAACCGTTGCTGACATAGTCACGGCTGGTGTTGGCAGCGAGGGTTGAGTGGCTGAGATCCGCCGTCGACGGCACCCAATTGATGTGGAGCTTCGGAGACATCTTTTCCCTGGCCGCATTGTCGTAATCGCTGGTGTACGACAACACGATGCGCAATTCGGGACTAGGCACCTGCGGCCACATCACGCCACCGGGGCGGCTCATCGTCAGATCACCCGACACCACGTTCACCTCGAAGCAAGTCGCCTTCTGCTCCACGCCGAGGCTCAGCAGAGTCAGATCAACCTTCTTCAAGTAGCCGTTCTTGGCCAACACCTCAATATCGTGCCCCCAGTTGCGGGCCTTTTCTTCCGTGATCGCGCGTGTGCTGGAGGCAATCATGACAAGGTCGGCCGTTACCCGACGCATGACAACTTCGATGTCGGCGACCGAGTAGGTCTCCGTCGCGGCATACGTGTAACTCATTCTTCCTCCTCGACCTTGAAGCG
>VFQM010001743.1_pt1 | contig 18092 bp, 13 predicted proteins | sample 3512391 | NCBI WGS metagenome assembly VFQM01 (sample SAMN10412369, study PRJNA504923) | tailings metagenome | isolation source: Replicate 1 from Balatoc abandoned mine | place: Philippines
GTTTTTCATACTTTTTTCATAAGTTTTGGAGGGTGCCGAAAATGGCCGATCTCAGCCGCATCGGGGAGCGCGTGAACCCGCGCCAGCTCACCATGCCGCAGACGATTGCCGACTTCTTCGAAGCGCAGGTGAAAGACAAATTGCCAGCCGCATCGATCTTCGCCCGCGCTGGCGGTGAGGCGTGGAACAAGGATGCTTGGAAGCACCCGATAAAGGACGCGGTCGAAGCGGCTGATCTGCCCCGTGCCACATCCGCCTACACTCTGCGCCATAGCGTCATCACGGACCTGATCCGCGCCCGCCTGCCGATCCTGACCGTGGCGCAGCTATCGGGCACAAGCGTTGCCATGATCGAAAAGCACTACGGGCACCTTGTGCGTGATGATGCCGAAGAGGCGCTGGCGAGCATTGCGATCTGAGGGAAGTAGATTTGCCCCCGGACTTTGGTGGCAGTGTCGGACTTTGTCCTCGTCAGAATCGCGACTGAATTGCTCGTCACACCGTTTGTAGCAGCCACCCGTCCAGCAACCGCGAGACGTAGCGCTTATCCAGCATATGGCCGTTTTCAGGGACCACAGTGACCGGAATGCCCGCCGCCTCTCCGAAGCGACAAACAAGGGCGGGAGGGCATTGCCAATCCAATTCCCCCACGTAGACTTCGCACGATCGCGGGACGCTCAGCTCGTCTGGCCGATCGCAAAAAGCTTTGTCAGGCCTTCGAAGGTCGGTTCGTTCACAGTCCGATCGATCAGGGCAGGCGGCTGGGGTTCGGGGCCAAGCGCTCGCAAATCGGCCTCGGCTGCCGACCGATCGCCCTTTTGGCGGCTTGCGGAAACTATGCCGTCATAGTTCGCTTTCCAGATCGCATGCCGCCTCTCCCGCTCAAGTTCGAGGACAATGAGGGCGACCTGTTCGGCGATGCCTATGAGTTCCTGATTTCCAACTATGCGGCCAACGCGGGCAAATCGGGCGGCGAGTTCTTCACCCCGCAGCACGTCTCCAAGCTGATCGCCCAGCTCGCCGTGCATGGGCAAGCCAGCGTCAACAAGATCTATGATCCAGCCGCAGGTTCAGGTTCGCTGCTCCTGCAGGCGCGAAAGCACGTCGACGAGCATCTGATTGAGGAGGGCTATTTCGGGCAGGAGATCAACTACACCACCTACAACCTCGCCCGCATGAACATGTTCTTGCACAACATCAATTACGACAAGTTCAACATCCAGAACGGCAATACGCTGGAAGAGCCGCACTTCCTCGACGAACGCCCCTTCGATGCCATCGTCTCGAACCCGCCCTATTCGGTCAGGTGGAAGGGGGATGAAGATCCCACGCTCATCAATGATGATCGCTTCGCCCCGGCTGGCGTGCTTGCGCCCAAATCGAAGGCGGACTTTGCCTTTGTGCTTCACGCGCTCCACTATCTGTCGGCCAAGGGGCGCGCGGCCATCGTCTGTTTCCCCGGCATTTTCTATCGCGGCGGGGCTGAGCAGAAGATCCGAAAATATCTGGTCGACAGCAATGTGGTCGAAACCGTGATCGCGCTTGCGCCCAATCTGTTTTTCGGCACTACGATTGCGGTCAACATTCTGGTGCTTGCGAAAAACAAGCCGGACACGAGGGTGCAGTTCATCGATGCGACCGGAGAGGATTTCTTCGACAAGAAGACTAACACCAACGAGATGAGCGATGCCCATGTGGCGCGGATTATCGAGATGTTCGCGAGCAAGGAGAACGTGCCGAACGTCGCCGTGACGGTCGATCAGCAACTAATTGTAGATGCTGATTACAACCTTTCAGTGAGCACCTATGTCGAGCCGAGAGATACGCGTCAGAAGACCGACATAACCCAGCTCAACGCCGAACTGAAAACCACCGTCGCGAACATCGACCGGCTGCGTAGCGAAATCGATGCGATTGTCGCGGAGATCGAAGCGTGAGCGAACAGGGCTTTCTTGCGAAGCTGCTGGATGGGGCTCAAGTTGAGTGGATGCCCTTGGGAGCGGTCACCAAATATGAACAGCCCACCAAATATCTGGTGGAGAGCAAAAACTACGATGACCGTTTCGCCACTCCGGTTCTAACGGCTGGCAAGACATTTATCCTGGGATACACAGACGAGACGAGCGGCATCTACGAAGCATCGAAGAGCCCAGCAATCATCTTCGATGACTTCACGACAGCGAACAAGTGGGTGGACTTCGACTTCAAGGCCAAGTCGTCAGCCATGAAGATGATCACCTCCAGTGACGATGATCGATTTCACATCAAGTATATCTATCACTGGCTCAACACCCTTCCGAGCGGCCTCTCTGAAGGTGATCACAAGCGACAATGGATCAGCAATTTCTCAAGTAAACCGATCCCCATCCCATGCCCTGAGGAGCCGAAGAAGTCACTGGCAATACAGGGGGAGATTGTGCGGATTCTGGACAATTTCATCGAGTTGACCGCCGAGTTGACCGCCGAGCTTGAGCTGCGCAAAAAGCAATACAAACACTACCGCGACCAGCTCCTGACCTTCGAAGAGGGCGAGGTTGAGTGGAAGACGATGGAGGAAATCGGCGAGTTTATTCGGGGAAAGCGGTTCACGAAGGCGGACTATCGCGATCAAGGTATTGGAGCGATCCACTATGGTGAAATCTACACTCATTACGGTGTGTTCGCTCAGGAAACGCTCTCCAAGGTGAGGGTCGAGATGGCGAACTCGCTGCGGTTTGCTGAGAAGAACGATGTTGTCGTGGCTGGTGTAAGCGAAACCGTCGAGGATGTCGGAAAAGCCGTTGCGTGGCTCGGCGACGAGAAGGTTGCCATTCACGATGATAGCTATGCGTTTCGCCATGCGATGAACCCGAAGTTCATAGCATACGCCATGCAAACGGACGCCTTCCATGATCAGAAGGGTCAGTTTGTCTCTCGGGGCAAGATCAAGAGGCTTCTGATTGACGGAATGAAGAAGGTAAGGTTGCCTGTCCCATTCCCAGATGATCGAGAGAAGTCGCTAGCGGAGCAGGCCCGCATCGTCGAAATCCTCGACAAATTCGACACGCTGACTACCTCGCTAAGCGAAGGTCTGCCCCGCGAGATCGCGCTGCGGCAAAGGCAATATGAATATTACCGCGACCTGCTCCTGAGCTTCCCCAGGCCAGCCGAGGCAGCAGAGGTATGAGCCAGACCCTCGACCAAATTGCGCATACGCTTCGCCAGACTAACAAGAAGGTCCAGCTCATCTATGCCTTCAACGGTAACGGCAAGACCCGCTTGTCCGGTGTGTTCAAGGAATTGGTCGACCCAAAGGCGTCGGGCCGTTCGGCCGATCACCTGCCTAAGATACTCTATTACAATGCTTTCACCGAAGATCTCTTCTATTGGGACAACGATCTCCAAGGCGACGCTGATCGCAAGCTGAGGATCCATCCTAACGCCTACACGAAATCCGCTTTCGTGGATTTAGGGCTCGATGCCAGCGTCATCACGATATTCCAGCGTTACACTCGGCGCAACCTTACGCCTCGCTTCAGCAACGATTTCTCGGAAGTCACGTTCTCGGTGGAAAGCGGCGATGATAAGGGCGCCGACAATCTGAAGATTTCCAAGGGCGAAGAAAGCATCTTCATCTGGAGCATATTCTATTGCTTGCTCGATCAGGTGATCAGCGTGCGGAACCAGCCCGAGGTGGATGACCGCGAAACACGGCAGTTTGACGACCTCGAATATGTCTTCATTGATGATCCCGTCACGTCTCTGGATGAGAACCACCTTATCGAGCTGGCAGTCGACCTTGCCGCATTGATCAACCAGGCACCGCCAAATGAGATCAAATTCATCATCACGACACACAGCCCCTTGTTTTACAACGTGCTGCACAACGAGTTGGGGCTAAGCCAAAAAGGTAAGAAAGAGGGTTGCCGTTTGCTTGAGCAGTTGGAAGACGGCAGCTTCAGGCTCGACACCAAGCACGGGGATTCTAACAGGAGCTTCTCCTATCATCTGTATCTGCGCCGTGTGCTTGCGGAAGCCATTGAGCAGGACAAGATCGAGCGCTTCCATTTCATGTTTCTGCGAAACCTCTACGAGAAGACTGCGGCCTTCCTAGGCTACCAGAATTGGGGCGATCTGCTCAGCACTGTGCCCGGTGTGGATGCTCCTGGTGCCAAACAAGGCTATCTGAACAGGGTGATGCAGTTCTCCAGCCATTCGACGCTTTCGGGCGAGCAGGTCCGAGAGCCGACAGGGCCAGAGAAGCAGACCGTCAAACTGTTGTTCGATAACCTCATCAACAATTACGGCTACTGGCAGTAGGGTGCACAAGATGGTGGAGCAGACCAAGCCGATAGCGGAATCTAAGAACTTCATCGTTCTCGACAAATACGCCAGCGATTGGACCGCTTCGGATCACTACCAGAGCGAGGCTGAGCTCGAGCGGGAGCTTATCCAGGACCTGCGCAATCAGGGCTATGAGTTCCTGCCCGAACTAACCTCACCAGAGGCCATGTTGGCAAACGTTCGTCTGCGGCTGGAAGACCTGAACAACGTCCGGTTTTCAGACGCTGAGTGGCAGCGCTTCGTCCAAACCTATCTGGACAATCCTAGCGACGGGATCGTCGACAAGTCCCGCAAAGTCCATGACAACTACATCCACGACTTCGTGTTCGATGATGGACGCATCCAGAACATCTACCTGTTCGACAAGAGCAACATTGCGCGGAACAAGGTCCAGGTGATCAAGCAGTTCGAGCAGTCTGGAGCGCACCTCAATCGCTATGACGTGACGATCCTCGTGAACGGCCTGCCCTTGGTCCAGATCGAGCTGAAGAAGCGCGGCGTGGCGATCCGCGAGGCATTCAACCAGATCCACCGCTACAGCAAGGAGAGCTTCAATAGCGAGAACTCGCTCTACAAGTTCCTGCAGCTGTTCGTGATCTCGAACGGCACCGACACGCGCTATTTCGCGAACACCACAAAGCGCGACAAAAACAGCTTCGACTTCACCATGAACTGGGCAAAGGCCGATAACGGGCTAATCAAGGACCTGAAGGACTTCACAGCCACGTTCTTGCAGAAGCACACGCTGCTGAACGTGCTGCTGCATTACTCGGTCTTCGATGTGAGCAACACGCTGCTGGTGATGCGGCCCTATCAGATCGCGGCGACCGAGCGGATCCTCTGGAAGATCAAGAGCTCCTACCATGCTAAGAACTGGAGCAAGCCGGAGGGCGGCGGTTACGTCTGGCATACGACCGGCTCGGGCAAGACCCTGACCAGCTTCAAGGCAGCCCGACTGGCGACCGAACTCGATTTCATCGACAAGGTGTTCTTCGTGGTAGACCGCAAGGACCTCGATTACCAGACGATGAAGGAATATCAGCGCTTCTCACCTGACAGCGTCAACGGTTCGATCAATACCGCGGCGCTCAAGCGCAATCTGGCCAAGAACGACCAGAAGATCATCGTCACGACGATCCAGAAGCTCAACAATCTAATGAAGAGCGAAGCTGACTTGCCGGTCTATGGCGAGCAAGTGGTTTTCATCTTCGACGAATGCCACCGTAGCCAGTTCGGCGAGGCGCAAAGAAACCTCAAAAAGAAGTTCAAACGCTTCTACCAGTTCGGTTTCACCGGCACGCCAATTTTCCCTGAGAATGCCTCTGGAGCGGAGACGACTGCGAGCGTCTTTGGCAGCGAGCTTCATTCCTATGTCATCACTGACGCGATCCGCGATGAAAAGGTCTTGAAGTTCAAGGTCGACTACAACGATGTTCGGCCGCAGTTCCGAGACATCGAGAGGGAACAGGACGAAGCCAAGCTGGGCGCTGCTGAGAACAAGAAGGCTCTTCTGCATCCCGAGCGGATCAAGGAGGTCTCGCAGTATGTCCTGAACAATTTTCGCCAGAAGACGCACCGCACCAACCCCGGAGGCAGGGGCTTCAATGCGATGTTTGCGGTCAGCAGTGTGGACGCCGCAAAGCTCTACTACGAGGCACTGAATAAGCTTCAGCAAGGCAGCGCAAAGCCGCTCAAGATCGCGACCATCTTTTCGTTCGCTGCGAATGAGGAGCAGAACGCTATCGGCGAAATCGGCGACGAGAGCTTCGACGTCTCCGCGATGGATAGCACGGGCAAGGAGTTTCTCAACGCCGCGATCCGTGACTACAATTCGATGTTTGGCACGAGTTTCAGCACGGATGGGAATGGCTTTCAGAACTACTATCGAGACCTCGCCAACCGCGTGAAATCGAAGGAGGTCGATCTCATCATCGTCGTTGGAATGTTCCTCACCGGATTTGACGCGCCTTCGCTGAACACCCTCTTTGTCGATAAGAATTTGCGATTTCATGGGCTGATCCAAGCCTACTCGCGCACAAATCGAATCCTCGACGCGACAAAGACCTTTGGCAATATCGTGGCGTTTCGCGATCTCGAGCAGGCTACCATTGATGCCATCACCTTGTTTGGTGACAGCAACACGAAGAACGTGGTGCTAGAAAAGAGCTACAGGGAGTATCTGGAAGGCTTCTCAGACATCGCGACTGGGGCCGCAAGCCGGGGCTTCAAGACGATTCTGGCGGAGCTTGAACAGCGCTTCCCCGAACCAAGTGAGATCGTGAAGGAGGCAGACAAGAAGGAATTTGCCAAGCTCTTTGGCGAATTTCTGAAGGCTGAAAACGTGCTCCAAAATTTCGATGAGTATGTTGCGTTGAAGGCGTGGCAGAATGTCGACCAAGGAGACCAGCGGGCGGTTGAGGAGTTCAAGGCGCTGCATCACCTGAACGACTCTCAGATTCAAGAATTGGCGTCTGTGACGCTTCCAGCCGAGCGGAAAGTCCAAGACTACAAGTCGACCTACAACGATATTCGTGACTGGTTGAGGCGTGAGAAGGAATCGAAGCGGGTTGAGGAGAGCGCCCTTGACTGGGACGATGTGGTTTTCGAGGTCGACCTTCTGAAATCACAGGAGATCAATCTCGACTACATTCTGGAGCTGATTTTTGAGAAGAATCGGAGCTCAAAAGATAAAGGCGACCTGATCGATGAGGCACGCCGGATCATCCGAGCAAGTTTGGGCAATCGCGCGAAAGAGAGCCTGATCGTCGATTTCATCAAGGCGACTAACCTCGATGAGATTGATGGCAAGGAGGGTGTGATTCAAGCATTCTTCGAGTTCGCGCAGAACGAACAGCGTCGCGAGTTTGGCGAGCTAGTTGAGTCGGAAAACCTCAACCGAGATGCAGCAAGGCGTTACGTTGCCAACTCGATCAAGCGAGAATTTGCGAGTGAAAACGGCAACGACCTGAACGCCATCTTGCCGAAGATGAGTCCGTTGAACCCCACCTACCTCAGCAAGAAGGCCACGGTCTTTCGGCGAGTCTCTGATTTTGTCGCGAAATTTAAGGGCGTCGGTGGGGAAATCTGAGCGTTGAAGGGCGGTAAGTGGCCGACCCACACACCGCTTTTTTCATAATTTTTTCATAAGAACCGGCACCATCTCTTCTAAGTCATTGAAAAGATGGTGGGCGCGACAGGGATTGAACCTGTGACCCCACCCGTGTGAAGGGTGTGCTCTACCGCTGAGCTACGCGCCCGTCCGTGAAGGGGCTTCTGCCTCGGACAGGGGCGGGCCATTACTGTGGTCGGCTGCGTTTGGCAAGCGCCCGCACGCCTTGGCGGGAAGACTTTTTTGTAGCCCGCTCAATCTGCCATGAGCAGGCGGATCAGCGCCGCCATGCCGTTCGCCGGGGCGCGCACGGAGCCGGCGGGAGCGGGCGGGCGGGCAGGGCATTCGAGGCAATAGGCCTGCACACCGCTGCCACCCGCGAGCCGCTCGGCATCATGCATCAGCCGTGCGGCCAGCTCGTTCTGGCGGCGTGCCACCATCGCGAAGGGATCGCCGCCTACCAAACCCGCAGGCGCGCGCGCCTCGCTCGTCAGCAGGCGCCGGATCAGCGGGTCGAAGTTCTCAGCTTCCTCGCCAAGGAACACGGGATGCCAGCCGCCCTGCTTGAGCCCGGCCTTGGCGGCGGCCCAATCGAGCGCGTCCTCGAGCCCGCCGAACTGGTCGACGAGGCCCATCTGCCGCGCGGCTCCTCCGTCCCACACGCGCCCCTGCGCCATGGTGTCGACCTTGGCGATGGTCATCTTGCGCGCCCGGGCGACCCGGATGAGGAAGTCACGGTAGGTCGAGCTGACCCCGGCCTGCAGCACCGCCTCGATCTCGGGCGAGAAACCGCCGATGATGTCGGGCTGGCCCGAGAGCGGTGTGGTCCTATAGCCATCGGCATTGACCCCGATTTTCGCTGCGGTCTGCTCGAAGGTCGGCACCACGGCGAACACGCCGATCGAACCGGTGATGGTTTCGGGCTGGGCAAAGATGCGGTCGGACGAAGTCGCTACCCAGTAGCCGCCGCTGGCCGCGACATTGGCGAAAGACACCGCGACCGGGATCTTGCGGTCGCGGAAGCGCTGGATCGCGCGGCGTATTTCCTCTGCCGCAATCGCCGAGCCGCCGGGCGAATCGACCCGCACCACCAGCGCGGCCAGATCATCATCGAGCGCCGCGTCGAGCAGATCGGCGATGCGCGTGCCGCCAGCAACGCCCGGGCCCGCTTCGCCATCGACGATTTCGCCCGCGATGGTGACAACGCCGATCGCCTTGCCCGAACGTTCCGGGCCGAGATCGGCGAGGAAGGCGCCCAGCTCGCTCGCGGCGAACGCGCCGGGCGTGTCGTCGGCCTTATCCTTGCCCGCGATTTCCGCGACCCGTGCGCCGAACTGCACCCGGTCGCCAAGCTTGTCGACCAGTCCGGCCTTGAGCGCGGCATCGGCCAGATCGCCGCCGCCGGCCGTGATGAAGCCTGCCGTATCGCCGGTGATCTGCGCGAGATTGGCCTTGGGACGGGCCTTCTTCACATTGGCCTGCCATTCCGACCACAGCGCGTTGTAGATGCCGGAAATGCTCTCGCGCGCCTCGTCCGACATCGAACTGCGCGAATAGGGCTCGACCGCCGATTTGAAAGTACCGACGCGGTAGATGCGGGCGTTGATCCCGGCCTTCTGCAGCAGATCGGCAAAATAGAGATTGTTGCCGCCCGGCCCGGTGACCAGCGCAACGCCCTGCGGATCGAGCCAGACTTCGCTGGCATGGGCGGCCAGCAGCATGTGATCATCGGCATAGCCGAGCGCGAAGGTCAGCACCGGCTTTTTCGCCTTGCGCACCCGGTCCATCGCCTCGCCGATCTCGGTGAGATGCACCTGACCGCCACCGGTGAAGGTGGCAAGATCGAGCACCACCGCCTTGATCCGGTCGTCGGTAGCGGCGGCATCAAGCGCGCGCACCAGATCGCGGGCGCGGTATTCCTCGACCGGGGCCGCGCCCGACAGCAACGCCTCGATCGGATCGAGCACCGACTTTTCCTCGACCACCCGGCCGGAAAGTTCGATCAGCAGCGCGCCTTCGCGCACCTGCCCGGGGCTGGGGCGAGCCGATAGGATGCCGAACAGCGCGACGAAAAACAGCAGCATGAACAGCAGGACAAGCCCGTCCTTGATCCCGACGAGGATTTTCCAGACCTTGCCTACGAAACTCATCAAAGCTGCCCCTTGTTGCGTCGCTGCCGCCATGTCGCCACCGTCTAGGTGCTTTGCACGCCAACTTCTATCGGAAAGCTTACGCCATGGGTTGAGCGTCGGATGCGGCTCGACTAAGGGCGTGGCTTTAATGGCTATGACCGACCTTTCCGCGCCTTCGGGCCGCTTTCCGGCGGGACGCATGGCCTTTCCGCACCGCGACCTCACCGGCATCGGCCAGTTGCAGCGTCACGAGATCCTCTACCTGCTGCACGAAGCCGAACAATGGGTCGCGCTGAACCGGCAGAGCGCCAAGCATACTGATCTGCTGGCGGGCCTGACGATCATCAACGCCTTCTTCGAGAATTCGACTCGCACGCTCCTGTCCTTCGAGATCGCGGGCAAGCGGCTGGGCGCGGATGTCGTTAACATGCACGCTGCGCAAAGCTCGGTGAAGAAGGGCGAGACGCTGATCGACACCGCGATCACGCTCAATGCCATGCGGGCGGATGCGATCGTGATCCGTCACGGATCTTCCGGGGCGACGGGGCTGATCGCGGACAAGGTCGATTGCCCGGTGCTCAACGCGGGCGACGGCAGCCATGAACACCCGACGCAGGCGCTGCTCGATGCGCTGACCCTGCGCCATGCGCTGGCCGAGCGGGGCGAGGGGGCGGAGGACTTCACCGGCCTCAAGGTGGTGATCTGCGGCGACATCCTGCACAGCCGGGTGGCGCGCTCGAACATCCTGTGCCTCACCGCGCTGGGGGCCGATGTGCGGGTCTGCGCTCCGCCCGCGCTGATGCCGGACGGGGTGGAAGCGATGGGGGTTACCACCTTCCACCGCTTCGACGCCGCGCTTGAAGGGGCGGACGTTGTGATGATGCTGCGGCTCCAGTCGGAGCGCATGAGCGGGCAGTTCATTCCCTCCCCGCGGGAGTATCGCCACCTCTACGGCCTGACGGCAGACCGGCTCGCGCTCGCCCGCCCGGATGCGCTGGTGATGCATCCAGGCCCGATGAACCGCGGGGTCGAGATCGACAGCGAGGTCGCCGATCTGGCGGGCCGCTCGCTGATCACGCGGCAGGTGGAGATGGGCGTGGCGATCCGCATGTCCTGCCTCGATATTCTGACGCGTGAAGCGCGCGGGCAGGAGGGCTGGGCGGCATGAAGCAGGCACAACCCTTCACCATTACCAATGCCCGGCTGGTCACGCCCGGCGGGATCCTTGCGGGCGGGTTGCGCTGCGCTGACGGCCTGATCGCTGCGCTTGGCCCCGATGTGGCGCCCCAAGCGGGCGACGAGACAATCGACGCGCGGGGCAAGCTCGTCACGCCCGGCCTAGTCGATCTGGGCGTGTTCGCGGTCGACAAGCCTGCATTCCACTTCGGCGGGATCACCCGGGCGGCGCTGATGCCGGACCAGTCCCCCCCGCTCGATCTGCCGAGCCGGGTCGGCTTCATCGCCAAGAGCGGCAAGCCCGACCTGTGGGTCCACCCCCTTGCCGCGGCGACCCGCGCGCTGGCGGGCAGCGAGCTGGCCGAGCTCGCGCTGATGCAGCAGGCGGGCGCGCGGGGGATCGCCACCGGGCGGCGCTGGATTGCCGATAGCGGCGTGATGCTGCGGCTGCTGCGCTATGCCGCCATGCTCGATCTGGTGGTCGTTACCCATGCCGAGGATGCCGGGCTTGCCGGCGAAGCGGTCGCCACCGCCGGCGAGATTGCGACCCGTCTGGGCTTGCCTGCCGCACCGGCCGAGGCCGAGGCGCTGGCGATTGCGCGCGACATCGCGCTCGCGGAACTGGCGGGGGCACGGCTCCACTTCCGGCAGGTGACGACCGCTCGGGGATTCGATCTCGTGCGCGCGGCCAAGGTGCGGGGGCTGCCCGTCACCTGCGGGATCACGCCCGCCCATTTCATGCTGTCCGATCTGGCGACGGTCGATTACCGCACCTTCGCCCGCCTCTCACCGCCCCTGCGCGCCGAGGCTGACCGGCAGGCGGCGCTTGCGGCGATTGCCGATGGCACGGTCGATGTGATCGCCAGCGGCCATGATCCGCGCGGGCCGGAGGACAAGCGCCTGCCCTTCGCCGATGCAGCCCCGGGAATGGCGGGGGCCGAGACGCTGCTCGCCATGACGCTGGGGCTGGTGCGCGACGGGGTGATCGACACGCCGCGCGCCTTCGACCTGCTCGCCCGCAATCCGGCCCGCCTGCTCGGCGTTGCGGCGGGGGAACTGGCCGCTGGACTGGAGGCCGACATCGCCATCATCGATCCGGACGCGCCCTGGATTATCGATCGCCGCAAGATGGAGGCGACCGCCGACAATACCCCGTTCGACCGTCAGGGCGCGCAGGGGCGGGTGCTGGGTCTGTGGAAGGGCGGCGTCAGGCTCGGTTCCTGACATTCAAAGCCACAACAAAAAGCCCCCGGGGAGCCGTTGCTCGCCGGGGGCGTTTCGCTGCGTGATCGCAGGGGGGAAAGTGCTCTAGCGCGTGCGGGCCGCAAGGCGCACGCCGCGGTCGACGGCACCGGCAGGCGGGCTCGAGGCCGCATAGGCAAAGCAGCCGCGTCCGGCCGATTTGACCGTGCCGCACATGCTCTTGGCGCTCATTGCACCGAAACCGGCAGCCGCCACGCGCCAGAACGTGCGACCGTTCACCACCGCTTCGGTGATGATCACATCGTGGTCCTTGAGCTGCGGGAACTTGCCCTTGAGCACGGTCCAGCCGCGCTCGGCCTCGATCTTGCTGTCATAGGCACCGAGCTGGACGAGATGGGTGTTGGCGCGCTTGTCGCTCGCCACCGGGGCAGCGAGCGTGCCAGTCATGCGGCGCTGCGGGCTGGCGGCAACGCGCGGTGTGGCGCGGGCCGGAAGCTGCTGCACCACCGGATTGGAAACGAAGCGCACGCCTTCGGTGTTGGCCGAAGCCGTTGCGGTCGGGACGACCGGCGCGGCGAAGGCTTCCTCGAAGCTAGGACGCGGCGTGGCCACGGCCAGCTGCTGGGCAGCGGGCGCGGCCGGAGCAGCTTCGGCCACGGCCGGCATCTCGCCCTGCGCAGCGGCCTCGGCTACCATCACGTCCTGCGACGGGAAATTCACGAGCGCAAGACGCTGCGGCTGGCCCGCATCCATGCGCGGGGTCACCTCCAGCATCGCCGCGACGCGCTGCTGGAAATGCTCGGGAGCGGCCATCGTCGCCCATTCGGTGAGGCGCGCGTCGAGCTGGTCGGCGGGCACGTCCTCTGCCGCCATCACCCGAGCCGCGCGCCAGTTGCCGGCGAGCGCATAGGTGTAGGCGAGGTTCTGGCGCAGCTTGGGCGTTGCCTTGTCGCTGGCGCGCACCGCATTGATCAGCACGTGCACGCCGCGTTCCGGCTGGCCGGCGAGCGCATAGGCAAGGCCGAGATCGGCGGGATCGATGAGCTTGGCATAGTCGTCGAGCACCTGCACCGCTGCCCGGCCTTCGCCCAGCGCGGTCTTGGCGAGCGCGAAGCTCAGCACGGTGCGCGGGTCTTCATTGCCGAGGTCGAGCGCATCGCCGAAGCTGGTCGCGGCCGACTGGAAGCGGCCTGCCTCGAGATAGGCAGCGCCGAGCAGTGCGCGGAAGCCGGGGTTGCGCGGCTCGGCCAGCACGGCGGCTTCGGCATGAGCGATGGCCTTGTCGGTCTGGCCCTTCTGCAGAGCCACCTGCGCGTTGGAGAACGACACGTCGGCCCGCGGTGCGGCCGAGGTGGAGCAGCCCGCGAGCGCAAGGCCCGCCAGTGCGGTGGTGACGGCGAGCGCGAGGCGCGGCGCGGTGAAGCCGGTCTTGGTGCTGCGGTCCATGGTCATTTCCCCTCTTGATCCTGTCGGTCGCGGTGGTGGTGGTCGGGTTTCAGTGGCGTTTCAGATGAGCGGCGATCACGTCGAGATCGTCGAATTCGGCGAGCATGGCGTCGAGCGCCTCGGTCAGCAGCGCCTGTGCGCTCACGCCCTGCATGGTCGCGGCAAGACGCAGCTTGAGATGGCGCTCCGGATCGAGCCGCAGCGTAAAGGCGGCGCGGCGTTCGGCTGCCGGGACAAGGGCGCGCACGGCGCGGCTGGCGGCAGTGCGCGGCGCGTGGCGGGCCTTGACCGGGGAGACGACCGGAGCCGGAACCGGGGCGAGGGGGGCATAGTCTGCCGCGTCGAATTCGTCTTCGTAGCCTTCGTCCTCGGCCTCCTCGGCGTCATCGGCAGTCCAGGCTCCATAGTCGACGTCGTCGGTTTCCCCGGCTTGTCCGGCGTATTCACCAAAGGTGTTTTCGACCGCATATTCGGGGCCGGTCATCGCGGCATCGGCAAGCACGCGCTCTTCGAGGCGGCGCTGTTGGCGGCGAACGATCGGGCTTTCTGCTGCAGCCGTGTCGGCGGCGGCGACGGCGACGGCGGCGTTGATCGGGACGACATCGGCACCGCTTTCGCAGTCGCTCGCGCCGTCACCCATATCGTTCCAGCCGAGATCCTCGAGCTGTTCGTCGGCCAGCGCGGCGATTTCCGCCTCGTTGGCCACCAGCGGCGCGAGCTGCGGACGCATCGCGGGCTTGGCGCCGCCCTTGCGCGCCAGCAAGGTGGGGCCGAGCGAGGCAAAACCGGGTTCGGACATCGCCCTTGTTCCCTGTGCCTGAGCTTACTGCGCCACCCGGCGACCGAAGCCGCCAGCCGGACGCGGCACACCGCCCATCTGCTGACCCACGCCGTTGGGGGCCGGGGCAAACACGGTGCGACGGAAATTCTTCTCGAGCCGATCGGCGATGTAGCGCCACAGCGCGCCGATTTCGGCGGCCGAGCGGCCTTCCGGATCGACTTCCATCACCGTGCGGCCGTCGATCATCGAGGCGGCGAAATCGGTGCGGTGGTGGAGCGTGATCGGTGCGACGGTGCCGTGCTGCGACAGCGCGACGGCCGCTTCCGAGGTGATCTTGGCCTTGGGGGTGGCGGCGTTGACGACGAACACCAGCGGCTTGCCGGCGCGTTCGCACAGGTCGACCGTGGCACCCACGGCGCGCAGATCGTGCGGGCTGGGGCGGGTCGGCACCACGATCAGTTCGGCGACCGAGATCACCGACTGGATTGCCATGGTGATCGCGGGAGGGGTGTCGATCACAGCGAGCTTGAAGCCCTGCTGGCGCAGCACCTGAAGATCATTGGCAAGCCGCGCCACGGTAGTCTGCGCAAAGGCGGGGTATTCCGCTTCGCGCTCGTTCCACCAGTCGGCCAGCGAGCCTTGCGGATCGATGTCGATCAGCACGACCGGGCCGGCGCCCGCGCGCTGGGCCTGGACGGCCAGATGACCGGACAGGGTGGTCTTGCCCGATCCGCCTTTCTGCGATGCCAAAGCGAGTACACGCAACGCCTGGGTCCCCCTGGATTGATGCCGCCTGGTGCCGCCCCATTGCGACCCCGTTTTGCGACCGGATGGAGACGGGATCGCAGGATACCCCTAATTTTGGGTTAACATGCCGTGCTTAAACGGTTTGCCATGCGGCAGGGGGATGGTTCGATGCCGGCGGCGGTGCAACCCGCGGCAGCGCGTGATGCGCAACAAGGATTTGCTAACCGTATCGTGCTTAAGAAAGCGCCACACGAAACCGCACAGGATGACGCGAGGCGTTATATGGCTGGAATGATCGCAGGAACAGGAATGCGCACGGCTCTAGGTCTGGCGCTGATGGCGCTGGCGGCCGGCCCGGTGCTGGCCGACGTCAAAGCCGGGGTCGATGCCTGGAGCGAGGGCGATTACGCCCGCGCCGTGGTGGAGTGGCAGAGGCCTGCCGCAGAGGGCGACGCCGATGCGCTGTTCAATCTGGCGCAGGCCTACCGCCTCGGGCGCGGGGTGCCTGCCGACAATGCCAAGGCCCGCCAGCTTTACGAGGAGGCCGCGCGGCGCGGCCACGTGAAGGCGGCTGACAATTTCGGGCTGATGCTGTTCCAGGAAGGCGAACAGGAAAAAGCCATGCCGCTGATTCGCGCAGCGGCGGAACGTGGCGATCCGCGCGCGCAATATGTGCTGGGCCTGTCGCACTTCAACGCCGACTACGCCCCGCGTGACTGGGTCCGCGCCTATGCGCTGATAACGCTCGCGCAAGGGCAGGGGCTGCCCCAGGCACAGGACGCGATTGCCCAGATGGACCGCTATGTGCCGATGGTGCAGCGTCAGCAGGCGCAATCGCTCGCCCGCCAGATGGAAGCCCAGGCCAAGGCGCAGCGCAGCACCGAACTCGCTGCCGTCGAACTCGGAACCGGCGCGCCGGCGGTGGCGGCCGCAGTCCCGGTCGCCGCGCAGCCGCGTCCGGCGGTGCTGACGACGCCGGCACCCGCGCCCGCACCGGTGTCGGCGACCGCCAATGCACCGGCGCAGGCCCGCCTCTCCTATCCCGCGCGGTCCCAGGTTTCGGCGCCGGCTCCCGCCCCGGCGCGCGCGCCGATGGCTGTAGCTGCCGCCCCTGCTTCCGCCCCGGCTCCTGCTGCGGCCCCCGCGCCTGCGGTGCGCACCGGGGGCAGCTGGCGGGTGCAGCTCGGGTCCTTCGGGGTGCCTGCCAACGCCGACCGGATGTGGAGCCAGCTTTCAGGCAATCCTGCGCTTGCCGGTACGAAGAAGACGCTGATTCCGAGTGGCCGGCTGACGCGCCTGCTGGCCACAGGCTTTGCCAGCGAGGCCGACGCCGCGCGCGCCTGCACCCGCCTCAAGGCACAGGGACAGGCCTGTCTTGTTGCAGGGCAGGGCTGATTGCTGTCAAGCGGTTGACGCGGCTCGACAAGCTGCACGCAGGCAGACTTTATAGCAGGCTCCGGCTTTGCTAGGCTCCCCGCTCCATCAAGGCGGGGGATCAGCCATGGATGACGCAGTGAACGCGCGTGATGCGCAGGACTATTCCGCCGAAGCAACGGCGGCGATCGCGCCGGTGGCCACAGCCGAGCGGATCGACACGCTTGATTTCATCCGCGGCCTTGCCGTGATGGGCATCCTTGCCGCCAATATCGTCGCCTTCGGCCAGCCGATGGACGCCTATACCTACCCGGCAGCCTTCAAGACCGATCCGGGCGATCCGGGCGGGTGGATGTGGATCACGCAGTTCATCCTGATCGATGGCAAGATGCGCGGCCTGTTCACGCTGCTGTTCGGGGCCGGGATGTACCTCTTCATGGAGAAGGCCTGGGCCAAGGGCGCGACCCGCTCGCTTCAGGCCTGGCGGCTGGTGATCCTCGGCCTGTTCGGCATGATCCACTTCTTCTTCATCTGGCCGGGCGACATCCTGTTCTACTACGCCCTGTTCGGGCTGGTGGCGCTGGCCTGCCTCAGGTGGGCGGCCAAGACCCAGCTGTGGGTCGGGCTGGGCGGCTACATTTTGGGCGTGCTGTTCAACGCCGGGCTGGTGATGCCGTGGCTGATCGTCGACACGTCGTTCGGCGAAAGCTCGCCCGACATGCTGGCCGAACGCGCCAACATGATCGCCGAGGCCGAGGCGACGCTCGCCCGCAGCGACGTGCCCAATGCCGCGATTGCCTCGGGCGATTACGTGACGCTGGTGGCTCATCGCCTGACCGAACAATGGAGCGAACCGCTGATGAGCTCGCTGCTGTTCGGCTGGGAGACGCTGCCGCTGATGCTGATCGGGATGGCGCTCTACCGGTTCGGGTTCTTCAGCGGCGCTTTCGAGCGCGGCAAGCTGGTGCGCTGGGGCTGGATCGGGCTGATGGCGGGGGGGCTGGCGCATTTGGCGATCGGGCTGGTGGTTCGGGCCCACGACTTCAGCTACTACGCCGGGTTGGCGGGCTTTTTCGGGCTGAGCATGCTGCCGCGCCTGTGGATGGTGCTGGGCCTCGCCGCGCTGCTGGTGGTCTGGGCACCGTCGGCGACCGGCTGGCTGGGCGAGCGGGTCCGGGCGGCGGGACGGGCGGCCTTCACCAACTATCTCGGCACCTCGGTGGTGATGATGTTCGTGTTCCACGGCTGGGCGCTGGGGCTGTTCGGGCAGTTGAACCGCCCGCAGCTGTATATCGTGGTGGTGCTGGCTTGGGTGGCGATGCTCGCATGGTCCAAGCCCTGGCTCGACCGCTACCGCTACGGCCCGCTCGAGTGGCTGTGGCGGTGCCTCACCTATCGCACGGTGTTCCCGCTGAAGAAGTAAATCGAACCGGTCGCCACGCCAGCGGATGGCGGTGATCGGCGGGCGAAGCCACGCCGCAAGCGCGACTGCGCGTCGCGGCTTATGCCGCGAAGCCAAGGCGGACGGATGTCCGCCGCCCGGCGCTTGAGGGCGCAAACAAGAAAGCCTCTTGTTATTGAGAATTGTTCGCATACATTGGCCCTTGCAAACGCTTCGCAGGAGTGATTCGCCCGCCATGTATATCTGCATTTGCAATGCCATCCGTGAGAGTGATTTGCGAAAGGCCGCGTTGACCTGCGACGGCGATGCAGAGGCGACCTATGCCTGTCTCGGCAAGCGCCCCATGTGTGGACGGCCCTCCGTTGGCAAGGGGTTTTCTTTACTGCGCTGGCTGGTCGT
>VFQM010001744.1_pt1 | contig 18084 bp, 21 predicted proteins | sample 3512391 | NCBI WGS metagenome assembly VFQM01 (sample SAMN10412369, study PRJNA504923) | tailings metagenome | isolation source: Replicate 1 from Balatoc abandoned mine | place: Philippines
AACACTTCCGGATGGTTGTCGGTGATCGCCTTGGCGATGTTCTGGAGCAGCACGGTTTTACCCGTGCGCGGCGGGGCGACGATCAGGGCGCGCTGGCCCTTGCCCTGCGGAGCGATGATGTCGATCACCCGCGCGCTCTTGTCCTTCACTGTCGGATCGAGCGTATCGAGCCGCAGCTTCTGATCGGGATAGAGCGGGGTGAGGTTGTCGAAATTGGTGCGCAGGCGCACGGCCTCGGGATCGTCGAAATTGACCTTCACCAGGCTGGTCAGCGCAAAGTAGCGCTCGCCATCGCGCGGCGCGCGGATTTCGCCTTCCACCGTGTCGCCGGTGCGCAGGCCCCAGCGGCGGACCTGGTTGGGCGAGACATAGATGTCGTCCGGCCCGGCAAGGTAGTTGGCTTCCGGCGAGCGCAGGAAGCCGAAACCGTCCTGCAGCACCTCGATGGTGCCGATGCCCATGATCTTTTCTTCATATTCCTCGTCCTCGGCGAGCTCGCGCAGGATGCTGAACAGCAGATCCTGACGGCGCATGGTCGAGGCGCCTTCGACGCCCAGTTCCTCCGCCATCGCGACCAGTTCGGCCGGGGTTTTTCGCTTGAGGTCTTTGAGATGCATTGGTGAATTCCAGAAAGAAGCAGATGAGGCCGGATGGTCAGTGCCGCTTGAGAAAGCGGTGTCCCGGATTGCAGGGGACTGGGCTTGGAGAAAGCAGACCGTGGTGGAGCGCGATCACGCTCCGGATACCGGAGTGGTGGGGCCGAGATAGAAGCGCGCGGGCGCGCGGTCAATTGCGGAAATGAGAGGGGCCGGCCTGGCTCCGCCGCGTCAGAACGGCTTGAGGTAGACCAGCGCCACGATCAGCACCAGCAGCAGGCCCGGCAGCTCGCCGACCATGCGCAGGGTGCCTTCGGTAAGCGGGCGCTCCCCGCGGGCCATCTTCTTGGTCTGCGCCACCAGCCAGCCGTGGAAGCCCGTCATCGCCAGCACGAAGGTAAGCTTGGCGTGGAACCAGCCCTCGCTGAAGAAGCCCATCGCGATCGCCATGGCGAGGCCCAGCACCCAGACGATGATCAGGCTCGGGGTAAGAATGATCTTGCGCAGTTTGGCCATGCGCGTCGCCCACTTCGCCTCGCCTTCCGAACCCGGCGCGTGATCGAGCATGTAGATGCACTGGCGCGGCAGCATGAACAGCCCCGCCATCCAGAACACCATGAAAATCACATGGCCGATCTTGAGGAAGGGGTAGATCAGGAGGAGCGTGGACTGCATCTGGATTTACCCTCTGAGCGCGGCGAGCAGTTCCTCGACATGGGCGATCGGCGTGTGCTGGCCGATCCCGTGGCCGAGGTTGAAGACGTGCGGACGGTCCTCGAAGGCAGCGATGATCGTCTTCACCCGCGCCGCCACAGCCGGGCCGCCGGCTTCGAGCAGCAGCGGATCGAAATTGCCCTGCACCGGCATTCCGGCCGGCAGGCTCTGGTGCGCCCAGACCGGATCGAGCGTCTCGTCGAGGCCGACCGCGTCCACGCCCGTCTCGCGGGCATAGGCCGGAAGCTTGGCACCTGCGCCCTTGGGGAAACCGATCACCGGCGTATCGGGGTGTGTTTCCTTGAGCTTCGCGGTGATCGCGGCGTTCGGTGCAATCACCCACTTTTCGAACTGGTCGGGCGCGAGGCTGCCGGCCCAGCTGTCGAACAATTGCACCGCTTCGGCCCCGGCATCGATCTGGCCGCGCAGGTAGGTGACCGAAACCTCGATGATGGCATCGATGATCGCCTGGAGATGCGCCGGATCGCGATAGGCCAGCAGCCGCGCCGGGCCCTGATCCTTCGAGCCTTCCCCGGCGATCATGTAGGTCGCCACCGTCCACGGGCTGCCCGCAAAGCCGAGCATCGTCACCTGCTCGCCGATCTGGCGGCGGGTGAGGCGCACGGTTTCATAGACCGGCTCGAACCGCTCGAACGCCGGGGTGAAGCTGTCGAGCCCCGCTTCGAGCAGCGTCGGGGAAAGGTGCGGGCCTTCACCGGCCTGGAAAGTCAGCCCCTGCCCCATCGCGTGCGGCACGATCAGGATGTCGGAAAACAGGATCGCGCCGTCGAACCCGAAACGGCGGATCGGTTGCACGGTGATCTCGGCCGCGGCCTCGCTGTCATAGACCAGCTCGAGGAACCCGCCCTTCTCGGCCCGCAAGGCTCTGTATTCCGGCAGATAACGCCCCGCCTGACGCATGAGCCAAACGGGAGCGACGTCCTGACGGACACCTTTGAGCGTATCGAGAAGCGGACCGGGCATAGGGTTCCTTAAAACAAATCAATTCAAATTATAAAGAGACTGATGGAGTCTGTTGGCCCTGTGGAAAGCGGGAATTACCGGTTCCTGCCGGACTTCCCCCGATCGCGACACGGCCAATCACCCCCCACCGAATCCGCAGAGATTGGACGTCAAGCAGGCTTTATCCCCACTCTTCCCAGCCTGTCGACAAGACTTGTCCCGTGTGGGCAAATACCCCGAGGAAAAGCCTGTCAGCGGGCAGGAAAATTCGTCCCCTGCTTGTCCGGCCCTCCCTCCCGTGGTTTATGCCCTCAACTGTCCACAGGCACCGCCGGACCCTTCGCGCATGAACCGACTCAATCTCCACCTTGTATCGGATTCGACCGGCGAGACGCTGGAAATGATCGCCAAGGCCGCGCTCGCGCAGTTCGACGATCCCGATGTCAGCCGCCACTTCTGGCCGATGGTGCGCTCGCTCCAGCATCTCGACCGGATCGTGCCCGATCTTGCCGCGCATCCCGGGCTGGTGCTGTACACGCTGGTCAATCCCGACACCCGCAAGCGGCTGGAGGAGCATTGCCGCCACCTGGGCCTGCCTGCGGTGCCGGTGCTCGATCAGGTGACCGCCGCGCTCGAAGCCCAGCTCGGCCAGGAAGCCCACGGCCGCCCCGGCCGCCAGCACATCATGGATGATGACTATTTCCGCCGCGTCGAGGCGATCCAGTTCACCATCGCCCATGATGATGGCCTTGCCCATGAGGATTGGGAGGAGGCCGATATCCTGCTGGTGGGCGTGTCGCGCTCGTCCAAGACGCCGACGTCGATCTACCTTGCCAATCGCGGCTACAAGACCGCCAACATTCCCCTCGTGGTGGAAAGCCCGCCGCCCTCGGCGCTGTTCGGCCTGCGCCATCCCCTGATCGTCGGCCTCACCACCTCGCCCGAGCGGCTGGTGCAGATCCGCCGCAACCGGCTCCTGTCGCTGAACGAGGCGACCGAGACCGCCTATGTCGACAACGACCGGGTGAAGGCCGAACTGCAATTCGCGCGGCGGATGTTCGCCGATAATGGCTGGCCGGTGATCGACGTCACCCGCCGCTCGATCGAGGAGACCGCGGCGGCGATCATCCGGCTGGCGCAGGAGCGCGGCCGCAAGCCGGCGAACGAAGGCGGGACGGGCAAGCCGATATGACCCTGATCCTCGCCAGCAAGAGCGCTTCGCGCCGGGCGATGCTCGATGCCGCCGGGGTGGCATACCAGAGCATCCCCGCTGAGATCGACGAACGGGCGGTGGAGGCCGGGCTGGCCGGTGCCGCGCCTGCCGAAGTGGCCGAGGCGCTGGCGGTGGCCAAGGCGGCGGCGGTCGCGGCGCTGCATCCGCAAGCGCTGGTGCTGGGTTCGGATTCGCTGGTGGTCTGCGCGGGCCGCCGCTTCGACAAACCGCGCTCGCGCGAGGAGGCAGGCGAGCATCTGCGGTTTTTTTCAGCGCGGGTGATGGAATTGCACAGCGCCGCCGCGCTAGTACGAGACGGCGGCTGCCTGTGGAGCCATGCCAGCATTGCCCGCCTGCATGTGCGCGAGTTGTCGGACGACTTCATCGAACATTATCTGACGCTCGAATGGCCGGAAATCGGCCACACCGTCGGGGCCTTCCGCATCGAGGGGCCGGGGGTGCAGCTGTTCGAGGCGATCGAGGGCGACCAGTTCACCGTGCTTGGGATGCCGCTGCTCCCCCTGCTGGGCGCGCTGCGCGAGGAAGGGGTGCTGCTTGCATGACGCGCCCTTACGCAGAAGTGATCGGCGATCCCATCGCCCAGTCGAAGTCTCCGAAAATCCATAATTTCTGGCTGGAGAAGCTCGGAATCGACTCGGAGTATCGCGCGTGTCATGTGCGGCCCGAAGGGTTGGCCGACTATCTCGCGGCGCGCCGCACCGACCCGCTGTGGCGCGGGTGCAATGTCACCATGCCGCACAAGCAGGCCGTGATGCCGCTGCTTGACCGGATCGAGTCACCTGCCGATGCCATCGGCGCGGTCAATACCATCCTGCCGCTCGGCGGTGGCGCACTGGCGGGGACCAACACCGATGCCGCCGGATTCCTCGAACCGCTGGCGAGGCAATTGGCGCAAACCCACTATTTCCGCATGGCCCGGATCATCGGCACCGGCGGCGCGGCTCGCGCGATTATCGCCGCGCTGGCGGGAGAGGGCTTCACACTGGTGGTGGCGGGGCGAGACCCGGCCAAGGCCCGCGCCCTGCTCGACGAACTCGCGCGCAAGGGGGAGCATCATGCGATCGACCTCACCCACTTCGCGGACCCAACCGACTTTTCCTTCGATGATCGCGAAGCCTGCCTTGATCTCGTGGTCAACGCCTCCAGCCTCGGAATGCAGGGCCAGCCCCCGCTCGCCTTCGACTGGAGCCATGCGCCGCCGGGCAGCATCGCTTACGACATCGTCACCGCCCCGCTCAACACCGCCTTCCTGAAGGGCGCGCGGGCCAAGGGTCACCGCACCATCGACGGGCTCTCCATGCTGATCGGGCAGGCCGCCGTCGCCTTCGGGAAATTCTTCGGCCAGCCCGCCCCGCGCGAGCATGATGCCGAATTGCGAGCGATCCTGACCTCATGACACAGCCAAAGATCATCGGCCTCACCGGCTCCATCGGCATGGGCAAGTCCACCGTCGCCGCGATGTTTGCCGAGGCAGGCATTCCTGTGTTCGACGCTGACGCCGAGGTCCGCGCGATGCAGGGGCCGGGTGGTGAACTCATCCCCGCGATCGAAGCGGCCTTTCCCGGCTCGACCGGCCCTGAGGGCGTCGACCGTGACCGGCTTGGCCACCAGGTCTTCGCCGACAAGGCCGCGCTGGCGCGACTCGAAGCCATCGTTCACCCCGCGGTCGCGGCCAGACGCGCTGCTTTCCTCGAAGCCCATCACGACAAGCGCGCGGTGGTGTTCGACATTCCGCTGCTGTTCGAACGCGGCGGGCACGAGAGCGTCGACTTGGTGGTGGTCGTCTCCTCTCCCGAGGATGTCCAGCGCGCCCGCGTGCTCGCCCGCCCCGGCATGACGCGCGAGAAATTCGAGCATATCTACGGACTTCAGCTGCACGACACCCACAAGCGTGCCCGCGCCGATCACGTGATCGACACCGGCACATCGCTCGAAGAAACCCGCGCCCAGGTGATGGAACTGATTGCTTCACTTTGATTGCAAGCAGCGCTTGCAACCAGCGAAGCATGGGCAGATAGTGCAGCAAATGCGCGAGATTGTTTTCGACACCGAAACCACCGGACTCGACCCCAGAACAGGGGATCGCATGGTGGAAATCGGGTGTGTCGAGATGGTTGGCCGGGTCGAAACGGGCCGCACCTTCCACGCCTATTTCAACCCCGAACGCGACATGCCGATCGAGGCCGAGCGGGTGCACGGGCTGTCGAGCGATTTCCTCGCCACCAAGCCGCGCTTTGCGGAATTGGCCGACGATTTGCTCGAATTTCTCGGCGATGCTCCACTGGTGGCGCATAATGCCGGGTTCGACTTCGGCTTTCTCAACAACGAGCTCGAACGCATCGGCCGCGCGCCGATCGACATGGCGCGGATGGTCGATACCGTCGCGCTCGCGCGCAAGAAGCACCCCGGCGCCAAGAACTCGCTCGATGCGCTGTGCACCCGTTACGGGATCGACCGCAGCCACCGCGTCAAGCATGGCGCGCTGCTCGATGCCGAACTGCTCGCGCAGGTCTATGTCGAGCTGACCGGCGGGCGCCAGATCGGGCTTGGCCTCGCCGAGAGCGAGACCGTGGTCGAGCTGTCCGCCACCACCATCACCGCCACCGGCACGGCGCGGGCTGACCGCCCGGCGCGCCCACCCCGCCCCCATGCCCCCAGCGTGGAGGAACTGGAGCGCCACCAGGCCTTTGTCGCCGGCATCGAAAACGCCATCTGGACGCGCTGAAGGAGGACGCGCGCCGCATACGCAGACACGGGATCCTCATCTTGGACGGGAGGGTATTGAGCTTATGGATATTCGGATTTCAGGCCACCAGATGGACACCGGCGCGGCGCTGCAGGAACATGCGGCAGACCGGCTCGGCGCGATCGTCGACAAGTATTTCGACAAGGCGATCTCCAGCCATGTGACCTTCGGCAAGGCACCTGCCGGGGCCTTCACCTGCGACATCATCACCCACGTGATGCAGGGGCTGGTGCTCAAGGCGCAAGGTTCGGCGCATGATGCCCACATCGCGCTCGACGATGCCGTGGCCAAGATCGACAAGCAGCTGCGCCGCTACAAGCGCCGCCTGACCGATCGCCATGAACAGGCCGATCACGCCCGCGGCGAGGAAGAGGCCGCCTACACCATCTTCGCGGTCGAGGAGGACGAGGAGGAGGAGGTCGTCGCCGATGCCCCGCTGGTGATCGCCGAGACCCGCGTCGACATCCCCACCGCCAGCGTCGCCGATGCGGTGATGATGATGGACCTGAGGAACACCACCGCGCTGTTCTTCAAAAATGCTGGCACCGGACGGCATAATATGGTTTACCGACGTGCCGATGGTTCAATAGGATGGGTAGAACCGCGATAGGGCCCGCGCCGTCTGCCTAACAGGGCAGCTCTCACTGGCAACGGGACCACACGGCAGCAGCAGGAGGGGCGCATCGTCCCGGCGTCAGGGGGCATTGGCCGCCCTGAAATGGCCGGACTTGATCGCTACGCTGGCACTTTCAATCGGGATTCGCTCAACATGGACGTCAACCTCGCTCTTTCGCCGCAGGCGATTCTGTTCGACAGGATCGACACCAAGCCCAAGGTGCTCGCGGCGATCGCGCAACTCCTCTCGCAGGCCTACGGACTGGACGAGGGCGAGGTGCTGGAAAATCTCGAAGCGCGCGAGGCGCTCGGCAGCACCGGCTTCGGACGCGGCGTGGCGATTCCGCATTGCCGCAGCAAGGACGTGCGCCGCCCGAGCCTCGCGCTGATCCGGCTCGAACAGCCGATCGATTTCGCTGCGGCGGATTCGCGTCCCGTGACGCTGGTGTGCGGTCTGGTCTCGCCCGAGAATGCCGGCGCGACCCACCTCCACGCGCTCGCCGCGATCTCGCGGCTGACCCGCGACGAGGCCAAGCTCCAGATGCTCGCCGACGCGCCGACGACCGAAGCGGCCTATGCACTGCTGACCCACCAGTTCGAGCGGGACGCCGCCTGACAGCCCTGCTAGTTTCCCGGCAATGAGCGAATCCGATCACGCAGCGCCCGCCACCGGGGCGGAAGGGCACTACCGCGCGCTCGAGCGGCTCTATGCTTCCGCGCCGGTCAACGCCAAGTTCCCCAGCGCGCTGCACATCCCGGGCGAAGGCCTCTCGCGTATCACCTTCACTGTCTCGCGCGAGGATTATCACGCCGCCGGAGCGGCGCACGGGACGATCTATTTCAAGATGCTGGACGATGCTGCCTTCTATGCGGCCAACACGCTGGCGACCGACCGCTTCCTGCTCACCACCAGCTTCAACCTGCATTTCACCAAGCCGGTGCGCCACGGCACCGTCATCGCCGAGGGTCGCTGGGTCAGCGGCCGGCGGCGGGTGTTCGTCGCCGAGGCGCGGCTGGTGGACGCGGAGGGCGAGGAGATCGGGCGCGGCACCGGCACCTTCATGCGCTCGCGCATCCCGCTCTCCAGCCTGCCGGGCTACACCGCGGCGTGAGCGCAAGGCTGCCCGCGCAGCTTGAAGCCAGCGCGATCCTGCGCCTTGCCGAATCGCAGGGCGGCTTTGCCACGGTGCTGGCCAAGGGCGAGCGCGACGCGGGGACGATCCTGCTGGTAACCACCTGTCGCGGAAGCGATGGCCGGCTTTACGAAAGGATGCCTGCGCTCGACGGATCGCGTTCTTTTGTTGCGACGAAAAGCGAGAATCCTGAAAATCCTCAAGAATTTTCCGAATATCTGGCGCGTCGCCGCCAGCAGGACCCGGATATCTGGCTGATCGAGGTGGATATCGCGGATCCCGAACGCTTCATCGCGCAAATCGCCACGTTAACTTGACCCCGCAAGGCGCGCGGCTATTGGCCCGCCCACTTCCTGAGCGCAGGCTGACGGAGCGGCAATCCGGCCGTTCGATCAGCACGCAGACGGGGAGCGGCCGGCAGGTCTCCTCTCGAACCCCCCACAGTGCCACCACAATCGCACAGGGTTCCACCTGCGTCGGAGCGCGCTCACCGCCCGTTTTGTAAGAGTGCATGAGTCGCAAGACTTTTTCTTTTGTCGCGATTGCCGCGATGACGATGGCAAGCGTGACGATCCCCGGCGTCGATGGCGCCGCGGCTCTGGCCGAAGTGGCCAATAACCAGCTGACCGCGGGCGGCGTGGCCGATACGCCCCCGGCAGCGGAGCTGGTTCCCGAAACCCCCGAATTTATCTCGCAGCCGGTGGTGCAGCCCCTGCCCGCCGAGGACACCGCTCCGGTGCTGACGGAGGCGGGTTCGCTCGCCGAGCTGGTCGGCATGGTCGATAGCGCCGCTCCGATGAGCGACGAGCTGCGCTGCCTTGCCGGCGCGGTCTATTTCGAGGCGCGCGGCGAGGCGCTCGCCGGCCAGCTGGCGGTGGCGCAGGTGATCATCAACCGGACCGAAGACGGCCGCTTCCCGCGCTCCTATTGCGGCGTGGTGACGCAGCCCGGACAGTTCTCCTTCATGCGCGGCAACCGTATGCCCGCGATCCGCACCGGCTCGCCGGCATGGACCCGCGCGGTAGCGATCGCGCAGATCGCGCATCAGGGCCTGTGGGAATCCGAAGCGGGCGAAGCGGTGTTCTTCCACGCCAAGTATGTCCGCCCAGGCTGGAGCCGCACCAAGGCCCGCCTCGCGCAGATCGACACGCATATTTTCTACAGGTGATCCTCGCGGCGGTTGTGGGGGCAAGCCCCCACGCCGCTGCGGGCGCCCGTTCGGGCTTGCGGCCCTTCGGGCCGACCGTTGCCCTATGGCTGATTAGGTCCTGAGCCTCACCCAGACCGGCGTGTGGTCACTCGCCTTTTCGCGGCCGCGATAAGCCTTGTCGACGCCGCAGCTCTCCAGCCGGTCAGCGCATTCGGGCGAGAGCAGGATGTGATCGATGCGAAAGCCGTGATCGCGCTGCCACGCGCCGGCCTGATAGTCCCAGTAGGTCCACACGCCCCCGCGCGGATTGTGGGTGCGGATCGCGTCGCACCATCCGTCCGCCAGCAGCCGGGCATAGGCGGCGCGGCTTTCGGGCTGCATCAGCGCGTCGTCGGCCATCGCCTTGACCGACCAGACGTCGTCATCATGCGGGATGACGTTGAAATCGCCGAGCACCACGGCGGGGACTTCCTCGGCCCAGATCTCGGCCATGCGCGCGCGCAATTGCTCCATCCACGCCAGCTTGTAGGTGAATTTCGGCCCCGGGTGCGGGTTGCCGTTGGGCAGGTAAAGACAGGCAACCCGCACGCCCGAGACATCCGCCTCAAGGTAGCGCGCCTGTTCGCCCTCGCCCTCGTTCGGGCCGTCGATCCCCAGCCCGCGCCGCACTTCGGTGAGGGTGTAACCGGCGCGGGTATCGACAAGGATCGCCACCCCGTTGAAACTTTTCTGCCCGTGCCAGATCGCGCCGTAGCCGATCGCCTCGAAATCGCCCGCCGGGAAGCCTTCGTCCTGTGTCTTGATCTCTTGCAGGCAGGCGACCGCGGGGCGGGTTTCCTCGAGCCATTCGATGAGGCGCGGCAATCGCGCCTTGATGCCGTTGATGTTGAAGGTGGCGATTTTCATGCGCGCCCTGATGCCTGAAAGCCGCGCGCGGGTCTAACCTAAATCCCGAAGCTGGCCCCGCAGCCGCAGCCGGCGGCGGCCTGCGGGTTTTCGACCTTGAAGGCCGCGCCGCCCAGCGATTCGACGAAATCCACCGTGCTGCCCGCAATCAGATAGAGGCTGACGGAATCGACCACCAGCTTCACGCCATCGGTTTCCGAGACGGAATCATCCGGCTCGGGCGCGTCGGCGAGGTCGAACTTGTACTGGAAGCCCGAACAGCCCCCGCCTTCCACCGCAAGCCGCAGGATCGCCGGGCGCGACTGTTTGGCCGCGATGAAGGCCACGCGCCTGGCAGCGGACGGGGTGAGGATCAGGGGTTCGGCGGTCATGCTGCGTAATCTAGGGTGCGCGGGGGCGCGGCTCAAGGGCCTATCCGGCCTGGATGTAGCTCCGCAGCGCCTCGGCCTCGTACTGCACCTCGTCGATCTTGTGCTTCACGAGATCGCCGATCGAGATGAAGGCGATGAGGTTGCCGTCCTCCACCACCGGAAAATGGCGGAACCGGCGGCGCGTCATCAGCGCCAGCGCCTCGTCGACCGACGTGCCGGGTTCAACCGTGACGGCGGGCGAGGTCATGATGTCCCCGACCGGCAGATCGAGGCACTCCGCACCCTTTTCGGCAAGGCGGTAGATCACGTCGCGCTCGGACACGATCCCCACCACCCGCCCTTCGCGCAGCACAGGCAGAGCGCCGATGCGCTTGCTCGCGAGGATGGTGACTGCTTGCGAAACCGGGGTCGCCACATCGCAGGCGATGATGTCGGACGCGCCGCGGCTGGCGATGATTCTGGCAATGTTCATGGCCGACTCCCTCTCTCGACCCGCTCGAAGGTGCCATGAAATGCGGCAAAAGGCGAATCCGGCAATTGTGCGGCGATTGCATGGGGCGAACCGGTGTTTGCGTCCTTTGCGCGTTGCCAAGCGCGAAGGCGCGCGGCATGGCTGCGGCATGACCCGCAAGTCCCCGCTCGACGATCCCGTGAACGCGGCCCACGCCTGGGCGCGCTATCGTCAGATCATGAAGCTGCTGCTGGCGGTGACGGTGCTGACCGTGGCGATCGCCATGGGCCTGCTGTTTGCCTATAACGGCATGATTTCCGTGCATTTCTACATCGCCGTCGCGCTCGGCATCAGCCTGACGATGTTGCTCGGCGGCGGCCTGATGGGCCTCGTGTTCCTCAGCAACGGCACCGGCCACGACGAATCAGTCGACAACCAGATGCCCGCCCGCGACGAGTTCTGGAGCCCGCCCGAGGATTAGGCGGGCGGGGTAAGGCGGAAGTCCTCGACCGGCACGCCGCCGACCAGATGTTCCTGGATGATCCGTTCGAGCACCGCAGGGCTGCACGAGTGATACCACACGCCGTCCGGCCACACGACGGCGACCGGCCCGGCAGCGCAGATCTGGAGGCAATCGGCCTTGCTCCGCTGCACGCCTCCGCCCGCACCGCGATTGCTGCCATCGGTGCGCTGCGGCCCAACCAGTCCCAGCTCCTTCAGGCGCGACTTGAGGAAGGCCCAGCTTTCCTCCCCGGCCTCGCGCGGGCAGCACTTCTGCTTGTCCGATACCGCGCACAGCATGATGTGGCGCGTGATCGCATTGCCCCTGGCCGGATCGCCGTAATGCTTGGCGAGCGAGGTCCGTGCCGACAGCAGTTCCTGCCGGCTCATTCGGGCTTGTCCTGCTTCAGCCAGCGATCGAGCCACGCGAACACGGTGCCATGCCATTGCAGCGAGTTCTTCGCCCCCAGCACCCAGTGGTTTTCATCCGGGAACACCAGCAGTTGCGAGGGGATGCCGCGTTCCTGCAGCGCGGTGAAGCTTTGCAGGCCCTGCGTGTAGGGCACGCGGAAATCGAGCTCGCCGGTCACCACCAGCATCGGCGTCTGCCACTTGTCGACGTGGTTGGCGGGGTTCCACTTCTCGTAGGTGTCGCGCGCCTGCGTGTAGCTGCCGCCGAAGTCCCAGCGCGGGAACCACAGTTCTTCGGTGGCATAATAGAAGCTGCGGGTGTCGAAGATGCCATCGTGCTGGACGAGGCAGTCGAACCGGTCGGGCCAGTTGCCCGCGATCCAGTTGACCATGTAGCCACCATAGCTCGCCCCCATCGCGCAGGCGCGGCTGCCATCGATCTGGCTATCGAGCGCGAGCGCGGCATCGAGGCCCTTCTGGAGGTCTTCGAGCGGCCATCCGCCCCAGTTGCGGTTGATCGCGTCGGTGAAGGCCTGCCCGTAGCCGGTGCTACCATGGAAATCGACCGAGACCACCGCATAGCCCTGCGACGCGGTGACACGCGGGTTCCAGCGGCTCGACCAGCTGTCGTTGAAGCTCCCCTGCGGTCCGCCGTGGATGTAGAGGATCGCGGGGATCGGCCCGGTCTGGTCGGCCAGACGCGTGATCTGGCCCCACACCGTATCGCCATTGGCGCCGGTGAAGCTGAAGCGGCGGGTGACGATATTCGCGAGTCCGCCCATGCGGGTGGTGGCGATATCGGTAAGCGGGCGCGCCTGCCCGCCGGCATCCGACAGGAACAGCTCGGACGGACTTCCGAGCGAATCGCGGGTGAACAGCAGACGCCCGCCGGGCAGGCTGACGAGATTGGCGATATGCGCCTCGTTGCCCGCCATCAGATCGAGCCGCTCGACCGCGCCGGTGGCAGGATCGATGCGGAAGGCGGGGGTATCGAGCACCTCTTGCGCGGTGGCGATCAGGTGCCGGCCATCGGCGCTCCACGCCAGGCTGCCGAAGCTGAGATCGGTGCTCTCGGTCAGATTGCGCACCGCCCCGCTGGCGAGATCGAGCAGGCGGATGGACAGCCGGTCAGCCTCGTAGGTCGGCCGGTCCATCGCCAGCCACGCGAGGTAGCGCCCGTCGGGCGAGGGGGCAGGCGCGGTGTCGGTGGCGGCGTTGTTCGCGGTCAGCAGGGTCGGCGCCGCGCCCGTCAGATCGGAACGGTAGATATCGAGATTGGTCGAGCCGGGTTCCGCCCCGTCAGCCTTCCGCGCGACGAAATAGAGCTGTGTCCCGTCGGGGGAGAAGGCGATGTCCTCACCCCCGCCGAAAGGCATGGTCGGAGTGTCGGCGACAAGGCCGGAGGCGGGGTCGGTGCCGTCCACCGGCACGCCCTCGCCCTGTGCCATGCCGTTCTCTAGCGGGAAGACGAAAACGCGGTTGGGCCGCCCCGGGGTCGCCCAGCGGTCCCAGTGGCGGTAGAAGCCGCCCGCGCCGTCATAAAGGCGGCCGCTGCCGGGGCCGGGCAGGTGGGCGGCCGGCTGGTCCGCGCAGCCGATGGTGGGGCAGTCGCGCGGCACTTCGGCCCACAGCGCGATCTTCCTGCCATCGGGCGCGATCTTGAACCCGGCAATGTCCATGCCGGGATAGCCTGCCACCAGCTCCGGGGTGCCGGTTTTGCCGTCCTTGCCGAGCGTGATGCGCCACACCCGCCCGCGCGGCTCCACGCCTTCGCCCTGCGGATGCTCGCTGCTCAGCACATAGAGCGCCCCGTCCGGCCCGAAGGCGGGCGAGGAGGCCTTGATCCCGAAATCGAGCGCCACCGGCTGCGCGCCGGGCGTGGCCAGATCGAGCAGGTAATAGCCGGTCTGGCGCGCGAGGGTTTCAGGATCGGTGGTAGTGACGCCATAGACCGCCAGCGTCCCGGCCCCGTTCACCGCCGGCGCGCCGAGGCGCGGGAGCGTGACGAGGTCCTGCGCGGTCATCGGCGGCATGGTGACGCCGGGAATGGCCGTAGTGGTTTCGGCCGCCAGCGGGGTGGCGGCAAGAGCGGCGGCAAGCGCGCCGAGAGCAATGAGGTTTCGCATGGGGAGCGGGATTAGCCTGCCCCGCGCCTGTGCGCCAGATGTTCAGACCAACGGCCTAGGGCCGCTTGCCGACGATCCGCGCGATTTCGGCCTGCACCAGCTTCTCGACCATCGCCGGCAGGTTGGCTTCGAGCCATTCGGCCAGCATCGGGCGCAGCAGCTCGCGGGTCAGCCCTTCAAGCGAGGTCTCGCCCTGCCGCACGATCTGCGGGCGGGCAGGCGGTTCGGCCAGCATCGCCAGCGCGGCGAGGTTTTCCTGCATCGCGCTGCGCACGCCATCGGCGATCAGCGGAGCCTCGTCGCCCGGAGCGGCCGCGGGTTCGAGCGGCATGGCTGGAGCATGGGCGGGGCCGTCCGCCTCGGGCGCGAATTCCATCTCGGCCAGATCGAGCACTTCGTCCTCGTCGCGCACCTGATGCCCGCGCGGGGCTTCGGGGGCGGCAGGGAAAGGCGTTGCAGTGACGCTCTCGTCAGCCACCAGCTCGCGCCGGCGACGCGCTTCCAGCGCCACGGCACGGTTGTCGCGCGCGATCACCTTCTTGATCGATTCGAGGATTTCCTCGACCGACGCTTCGCCTTCATGCCCCATGTCTTGCCCTCGTCGTTTCCAGACGTTGTCCCGAATCGGGACTCACTTCTCGCCCGGCAGCAGTTGCGGGCCGATTGTTGCGTCGGGGGCGGGAATGTCAACGGTTCTGGTGGCCTTGGCCTCCGGCTCGGGGTCGCGGTCCCAGTCCCAGATCTTGTCGTGGACCCGCTCGAAATTGACCGCCGGATCGTAGAGCACACCGCCGGTATCGAGGTTGAGATCGCGGGCCTCGGCGCGGCCCATGAGTGCCAGCAGGGTGAAGCCGGCGACATAGGCGTTGCGCCGCGCGGTCACCAGCTGGGCGCGGGCCTGCAGCAGTTCCTGCTCGGCATTGAGCACATCGAGAATTTGGCGGTTGCCGATCGAATTTTCCGCCCGCACGCCCTCAAGGCTCAATTCGGCGGCTTCGACGGCGGCCTGCGCGCTCTTGATCACGGCGCCCGCTGCCTGCCAGTTGGAGTAGGTCGAGCGGGTTTCGGCGATGATCTGGCGTTCGGAGGCGATCACGTCTTCCAGCGCGGCGCTTTCGCGCGCGCCGGCCTGCCGCTGGCGTGCGGCCGGCTCGCCGCCCTGGAACAGCGGGATGGTGACGCGCACGCCGGCATTGGCGGTCTTTTCGCTCTGCGCGAAGTTGGCAGCGATCGGTCCGCCGAGCGTGCCGAAGAAGTCGCTGTAGTCGCCGTTCACGAACACGCCGACCGTGGGCAGGCGGCCCGAACCGGCAACCTTGGTGTCGAAGCCCGCTGCCTCGGCGCGCTCTTTGGCAGCGATCAGGTTGGGGTTGTTCTCCAGCGCGGCAACGATGGCCTCGCCAACGGTCTCGGGCAGGCCCGGGAGCGGCGGCGGGGCTTCAAGCGTGCCCGGCGCGCGGCCGACCAGGCGGATATAGGTTTCCCGTGCGGCGATCAGGTTGGCCTGTGCGGCCTGCAGATCGCCCTCCGCCACCGCGAGACGCGAGCGCGACTGGGCGACATCGGTGATGGTCAGATCGCCGATCTGGAACCGGTCGCTGGTGGCTTCGAGATTGGTCTTGAGCACCGCGACATTGTTGGTTGCCAGCGCCGCCAGCGCCTCGGTGCGCAGCACGTCCATGTAGGCGGCGACCACCTGGCTGAAGATCGTGCTTTCGGTGTTGCGCAGATCGGCCTGCCCGGCCTCGACCCGGTTGCGCGCTGCGCGCACCCCGTTGCGGATCGCGCCGCCCGAATAGACCGGCACCAGCAACTGGGCGTTGACGCCGAGGTTGCGCTCGGGCGCGGTGAAGGCGTTGGCAGACTGCTGGATGAATTCGATATGCGTCGCGGTGACGGTGGCCGAGGGCAGGCCCTGCGCACGCTGGATCGTCACGCCTTCATCCGTGGCGCGCTGATTGGCGCGCGCGGCTTCGAGCGTGGGGTTGGTGTTGTAGGCTTCGACCAGCGCCTCGCGCAGGTTGTCCGCGCCGGCAGGCACGGCCAGCGCAAAGGCCAGCAGGCTCGCCGATCCGGCCAGCCACGAGAGGGCGGGCTTGCGGTTCACGCGAAGGTCCAGCCCTTGGGCATGTCGAAGGCGTGGAGCACCGGAATGCCGAGATCCTCGACCGGCTGGAGCGCGACCTTGCCGGCCACCTTGCAGCCCGAGGCAAGCCGCGTGACCTGCCGCAGCACAAGGCCGGAAACGATCCGTCCGCCTTCGGCCAGCCGGGCAGCGAGGCCCTCGGGCAGCTGCTCGATCGCGCCGTCGACGACGATCAGGGTGTAATCGCCCGCACCGCTTGCCGTTGCGGCTTCGGCGGCCGGAACGGCTTCAAGGCTGGCGACCAGAGGGCGCAGCAGCGCCGCGAGGTAGCCGGTGCCGCCTTCGGCCACGAGCACGCGGTCATCGCGCTCCGGCTGGGCTTCGAGCAACAGCTTGCCATAAAACAGCGGGGCAGCCAGGTGGCCAGCATCACCGAGCGAAACCGCACGGTCGATATAGGCGACAGCGGCCTTGTCCGCGGGGAGGAAATCCTCGCGCGGGACAGCCAGCATCCGCGCCAGCACATATTCCTCGTTCACGCCGCTGGTGCGCAGCTGGCTGTCGATCATCGCACGGCGGGCGACGCTTGTGTCGGTCTGGTGATCACGGGTCATGGTAAGTTCGGTCATGCTTGCTCCGAAAGCTGTATTAGAAGCACAATACAGCTCGTCAATCCTTCCTTAGACGCGCAGCCCGCGTGTTCCAAGGTCTTTGCGCCGTTTCGAGGCTGCCGCCGGGGCCGCATCATTTCGGGCTTTGACCTTGCCTGCCGCCGGTGCTTAGGGAAGCGCGCAATCAAGCGGGATTGTATTCGACTTACGCAGGGATGGGTTCGATGAGTGACATGACCAATAACGGGCAGGATGTGCGGATCGAGACCGATTCGCTCGGCGAAGTGGCGGTTCCGGCGCATGTCCACTGGGGCGCGCAGACGCAGCGTTCGATTGTCAATTTCCCGATCGGCGGCGAGCGCATGCCGCCGGCGCTGGTGCGCGCGCTCGGTATCCAGAAGCTGGCGGCGGCGAAGGCCAACATGAAACTCGGTGTCCTGGATGCGGGGCTCGGCGAGGCGATCGTCCAGGCCGCGCGCGAAGTGATCGACGGCACGCTGGCCGACCAGTTCCCGCTGGTGGTGTGGCAGACCGGTTCGGGCACCCAGTCGAACATGAACGCCAACGAAGTGATCGCCAGCCGCGCGAACGAGATTCTCACCGGCAACAAGGGCGGCAAGAGCCCGGTCCACCCCAATGATCACTGCAACATGGGGCAGTCGTCGAACGACACCTTCCCCACCGCGATGCACATTGCCGCCGCGCACGAGGCGATCAGCCACCTGATCCCGGCGCTGAAGAAGCTGCACGGCGCGCTCGATGCCAAGGCGCAGGAGTTTGCCGGGATCGTCAAGATCGGGCGCACCCATCTGCAGGACGCGACTCCGATGACGCTCGGGCAGGAGTTCTCGGGCTATGCCAAGCAGATCGAATACGGCATCGCCCGGGTCGAGGCGACGCTGCCGCGCGTGCTCGAACTGGCGCAGGGCGGTACGGCTGTGGGCACCGGGATCAATGCCAAGGTCGGCTTCGATGTCGCCTTCGCCGCCGAAGTCGCCGCCGAGACCGGCCACGCCTTCGTCACCGCGCCCAACAAGTTCGAGGCGCTCGCTGCGCATGACGCGATGGTCGAGATTTCGGGCGCGCTCAACACCCTTGCCGTCAGCCTGATGAAGATCGCCAACGACATCCGCCTGCTCGGCTCCGGCCCGCGCTCGGGCCTTGGCGAACTGAGCCTGCCCGCCAACGAGCCGGGTTCCTCGATCATGCCGGGCAAGGTCAACCCGACCCAGTGCGAGGCGATGACCATGGTCTGCGCGCAGGTGATGGGCAACAACATGGCGGTGAGCGTGGCCGGGTCGCATGGCCACCTTGAGCTCAATGTGTTCAAGCCGGTGATCATCTACAACGTCTTGCAGTCGATCAAGCTGATCGCCGACGCTGCCCATGCCTTCACCGACAATTGCGTGGTCGGGATCGAGGCCAACCAGACCCGCATCACCCAGCTGCTCAATGAAAGCCTGATGCTGG
>VFQM010001745.1_pt1 | contig 18081 bp, 17 predicted proteins | sample 3512391 | NCBI WGS metagenome assembly VFQM01 (sample SAMN10412369, study PRJNA504923) | tailings metagenome | isolation source: Replicate 1 from Balatoc abandoned mine | place: Philippines
ACTAACGAAGGAACGCAACATCACGCAAAAGCAGTTGCAATTGCAGGCGGTTTAGGAACTTTCGAACCAAGAAAACCTATTTTAAAAGATATCGAATTCTACGAAAAAGAAGATCGCGGGGTAGATTACTTCGTAAAAGATCCAGAAAAATATCGTGGGAAAAACATCGTAATAGCTGGTGGAGGCGACTCAGCTTTAGATTGGAGTATTTTCTTGTCTAATGTTGCTAATTCCGTGACTTTAGTTCATAGAAGAAACGAATTTCGTGGTGCTTTAGATTCGGTTGAAAAAGTGCAAGAATTAAAGAATGCAGGTAAAATTAAATTAGTTACTCCGGCTGAGGTTGTTGGATTTAATGGTAGTGAAAGAATTACCGCTGTTGACATCGAAATTAACGGTGCTAGAATGAAAGTCGAATGCGATTATTTCATTCCACTTTTCGGATTAACGCCAAAGTTAGGACCAATTGCTAACTGGGGATTAGAAATCGAAAAGAACGCCATCAAAGTAAATAACGCTTTAGATTATCAAACCAACATCGACGGAATTTATGCCATTGGTGACGTAAACATATATCCAGGAAAATTAAAACTAATTTTATGTGGATTCCACGAAGCGACTTTAATGTGTCAAAGTGTGTACAACAGAATCAATCCAGGAAAACGTTACGTATTGAAATATACCACCGTTTCTGGAGTAGATGGTTTCGATGGAACAAGAAAAGAAGCTGAAAAAGCCGTTGTAAAGTCAATTGATTAAAATGAGCCAAGACGTAAAAATTTTTATAACCGACAGAAACGGAGTTAAACACGAAGTGTTAGCGCCAACCGATATGAACATGAACATCATGGAGTTAATTCGTTCTTATGAATTAGCCGAAGAAGGAACCGTTGGTGTTTGTGGCGGAATGGCGATGTGCGCTTCTTGTCAGTGTTATGTTTTAAACGATGTTGTTTCTTTGGAACGCAATCCTGATGAGGAAGCCATGCTTTGGGAAGCTTATCACGTAAAGGATAATTCGAGATTGGGTTGCCAAATTCCAATCACAGCAGATTTAGAAGGTTTAGAAATTGAAATAGCACCAGAACAATAAAAAAAGCGAGAATTTCTTCTCGCTTTTACTTTTATACTAATTCGTGTTTATGTTCCACTTGCTCTTCAATTGCATTCCAAAGTTCGATTCTTTTTTCTAAAGCTAAAACTGAAACTTCTTCGACTTCTTTCCAATTTTGTTCGGAATCGCCACAAAGTTCAGTAATCATTTGCATGGCCATTGGACCGTGTTCATCAGCATCTAATTCAATATGTCTTTCGAAATAATAAATTAGTTTTGATAAATCCGTTTCTGGGAAGTTTTGCTGAAAGTTTTTCAAGATTTCGGTAAACATATTCGGAATCAAATCTTCTCTTCCAAAAGTAAATGCAGCTGCAATTTCATGAGGTTTTCCTTGTTCAATCACACGGAAAGTGAAATCCAAAAACGCTTTCACATTCGGATGTAAATCACTTTGTTTAATTGATACAAAAATGTTTTTTGTTTCTTCTACATTCTTCAAAAATGCATTAATTTGAGTTGTAGAAGCACCACATTGTACCATCGCATCCAAATACATTTCAAAATGACTTTGACGCGTTCCATCCAATGATAAATCGGTTTCTTCAGCTACAACAATTTCATTAATTAAATAACGAATTTCTGGATTTCCAATGGGTAACCACGGAGTTGTAGTACAAGTTAATTTATTCTGTAAGGCTTTTAATAACGACATAAAATCCCAAACCGCATAAATATGGTTTTCTAAGAAACAATGTAAATCGTCAATCGTTTTTACTTTATTGTATAACGAATGATTTAATAATTGTTCTTTTTGATTTTGAATCGATTGGTTTATGGTTTGAATATTCATAGGGCAATTTTTATTTCTATATACGAAATTCTAACTTCTTTTGGTTTTGAATCTGTACACTACAAATGTAAAAATGCTTCCCTAAAAAGAGAAGCATTTTGTATCAATTTTATCTATTGTTTAATTATTTGAATGCAGGGAAACCAGTTACATCCATACCTGTAATTAACAAGTGAATATCGTGAGTTCCTTCGTAAGTCACTACAGATTCTAAATTCATCATGTGTCTCATGATGGAATATTCGCCTGTAATTCCCATTCCACCTAGCATTTGACGTGCATCACGAGCAATCGTTAACGCCATGTCAACGTTGTTTCTTTTTGCCATCGAAATTTGAGCCGAAGTAGCTTTCCCTTCGTTTCTTAAAACACCCAATCTCCAAGTTAATAATTGCGCTTTCGTGATTTCAGTAATCATTTCAGCTAATTTCTTTTGTTGTAATTGGGTAGCTCCAATTGGTTTGTCAAACTGAATTCTTTCTTTTGAATAACGTAAAGCCGTATCATAACAATCCATTGCTGCTCCAATCGCTCCCCATGCAATTCCGTAACGTGCCGAATCTAAACATCCTAGTGGTGCTCCTAATCCAGATTTGTTTGGTAATAAGTTTTCTTTTGGAACTTTTACGTTGTCAAAAATAAGCTCTCCAGTAGCTGAAGCTCTTAACGACCATTTGTTGTGTGTTTCAGGAGTTGAGAAACCTTCCATTCCTCTTTCCACGATTAATCCGTGAATTCTTCCTTCTTCATTTTTAGCCCAAACTACTGCAATGTCAGCAAAGGGTGCATTCGAAATCCACATTTTAGCACCATTTAAAAGATAATGATCGCCCATATCTTTAAAATTAGTTACCATTCCACCTGGATTTGAACCGTAATCTGGCTCTGTTAAACCAAAACATCCAATCATTTCTCCTGTGGCTAATTTTGGTAAATATTTCATTCTTTGTTCTTCGTTTCCATATTTCCAAATAGGATACATTACCAATGAAGACTGAACAGATGAAGTCGAACGTACACCCGAATCTCCTCTTTCAATCTCTTGCATGATTAATCCGTACGAAATTTGATCTAATCCAGCACCACCATATTCTACAGGAATGTATGGACCAAATCCACCAATTTCTCCTAAACCTTTTACGATTTGTTTTGGAAATTCTGCTCTTTGTGCGTATTCTTCAATAATTGGAGATACTTCTTTTTTTACCCAAGCACGTGCAGCATCACGTACCATTTTATGTTCGTCAGATAATAATTCGTCTAATAAATAATAATCTGGAGATTGAAATAAGTCTGGTCTCATAGTTTTTGATTTGAAAGTCACAAAAGTAAGTAAAGATTTTTAACAAATCAACGAACAAGTGTTATAATTTTATAAGAAGCTTTTTCCAGCTGTCCGCTCTATCTTTTTGTTTTATCAAATTTTAAAAACAAATCGCTATTTCATTATAAAACAAATGCTTGAAAAACAAAAAGGATGCCGCTACCATCTGGGCTAGGGCTACATCTTCAAATAGAAATCCTTCGTTAATTCGATATATTCCGAAGTATAATTATGTCTAGAAATTTCAATGACTAACTCATCAATTAAAGGAGTTTGTTCCATTCTGCAAAAAGCCAATAAACTTCTTTTAATTTCAGATGTTGGAGTGCCTTTTACACGAGTAATTTTTAATGGAAACAAATCCAATTCTTTACACATGGCAACAAATCGCTCTTCTTCTTTATAAGGGATAATCACAGAGAAAATCCCATTATCCGAAAGTAATAATGCAGCCGCTTCAATCAATTCTTCAAAAGGCAAAGCGTCTTCAAAACGTGCTAAATCTCTCGAAGTATTATCTGATTTGTAATCATCGGTATAAAAAGGTGGATTGGAAATAATTAAATCGTATTCATCTTCAGGTTCGTCCACAAATTCGTCCAAACCCGCATGAAAACAAAATAATTTATCACTCCAAGGTGAAGCTTCAAAATTTTCGACACATTGTTCGTAAGCATCTTCATCAATTTCAATCGCGTCGATTTGTTCGGCGTTACTTCTTTGGGCTAACATTAAAGATAAAACCCCAGTTCCAGCACCAATATCTAAAACATTATAAGGATTATTGATTAATGGAGTCCATGCGCCAAGCAAAACACCATCCGTACCAATTTTCATAGCACAACGATCTTGATTTACATGAAATTGTTTGAATTTAAACAAAATGAATAAGGATTGAATTTAAACAATTTAAAAAACTGTAAACTGTGACTGCGACTGTCAACTACTGTAAATAAAGGTCAACCAAACCTTCAGGAGTTTCTAAAGTAATGGTTTTGTTTGCTCTGTCAAGTGCAATGATGAAATCATCAATAAGCGGAATTAAAATTTCAGTACCGTTTTTATCAATTTCAAAAAGGGGTTGAGCGCCACTATCATTTATAGCAGTAATTTTTCCAATATTGCCTAAACGAGTATCTAATACATCGAAACCAATAACTTCGTGATAGTAAAATTGGGTTCCTTCAAGTTTAGGTAACATAGTAAGCGGAAGGTATAATTCGCTTCCCATAATTTCGTCTGCTTCTTCTTCGGTTTGAATGTCTTCAAAACGAATACGTAAGAATTTTTCTTTGTGAAGCGAACTACTTTCAATAAAAAATGGAACCAGACTTTTGTTGATTTCAACAAAAACTGATTCCAAATTTTGATACAATTCGGGTTCGTCGGTGTCTAAATACGCCAATACTTCCCCTTTGAAACTAAATTTTTTTGCGATTTTACCTAAATAGAAACAATCTTCTTTACGCATGGAATCGCTATAAAATTATGCTTGAGTTTCTTCGTTGTTTTCTTCAACAGCAGGAGCTTCTTCAGTAGCAGCTTCAACTACTTCTTCAGCAACTTCTTCTGTAGCTTCAGCAGCTTTTGCAGCTTCAGCTTGAGCAGCAATACGTTTTGCGTTTGCTTCTTGTTCAGCTTTTAATGCTTTAGCTTTAGCATCAGCTTCAGCTTTTGATAAACCTGATTTTTTAGCTTCAACTTTACCAGCTTTTTCTTCTAACCAAGTAGCTAATTTAGCATCAGCTTGTTCTTGAGTTAAAGCACCTTTACGAACTCCTCCATCTAAGTGGTGTTTTAATAAAGCACCTGTGTAAGATAAAATTGCTCTTGCAGTGTCAGTTGGCTGAGCACCATTGTGTAAACATTGTGCAGCTTTTTCGATATTTAAATCGATAGTAGCTGGGTTAGTGTTTGGATTGTAAGTTCCGATTTTCTCTAAGAATTTACCATCTCTTTTTGATCTTGCATCTGCTGCAACAACCCAATAAAAAGGTTTCCCTTTTTTTCCGTGTCTTTGTAATCTAATTTTTACTGACATAATCTTGTGATTAATTTGAGGTTCTCGACCTCGGTTATTTAAGGGTGCAAATATATAAAACTTTGCAATACAAATGTATAAGTTAGTATAAAATATTTTTTTGTCTAAAATGTATTTATTTCAATAAAAAAGTTATTTTTGTTTCCATTACAAATAATTGAATTTAAAAATGAAAAAAATAACTTCTTTGTTGGCGTTACTTACAATTTTTTCTTCATGTGAAGAAGATATTCAAACTAATACACCAGCATTTCAAGCCAATCTTGACAATGTGTTTTGGAGAGCAAATGATGCTAGGATTTCTGTTGACCCTGCAGGAGGATTGGTAATCACCGCATATACTGCATTTGAAACGATTACATTAGAAACTAGCAGTGCAACTGTAGGTACTTACACATTGGGTACAAATGATGATACAAATTTTGTTTCCTATACTGTAGGTTCGCCAATCTCGAGTAATACGTATGACACAAGAGTTGTGGCTGGTCCAGCTTATAGCTTGTCTAATATGGTAAATCAAGGGACATTGTACACGAATAATTCAGCAGCACAAACTACTGGAGGTTCGGGGTCTGGATTGAGAGTGGCTACTCAGACTTTAAATGGAAGGGTAACCAGTGCAACTATTGTTTCAAGAGGTTTAGGTTATGTGGCTGGGGATTTAATAACTATAGTAGGAGGAAATAATAATGCCACTTTCAGAGTTGTAAATGTGCAGCAAAGTAATGGACAAATCACCATAACGGAAGCGAGTGATGGTAAATTTTCCGGAACTTTTAATTTCAGCTTAGTTGACCAAAATGGAGAAGTGGCAACATTTTCAGATGGATTTTTCTACAAAGTTCCTTCCATGTAAATTACAATTCATGAATATGATTCAAAACCACTTAACTTTCTTAAGTGGTTTTTTTTTGTTGATAACTTAAATTGGCATTCACTAACTTAAAGCGTATTTTTGTTTTCATTCAAAATCAGCTTTTATTTTTTTCTTTAGCTTAATTATCAGATAGATGTACTTAATTTTTGATACAGAAACCACAGGATTGCCTCGTAGTTGGTCGGCACCGATTACTGATACCGACAACTGGCCTCGTTGTATACAAATAGCATGGCAATTGCACGACGAAATGGGAAATTTAATCGAGCACCAAGATTACTTGGTTAAGCCCGAAGGTTTCAATATTCCTTATGATGCCGAGCGAATTCATGGTATTTCTACTGAATTAGCAATGGAACAAGGAATTCTTTTGTCAGAAGTACTAGAGAAATTCAATATTGCACTCTCCAAAACAAAATATATTGTTGGTCAAAATGTAGGGTTTGACGTGAATATCATGGGTTGCGAATTCCATCGATTTGGCATTGGAACCGATTTAACTAAAATGCCCGTTTTAGACACTTGTACCGAAACTACTGCCGATTTATTAAAATTACCAGGAGGTCGTGGAGGTAAATTCAAATTGCCAACACTTACCGAATTACATCAATACCTTTTCAATCAACCTTTCGCAGAAGCACACAACGCTACTGCCGATGTGGAAGCAACTACGCGTTGTTTCTTAGAATTGATAAAAAGAGAAGTGTTTACCAAAGAAGAATTAGATGTTACTCCAGAATATTTCAGACGTTTTCGTGAAAATAATCCAGGTGAAATTCAGCTTATTGGTTTAAAACACATCAATCTTAAAAAAGCTTCGGATGAAATCAGAGCCCGATTACAAAAAATCCAAAGCGAAGAAGAGCAAGCCACTATTTCAGATGCTACAAAAGCCGATTTAAAAGACGCAGCATTTGCACATTTACATAATCACACACAGTTTTCGGTACTACAATCTACCATTGCAATTAATGATTTAGTAAAAGCTTCGGCAAAATTCAAAATGCCAGCGGTTGCCATGACCGATACTGGAAACATGATGGGTGCGTTTCATTTTGTAAGCGCTGTAATGAATCACAATAAAGCCGCTGAAGCTAAAAACAAAGAATTAGTCGAAAACGGAGAAGAGCCAACAGAAACCGTAATCAAACCAATCGTAGGATGCGAGTTCAATATCTGTGACGATCATAAAGATAAGACCAAAAAAGACAATGGTTATCAAGTTGTTTTATTGGCAAAAAATAAAAAAGGCTATCATAATTTAGCCAAAATGTCATCCATTGCTTACACTGATGGTTTCTATTACGTTCCGCGTATTGATAGAAAAATCGTGGAGCAATACAAAGAAGATATCATCGTGCTGTCTGGAAATTTATATGGTGAAATTCCAAGTAAAATTCTGAATGTTGGTGAAAGTCAAGCCGAAGAAGCTTTGATATGGTGGAAGGAACAATTCGGTGCTGATTTCTATTTGGAATTAATGCGTCACAAACAAGAGGATGAAAATCGCGTTAACCAAACCTTAATAGCTTTCGCGAAAAAGCACAATGTGAAGTTAATCGCGACTAACAATACCTATTACGTTAATAAAGAAGATGCTAACGCTCACGATATTTTATTGTGTGTAAAAGATGGTGAAAAACAAGCCACACCAATTGGTCGCGGACGTGGTTATCGCTACGGATTACCAAATCAAGAATATTATTTCAAATCGGGTGACGAAATGAAGCAACTTTTTGCAGATTTACCCGAAGCGATTATCAATATTCAAGAAATTATAGATAAAACCGAACCGTATTCTTTATATCGTGATGTATTACTTCCAAAATTTAAAATTCCTGATGAGTTTGAAGTAGAGGAAGATAAAATTGATGGTGGCGTTCGTGGCGAAAATGCGTATTTACGTCATCTAACCATGGAAGGTGCTAAAAAACGCTATGGCGAAATTACACCAGATATTCAAGAACGTTTAGATTTTGAGTTACTTACGATTTCCAATTCAGGTTATCCAGGTTATTTCTTAATTGTACAAGATTTCATCGCCGAAGCAAGAAAAATGGACGTTTCCGTTGGACCGGGTCGTGGTTCGGCTGCGGGTTCGGCTGTAGCATATTGTTTAGGAATTACAAACATCGATCCGATTAAATACGATTTGCTTTTTGAGCGTTTTCTAAATCCCGACCGTGTTTCCATGCCCGATATTGATATCGACTTTGATGATGAAGGTCGTGGTCGTGTGATGGATTATGTAATCAATAAATACGGAGCAAGTCAGGTGGCGCAAATTATTACCTATGGTAAAATGGCTACGAAATCGGCTATTCGAGATACCGCTCGTGTATTGGATTTACCACTTTTCGAAGCCGATAGAATTGCCAAATTAATTCCTGGCATGATGCCATCAAAATGGAATTTAGCACGATTCTTAGCCGAAGATGAATCCGAAGTCAAAAAAGCATTGCGTTCAGAAGAATTTGACCGAGTTAAAGAATTAATCGAAATTGCCAATTCAGAAGATTTAGCAGGAGAAACCATTCAGCAAGCCAAAGTCTTAGAAGGTTCGATGCGAAATACTGGAATTCACGCTTGTGGAGTTATTATTACACCTGATGACATTACGAATTTCGTTCCCGTAACCACTGCCAAAGATTCCGATTTATATGTAACCCAATTTGACAATTCCGTCGCTGAAAGTGCTGGTTTGTTGAAGATGGACTTCTTGGGATTAAAAACCCTAACCTTAATTAAAGACACGGTAAAATTGGTAAAATATCGTTTAGGAATCGATTTGAATCCTGACGAATTTCCAATTGATGACGTTAAAACATACGAGTTGTTCCAAAGAGGTGAAACGGTTGGTATTTTCCAATACGAATCACCCGGAATGCAAAAATACATGAAGGACTTAAAGCCAACTGTTTTTGCCGATTTAATTGCCATGAATGCGTTATATCGACCTGGACCATTGGAGTATATTCCGTCTTTCATTCGAAGAAAAAATGGAGAAGAACCGATTACCTACGATTTAGATGCTTGCGAAGAATATTTAGGAGAAACCTACGGAATTACGGTTTACCAAGAACAGGTGATGCTTCTGTCGCAAAAATTAGCGAATTTCTCTAAAGGTGATGCCGACGTACTTCGTAAAGCCATGGGTAAAAAGCAGAAAGATGTCTTGGATAAAATGAAATCTAAGTTCATCGATCAAGCGAAAGCCAATGGACACGACGAACAAAAATTAGATAAAATTTGGACCGACTGGGAAGCGTTTGCGAGTTATGCCTTCAATAAATCGCACTCCACTTGTTATGCTTGGATTGCTTATCAAACTGCGTATTTGAAAGCGCATTATCCTGCGGAATATATGGCTGCTGTGCTTTCCAATAACATGAACGATATCAAACAAGTTTCGTTCTTTATGGAAGAATGTAAGCGTATGGGATTAGCCGTTTTGGGTCCAGACGTGAATGAATCGTATTATAAATTTACGGTAAATGAAGATTATGCGGTTCGTTTCGGAATGGGAGCAATTAAAGGGGTTGGTGCAGGAGCAGTTCAAACCATCATCGATAACCGAAAAGACGGAAAATATAAATCCATCTTCGATTTAGCGAAACGAATTGATTTACGTGCGGCTAACAAAAAAGCATTTGAAAACTTAGCTTTAGCCGGAGGTTTTGATGGTTTTGTAGAAACCCATCGAGCACAATATTTTCATCATGATGGCGACGGAATTACATTTTTAGAAAAGGCGATTCGTTACGGTTCGAAATTTCAAGAAAATGAAAATTCTACGCAAGTAAGTTTGTTTGGAGATGCTTCTGAAGTACAAATTGCAGAGCCACAAGTGCCACCATGTGAAGAATGGAGTACTATGGAGAAGTTGGCGAAAGAAAAAGAAGTAGTAGGAATTTACATTTCGGGTCATCCATTAGATGATTATAAATTTGAAATGAAATATTTCTGTAATACCAATTTGGAAGGTTTGAAAAACTTAGAACAAAACGTTGGAAAGAACCTTTCTTTTGGTGGAATTGTAACTAATGTGCAACATCGAACGGCTAAAAACGGTAAAGGTTGGGCAACTTTTGTAGTGGAAGGTTACGATGAGAGTTTCGAATTCCGAATTTTTGATGAAGAGTATTTAAAATTCCGCCATTTCTTATTGCAAAATCAGTTTGCTTACTTTAAAATTACGGTGAAAGAAGGTTGGGTAAATCGCGAAACGGGTAAAAAATCGGATCCTCGAATTCAGTTTTTGGATGTGAAAATGTTAGCTGATGTGTTGCCAACATTTGCCAAAAAATTAATTCTTCAATTAGCAATTAACGAAGTAAAAGAAGGGGTGATTACGGAATTAAATCAAATTTTTGCCCAACACAAAGGCGATCATAATGTAACTTTTGAAGTTATGGAATTGGAGAAAATCAAGCGAATGGTGGAAGAAAAACCAATTGCCATGATTGCAGCCGATACAGAAGATGAAATGGAAGAAAATTTTGATGAAATGGAAGAAATGGATATCGCTGTTCCAACAGAAAAAGAGGAAATAGTAGTGAAAACTAAGTTAGTGATGCCAAGTAGAAAGTTAAAAGTCAAAATTTCATCGGAATTATTGCAAGAATTAGAGCGCATGCAATTGAGTTTTAGGTTGAATTAGTATCAATTCTGAAAATGCAACTATAACAAAAACTAATTTTTAAAAGCGAATTCATTTCAATTTAATTCCTAAATTTGCATATCAATAAAGTAAAAACATAAAGAAAAACAATATGGCATTAGCAATTACAGATGCTACTTTTGAGGAAGTAGTTTTAAAATCAGATAAACCAGTAGTAGTTGATTTTTGGGCAGCTTGGTGTGGTCCATGTAGAATGGTTGGTCCAGTTATCGACGAAATTTCTGCTGAGTACGAAGGAAAAGCAGTTGTAGGAAAAGTAGATGTTGACGCAAACCAAGAATTTGCTGCAAAATACGGAGTTAGAAATATCCCAACAGTTTTAGTATTCCAAAACGGAGAAGTGGTTGGAAGACAAGTTGGTGTTGCTCCAAAGAAAACGTATACAGATGCAATTGACGCATTACTATAATATTTGAAAAAGAAATTCAAGGCTCAACGAAAGTTGGGCCTTTTTTTATTCATAACCTTTCATCCATCGCCTTTCACCAAAAAATAAAATCTTTTTCTATCTTTACGATATGAATTTAGAACAGCAAATAGAAAAAATTTCCAGTTTTGAGCATTTAGAACTTTTGGCTAACCAAATTGTCGAAGGTTTTATTTCGGGTATGCACAAATCGCCTTTTCATGGATTTTCGGCAGAGTTTGCGGAACATAAAATTTACAATCCAGGAGAAAGCACCAAGCATATCGATTGGAAATTATACGCCAAAACCGATAGATTATACACCAAACGCTACGAAGAAGAAACCAATTTACGTTGTCATTTGATTTTAGACAACTCGTCTTCGATGCATTATCCGAAATTAAAGGAAAATCAGCCGTTTTATGAGAGTAAAATCGGATTTTCGGTATTGGCTTCTGCGGTTTTGATGAATTTGCTTAAAAAGCAACGCGATGCGGTTGGATTGAGTGTTTATTCCGATACGTATGAATATTATTCGCCAGAAAAAGGAAGTGAGCGTCATCACCGAATGATTTTAAACAAGCTGGAAGAAGTCTTATCACAAAACAAAACCACTCGAAAAACCGACACGGTAACTTTTTTGCATCAAATTGCTGAAAACATTCATCGTCGTTCTATGGTAATTTTATTTACCGATATGTTTCATTCCGAAGGGTCGGAAGAAGACAATGATAAAATTTTCAAAGCGCTTCAGCATTTGAAACACAACAAACATAAAGTGGTAGTTTTTCATGTGTATGATGAAAAAACCGAGTTAAATTTCAATTTTGATAACGCGCCTCGTAAATTTATTGATGTGGAATCGGGAGAAGAAATCAATTTATTTGCCGAAAATACGCAAGAATCGTATCAAAAAGTGGTGCATGATTATTTCAAAACGATAGAAGCAACGTGTATGCAGTATCAAATTCGCTATGTGCCCGTTTCTGTAGGTGAAAATTTTGAAAAAATTTTACTTACGTATTTGGTTGAAAAACAAAAGTTTGGCTGAAAACACTGAAAAAAGTTTAATTTTTTTTGCAAAAATATTTGCAGGAATAAAAAAGCGTAGTATATTTGCACTCGCAATCAAGCACTGGTTTGGTAGTTCAGTTGGTTAGAATACATGCCTGTCACGCATGGGGTCGCGGGTTCGAGTCCCGTCCAGACCGCCAGTACAGAGGAAGCCTTTCGTAAAAGAAAGGCTTTTTTGCCCTCTTACAATATTTAAAATAGTTGTGTTGTTTAGGTACGAAAGTACCAAAAAGGTTTAGTAGTTAGACCAATGAAAAGCTTTGCATTTATGCAGAGCTTTTTTGATTTTTATACTTTTCGTATTTATAGCTCTTGTCTTTTTTAGTTATTTTTGTAGAAATTAATAATAAATATAAGTAGTGATTTTTTTTGACAGATTATATGCGTCTATATATAAAGATATTGTAATTAATAAGAAAAGCACAATTAGTGGCGTGCTATTTTTTATAACGTTTATATATAGTAATCTTCTTAGCTTTTTATTAAATATGTTTTCAATAATCATTAATTACAGATTAATGAAAAATGTTTTTTATAATTTAATATTATTTGTTTTATGTTATGCTTTAAATTATTTGATTTATGAGAAATATAAAAGAAGAGATTTAGTATTGAAGGAAAGTAAAATAATTTCGGTCTTTTTAGTAAATATTTTATTCTTTATTTCAGCATTTTTGTTTTTTCTTTCAATTTACTTAAATAATGAAATGATAAAATAAAATGATAATATTTAAGTAAATTGAAAAACCATCAAAACCAAACTTCACTATTCTGCCAAACTACAACAAAGAATACGCCTAAGAAAAGTAAGCTCACTAAGAACTTAATAAACGTTCCCGCTAAGAATCCTAAGAACGAACCTGTAGCTGCTTTAAAAGCACGCTTTCCTTCGTTTGAGTTGTAAATAAGTTCACCTATCAAGGCACCTAAGAATGGTCCAATCAAAAATCCGAAAGGTGGAAAAAACAAACCCACAACCAACCCTATATTGGTTCCCCAAATGCCGTATTTACTTCCGCCAAAATACTTTGTCCCTTTTGCTGGAATTATATAATCTAAAATGCCAATTACAATCGCAATTACTAAGGTAATACCTAATAGCCAATAATTGGTTTCCATTCCGGGACAAAAATAAAGCATCAAAATCCCAACCCAACTTACAGGTGGTCCAGGTAAAGCAGGAAGTAAGCTGCCAATAATTCCCACTATCATTAAAAGCAAACCCAGAATCAGTAAAAAGTATTCCATAAGATTTTAGTTATTGTCTAACAAATTTATAACTTTGTTTCTTATGATGTATTAAAAATCAAATAATGAGATTATTTTGGTGTTTATTTCTTTTATTTTCGATTGTTTCCTGTCAGTACTTTGAAAAAGAAGTGCCAAATGAAAAGGAATTATTAGAACAAGAATTAAAAAAAATCAATTGGGAAGAAGTGGATGAGTTTCCATCAGTTTTGCAATGTGATACGATAAAAGATGCGGAAATTAAAAGACAATGTTTCTTTGATTACATGGCGCAAACCATTCAGGAACGAATAGGAATTGACACATTACGTATTGAATATCCAGAAATCGATACCATCAACGTAAAAGTGACCGTAAATCCTGATTCGAGTTTACAATTCGAAACGCAATATCCAAACGACAGCATCGCTTTAGGAGATAAAACAAAAATCGATAGTATTCTTACTTCAAGATTATCTGATTTCCCAAAAGTAGAACCTGCCATTAAAAGAGGTGTGAAAGTAAAAACACAATTTGTGCTTCCGGTGATTATTAAAATGGAGAAATAAGCAAGGGCAAAATCAATCCCTAAGCTTCGGAACAAGTTCAATTTCAAATTAGGAACACAGATTTAAGAAATTTCAATAATTTCAATAATCTTATATGAACTTAATTCGAAAAAATGTCCACTTCAAAAAACTTACATGACTTATATGTTAAAAAAAATTCGTGCTAATTCTTGAAATTCGTGTTTAAAATTATTTCCTAAAATTTCTCCCTTTCCAATTGTATTTTCCAAACAACGAATACACCGCTACCGAAACACTAAAAAACGGATACAGCAAATTACTGGCTAATACATATTGCAATTTCGATTCGAAGAAATTGGCGGTTTTGTAAATCAAGATATAATCAATTAGGAATTTCAAAGCGACAAAAAGCATGAAAATGTTTTGGTCTAATACACTTGTTAACCAAAGTAAAAAACTCACTATCCAAACCAAATTACCACCAAAAACCATAACTGCTAAAATTTTTCCGTAACTTGAAGAATAACCCGTGCTTTTCGAAGCCCAGCGAACCCGTTGCTGAAATAATTCATTCCAAGTCTTTACTGGTTTTGTAGCGACAATACTTTCTTTAGCCAACAAAAAACCAACTTTCTTTGGAGCAGATGAAACTGCTTTTTGTAATAAAAAAACATCATCGCCACTTGCAATTGTTTCATTACCTTGGAATCCGTTTAATCTCTTGAAAAATTGTTTAGAATAAGCAAAATTAGCACCATTACACATAAAAGGTTTTTCAATGCCAAAACTTCCAATGGTAGCGCCTTGTAAACTCAAGAAATCTAAATTCTGAAAAGCCGATAAAAAGCCACTTTTTGGAACATAACAAACGCCAGAGGCCACCATTTCCACTTCATTTTTTTGAATATATTGATCGAAAATTGTTAACCAATCTTTCTGAACCAAACAATCAGCATCAGTAGTAATAATCCAATCGTTTTTGGCAACTTGAATCGCGGTTTCAATCGCATCTTTCTTTGGTGAATTTGATTTTCTGTCGTTTTTAATTACTTTTAAACTGAACACTAAATCCTGAACACTGAACACTTCTTCAGAATCATCATCCACTAAAATAATTTCAACCAATTCTTTCGGATAATGCAACAATGAAATCGAATGCAATAAATTCGGGAGATTCTCTCTTTCATTTCGGAACGGAACCACAATGGTAAAAGATGTTTTTGGAGTGAATTCTTTTTTAGAAAATCGTTTCATTCGATTGAATCCATAAATCAGTTGCCCAATAAATAGGATATAAATGAGAAAAACAATTCCGAGAATTAATTCCAACATAAAGAATCTATTTTGAAGTATTCAACTTAAATCGCATCACATAATAACTTCCAATTACTACAGGTAAAACTACATTTAAAAACCACATTAACGTACTAATGAAAATTACAATCCATTCGTTAATACCATATTTTCCAAAGAAAAACATTGCGACACTTCCTTTTACAGCAAAATCTAAAAATTGAAAACTCGGTAACGAAGATGCTAAAAAGTAAACAGCAGCAATTGAACTAATCAATGTTAAGTAAGGTAAATCAACATCGAAAACCAAAAACAAAACATAATATTGATGCGAGAAAACCAAGTAACGACAGACTCCCAATAATATATTTTTACGGTGAATCTTCTTAGGGATTTCGTTGATTTTGTGGAGCAATTTCTGAATGGAATTACCTTTAATGGTGATATTTTTCGAAAGAATTGAAGCAAAAAATAATACAATAGCAATTCCAATTATCGCTAACGCCCATTTCCAATAACCAATTAAAATTAATCCAATAGTTCCAAAAATAATGGTTAAAATCATTTGAATTCCGTTACAAATCAGGTTTAAAAACACAACTTTTTTAGTTTGCTCTTTTTTGAAAAACATCGCTTTTCCAGCATATTCGCCTAAACCATTTGGGGTGAAAATCCCTGCAGTTAAAGCGCCTAAAACTTGTTTACTTGCTTCACCAACGGAAATTGGTTTGATAAAAGTGACTAAGTTTTGCCATTTTAAAATTTCGAAATAACGATTCGCAACACTAAACAATAAAATGAAAATGATGGTTGTTATCGAAGTCTTTTCTAAAACTAAAGTTTGGAATTTACTCCATTCTAACTTTGAATTACTGGCAATTTGGTCATAAATAAAATAAAACGCACCAATTACAATCAAAAGTTTGATGGTAAAAACAAGGAATTGCTTAGCTTTGTGAGGAATTGAAATCATGTTGCAAAGAAACAAAACTTTCAACTTGAAACCTTAAACTTGAAACTAAATAATTGGCAAACGAACGCATCATATTAGGAATTGACCCAGGAACTACGATTATGGGTTTTGGATTAATCAAAGTAGTCAACAAGAAAATGGAATTTCTACAGTTGAACGAACTCATTTTGTCCAAATACGACAACCATTATCAGAAATTAAGAGTCATTTTTGAGCGAACCATTGAATTAATCGACACACACAATCCAGATGAAATTGCTATTGAAGCGCCTTTTTTTGGAAAAAATGTGCAATCGATGCTAAAATTAGGAAGAGCGCAAGGCGTTGCCATGGCAGCCGGACTTTCGAGAGATATTCCTATCACAGAATACGAGCCTAAAAAAATTAAAATGGCGATTACCGGAAACGGAAACGCTAGCAAAGAACAAGTTGCCAAAATGCTCCAACAATTATTAGGTTTAAAAGAATTACCAAAAAACCTCGATTCAACTGATGGTTTGGCAGCAGCGGTTTGTCATTTTTTCAATTCGGGAAGAGTGGAAGTAGGGAAAAGTTACTCAGGTTGGGATGCTTTTGTAAAACAGAATGAAGATAGAGTTAAGAAGTAGTGTTCAGTGTTCAGTTTTTAGTGTTCAGTATAAAATTGTGTTGAAAAAATATATGAGATTTCAAGATTTATTAGCATATAAGAAAGGATTTGAAGTTGCAATGGAAGTTTTTGAAGTATCAAAAAGTTTTCCAAAAGAAGAAACATACTCTTTAACAGATCAAATTAGAAGAAGTTCAAGAAGTGTAACAATCACAATAGCTGAAGCTTACCGTAAAAGGGAATATCCAAAATATTTTCATAGTAAACTAACTGATGCTGATGCAGAAAATTCCGAAACACAAGGTTGGTTAGAATATGCATTAGTTTGTAAATATATTTCTCAAGAAACATTTGACTATTTGACTGAAAAGTCAAAAGAAGTTGGAAGATTAATAAATTACATGATTTTAAATCCTGGAAAATTCGGTTCAAAATCTGAAAACTAAATATTTCTGCATTTAGCACTGAACACTAAAAACTGAACACTGAGCACTAAAAATGAGCGGAATCTACATCCATATCCCTTTTTGTAAGCAAGCTTGTCACTATTGCGATTTTCATTTTTCAACTAATTTGAAGAAGAAAGATGAAATGGTTTTGGCATTGGCGAAAGAAATTGAAATGCGTAAAAGTGAATTTCAAGATGAGATTGTGGAAACGATTTATTTTGGAGGTGGAACGCCTTCGATATTGTCGATTGAAGATTTTAGATTTTTGATTGATGAAATATATCGAAATTATAAAGTAGTCGAAAATCCTGAAATTACGGTTGAGGCCAACCCTGATGATTTAACGGAGAATCGAATAATTGAACTTTCAAAAAATAAAGTCAATCGATTATCAATAGGAATTCAATCGTTTTTTGAAGACGATTTAAAGATGATGAATCGAGCGCACAATGTTGAAGAAGCTAAGAAGTGTTTGGAAACAGCGACTCAATATTTCGATAATATTTCCATCGATTTGATTTATGGAATTCCCGAAATGAATAATGAAAAATGGTTGCAAAATATCGAAACAGCTTTGTCTTTTGGCGTACCTCATATTTCGAGTTATGCGTTAACGGTGGAACCCAAAACCGCTTTGCATTCGTATATTCAAAAAGGAATTATTCCGCAACCTGATGACGAAGTGGCTCAAGAACATTTCCAAATTTTAT
>VFQM010001746.1_pt1 | contig 18078 bp, 20 predicted proteins | sample 3512391 | NCBI WGS metagenome assembly VFQM01 (sample SAMN10412369, study PRJNA504923) | tailings metagenome | isolation source: Replicate 1 from Balatoc abandoned mine | place: Philippines
AGTGACATAAAGTCTAAAGCTTAGCAGATTCCGAAAATATTAAAAATAGAGGTACTTGGGACTGTATGTCGTTTTCAAACATGGAATATTCTCCTTTTTGCTCAAAAAATACCCAGTTGTGGGTATTTTTTCTTCACCCAAATTCCCTTTCTTGGCAAAACGAAGCTTTTGATAACCAGCTAAATCGACTGCGGAATAAGCCCCTTTGGATTTCTAGCCATACGTTTTTGTACTGCTCGATCGCCCTCACTTAAGGTAAGGTTGTCCCAAAGGATTTCGAAAAGTAATGGGGTGAGGTAGAGAAGCGAGGGTCCTTACTCCCGAGAGGCATCGGAAGTAGGTAGTTATGGCAGAATGCGGGGTAGGGGAAAAGGGCCAATTATAAAATGGTAAGGATAGTAGGGTAGAACATGGCCTCGAAAAATCTTTTTGTAAAAGATTTTAGTCTTGGGCCGGGATGCAGGGGGGCAAATCCCACCCAGCACCATCGATGATTTGGCTACTCTCAGAGGGGGGGCTGAAGAGTGTTGAAAGTAGAATGTTATTAGTATAAATTTTAGTTTTAATTGAAATGAAAACCACGATAGGTTTTATTTTGGGCTTTTTGTTGGGAGTTCTGGCTACCATTTTAATCATTAGTTTTGCGGCTGAATCTGAATCAGAAGGAAATTCAGACCTTGGATTGACCCTTTTTCCGGAAAAAGGAGAGTGTATTCCAGTTAAGAACGACCTTAAAGTTATTCAAGTCATTGAACCCAATAAAGCACTGGCAGAGTCCGGTTTTTACGCAGACCGATTGTTGGTGGTACTTGTTAACGATGAGGGTATCTACTACTATGATGATCAAAAAATTTCCATCTCAAAAGGTCAATGTGTGAGACAAATCGGGATTTATAAGTACAATACCCGATTAGATTTTCAGAAGACAGTCCCCGTGGTAGTTATTGAATAATCCAAAAGCTGAAAACGACAAAATGCCTAATTTTAAGTTGACCTGAAACCAAAAATCCCATTGAAATGAAAATTGACCACATCTTTATTTTCACCGACGACAAGGGTAAAGTTGCTGAGGAGTTAGTGGATTTTGGTTTATCAGAGGGCAGTAACCGAATTCATGTTGGACAAGGAACAGCCAATCGGAAATTTTTTTTCGAGAACTTTTTTTTGGAAATTCTTTGGGTTCACAACGTTCAAGAGCTGACAAGCGATAAAACAAAGCCCATGGGACTTTGGGAACGGGCAGAATACCAAACAACCCTTGCTTCGCCTTTCGGCCTTTGTTTAGTTCACACTGAGCATACGGATTCTGTTTTCAAAAATGCTTTAAAATATCAGCCTGCCTATTTTCCACCAGGAATGGAAATCGATATCCTGAAAAATGAAGATCAGACCGATTTGCCTTGGACATTTAGACTACCATTCAGAGATCAAAAGAAACATGACCAAGAACCCACAGTCCATAAGAATGGTATTGCTAGGCTGACACGTGCGGTATTTGAGTACAAAACAACTTCTGGAAATGAGTTCTTGGAGAAATTTAAAAATCAAAGCACTATTCAATTCATGGAATCCTCTAGAAATTGGCTACACTTGATTTTTGACCATGGTAACCAAGGTAAAAGGCAAGATTTTGAGAACCTCAACTTGACCATAACTTATTAACAGTAGACACTAGCACTTCGCTGATTTTTAATTGCTTAGCTTTGAGATTTGATCCATTTATGGGTAATTTATGTCTTCGTTTTTATCATTACTTAGGATTATGCAACCAGTAAAAAGAAGAAATTTTTTCGTTTCCTATCACCACCAATCAAGCTTTTCCTATTTGAAAGAGTTGAGGGAGATGTTAAAGGATAGGAATATGAAGGACTATGGTTTTAAGGAAATGGACCTCTCTGAAAGTTCCAAATACAGCATTTCCAGAAAAATCCAATACCGGATTTGGTCTTCTTCCATTACTTTGGTTTTAGTGGGAGAGGTTACTGGATTAAGTGAATGGGTTGATTGGGAAATTTGGTATTCCCTTCAAAATTTAAAAGCTTCAGGTCCAGCGCGGAGAGTGTCAAAACCCAAGGGGCTAATCGCTTTGTATTTGCCAGTGGGTAAACACCATGTTCCTCAACGCTTGCAGGAAAATCTGGACACCGGGTATGCAGTCCGTCTGGACTGGAAGGATTTAGGGACAGACTTTTACCTAAGCTTGGAGGAAGCTTACCAAAACCGAAATTTATTAGGGCAGATTCAAAATCAGATGAAGCCTAGAATCAATCCTCAAGGAATTGGAGAAAGGCTTTTAAGCGTGCTCTAGGTAAATTCGCTCAATAGTGGTCGATAAGCTCGAATACCTCTAGTCATCGTGATTTATAATCCCAAAATCCATCCATTCCTACCCAAATTTTCTCCTATCAAACTCACTTTTTTCAATTTTACCCCAAAAAATACCCACTACCCGGTATTTTTTCCTCCCCAAAATTCCCTTTCTTAGCAAAACGAAGATTTTGATAATCAGCCAAATCGATTGTGGGATAAGCCCCTTTGGATTTAGCCTTAGGTTTTTGCCATGCCTGATCGCCCACTCTTGTAGGAGAAGGGTTGGGTGAGATAGAGAAGCGAGCGTTCCCTGGTCCTGAAAAGAATTGGAAGAAGGTAGTTAATGCAGGAGCGTGCGGGGTAGGATAAGAGACCAATTACAAATTGGTAAGGATATTAAGGTGGGATTGCAAATCCCACCCAGCCCTAAATTGAACTTCAGCGATGCTTAGGAAAGACTACGCTTAGAGGGGTAGAAGGGATATTAAGTTGAATTAAGTATCAAAAAAAATAAATTATACGGAATAATGTTAAACTGGCTACTTGGTAAAAAATCTTCAGGACATGGCAAGACTGGTATTTATAAAGTGGATAATCGGGCTTTAGTTGAATTGGAAGAAAGTCCTGGAAATGGGTCTATCAGCTCAATAATTGAACATTTGGGATTTGATATAAGTCAGATTCACACAGTTTTTACTTTTGATTCACTTTTGATTAATACCATAGGTGTAAAGATTTTTACACAAGAACCGGTATTTGTCTTAGCAAAGAATAAGGAGAAGAAAGTTGATTTTAATAGTATGTCTAAAGAGGTCAAGGAGATTGATTGGAGATTTGAGTATTCTAGTCATACAGTTGAAGAAATATTAACTGAAGGAATTGAAAGAGAATCACTCACGTTTGACTTTCTGAATTCCTGCCTTTCATTAAAAGATGAGGGGTATGATCTTTATAATGCTCCAAAAATTGGACTATATCTAAAATTTGAAAACGGTTTATTAAAAAGTTTTACTTCCTCTGATTGGTCTAATTCGGCTTCGAAATGGCTCAAAAGTGTCAACAGCCAGATGTTTAACAATATGTTATCTGAAGCAAAGCAATTTCATAAAAATGAGATCGAGGCTATGGAAGAAGTCAATTTGCAGAGTGAAGCGCTAAGAGGGATTCCCCAAGCAATTCAAAATGAATACATCTATCTGCACGAAAAAGTTAATGGAAATATCAATTTTTTCAATCTTTTGTCTGCTCACTATAAATTTATTAATGGAGAAAGAATAAAATTAGATGATTTTAAAAGTGTGAATAAGGGACGATTTCAAATTATTGAGGAAAACATGCTTAAATCCGGTCAGTTTGTTTTTCAATTTGATTCAGATGGATTTCTTATTGATTCAAGGCTTGCCTGATTTTTTTAATTTCGAGAGCCTCTCCCGCACAATTGTGGGAAGTGGAGAGGTAGAAAGAATGGTGAGGCTGAAGGGCCAATTAAAAATTCGTAAGGATATTAGGGTGGAATTGCAAATCCCACCCAGTCCAGACGAAAATTTGACTGCTTTCATTTGGGGCAAACTCTGGTCCTATGTCAATGTAGCCGACGAATTGGGCTTTGCGGTGATCGACTTTAACTTTTGATAGACCATGAAAAAACTAGCACCACTGCTTTTGCTTCCCTTGTTTTTTGCCTGTGGAGGTAACTCATCTGAAAAAGACGAGTCGGGCAATATTTTGGAGAATCTAAGCTACACCGTGGATACAGTTGTATTGGATGAGGGTGAAGAACTTCTTGATCTTAGAACTGTACCTACCTATTTTGATCTGAATCCAGATCAAAGTAAATATTATCTATATCAAAATCAGTCGGCAGAATTATATGTTTTCAATCTGGATGAAATGAAGCTGATCAAAAAGCTCCAGTTTGATAAAGATGGCCCTAATGGTATTCCATACAATGTTTCTGGGTTTCAAGTATTGGATGAAAACCGGTATTTGATCTATGATTTCATATCCGTTAGCATCTATGATTCTACTGCTAAAAAGGTGGCTTCTATTCCATTTACCCAGGATAAATTTCCTGAATTAAAGGAGGTGCAGGTAAATAACCTTACTACCGCACTAATGGCGGATGATTCCCAGGAAATATTTTTTTCACTACCCTATTATCAAGAAAAAGAAATTAGCCATTTGGCAATCTGGGATAATAGGACAGAACAAAGTAGGATAATCCAGCTTCCTGAATTTGTCTTTTTAAACAAGTATTATTTGATCCTCGAAAATGATAATGATTTTAGAAAGTCAATTTTTGCCTATCAAAAACTCAGAATAGATGAAAATCGTGTAGTTATCTTTTCTTCGGGGACAAGTAGTATTTATTCTTATGATGTAAATACGGATTCTCTTCTTTTTCACACTTATACCCCCAGCTTAATTCCGGCAGAAACAAAAATTCCTGAAGTAAACGAAGTTTCCAGTATCCAAGCCTTTGACGAAGTAAAAAGAGGTATGAAACAAGTTTCCTTTGGGGACCTTCAATGGGATAAAAGCCGTGGAGTTTATTTGAGGCTTGCTTCTATCTATAAACAAAATCCCAACCCTGAGCTTCCAGACAAAAGTGAAGTGTATTTACTTGCATTTGATAAGTCTTTGAATCTTATAGGAGAGAACAAATTGGAAGGGTTACCTGATTCTTTTTACCTACCACTTTTTAAAGATGGTAAATTCTGGTTTTATGTTAACGTGAATGACGAATTGGGCTTTGCGGTGATGGAATTTAAGTTTTGATACCCTAAGAGGCGAATGGTTCAAGTTGAATTTTAGAGATCTTAATGAAATTAAAGAACATATGACAAATAAAAATTGGCATTAGGACGGGTCTTTCTCCATTTCGCCCCCTAAAAAATACCCACTACCTGAGGACTGAGCGTCAAAAGACGGTCAGGTTGGCTGTTTTATCGAGAGTCTGTTCCAATTGCATAGCGAATCGGGAGGCCAGCCCGCTAGGGAGGATTTGGATCAGAGCCAATCTGTATGGTTAGGAAATTCTTTTTTAAACCCTTTCATTGATTGTGTGAGATTTGCAATCATAAAACCCACATCTTCCCACCCAAAAATCCTCACTTTCTACCCGTTTTTTTCATTTCAACCCCAAAAAATACCCAGTTGTGGGTATTTTTTCTTCCCCAAAATTCCCTTTCTTAGCAATACGAAGATTTTGAAAATCAATCAAATCGATTGTGGGATAAGAGCCTATGGATTATTAGCCTTGAGTTTTCTATTTCATGATCGCCCTCTTCTCGAGGAAGCCTGTCCCACAGGATTGCGGGAAGAAGTGGGGTGAGGTAGTGAAGCCAATTTGCAAATTGGTTTGGATATTCGATTGAAGTTTCAAACTTCAATCAGTCCAACCAATAATTTTACTACTCCAAGCGTGGGGGATGCTTTGACTGTTTTGTATTAACTGTCTGAAAAATTGCTTAAATGGAAAGAGATCTTATTGTTTTAAGTTCTGATTCTGTGAATCGATATGGATATAGAATAAGTATTGGTGCCCATGAGATGATGCTAAAGGACCGGATGGAGGAAGGGATTCCTCTTCTTCTTGGGCATGATCAAAGTAAACCAATAGGCTGGGGTTATCCTTTCGCACTATATTTAGAGCCTAATCTTACGAGGCTTTTAGGAATACAATTTACTCCTTCTAACAAAGAAGAAACAGATCGGATTTTAAAAAATCATTCTGTTTTTAGAACAAATAGATATTTCTCGACTTCTAAAGAGTATTTGGATGATTTTAAAAATCTTCTTCTGTCCAGTCAAATTTCTGATTATAAAATAACGAATATCGGTTGCTTAACTGCAAATGGTAAGGATTTAGCTAGGAAAAAATACTCGTACTTATTCGAGTCAACATTTCGTGATGAATGTATTCCGCTGTCCATTATTTTGGAATATTTTGATTATCTAGGACAAGGTATTTTTAAAGACAAAAAATCCGATTTTGCAATTTTTTCACATAGGTATTTTAGAAGAAATGAATCAATACATAACACACTAAATACAATTTTTATTGATGAGCTAATTGATCTTAGCAAAGATCTTGCTGTTGAAGTGTTTTTAAGGATTGATGATAGCCAATTGGGATATTCTCCATCGTATTGTCCTTATGCAGAACTTGAATATCAATGGGGACCGAAATATGAAGATTCTATAGATTCCATAAAAGAAGGTGTCAGCCGTCATGATACTACTGAAATTGAGCGAGCGTTTTATGGTTTCAGTAGAAGTGAGTTTTTGTGGGAATGGGATAAAGAACGATCGAAGTTTTCTTTTCAAATGGAAGAGTTAATGGATGAGGAGTCACCAGGAACTGATTTTTTTAATTGTAGGTATGTTCATACAGTATATGATAAGAGAAAAGGTGAATTGGAACATTTTGATGGAGCAGTCAGATCATACAATTTGGATGAGATGATTACGAGATTAGATAAAACAATAAAATCCTATGGAAAACAGTCTGAGTACACTAAATTATTCAAGATTAATGGAAGGATTCAAGTTTCAAAGTGGAAGTTATTGGTTTCCCTTTACTTGAGAAGTAATCCAATTATTTATGAATATTTTGGATTGAAGAAAGAAATTGAAGAACTGTCAAATCCAAAATTGAGAGAGGTTGGAATGGACGAGCTTTTAATGCCATATGCAATTAAGGAAGAGGATGGACTGAGAATAATGGTGTCATACCATAAGGTTCCTGAGAATTTAAAGGAAGGCCGATTTGTAGATTCATATGATTTAGTAGCTGACATTGAAAAAACCTATAAATGTATAGATTCACATTTTTTTGAATTTAAAAAATCTCTCAACAGGATTGGAGGAAAGATTGATCTTCCCGAAGATATCATGGTGATAAAAAGTAGTGATGATTATTGGAATCTACCATTGATTATGCACTTTGGGAAAAATTCATGGAAACTTTTTGAGGAAAGTGTTGAAGCTTTAAAGATTTTGATTGCCTCCTTAACAAGAAATGGCTCTAATCTGAGGGTTTCATTTACGTTAGGCGTGGTAATCGCAGACAGGATCGTGCGAGTATCGGTATTTGGGCATGTAAATTCTTTGGAAAAGTGGATTGGAGAAAACCTTCCTTTTCCATCAATTGAGGAAGACTTCACAAAGTGGCTATCTCAACAGAGGAGGTATTTAGAAAAGTTTCCTCATATTTTCGACTCACCTATGGTCTCTGAATTAGCCCAGTTCGATGGGGTTTTGTTTATTAAAAGGAAGCTTATCCGGTCAGAATTTAGCCTTAAAGCTGGAGAAAAGGGATTGGAGTTTTCCATAAATTTTAATGAAGATGAGTTTAAATTCCACAAGGAATCTGGGTGTCAATTAGCTCCAGCTTATGAAATTATTGAGTGGGTTTGCTCTGATACAAAAGAAGATTATTTTAACTCACCAAGATCTAAGTGGCTAGATGATGATTTGCCTTTTGTTGAAATAACCCATTCTCGACCAGTTGCACTTTTTTGGACTCGATTTGATGACTAGTATTTAATATGTGATAGATGAATGAAGAACAGAAATGGTTGGACTTCTACTCAGAAACTATAAAGGAGCTATCCGACCTAGGGATGAAAGTGATTATAAAAATAGCTGAGGATAAAAGATATTCTATATATAGAACATTGCCAGGATTTTTATATGTATTGAAGTTTTTTGAAATTTTAGATTCTATCTCATTAAATATTAAATATGGTATTACCTCGACAGCAACGAATGGACTAAATAGAATATGTACAGAATATTTCTTTGGTGCATTTTATTTGCTTAAGAATCCAAATGAATTTGAAAGAAAATCAATGGCTATTGCTTACCTTTCTTTGATTGATGAGGAAGAGAAATTTAAGCCATTCTATCTTAGCAATCTTACTAAAACGTTCAAAAAAATAAAAGAGGAGTATGCTTTTAAATGTGATTTTGATCCAGGGGATTTTAATTACAGTAAAGTTGAATCGTATTATAAAAAACTTCTAGGGCATAAGGATTTTGCATTTGTAAAAAAAGAGTATGAGGTCTTAGAAAGACTATTAGCAACGAGGAAGATACAAAAGATTGGATGGTACACCTTTTGGAATGGCCCAAAGAATATCTATCAAGTTGCTAGGGATAATGACCAAATTGTTTTGTATGATATGTTTTATAGGGAATTTTGTCATGATGTGCATGGTTCTCGATCTTTTTCAAAGGACCTCTTTTTTATCGATAAAGATTTTACTTTATATATCAATGATTTTAGAGTTCCGATTAATATAAATTCCTGCGTTTACCCTAGTGTTTATTTGTCACATCTCCTTTTTAAGGAGATTTTCAATAAATATCTTCATATTAATGATATTGAGTTGTCGAAGGAAGTATCACTCTGTATGAGAAATTTCTTTTCAAAACTTCCTAAAGAAGATCCAATTGATATCAAAAATAATAGAGTAATTCTATTTCCGGATTAATAAGAATGAAGTAAGCTAAAATAATAAACATGACAAATCAAGAGTATTTCGAAAAACTGCATTTTGAGTATGAATTATCCCTAATGAATTATTGGATTGCTGCCCACAGAATATTTGAGGAAGGGAACGGTTTCATCGACAAAAAGTTCTTTTGGAAATTCCGGTCGATACTGACCCCTGTTCCGGGGATATTGACCCCCCTCTATAATGGTTTGGTATTGGATAGACCAACGACCTGACAATTTTACATTTTTTTTCTTAAAGAGTCTCCGGTGAGTTCGATCCGATAGGATGAATGCAGGAGACGGTCCAGGATTGCATCGGCGATGGTTTCCTCTCCGATGACTTCATACCAGCTCTGTACGGGCAACTGACTGACGATGATAGTGGATTTTTTTCCGTGTCGGTCTTCAATGAGTTCCATTAGATCCAGCTGGTGCTGTTTTTCCAGATGGGTTAGTCCAAAGTCGTCCAGTATGAGCAAGTCTGTTTTAGCGATTCGGTCAAAGAACTTGATAGCCGTTCCTTCCAGCCTTGACATTTTGGTTTTGAGCATGAGCTTCTGGGTATTGAAGTAGGCCGCTTTGAATCCGAGCAGACAGGCCTGATGTCCGAGTGCCGAAGCCAGATAGCTTTTGCCACATCCTGTGGCTCCGGTGATGAGTACCGATTCGCCTTTGGTGAGGTAATCGCCTGTGGCTAGGGATGCCAGCAGGAGGTCATCCAGTCCTCTGGTGCGGTCGAGTTTGAGTTCTTCCAGGCTGGCTTTGTAGCGGAACTGGGCGGTGTGCTCCAGCCGTTTGAAGCGGCGGTTGTCCTTTTCGAGCTCTTCGGACTGCAGGAGTAACTCGAGTCCTTCGGTCAGGGAGAGACTTTGGTTTTTGCGGCTCTCTTTAAGTGCGGTCCATGCTTTGGCCATGCCGTGGAGCTTGAGCCGGGTCATCTGTGTTTCGATCTGATTCATACGATTATGGGGTTAAAATTGAAGTTTCTGTTGTTGGTAATAGTCCTTTCCCCGGACATTGCGATGTTGGGGAAGGGGTTTTTCGGGTTCGGAATGATCTTCATGAGCCGTGTGGTTGGCCAGCACGTTTTTGATGAAGCGGTAGGAATATTCTCCGTGATCCATTCCCAGCTGGCAGGCTTTTTCCAGGGTGGTTAAGTCTGTCTTTCTGCTCAGGGACAGTAGTCCGTCACAGGTCTTGTAGAGCTGTTCTGGATAGCGGTTTTGTTCAAAAAGCCCGGAAACATACCTGCCCAAAACCGGAGACTTTTTGGCCGCCAGATTCCGGTAATAGTCCGGACTTCGGTCACGGTAGTGTTGGTGCTGGGAGCATAGGTGATCCTTGACCGTCGAGTATCCTCCCGCTTTAAAACTTCTCACGTGGGCAGCAACTTTTTTGCCCTGATAGTAAAGCTGCACCATGGACCGGGTGTAGATGACCTTGAGTTTTTTGCCGATCAGGGTATGGGGGGCACTGTAGTAATGCCTGTCACGGGCCAGATAGACATGGTTGTTATTGGAAAGGGTCAGCTCGGTATGGTGCCGGAGTTCAAAGCGTTCGGTGGGGAGCGGGTTAAGCAGGGGTTTCTCCGAGGCCAGAAACTGCTCTTCCCTACAGTAGCCCTTCTGCTTCATGCGGGTCTGGTTGTGAGCTTTGAGCCGTATTCGGATGGCCTCGTTGAGGGAATACAGGTCAAAGAACTGCCTGTCCCGCAGCTTGGCGTAGATACGGGAATAAAGAATCTTGACTTGGTTCTCTACCCGTGCCTTGTCCTTGGGTTTAGCTGCTCGGGTCGGGACAACGGCCATCCCGTAATGGCTGGCAAAGTCCTCGAGGGCCCGATTGAGATCGGGTTCGTAACGGTCAGCCTTGACCACAGCGGCTTTGAAGTTATCCGGGACCAGGATCTGTGTAACTCCTCCCAAAAACTCCAGACAGCAGGCCAGTGCATACAGAAAATCCCCAAGCGTCTGGGAAGGCACAGCGATGGCAAAGGAATAGTCCGAAAAGGGCAGGCAGGCCACAAACAGCTGGCATTGGATCAGTTCGCCTGTTTCCCGGTCAATATAGGGAATGGTTTTTCCCGCAAAATCGATGTAGAGTTTTTCCCCCGGGACATGTTCAAGCCTGAGGGAGGGCTTGCCTTTGGTCGAACTGTGCTGATCCAGATGATAACAAAACTGGGAATATCCATACCCGTCAGGACGGCTCTGTCGGTATTCTTCCCAGAGCAGGGCACGGGTGACTCCGGTACGACGGAGTTCTTTCAGGAAGTAATCCAGCAGGCTTTTGAAATGCTCGTATCGGGTATCCTTGTAGGAAGGGTTACCGGGATGGAACAGATGGTAAATCTCCGGTTCTTCCATCGCTATGATCTGCCCAACACTTAGATCCCCGACAGGATCACCGAGCAGCTTTTCGAGTTTGAACAGGTAGGTCTTCACCGTATTCCTGCTCATGGACAGGCTGCGGGCAATGGCTTTGATTCCTTGTCCCTGACGGTGTAAAATGAGGAGTTGTTTGATCTGACTCATGGGTTTTGATTTTCCGGCCATCGTCTTCCGCTTAGTGCTTGGTAAGCCACTAAGAAACCAAAACCATTAAAAAGAGGGGGCAACATGCTCCGGAATCAGAACCCGATGGGGTCAGCATGCTCCGGAATCCAGACGAAAATCCCGCTTTGGGGGGTCAACATCCGCCGGAATGTCAGTCGAATCAAGCGCCTGAAGGCACTTTCTCCTTCCAAAATTATTCCGGTCTTAAGGGGTCAATATGCTCCGGAATATCCATCTTTCAAGATTTAACCGAAGCAAGCGAAAAATTGGAATTCTCGAAAAACCAACATGACAAGTTTATTTCGATAGTGAAAACGGGTAAAATTGATCCAAATGGCCAATTTAAATTGGATCGTGACTAATGATCTTCCTTCTTACTTATTGAGCATTTCCTAATCAATTCAATTTTGGATCGGGTTCTAAGCACTACAGGGGTATAAGTTGCTTGTTATCGCTAAAAAAAATATTAAAATGATCCTGAAGTTGTTTGAAGTGTTATTAAATGTATTTGAAAAATTAGTTCAATATTTGAAAATTTTATAAAATACTGTAAATCAAATAAATACAACTTAATGTTTTATTCCAATTTTTAGCTCTATTATTTTCTGTATCTTTGAGAACCAAAATGTCCTAATTGATCGCTTATGAACCTCGAATCTCGAAATACCTTCTCAAAATTGGAGACAACAAACCTTCAAGCTCAGCCTTTGGCCGCTCAAAATGCCGAATTAGACTTGGATCAGATCCCTAGTTCAGTATTGAAAAGGTTAATTGAGGAAGTGAAATTTGAAAGTAGAAACGAAGTGTCTGCTTACAATCGTACGCATAATCGCCATAATAGAGGGCGTTAATTTTCTTTCTTAATGGATTCTGGAATTGATACTGTGCTACTTAAGGTGGCAAGTAGATGCAATATTAACTGCTCCTATTGTTACGTATATCACATGGGAGATGATAATTGGAAGCGGAATCCAAAATTTATGTCCAGGGATACAATAGTAGCTTCTGCGGAACAACTGGGCCAAATTGCCAATAATCAAGGATATAAATTTAGTATAGTTCTTCATGGCGGTGAGCCATTTTTGCTGGGGAGTTCTGGGTTAGATTTTTTATTAAAAACCCTTAGAGAATATTTGGATGGTGGCTTTACAATCAGCATACAAACAAATGGTGTTTTGATCACCAAGGAGATTCTTGATATTTGTTCTATTTACAAAGTTAGTGTAGCCGTTAGCATCGATGGCCCTAAGCATGTACACGACAAATCTAGGATTGGTCATAACGGAAAAGGTTCGTTTGAGCAAGTTCTAGAAGGAATCAAAATTTTAAAGTCACACAGAGATTCAGAATTTTTATTTGCGGGATTATTATCGGTGATCGACCCAGAATCTGACCCCGTTGAAGTTTATCAGTTTTTCAAAGAGATAGGCTGTCCTAGTGTTGATTTTTTATACCGGGATGGAAATCATTCAAAATTGCCCGATGGAAAAATTTCATTTCATTCTACTGAGTACGGTCGTTGGATGAGTGTTCTTCTATCCGAATATCTCAAAGATGAAACACCGATTAAGATTCGGGTACTGGATGATATGTTGAAGGTTTTATTGGGTGGAAGTGTTTCTAAGGAAGGCATGGGGCTTACTGATTTTGGGATCATCATTGTTGACACAGACGGGACGATTACAAAAAATGACACGTTAAAAAGTTCATTTAACGGAGCCGATAGATTTTTATCCACAATTAATATAAAGGATCGTAACCTAAATGATTTTTTGGAGTCAAAAGAGTTTGCTGATTATAAGCAAATCCAAAGGCCTTCCTCAAATTTATGTTTAAGTTGTGAATTTTTGAATGTTTGTGGAGGAGGCATGGTTCTGAATAGATGGAAAGACGGCTCTAGTTTTGATAATCCATCTATTTATTGTGAGGATCAAAAGCTTTTGACCAGGTCCATGATAGATTATTTAAAGCAATACAAAATACATGAAGAGTGATGAAGACCTTTAATCTTGATATTCATAAGTTTCAAAGCACTCCTTTCCCCCATTTTTGTACAGATAGAGTTCTTGACAAAGACACTGAGAAGAATTTATTAAAATGGCTAAAGGTTAATATTCACTGGAAAAAAGTTACAACAGACTTTTATCAACAATATGAGTTTAGTTTGTTTGACGTTAGCCTTCCAGATCATTTGTCTTGTCTGACAGATAGTATAATTGTGAACCATGAATTATTAGAGGTCTTTCAAGATAGTTTTGGAGTAAAAAATATTGAACTCGTAGGCATTACGGCACATAAACATGTAGGTGGTCAAAGCATTGGGATTCACAATGATTTCATAGGGAAGGAAGAAACACACCGATTAGTGATTCAGATAAACGAATCTTGGAATCCGGAGAATGGAGGTTTTTTGATGTTGTTCAATTCTACGAATGCCCAAGATGTGGCAAAAGTTATTCAACCCTTAAGTTCTTCAGGAATTTGTTTTGAAATTTCCCCTAAGTCCCTACATGCAGTTTCTAAGGTTTACGATTTTGAGCGATACAGTCTCGTTTATACTTTTGGGAGAAATAATTTTGAAGGAAATGGATGAATTGTATTCTTACATAGAAAACCCCATTCCTGTTTGGGCATGGAGAAGTACCAATATTCTTACTGCAATTCACTGGAAAGCAATAGGGTATTCTAAAAGTCTAGACCAAACCTCTTATGAAACATCTTATTTCTGGGACTCGAGATTAAATCGGGCTAAACGAGTAGAACTCATCGAGGATTTTGACGGAGAATCTATTTTTTTGGAAGTTCCGGACGACGATTTCATTGAATCATTTTATATGGAATGTGGCCTTGTTCCCCTTTCTATAGGCTCAAAAGAAAGTGAAAATATAGGTAAGATCCAATCTGCTTTGAAGCTGCTTGATTACGATTGGGAACTGAAAAAAAGTATATTCTCTCTAGTGAAAAGGATTCAGGTAGTTCGTAGTCCTGATCTTGAAATAGATGTCAGTCACAGTGATCCAGAAATACCTTTCACTATTTTCATTTCCCTTTGTGAGGATCTATCTGAAATTTCAGATTTAAGGGTTTTGGAATCTATAATTCACGAAGCCATGCATCTAAAACTTACCCTTTTGGAAAAAGCACTGCCTTTGGTAAAGGAAGGGACTTTAGAGACTTTTTATTCACCATGGAGAGATGAGGAAAGGCCAATCAGAGGAGTTCTTCATGGAATTTATGTTTTTAAAGGAGTTTTAGATTTTTATAGGATTGTATTAAATGAGTTGGATTCTAGAGACTTTCTAAAGTTAAGGATAGAGACTATTTCATCTCAATTTTCCCTTCTTTTTGATTTTTATTCGATTAATAGTCTAAATCTATTTGGAAGCAAATTAGCTAAGGCTTTGACTAAATTTGAATTGACTTAAAAAATCAATTGCACAACCAGAAAATTCTGAAGAGGGTTTGATAGAGTTTTTTATATATTCTTTAGCTTTATTGATTTCCTGTGTTGTGAATTTTTCTTTTTCCCTAAGTACTAATATTCTAGCCTCTAAGTTGCTTATTTTTTCTTGTCGAGCAAGATTAAGTGTTTCACGATCTAATCCACAAATCTCTATAGTTTTTTTTCCATATTCATCAACCCCAAATATGAGTCCTTCTTTAAATTTTATATGTTGCCTTGGATCTTTAGGTCCAGTTGGACAAATTAAAAGATGATCTTCTTCATTTAAATCGTGCTTATGGGATATTGCTCTTTTTGATTCATCTTTAAGTGGAAAAAGATTCCCCTTATTGCCAACTGAATTACAAAATTGACAAACAAAAAATAAATTATCCCAATTGTAGCCAAGCCAGAAGTAAGCAGGTTTTATTAATTTTTTCTCAAGCTTGCTATTTTTAAATCCATTTTTGGGTCTAAAATGCTCAACAGCACCATATTCTTCACTTTGAATCTTTTCGCAAAAGCAACATTTATCAAATTGAGCGTTTTTTAGAATTGCCTTTATTTTTTTGTTGCCATAAATGCTTGGACGAATTTTAATTTTTTTTATTCCAGCAATATAATCAGCTTCATTCTTCTCAAATAGGTCAATATTTGAGGTGTTTTCAGCAACTCCATTATTTAAAATTTTTTTTGGTGGGGTGACCGGTTTTATAATCTTTATCATAATTCGATTATAATATTGTCCTTTCTAATTTTTTCCACAAGATCTGAAATTAGTTTTCTGTTTTCAACTTCTTCTGGCGTTGCACCTATTGGTAATTTCTTAAGTTCTTTATCAATTTCCTCAAGTTCTTTAGATTCCTTTTTGGATAATTTTTCTTTCTTGAGAAGTTCCTCTCTTCTTGATAGAATCTCATCATATTTTGGACCAAATGATGATTTTAAACCAAAAAAATCACTTGTCAAAATTTCGTCAATTTTCCAGCCATCGATAGTAACTGGATTGTTTTCTAAATAGACCTTGTTACCGTTTTGTTGTAAAACAACATAGTTTGAATTCAGTGCCGCTTGTACCATCAGGGGACTATGAGCTGTGGCTATAAATTGTACATTTGGAAACTGTTCTGATAAAGAAGCCATAATTTTTCTCTGCCATTTTGGATGCAAATGGAGATCAATTTCATCAATTAATACTATTGCTGGCTCTTTAAGTGGATCTTTACTATTTGGATATTTCTTAAAAAGTCTCCAGGCCAAATCGAGAGTCCAAGTTATTGTTGACCTGTAACCTAAGCTTGTGTTTGAAAAAGATACGATATCTCCTAAATTATTCTTAAAGAGAATTTTAGCAGAACTATTTTTCTTGTTAGATAGTTTTGGAGGTTGAATAATTATTTTATCGGATGGATTAACATCAGGCACAATTGATGTTAACATCTTTTTTAAGCTCGATAGATACGTTTTGTAGTTTTTTCTTTTATTCTGATTCTCTTCTCCTAAGTATGCATAATTAACTGTATGTAATATGTCTTCAGCATCAAAAAGAATGGTTTCCTCAGCAATAAATGATTGAATATTGTCATATAGAAGTTTGTTTTCAATATTTAATTTTCCTAATTGTCTTGAGGCACTATACCCTATTAGAAATATTTCCTCTCCATTGTAAAAAATGGAATTTTCTTCAGTTTTAAGATCTGTTTTAACATCTAGTAATTCCTCACCTTTAACTTTAATTTCTATGCTAGTATTACAATTGTTTTCTATTGACCCTTTTTTGGTTTTATTTAGTTTTCTTCCCGATATAAAGTTCGCAGATATTTTGCCAGTTGAAATTTCATTTGAAGATTTTTTTATTAAGTCTTCTAAAACCTCATTTTCTTCATCATTTATTATTGGTGCTGGGATGAAATCATCAGGTATTTCATCCTTTTTATAAGGTAGATAGGGCTTCATCCAAGCAATGCATTGAAGCAAAGTGGATTTTCCAATTCCATTATCCCCTAGTATTAAAGTCCACTGGGGAATTTCTCCATTTTCTAAGTGGAATTTAACGTCTGTATCATCTTCAAATGTTCTAATGTTATGGAGATGGAGGGATTCGATATAAATTGGAGAAGTCATATTGATTTATTTTTCTGAGATTTATCTTTTTTAAGAGTTATTGTAGGTTCCAATAAAACCGCTGTTGCTATTACTTCTTTCTCCAATATTATTGTGATTTACTAATGCACTTTCGGAAAAGAAAAATTCTCCTGGGATACCGAAAAAGTTACTCAATTTGACTGCATTTTCAATAGTGATTTTCTTTTTTCCATCAATTATGGCGATAAGATCATCTTGTGATATTTCAGAACCAATAGCTACTTCAGAAAGATTTAAATTTTTGTCAAGAATAAGTGTTGTAAGAATTAATCCAATGCTTGTCATAATTTCGTATTTAGTATTTCAATTTTGCTCTTTAAAACTTCAATCATTTCTTTAAGAATGGTTATTTGTAAGTCTTTTTCTTTTATAAGGATATCCTTTTCTGATAGTAATCTTTCATAAAATGAGTCTGAACTTTTATCATTAATATAGTTGTGTATGTATCCACTGTTACTATTACTTTTTATTCCCTGATTGTTAAAGTTTATTACTGGTAGTTTTTCTGAAAGAAAATAATCAGGATTTACATGATAGAACTCTGCCAATTGGTTGATGCGGTCAAGGGTAAGTTTACTTTTTCCAGACTCCAGATTTGAATAGGTCTTCTGATTGATATTCAGAATATTGGCTATATATTCCTGAGAATAGTCTCTTGATTCCCGTAGAATTCGCATTATTTTCTGGGCATGCACCATATCAGTAGTTTTTTGACTGGATTAGTATCTTTTTGACTAAGTTAGAATTTTTTCGGCTTACCTAAAACCGCTAGAAGGTCAAAATTTGAAAATGCTTGAATCTTAGGTCAATATAAGCATTTGTGTGAAGATTTTGAGCCTTTCAGTGGAACTGTACGAATAAGTCAAATGAAAAGGTACTGCGATCAATCCATTTTTATTCCGCATCAATGCCTTAAGGCATTGAAAAAGGATTATTCATGGATTAATGGTATTCAAGGAGACGAAAGACTCTATCCCTTGAAGCCAAAAAATCCTATCTGAGGATCTTACGATTCACTTTGCTACTCGGATTGCTCCTATGCGCAGGGACATACCACTACTAATCCGAGGTTCCTTTTCCTAGTCAAACCTATTCTTTGTCGCCAGAAGTATTCCCTGGCA
>VFQM010001747.1_pt1 | contig 18066 bp, 12 predicted proteins | sample 3512391 | NCBI WGS metagenome assembly VFQM01 (sample SAMN10412369, study PRJNA504923) | tailings metagenome | isolation source: Replicate 1 from Balatoc abandoned mine | place: Philippines
GTCGGCGGGCAGGACGAGCTGGTCTTCGACGGTGCCTCGGTGCTGGCCGACGGCGACGGTGGCGTGCATCCGGCGGCCGAGGCCTTCGCTGACCACTGGCTGGTCGCCGACTTCGACGCGGAGACCCGCCGCTTCAGCCGGGTCGCGTGGCCCGAGGAGACCGACGAATCGCGCGAGTCGCTGGCCTGGCGCGCCATCGTGCGCGGCATCCGCGACTACTGCGGCAAGAACGGCTTCCGCAGCGCCTGGCTGGGCCTGAGCGGCGGCATCGATTCGGCCCTGGTGCTGGCGCTGGCGGTGGAGGCGCTGGGCGCGGGCAACGTCACCGCCGTGCGCCTGCCCTCGCGCTACACCTCGGACCTGAGCAACGACCTGGCCGAGGAACAGGCGCGCTGGCTGGGCGTGCGCCTGGAGACGGTACCCATCGAGGCGCCCTTCGAAGGCTTCCTGCGCGGCCTGGCCCCGCTGTTCGACGGCCTGGCGCCCGGCATCGCCGAGGAAAACCTGCAGTCCCGCTGCCGCGGCGCGCTGATGATGGCCCTGAGCAACAAGTTCGGCGGCCTGCTGCTGACCACCGGCAACAAGAGCGAATACGCGGTCGGCTACGCCACCATCTACGGCGACATGTGCGGCGGTTTCGCGCCGATCAAGGACCTGTACAAGACCGAGGTCTTCGCCCTGTCGCGCTGGCGCAACCGGCGCGGCCCGGCCATCCCGGAGGCGGTCATCACCCGCCCGCCCTCGGCCGAGCTGCGCGAGAACCAGACCGACCAGGATTCGCTGCCGCCCTACGAGGTGCTCGACGCCATCCTGGCCCGCTACGTGGACCGGGAAATGTCGCCGGCCGAGATCGTCGCCGACGGCCATGCCCCCGCCACGGTCGCGCGCGTGCTGCAGCTGGTGCGCGCCAACGAGTGGAAGCGGCGCCAGGCCGCGCCCGGGCCCAAGCTCTCGCGCCGGGCCTTCGGCCGCGAGCGCCGCTACCCCATCACCTCGGGCTGGCGCGACTGAAAAGGAAAGGGCGGCCCAAGCCGCCCTCTGCCCGCCCGTGGGAGCGCCTTCAGGCGCGACCCCACCCCGGAATCACTTGCGCCCGAACGGATTGAGCTTGCCAAGGAACCCGCGGTCGTCCGGCCACTCGCCGCGCAGGTAGGCGTGGTCGGGGTAGTTGGTCTCCAGCACCTTGCGCGCGTCGGTGGCCAGGTCCTCCTGGCCGAGCTCGGCGTAGGCCGTGGCCATCAGCGCCAGGGCATCGCCGTCATGCTCGCTCTGCGGGTAGGTCTGCAGGATGAACTTGCCGCGGTTGGCGGCGGCCACGAAGGCGTCGCGGCGCAGGTAGTACAGGCCGACGTTGAGCTCGTGCCGGGCCAGGCGGTTGCGCAGGAAGATCATGCGCTGGCGGGCGTCGCCGGCATAACGGCTGTTCGGGTAGCGGCGCACGACCTCGGCGAAGTCGTTGAGCGACTGCTGGGTGGCGCCCAGGTCGCGCGAGGACAGGTCCTGGCCGGTGATGCGCAGGATGATGCCGGCGTTGCGCTCGAAATTGATCAGCGCCTTGAGATAGTAGGCGTAATCGATGTGGCGGTGCGTGGGGTAGGTGCGGATGAAGCGGTCGATGGTCGAGGTGGCTTCCTCGGTCTCGGAGCGCTTGTACTGCACGTAGGCCAGTTCGAGCTGGGCCTGCTCGGCGTAGGGGCCGAACGGGAAGCGGGCGACCAGGCGCTGGTAGTAAAGCGCGGAGCGGCCGTAGTTGCCGCTGACCAGCGAGCCCTTGGCTTCTTCGTACATTTGTTCGACCGGGAGGGTCTCGGTCGGCTTCTCGTCGTCGCCGCCGAACAGCTTGCCGAAGGTCTTGCAGCCGCCAAGGGCCAGGACCATCAGGAGGATCAGGGCGGTACGCGTCACGCGGTGGGTCAGGGTCATTCGGGGATGGCCGGGCGCTGGGGTCGCAAGTTCGGGGATAATACCGGAAAGCCCGCCCGCGCCCACCTGAATGGTCCGGCGCGGATTCCCGCCCCCGGACCCAGGCCCGCCATGACCCCTTCCCCCGCCACCGACGCCGACGAGGCCGAGCGCGAACTGCTCGAGGCCGCCATCCCGCTGGCCTCGGCCGGGCGCCGCTTCGACCAGGTCCTCGCCGAGCTCTTCCCCGACTTCTCCCGCTCGCGCCTGACCGAATGGATCAAGGCCGGCGACGCCCTGCTCGACGGCCGCCTGGCCAAGCCCAGCGAATCGGTGCGCGGCGGCGAGCCGGTGACCTTGTCGGTGCGCATGGCCCTGGAGACCGACGCGGTCGCCGAGGACATCCCGATCGAGGTGCTGCACGAGGACGAGGATGTCATCGTCGTGAACAAGCCCGCCGGCCTGGTCGTGCACCCCGGTGCCGGCAATCCGCGCGGCACCCTGGTCAATGCGCTGCTGCATCGCGACCCGAAGCTGGCCGAACTGGCGCGCGCCGGCATCGTGCATCGCCTGGACAAGGACACGTCCGGCCTGATGGTCGTCGCGCGCAGCCTGCGCGCGCACAGCTCCCTGGTCGAGCAGCTGTCGGGGCGCGAGGTGCACCGCCAGTACCTGGCCGTGGTGCAGGGGCCGATGGTGGCCGGCAGCACCGTGGACGCGCCGATCGGGCGGCATCCGACCGACCGCGTGCGCATGGCCGTGCTCAAGTCGGGTGGACGGGACGCCATCACCCACTACCGCGTGCGCGAGAAGTTCCGCGCCCACACCCTGGTCGAGTGCCGCCTGGAAACCGGCCGCACCCACCAGATCCGCGTGCACATGGCCCACGTGCGCCATCCCATCGTCGGCGACCCGCTCTACGGCGGCGCCTTCCGCCTGCCCAAGGCCGCGACGCCGGAGCTGGTGGCGCGCCTGCAGGGCTTCCGCCGCCAGGCCCTGCACGCCGAAAAGCTCAGCTTCGTGCACCCCGGCAGCGGCGCCACGGTGTCCTTCGAGGCACCGATGCCCGCCGACATGCAGGCGCTGGTCGCCGACCTTCGCGCCGACACCGCCGCCTTCAAGGGCTGAAGATGGGCCTGCCGGGCTGGCTCGATGCCGACTGGCCCGCGCCGCCCGGCGTGCGCGCCGGCACCACGCGGCGCGACGGTCCGGGCGTTTCTCCGCCGCCCTTCGATCGCTTCAACCTGGGCCTGCGCTGCGGCGACGACCCGGCGAACGCCCGCGCGAACCGCGCGCGCCTCGCCGACCTGCTGGTGCTGCCGTCCCCGCCCGCGTGGCTGGACCAGGTGCATGGCACCGCGGTCGCCCGGGTACAGGCGCCACCGGCCGCGGGCGCGCCCGAGCCGGTGGCCGACGCCGCCGTCACCGCCACGCCCGGCCTCGTGCTCGCCGTGCTGACCGCCGATTGCCTGCCGGTGGTGTTGGCCGCCGACGACGGCCGTGAACTGGGCATCGCCCACGCGGGCTGGCGCGGCCTGGCCGCGGGCGTGCTCGAGGCCACGGTGGCGGCGATGGCGACGCCGCCGGGGCGCCTTCGCGCCTGGCTCGGGCCGGCCGCGGGCCCGGCCGCCTACGAGATCGGCGCCGAGGTGTTCGAGGCCTTCACCGCCGGCGATGCCGGCGCCGCCGCGGCCTTCGTGCCGACCCGCCCCGGCCATTGGCGCGTCGACCTGTTCGCCCTGGCGCGCCGCCGCCTGGCCGCCGCCGGCGTGGCGCACGTGCACGGCGGTGGCCTGTGCACGATCGCCGACCCCGCGCGCTTCTACTCGCATCGCCGCGACGGCCGCAGCGGCCGCCTCGCCACCCTGGCCTGGATCGACCCATGAGCCACCGCCCGCGCTGGATCGCCCCCGGCGACTACAACGGTTTCCTCGGCCTGGTGGTGGACAACCTGTCCATCCTTGGTTTCCTCGCCGCGGCGCTGATCGGGATCTTCGGCATGCCCGCGGACGTGGTGTTCGGGCGCATGTTCCCGGGCACGGCGCTGGGCGTGCTGGTCGGCAACCTGGCCTACACGGCGATGGCGCGTCGCCTCGCCGCGCGCACCGGCCGCGAAGACGTCACCGCGATGCCGCTGGGCCTGGACGCGCCCACCAGCATCGGCCTGGCCCTGCTGGTGCTCGGCCCCGCCTATGCCGGCCTGCGCGCGCAGGGCCTGGGCGAACACGAGGCCGCCATCGCCACCTGGCAGCTCGGCATGGCGGCGATGATGGTGATGGGCGCGCTGAAGTTCGTGCTCAGTTTCGTGGGCGGCTTCGTGCAGCGCATCGTGCCGCGCGCCGGCCTGCTGGGATCGATCGCCGGCATCGCCCTGCTGCTGATGGGCTTCCTGCCCTTGCTCGAGGCCTTCCGCGTGCCGGTGGTGGGCCTGGCCACGCTGGGCCTGCTGCTGTACGCGCTGGTCGCGCGCGGGCCGCTGCCCGGGCGCGTGCCGGGCGTGCTGGCGGCGTTCGTGGTCGGCACCGCGCTGTACTACGGCCTGGGCGCGGCCGGCCTGTCGCCCGGCTTCGCCTGGCCGCACGGACTGTCGGCGGCGCCGGCGCTGCCCTGGCCGACCCTGGGTTTCGTCGAGGGCTTGCCGCGCGTGCTGCCCTACCTGCCGCTCGTGCTGCCTTTCGGCCTGCTGATGGTGGTGGGCGGCATCAACGTCACCGAAAGCGCGCGCGCGGCGGGCGACGACTACCGGACGCGCGACATCCTGCTGGTGGAGGCGGTGGCCACGCTGGTCGCGGGCCTGTGCGGCGGCGTCGCCCAGACCACGCCCTACATCGGCCAGCCGGCCTACAAGCGCATGGGGGCGCGCAGCGGGTACACCCTGCTGGCGGGCCTGTTCGTCGGGCTTGGCGGCATGCTCGGCCTGGTCTCGGGACTGGTCGAACTGCTGCCGCTGGCGGTGCTGGCGCCGATCATCGTCTTCGTCGCCATCGACATCTGCGTGCAGGCCTTCCAGGCCTCGCCGCCGAAACACGCGCCGGCGGTGGTGCTGGCCTTCTTCCCGCCGGTGGCCTACCTGCTGGCGATCAAGCTGGGCAATCCCGGCATCGTGCCGCCGGAGCGATTCGCCGACCTGCTCACCGCGCCGGGCCACGGCCTGCCGGAACTCGCGGTGATCGTCGCGCTGGGCAACGGCTTCATCCTGACCTCCATGGTCTGGGCGACCGCGCTGGCGTCGCTGATCGACGGCGCGCCGCGCCGCGCCGCCGCGGCCCTGGCCGTGGGCGGGCTGATGTCGGCCTTCGGCCTGATCCATGCGGTGCGGCCGGACGGCGCGCTGCAGTGGCCCTGGGCCCTGGCGGGCCAGGACCTGGTGGTCATGGCCCAGTTCTCGGGCGCCTATGCCGTGCTGGCGGCGCTGCTATGGCTTCTGTCCCTGCAGCGGGCGCAGGCGCCACGAATTTCCTGACTTCCGGCAGGATGATCGACCCGGCCGGAGCGTGCGAACGTGGCGCCCCCGAGTCCGGAGCCCGCCGATGCCGCGCCCCCTGATCCTCCTCGTCCTGCTGATGGCGTGCCCGGCCACGGCCTTCGCCGACATCGAAACCTGGCTGAAGGCCGGGGATGCCCGGGCGGGCGCTGCGACGGAGCAGGCCCTCGCGACCCGGCCGGACGATCCCGCGGCCTGGATCTGGCGCATCCGTTGGCTGCGCCAGGCGGGACGCAGCGCGGACGCCGTCGACCTCGCGGACCGGGCCCAGGTGCGCTGGCCACGGGATGCCGACGTCCGGCTCTGGCAAGCGAGGGCCCTGGGCGATGCGGTGCGCGAAGCGGGCCTGCTGGGCCGCGCCACGCTCGCCGGCCGGATGCGTGAGGCGCTGCGCGCCGCGGTCGCACTCAATCCGGACCAGCACGATGCGCGACTGATGCTGGTCGAGTACTACCTGCAGGCGCCTGCGATCGTCGGCGGCAGTGAGTCCGCGGCCCGGCGCGAGGCGGCCGAACTCGCGCGGCGCGACGCCGCGCGCGGGCATTACGCGCGCGCCCGCCTGCTCGAACACGAGGGGCGGTCCGCGGAGGCGCTCGACGCCTACCTCGCGGCCCACGCAGGCGCCCCCGGCGACGAGAGCCTGCGCATGGCCGCCGGCGTGGCGCTGCAGTCGGCCGGGCGCTGGGCCGAGGCGAGGGCGCTGTTCCGGGCCTGGGTGCACGAGGACCCGCAGGCGCGGGCGGCCTGGTACCAGCTCGGACGCATCGACGTGGTTTCCGGTGCGCTCACCGACGAGGGCGAGCGGGCCTTCCGCACCGTGCTCTCCTTGCCGGCCGCACCCGGCCAGCCGGAACCCAAGCACGCCTGGCTGCGCCTGGGCCAGTGGCTGGCGGCGCGCGGCCGCCGGGAAGAGGCCGCGGATGCCTTCGACCAGGCCCTGCGGCTTGACCCGGGTTTCGAAGAAGCCGCCGAGGCGCGCGACGCACTCTGAGCCGCCCGGCTTGAAAGGCCCCGCCCAGGCCGCCATCTGGGAGGCATCGGGCGGCACGGCGCCGCCCCCTGTTTCCAAGGGGATTCCCCAATGCGGATGGACAAGCTGACCTCGCGCTTCCAGCAGGCCCTGAGCGACGCGCAGTCGCTGGCCGTGGGCCGCGACCACAACATGATCGAACCGGCGCACGTGCTGCTGGCCCTGCTCGACCAGCCCGGCGGCTCCACCCGCCCGATGCTGGCCCAGGCCGGCGTCAACGCCGCGGCCCTGCGCCAGCGCCTGGCCGAGATCCTCGACAGGCTGCCCAAGGTGAGCGGCCAGGAGGGCAACCTCTCGGTCGGCAACGACCTGGCGCGCCTGCTGAACCTCTGCGACAAGCTGGCCCAGCAGCGCGGCGATGCCTTCATCGCCAGCGAGCTGTTCGTGCTGGCCGCGCTCGAGGACCGGGGCGAGGCGGGCGCGGCGCTGAAGGCCGCCGGTGCGCGCAAGGACGCGCTGGAGAAGGCCATCGAGGCCCTGCGCGGCGGCGAGAAGGTCGCCGACGCCGGCGCCGAGGAGAACCGCCAGGCGCTGGAGAAGTACACCATCGACCTCACCGCGCGCGCCGAGTCGGGCAAGCTCGACCCGGTGGTCGGCCGCGACGAGGAGATCCGCCGCACCATCCAGGTGCTGCAGCGGCGCACCAAGAACAACCCGGTGCTGATCGGCGAGCCGGGCGTGGGCAAGACCGCGATCGTCGAGGGCCTGGCCCAGCGCATCGTCAACGGCGAGGTGCCCGAGGGCCTGCGCGGCAAGCGCGTGCTCAGCCTGGACATGGGCGCGCTGATCGCCGGCGCCAAGTTCCGCGGCGAGTTCGAGGAGCGGCTCAAGGCCGTGCTCAACGACCTGGCCAAGAACGAGGGCCAGATCATCCTGTTCATCGACGAGCTGCACACCATGGTCGGCGCCGGCAAGGCCGAGGGCGCCATGGACGCGGGCAACATGCTCAAGCCGGCGCTGGCGCGCGGCGAGCTGCACTGCATCGGCGCCACCACGCTGGACGAATACCGCAAGTACGTCGAGAAGGACGCCGCGCTCGAGCGGCGCTTCCAGAAGGTGTTCGTGGGCGAGCCCTCGGTGGAGGACACCATCGCCATCCTGCGTGGCCTCAAGGAGCGCTACGCGGTGCACCACGGCGTCGAGATCACCGACCCGGCGATCGTCGCCGCGGCCACGCTCAGCCACCGCTACATCGCCGACCGCCAGCTGCCGGACAAGGCCATCGACCTGATGGACGAGGCGGCCTCGCGCATCCGCATGGAGATCGATTCCAAGCCCGAGGAGATGGACCGCAAGGAGCGCCGGCTGATCCAGCTCAAGATCCAGCGCGAGGCGCTGAAGAAGGAGAAGGACGCGGAGTCGAAGCAGCGCCTGGCCGACCTCGAGGCCGAGATCGCCGCGCTCGAGCGCGAATACAACGACCTGCTGGAGGTCTGGAAGGCGGAGAAGGCCACGCTGACCGGCGCGACCCGGCTCAAGGAGCAGATCGAGCAGGCCCGCGTCGAGCTCGAGGCGGCGCACCGGCGCCAGGACTTCGCCAAGGCCAGCGAGATCCAGTACGGCCGCCTGCCGGAGCTGGAGAAGCAGCTCGCCGCGGCGCAGGAGGTCGAGACCAGGGGCTTCCAGCTGCTGCAGGACAAGGTGACCGCCGAGGAGATCGCCGAGGTGGTGTCGCGCTGGACCGGCATCCCGGTCAGCAAGATGCTCGAGGGCGAGCGCGAGAAGCTGCTGAAGATGGAGCAGGCGCTGCACGCGCGCGTGGTGGGGCAGGGCGAGGCGGTGAAGGCCGTGTCGGACGCCATCCGCCGCTCGCGCGCGGGCCTGTCCGACCCGAACCGCCCGAACGGATCGTTCCTGTTCCTCGGCCCGACCGGCGTGGGCAAGACCGAGCTGTGCAAGGCCCTGGCCGAGTTCCTGTTCGACAGCGCCGATGCGATGGTGCGCATCGACATGAGCGAGTTCATGGAGAAGCACAGCGTCGCCCGCCTGATCGGCGCGCCCCCGGGCTACGTCGGCTACGAGGAGGGCGGCTACCTCACCGAGGCGGTGCGCCGCCGGCCTTACTCGGTGCTGCTGCTCGACGAGGTCGAGAAGGCGCACCCGGACGTGTTCAACGTGCTGCTGCAGGTGCTCGACGACGGCCGCCTGACCGACGGCCAGGGCCGCACGGTGGACTTCCGCAACACGGTGATCGTGATGACCTCCAACCTGGGCAGCCAGCACATCCAGGAGCTGGCGGGCGAGGGCGACGCCGCCTATGTGCAGATGAAGGCGGCGGTGATGGGCGTGGTGCAGGCGCACTTCCGGCCGGAGTTCATCAACCGGCTGGACGAGATCGTGGTCTTCCACCCGCTGGGCCGGGAGCAGATCCTGTCGATCGCCCGGATCCAGACGGCCTACCTGGGCAAGCGGCTGGCCGAGCGGCAGATGAAGCTGCAGATCGAAGAGAGCGCGCTGGCCCTGCTGGGCAACGTCGGCTTCGACCCGGTCTACGGCGCCCGCCCGCTCAAGCGAGCGATCCAGCAGCAGCTGGAGAACCCGCTGGCGCAGAAGATCCTCGCCGGCGAGTTCGGCCAGGGCGACACCATCGTCGTGCGCGCCGAAGGCGGCACCCTTACCTTCGCCCGCACCTGACCCCCCGAAATGGGGTCAGACGACATTAACGTTTCAAACACAGGCTTCAATCGTTAATAACGTCTGACCCCATTTCTTGGCAGGCGTGGCGGATGTCGGTGCAGCTGGTCTGGTACAAGCGCGACCTGCGCGTGCATGACCACGCGCCGCTGCGCGACGCGGCGGCGCGCGGGCCGGTGCTGCCGCTTTACGTCGCCGAGCCGGACTACTGGGCGCTGCCGGACACCAGCGGCCGCCAGTGGGCGGCCGTCGCCGACGGCCTGCGGGAGCTTCGCGACGACCTCGCCGCCCTCGGCCAGCCGCTGGTGATCCGCACCGGCGACGTCCTCGAAGTCCTTGCCGCGCTGCACGCCCGCCACGGGCTGGCCGCGCTCTGGTCGTACGAAGAAACCGGCAACGCCTGGACCTATGCCCGCGACCGCCGCGTCGCCGCCTGGGCCCGCGCCCAGGGCATCCCTTGGCATGAAATCCCCAGCGGCGGCGTCGTGCGCCGCCTGCGCAGCCGCGATCGCTGGGCGTCGAATTGGGAGGCGCGCCTTGCGCCCGTGCCGCTGCCGCCGCCCGTCGCCTTGCCCCCGATCGCCGGGCTCGACCCCGGCCAGCTTCCCGACGACGCGGCCCTGGGCATCGCACCCGACCCCTGCGAAGGCCGCCAGCGCGGCGGCCGCCGCCGCGGCGAACGCGCCCTGCAGACCTTCCTCGCCGGCCGCGGCGCCGGCTACATGCGCGGCATGAGCAGCCCGCTCTCGGCCGAAACCCGCTGCTCGCGCTTCTCGGTCGCGCTCGCCACCGGCACGCTGTCCCTGCGCGAGGTCGTGCACGCCGTGCGCGCGGCGCGCGAAGCCGGCGGCCCGGTCCCCGCGCGCGACCTGGCCTCGCTCGAGAAGCGCCTGCACTGGCACTGCCACTTCATCCAGAAGCTCGAGAGCGAACCCGGGATCGAGTTCCGCAACATGCACCGCGGCTTCGACGGCCTGCGCGAAGGCGAGTTCAACCGCGAGTGGTTCGAGGCATGGCGGCGCGGCGAAACCGGCTGGCCCTTCGTCGACGCCTGCCTGCGCGCGCTCCGCGCCACCGGCTGGATCAATTTCCGCATGCGCGCGATGCTCGTCTCCGTCGCGAGCTACCACCTTTGGCTGCACTGGCCCGAACCGGCGCGCCAGCTCGCGCGCTGGTTCACCGACTACGAACCCGGCATCCACTACCCGCAGGTGCAGATGCAGGCTGGCGTCACCGGCATCAACATCCCGCGCATGTACAACCCGGTGAAGCAGGGGCGCGACCAGGACCCGCGCGGCGAGTTCATCCGGCGCTGGATCCCCGAACTGGCCGCCGTGCCCGACGACTGGATCCACGAGCCCTGGCACCTGGGCGCGGCCCAGCAGCGCGCCGCCGGCCTGCGCATCGGCGATACCTACCCGGCGCCGGTGCGCGACCATGAGCAGGCCGCGCGCGAGGCGCGGGCGAAGCTGTCGGCCTGGAAGCGCGCCTACGTCGAGCGCGAGGAGAGCCGGCGCGTGCTGGAGAAGCACGGCAGCCGGGCCAAACGCGGTGCCCGGCGCGCGTCCCGGGCGGATCCCGCGCCGCCGGTGGCGCCGGCGACGCAGGGCGACCTGTTCTGAGCCATCAGGCCGGGCGATGGGCCCGGAACGGCGGCGCCGACAGCGCCATCTCGGCCATGCTGTGCGCCAGCTCCTTCTCCGCCAGCACCGCGCCGTCGGCGCCGCGCGCCAGCAGGTGTCGCACCTCGGTCTCGCTGTGCGCGCGCGCCAGCAGGGTCATGCCGGGATTGGCCGCGCGCAGGCGCGCCACCACCTCGCCGGCCTCCAGCGCCTGCGGGATCGCCAGCACCGCCAGCAGGGCGCCGGCGGGGTTGGCCTCGTCGAGCACGCGCGGCGCGGCGGCATTGCCGCGGATCGCCGGGAAGCCGGCGTCGCGTGCGCGCTGCACCAGGTCGGCATCGTCGTCGATCACCACCAGCGGCACGCCGCGCTCGCGCAGCAGGCGCGCGATCTCGTTGCCGACCCGGCCGTAGCCGACCAGCACCGCATGGCCCGCGTCGGGCACCGGCGGACCCGGCACCGCGGGCGCCGCCGCCGGCTCGCCCGCCGGCCGCTCGCGCGCGTCGCGGCGCGCCTGCAGCTGGTCGAGCAGGTTGAAGATCAGCGGGTTGGCGATGATCGACAGCAGCGAGCCGGCCAGCACCAGGTCGCGGCCTTCCTCCGGCAGGATCGCCAGCGACACGCCGAGGCCCGCCAGGATGAAGCTGAACTCGCCGATCTGCGCCAGGCTGGCCGAGATCGTCAGCGCGGTCGAGGAGGGATGCCCGAAGGCCCGCACGATCACGTAGGCCGCCAGCGACTTGCCGACGGTGATGATCAGGAAGGTGGCCAGCACCGGCAGCGGCTGCTCGACGACGATCATCGGGTCGAACAGCATGCCCACCGAGACGAAGAACAGCACCGCGAAGGCGTCGCGCAGCGGCAGCGAATCGCTGGCGGCCTTGTGGCTCAGGTCGCCGTTGAGCAGCATGCCGGCGAAGAACGCGCCCAGCGCGAAGGACACCCCGAACAGCTTGGCCGAGCCGAAGGCCACGCCCAGCGCGATCGCCAGCACGCACAGGGTGAACAGCTCGCGCGAGCCGGTGCCGGCCACGCGCTCGAGCACCCAGGGGATGGCGCGCTTGCCGACCAGCATCATCACCGCCACGAAGGCCGTCACCTTCAGCAGCGTCCAGCCCAGCGAGCCGGCGATGGCGCCCGCGCCGGGCCGCGCCTCGGCCTCGCCCAGGGCTTCGGCCAGGGCCGGCAGCAGCACCAGGGCGACGACCATGGCCAGGTCCTCGACGATCAGCCAGCCGACCGCGATCCGGCCGCGCCGCGTCTCCAGCAGGCGGCGCTCCTCCATCGCCCGCAGCAGCACCACGGTGCTCGCCACCGACAGCGCCAGGCCGAACACCAGGCCCTGCAGCAGGCCCCAGCCCAGCCACCCGGCCAGCACCCAGCCCAGGCCCGTGGCCACGGCGATCTGCGCGACCGCGCCCGGGATGGCGATGGACTTCACCTCCAGCAGGTCCTCGGTGGAGAAGTGCAGGCCGACGCCGAACATCAGCAGGATCACGCCGATCTCGGACAGCTCCATCGCCAGCGACACGTCGGCCACGAAGCCCGGCGTGAACGGCCCCACCAGGATGCCCGCCACCAGGTAACCCACGATCGGCGACAGCTTCAGGCGATGGGCGAGGCTGCCCAGCACGAAGGCGAGCACGAGGCCGATGGCGAGCAGGGCGATCAGGGGCGTGTGATGGGGCATCGGGGGTCCTTTCGATGGCGTCGTCCCCGGATTATCCACGGCTGCCGTTAAGCCCGCCGGAAGGCCGCCTGATAGAATCCGCGGCCCCCACCGAGCCACCCCGATGATCGCCTTCCGCAATTTCGCCCTGCGCCGCGGCGAACGCCTGCTGCTGTCGCAGGTGGACCTCGCCCTGCACGCCGGCTGGCGCGTCGGCGTCATCGGCCGCAACGGCTGCGGCAAGTCCAGCCTGTTCGCGGCCATCCTGGGCGAGGTCGAACCCGACCAGGGCGACCTCGACCTGCCGGGCAAGGTGCGCATCGCCAGCGTCGCGCAGGAAACCCCGGCGCTGGACGACCCGGCGATCGACTTCGTGCTGGCCGGCGACGACCAGCTCTACGCGGTGATCCAGGCCGAGGCGCGCGCCACCGCCGCCGAAGACTGGGACGCGGTGGCCGAGGCGCACCAGAAGCTGGCCGAGATGAACGGCTACGACGCCACCTCGCGCGCCGGCCGGCTGCTGCACGGCCTGGGCTTCCCGCCCGAGACCCACGAGCGCCCGGTGGCCTCGTTCTCCGGCGGCTGGCGCATGCGCCTGAACCTGGCGCGCGCGCTGATGATGCCGTCCGACCTGCTGCTGCTCGACGAGCCCACCAACCACCTCGACCTCGACGCGGTGCTGTGGCTCGAGCAGTGGCTGCTCAAGTACCCGGGCACGCTGCTGATGATCTCGCACGACCGCGAGTTCCTCGACGGCGTCAGCACCCACACCCTGCACCTGCACGAGGGCAAGGCCAAGCTCTACACCGGCGACTACACCAGCTTCGAGCGCCAGCGCGCCGAGCACCTGCGCCAGCAGCAGATCGCCCACGAGAAGGAACAGGCCGAGCGCGCCCACCTGCAGAGCTTCATCGACCGCTTCAAGGCCAAGGCCAGCAAGGCCCGCCAGGCGCAGAGCCGCATGAAGCGCCTGGCCAAGCTGCAGGGCACCGAGGCGGTGCGCGCCGAGCGCAGCTTCCGCATCCAGTTCGCCGAGCCGGCGCGCCTGCCGCATTCGCTGATCCGCATCAACCACGGTGGCTGCGGCTATTTCCTTCCGCCTGTGGGAGCGCCTTCAGGCGCGAAATCCACGGGTCGCGGCATCGCGCCTGAAGGCGCTCCCACGGTGGAGATCCTGCACGACGTGGGCTTCGGCCTCGAGGCCGGCGAGCGCATCGCCCTGCTGGGCCCGAACGGCGCCGGCAAGTCCACCCTGGTGCGCAGCCTGGTCGGCGAGCTGCCGCTGCTGCGCGGCGAGCGCGTGGCGCACCCGGACCTGCGCATCGGCTACTTCGCCCAGCACACCGTCGAGAGCCTGCACGAGGGCCAGAGCCCGCTGTGGCACCTCAAGCAGCTCTCGCCCGACGCCGGCGAACAGCCGCTGCGCAACTACCTGGGCCGCTGGAACTTCGCCGGCGACCGCGCCTTCGAGCCGGTGGACGGCTTCTCCGGCGGCGAGCGCGCGCGTCTGGCGCTGGCGATGATCGCCTACGTCGAACCGAACGTGCTGCTGCTCGACGAGCCCACCAACCACCTCGACCTCGACATGCGCGAGGCCCTGGCCGAGGCCCTGAGCGATTTCCCGGGCGCGATCGTGCTGGTCTCGCACGACCGCCACCTGATCGGCCTGGTCTGCGACACCTTCTGGCGCGTCGCCGACGGCAAGGTAGAGGAGTTCAACGGCGACCTGGACGAGTACGCCGCCTGGCTGCGCAGCCGCGGCAACGAACCCAGGGCCTCGAAACCCGCCGCGCCCGCCCCGGCGCCCAAGCCGGCGCCCGCCCCCGCGAAGGCGGTCGACCCGGCCACCGGCCGCCGCCTGAAGCAGGTGGAGACCCGCCTGGCCGAGGTCGAGGCCGCGCTCGCCCGCCTCGACGCCCAGATGGCCGACCCGGCCGTCTATGGCCAGGACGGCGGCGCCGAACTGGGCCAGCTGGCCCAGCGCCGCACCGCCCTGGCCGCCGAAAAGGACGGCCTGGAGGCCGACTGGCTGGCCCTCGCCGAAGCCGCCGGCGCCTGATCCCGCTTGAAAACCGCCGCCGCGGCCCCATCCCGGGCCCGGCGGCCCGACCGCCCCTCGCCGAACCGACGACCCGACGCCATGCCGATCTACGCCTTCGAATGCCCCGCCTGCGGCCATGACTTCGAGCGCCTGCAGAAGCTGTCCGACGCCGACCCGACCGACTGCCCGGCCTGCGGCCAGGCCGGCGTGCGCCGCCAGCTGACCGCGCCGTCCTTCCGCCTCGCCGGCGGCGGCTGGTACGAGACCGACTTCAAGAAGGACGGCGACAAGAAGCGCAACCTCGCCGACAAGGGCGAGGGCGCCGCCAAGTCCGAGCCCGCCAAGCCGGCCGAAGCCAAGCCCGCCGCGTCCAAGCCCGCCGACTGATCGCTTGCCCCCGCCGGGCGCGGGCGATTACGGTCGGGGCATGAAGACCCGAGCCCTGAGCCTCGCGTTGTCCCTCGCCCTGGCCGCCTGCGCCGGCGAGTCGCCCATGGAACCCGCCGCTGCGGCGACGCCCCCCGGCCCGGTGGCCGCCGCCGGCGAACCCGCCGGACGCGAGGTCGCGCCCGCCGACCGGTTCCTGCAGGCCATCACCCGCCACTGCGGCCAGGCCTTCGCCGGCCGCGTGCTCGTGGACGAACCCGCCGCGCCCGGCAACAGCGCCTTCGCCGGCCAGGCCCTGGTGATGCACGTGCGCGAGTGCGCGCCGGGCGAAGTCCGCATCCCCTTCCACGTCGGCGAGGACCGCTCGCGCACCTGGGTGCTGACCCGCACGCCGGGCGGCCTGCGCCTCAAGCACGACCACCGCCATGCCGACGGCAGCCCGGACCCGGTGACGATGTACGGCGGCGACACCGCCGACGCCGGCTCGGCCATCCGCCAGGCCTTCCCGGTGGATGCCGAATCGGTGGCGATGTTCACGCGCGAAGGCCTTGCGGCCTCGGTCACCAACACCTGGGCGATGGAGATCGAGCCCGGCAAGCGATTCCTCTACGAGCTCTCGCGTCCGGGCGGCCGCCTGTTCCAGGTCGAATTCGACCTCTCGGCGCCGGTACCGGCGCCGCCGCCGCCCTGGGGCAGCGAGGCGCCGGCCGACTGAGGCCGGCGCCCGCGGGGCGCCTCAGCGCCGGGTGCCGAAACGAGCGCGGCAGCCGCGATCGACCCAGATCTGGCCGGCGCGGTAGCCCCAGGTCCGGCCTTCGACGCACTGGCTGCGCGAGAGCTGGTCGATCAGCACCGGCCGGCCCTGGCCCGGGCTCCAGGCGCAGGTGGTGTAGCGGTCGTCGATGCTCGAGCAGGTGACGTTGTAGCCCTCGGACGGGCCCCAGCCGCCGGCCTCGGCGAAGCGGCCACGGCAGCCGTCGTCCACCCAGACCATGCCGCGCCGGCTGCCCCAGTTGCGGTTCTCGACGCAGCGCGTCTTGGAGATGTTCTCGACCAGGCGGGCCCGGCCGCGGAAGGGCGTGGCGCACTGGGCATAGCGGTCCTTGATGCTCGAGCAGATCACGGTGCGCTGCTGCCAGCCGGAGGGCGGGCCCCAGCCGCCGCCGGGCGGGCGGTTGCCGCCGCTGCCGCCGAGGGAGCGGGCCATGTCGGTCTTGATGCGGCTGAAGGTCCAGCCCGAGTCGATCTGGTCGAGGTAGAACTCCAGCTGGTCGTCGGGCAGGCGGCGGCCGCCGGACTGCTCGGAATACTCCTTCTCCAGCACGCGGATGCGGTCGGGCACGCTCAGCTCGCGCAGGTTTTCGGGCGCGTAGGCCTTGGGTGCGGCCTGGGCGGCGACCGGCGCGGGCAGGGAGGCGGCCGCGAAGGCCAGGCAGGCGAACATGATGAGGCGAAGCATGGGGGGTCTCCGTCGGTGGGGCGCCGGCCGACTATAGCGCCGCCCCATGGCGGCGGCGTGCAGGGCGCCGGGGAGAGCCCCCGGTTTGCTGGCCCTGCCCGCCAGGGCCTACCATTACGGGCTTTTCGCGCGCCCCCGCGGCCGCGCCACCCCTGATTCCGGAGCCAGCATGCGCAGCCATTTCTGCGGCCTCGTGGACGAGTCCATGATCGGCCAGACCGTCACCCTCTGCGGTTGGGCCGACGTCGCCCGCGACCTGGGCGGCCTGTGCTTCATCGACCTGCGCGACCACGAGGGCATCGTCCAGGTCGTCGCCGAGCCCTCCGACGCGCCCGGCAACGCCGAGGTGGTCAAGGCCGCGGCCGCGGTCGGCTACGAGGACTGCCTGCGCGTCACCGGCGTGGTGCGCGCCCGCCATTCGGTGAACGACAAGATCCGCACCGGCAAGGTCGAGGTCGTGGCCACGGCCATCGAGCTGCTCAACAAGGCCCAGCCGCTGCCCTTCCACGCCCACGAGAACCCGGGCGAGGACGTGCGCCTGAAGTACCGCTACCTGGACCTGCGCCGCCCCGAGATGCAGAAGATGATGCGCACGCGCATCAAGCTGGTGCAGGCGCTGCGCCGCTGGCTGGACGCGCGCGGTTTCCAGGACATCGAGACGCCGATCCTGACCAAGGCCACGCCCGAGGGCGCGCGCGACTTCCTGGTGCCGGCGCGCATGCATCCGGGCGAGTTCTACGCGCTGCCGCAGTCGCCGCAGCTGTTCAAGCAGATCCTGATGATGGCGGGCTTCGACCGCTACTACCAGATCGCCCGCTGCTTCCGCGACGAGGCCCTGCGCGCCGACCGCCAGCTCGAGTTCACCCAGCTGGACATGGAGTTCGCCTGGGTGCGCGAGCGCGACGTGCAGGACGCCGTCGAGGGCATGATCCGCGAAGTGTTCAGGGAGGTGATCGGCGTCGAGCTGGCCGATCCGTTCCCGCGCATGACCTACGCCGAAGCCATGCGCCGCTTCGGTTCGGACAAGCCGGACCTGCGCAACCCGCTGGAGCTGGTCGACGTCGCCGGGCTCGTGAAGGCCTGCGAGTTCAAGGTGTTCACCGACGCCGCCAACGATGCCTTCGGCCGCGTCGCCGCGCTGCGCATCCCGGGCGGCGCCGCGCTCTCGCGCAAGCAGATCGACGAGTACGCCGCGCACGCCGCCAAGTTCGGCGCCAAGGGCCTGGCCTACGCCAAGATCGACGAGGCCGGCGCGGTCAATTCGCCGGTGTCGAAGTTCTTCTCCGAGGAGGCCTTCGCCGCGCTGCTGGCCCACGTCGGCGCCGGCAAGGGCGACCTCGTGTTCTTCGGCGCCGGCGCCTGGAACAAGGTCAGCGACTTCATGGGCGCGGTGCGCCTGAAGGCCGGCAAGGACTTCCACCTCGTGCAGGACGGCTGGAAGCCGCTGTGGGTCACCGATTTCCCGATGTTCGAGTGGGACGAGGAGGAGCAGCGCTACGTCGCGCTGCACCACCCGTTCACCGCGCCGGCCGTGGACGACATCGCCGACCTCAAGGCCAACGCCCGCATCGCCGTCTCGCGCGGCTACGACATGGTGCTCAACGGCAACGAAATCGGCGGCGGCTCGATCCGCATCCACCGCCCGGACATGCAGAGCGCGGTGTTCGAACTGCTGGGCATCGGCGCCGAGGAGGCCGAGGCCAAGTTCGGCTTCCTGCTCGACGCGCTGAAGTTCGGCGCGCCGCCGCACGGCGGCATCGCCTTCGGCATCGACCGCATCGCGGCGCTGATGGCCGGCACCGAATCCATCCGCGACGTCATCGCCTTCCCCAAGACCA
>VFQM010001749.1_pt1 | contig 18054 bp, 16 predicted proteins | sample 3512391 | NCBI WGS metagenome assembly VFQM01 (sample SAMN10412369, study PRJNA504923) | tailings metagenome | isolation source: Replicate 1 from Balatoc abandoned mine | place: Philippines
GCCTACGATCTGGAAGAACAGGAACAACTGGCCGAACTCAAGGCCTGGTGGAAGCAGAACGGCAATCTGGTGACGGGAATCGTCACTGCTGCAGCTCTCGGCGTTCTCGCCTGGCAGGGATGGAACTGGTATCAACGCAACCAGGCCGCGCAAGCGTCCGGCGTCTATACCATGCTCCAGCGTGCAGCCCTGGACAAGGATTCGCAGAAGACGAAAACCGCTGCCGGCGAACTGCTCGCCAAGTTCGGCGGTACGAGCTATGCACCGCTCGGGGCTTTGACGGCAGCCAAGGCGCTGTATGAAGCCGGTGACGTGCAGAGCGCCAAGGCCCAGCTGAGCTGGGTTGCAGAAAATGGCCGGGACGAACTGAAGGATCTCGGCCGCTTGCGTCTTGCCTCCGTCTTGCTGGACGAGAAAGCCTACGACGAAGCGCTGAAGGTTCTTGCCGCCAGCCATGGTGCTGCCTTCGAGGCGCGCTACGCCGAACTCAAGGGCGACGTTCTTTCCGCACAGGGCAAGCGGGCCGATGCCGCGGCTGCCTATCGGGCCGCATTGGGCGCCTTGGAAAAAGTGGCGAAGAGCGGGCAGATCAAGAACACCCTGCAATCGTCAGAGGCCAATGCGCCGTACCGCGAAATGCTGCAGCAGAAACTCGACGCCCAGGGGGACGCGAAGTGATGCAGCACCTGGCGCTGGCCATCGTGGCATCGGTCCTGGTGACCGGGTGCTCTAGCTTCAGCAACCTCAACCCCTTTGCCTCGTCCGGCCCGAAAATGGCCGAGCTGACGCCGATCAACGCAACCGTCGATGTCCGCGTGGTGTGGAAGGAAAGCGTCGGCAAGTCCGATAACTACGTCTTTACGCCAGCAGTCTCCGGCAATGCCGTGTTTGCCGCCGGGGGCAGGGGCGATCTGATGCGGATCGAAGACGGCGTGGTCCGCTGGAAGGTGAATGCCGGCATGCCGCTTTCGGGCGGTGTCGGTACTGACGGCCGGCGTGTCGTCGTCGGCTCGCCGAAGGGCGATGTGCTCGCCTTCGATGCCAATGACGGCAAGGAACTGTGGCGTGCCCGGGTCAGCAGCGAAATACTGGCGGCACCAGCCGTCGATGCTTCGCTCGTGGTCGTCCGCAGCGGTGACAACCGGGTCTACGGTTTCGATATCAGCGACGGCAAACGCAAGTGGGTCTATCAACGCCAGACGCCGCCTCTTTCCTTGCGCACGTTCGCAGCACCGCTGATCGACAACAACTATGCCTTCGTCGGTTTTCCCGGCGGCAAGCTGATGGCGATCACTACCAACAACGGGGCATCGGCGTGGGAGGGCACAGTCGCGCAGCCGAAGGGGACTACCGAGCTTGATCGTGTCGCCGATATCACCAGCGCCCCGATTCTTGCCGGACGCATGATCTGCGCTGTCGCCTATCAGGGACGCGTTGCCTGCTTCGACCTGAGCAGCGGCAACCTGGCCTGGGCGCGCGACATGTCCAGTTCCGCCGGTATTGCCGCGGATACCCGCTATGTCTATGTCTCCGACGACAAGGGCGCCGTCCATGCGCTCGATCTGGCCAGTGGCGCCAGCATCTGGAAGCAGGACAAGCTCTTCCTGCGCCAGCTGTCGGCACCGATCGCTCGCGGGCGTTTCGTCGCGGTGGCCGATGTCAGGGGATTCGTGCACATTCTCAGCCGTGATGACGGTTCGTTCATCGGCCGCATCAGCACGGACGGGACCCCGGTGACGGCGCCTCTGGCGCTGGTCGGCAACAATGTTCTGCTGCAGACCCAGGGCGGCAGCGTGATGGCGCTGGAAGTCCAGTGAAGCCGACCATTGCCCTTGTCGGCCGCCCGAACGTCGGCAAATCGACGCTGTTCAACCGCCTGACCAAATCGCGCGATGCCATCGTCGCTGATATTCCCGGTCTGACCCGGGATCGCCACTACGGCCATGGCAAGCTCGGCCGAAAGCCCTTCCTGGTGGTCGACACCGGGGGCTTCGAGCCCCTCGCCAAGGACGGGATCATGCACGAGATGGCTCGCCAGACCGAGCAGGCCATCGCCGAATCCGACATCATCGTCTTCGTTGTGGATGGCCGGGTCGGCATCACGGCGCAGGACAAGGAAATTGCCAACAAGCTGCGCAAGATCGATCGCCCGGTCTTTGTCGCCGTGAACAAGGCCGAAGGGCTTGATCAAGGGATTGCTGCCGCCGATTTCCACGAGCTTGGCTTGGGGCAGCCGTACGCGATTTCGGCAACCCACGGCGAAGGTGTTCGCCACCTGCTCGATTTTGTCCTCGAACCCTACCCGGAACCGGAAGAGGAAGAGGCCGACGACGGCGTGATCAAGGTGGCCATCGCCGGCCGGCCGAACGTCGGCAAGAGCACACTGATCAATGCGCTGCTCGGCGAGGATCGCGTGATCGCCTTCGACATGCCCGGAACGACGCGGGATGCGATCTATGTCGATTTCGAGCGTCGCGGCAGGAAATACACGCTGATCGACACTGCCGGCCTCCGGCGTCGTGGCAAGGTCTTCGAAACCATCGAAAAGTTCTCGGTCATCAAGACCCTGCAGTCGATCGAGGATGCCAATGTGGTCATCCTCGTGCTCGACGCGCAGCAGGACATCTCCGACCAGGATGCGCATATCGCCGGTTTTGCCCTGGAATCCGGGCGTGCCGTCGTCGTTGCGGTCAATAAATGGGATGGCCTGGAAGGCTATACGCGCGAACAGGTCAAGCAGTTGCTTGAGCGCAAGCTGAAGTTTCTCGATTTTGCCCGCTTCCATTACATCTCAGCGCTCCGCGGACAGGGGCTGGACGGACTTTTCCGCTCGGTCGACGGTGCCTACGCGGCGGCAATGGCCAAGCTGCCGACGCCGAAGCTGACGCGCGCCCTGCTCGATGCCGTTGCCCGGCAGGCTCCGCCGCGCCATGGTGCGTTCCGGCCGAAGATGCGTTATGCCCATCAGGGAGGCATGAATCCGCCGCTGATCGTCGTTCATGGCAATGCGCTCAACCACGTTTCCGACAGTTACCGGCGGTACCTGGAACATTATTTCCGGGAAGCGTTCAAACTGCAGGGAACGCCGTTGAAGATCCAGTTCAATACCTCGGAAAACCCCTATGCCGAAAAGGCCGAGCGCAAGGTGGACAAGCCAGGCTCGAAGCGCGGGCCGCGCAGTTCCCGGCCGACCTGATTCGGTCATTGTTGGCTTTTCGTCAGCTTTTCCGATACTCTCCGTCTTTCAAAACCACACTCAAACATGGAGTTCCAACCATGAGCAACAAAGGGCAACTTTTACAAGACCCGTTCCTCAATACCCTGCGCCGCGAGCATGTGCCCGTTTCGATCTATCTGGTCAACGGCATCAAGCTGCAGGGACAGATCGAATCGTTCGACCAGTACGTGGTGTTGCTCAAGAATACCGTCACCCAGATGGTTTACAAGCATGCGATTTCCACCGTCGTACCCGCCCGTCCGGTCAGCATCCAGCAGGATAACGGCAGCGAGTGAAGCGTTTTTCCCCCGGCAGCGAACCCACGGTACGCTGCCTGCAGATGCAGTTTTCTTTCCCGGCCTGCCGCACGTGCGGCGGGCCGTTTGCATTCTGAAATCCGAAAAATCCCATGCTTGAACGTCCGGCCGCCGGTGAACGCGCGCTGATCGTGCAACTCGACTTCGGCGGCAGCGATCTGCGCGAGGAAGTGGAAGAGGTCAGGTTGCTGGCCGAATCGGCGGGTGCGGAAGTGCTCGACATCGTGTTCGGCCGGCGCAGCAGTCCCGACCCGGCGACGTTCGCGGGCAAGGGCAAGGTCCACGAGATCGCCGCCGTGGTGGCGGCTGCCGATGCCAATCTCGTCATCTTCAATCATGAGCTGTCGCCGGGTCAGCAGCGCAACCTCGAGCGCGAGCTGAAGGTCCGGGTGGTCGACCGCACGGCGCTGATCCTCGACATCTTCGCACTTCGGGCACAGAGCGCCGAGGGCAAGCTGCAGGTCGAACTGGCGCAACTGGAGCATCTGGCAACCCGCCTGGTCCGTGGCTGGACCCATCTCGAACGGCAGAAGGGCGGCATCGGCCTGCGCGGCCCTGGCGAGACCCAGCTGGAAACCGACCGCCGCCTGCTCGGCAACCGGGTCAAGTTGCTCAAGGAGCGCCTGGTCCGGCTGGAGCGGCAGCGGGGCGTACAGCGCAAGGCCCGTTCGCGCGGCGATGTGCTCAACGTCTCACTCGTCGGCTACACCAACGCCGGCAAGTCGACGCTGTTCAATGCACTGACGCATGCCGGCGTCTATGCGGCCGATCAGCTTTTCGCGACGCTGGATACGACCTCGCGCAAGCTCTGGGTGGAGGGGGGTGGGAACATTGTCGTTTCCGATACGGTCGGATTCATCCGGGATCTGCCGCATGCGCTCGTCGCGGCCTTTCATGCGACGCTGGAGGCCACGGCCGAGGCCGACCTGTTGCTGCATGTCGTCGATTCCGCCAATCCGGCACGAGAAGAGCAGATGCAGGAAGTGGACAAAGTGCTCGCCGAGATCGGTGCCAGTGACGTACCGCAGATAATCGTCCTCAACAAGCTGGATCTGACGGACTTGCCTGCCGCGGCCGAGCGGGACGAATATGGTAGAATTCGCCGCGTTCGCGTCAGCGCGATCAACGGTGACGGTCTGCCCCTGCTGCGGCAGGCGCTTGCCGAGCATGCAGTGGAAAAATCGCAGCGAGTAAGCCTCGAGCGTGCGCGGGCAGCAAGCGTGGCAGAGGCGGCGCATTCTCACGTCGAAGATGCTTCGACGTTTCTTGGATCCGTGATCGACACAGGTACCCCCCAATGATTTCGACCTTCGGACTACTCATGTCGCTGAACGACCCGCAATGGGGTAATCGTGGCAGCGGCGGCAACGACAACGATGGCGGCAGGCGACCCAATCAGGGGCCTCCCGACCTCGAAGAGCTGTGGCGTGATTTCAACCGCAAGCTGTCAGGGATGTTCGGCAAGAAGGGCGGCGGCAATCGCGGCGGCAACGATGGCGGTGACCGTCCACCGGTTCAGCTTGATCCGCGCTTCCTCGGTGGTGGCATCGGCATTCTCGCGGCCCTGCTGGTTCTTGCCTGGCTGGCGAGCGGCTTTTATATCGTCGATGCAGCGAACCGCGGTCTGGTATTGCAGTTCGGCAAGTTCAAGGAAACCACCGAGCCCGGCCTGCGCTGGCGCTTGCCGTATCCGATCCAGTCGCACGAACTGGTCAACCTGACCGGTGTGCGCACGATCGAGGTCGGCTATCGCGGTACCGAGAAGAACAAGGTGCTCAAGGAAGCCCTGATGCTGACCGACGATGAGAACATCATCAACATCCAGTTCGCCGTTCAGTACATTCTCAAGGATCCGGTCGAGTACATCTTCGAGAACCGCCATCCTGACGATGCCGTGATGCAGGCCGCAGAAACGGCGATCCGCGAGATCGTCGGCAAGAGCAAGATGGACTTCGTGCTCTACGAGGGGCGTGAGCAGGTCGCGGCGAACGCTTCGAAGCTGATGCAGGATATTCTCGACCGCTACAAGACCGGCATCATGATCTCCAAGGTGACAATGCAGAACGCGCAGCCGCCGGAGCAGGTGCAGGCGGCGTTCGATGACGCCGTGAAGGCCGGCCAGGACCGTGAGCGGCAGAAGAATGAGGGCCAGGCCTATGCCAACGACGTCATTCCGAAGGCCCGTGGTACTGCAGCGCGCCTGATGGAGGAGTCTGAAGGTTACCGTCAGCGTCTCGTTGCCACCGCGGAGGGCGATGCCTCGCGCTTCCGGCAGTTGCAGTCCGAGTATGCGAAAGCGCCGGAAGTGACGCGCCAGCGCCTGTACCTGGAAACGATGCAGCAGATCTATGCCAACACCAGCAAGGTGATGGTCGATGCCAAGGGGCAGGGCAACCTGCTCTACCTGCCGCTCGACAAGCTGATGGGGGCAGCCGGTACCGCGCTGCCTGCAGCTGGTGCAGTCGCCGAGCCGCAGACACCGCAGCGTTCTGCTGCACCTGCCGTTTCCAACGAGACGCCGCCACAGATGGAGCGGGCGCCACAGACGGGCGGCACCTTCGGCAGCGCCCGCGAGTCGCTGCGCAGCCGTGACCGGGAGTTCCGCTGATGAGAAACAATTTTTCCTTCGTGGCGGCGACGCTGGGTGCCGTACTGGTCCTCCTCGGACTGTCGATCTTTACCGTCGACCAGCGTCAGTACGCGATCGTCTTCCAGCTCGGCGAGGTCAAGGAGGTCATTTCCGAGCCGGGCCTCAACTTCAAATTTCCGATGATCCAGAACGTGCGCTACTTCGACCGGCGCATTCTGACCATGGACAGCACCGATCCCGAGCGCTTCATCACCTCGGAAAAGAAGAACGTCCTCGTCGATTCCTACGTCAAGTGGCGCATCGTCGACCCGAAGCTCTACTACATTTCGGTCGGTGGCGACGAGTTGCGCGCACGCACCCGGCTGTCGCAGACAGTCAATGCCGGCCTGCGTGAGGAGTTTGGCAAGCGCACGGTGCACGACGTCGTCTCCGGCGAGCGCGACAAGATCATGGAAGACATGCGGGCCAAAGCCGACCAGGACGCACGCAAGATAGGCGTGCAGATCGTCGACGTCCGCATCAAGCGCGTCGACCTGCCGACCGAGGTCAGCGAATCGGTCTATCGCCGGATGGAGGCGGAGCGTAAGCGTGTGGCCAACGAACTGCGTTCGCAGGGTTCCGCAGAAGCCGAGAAGATTCGCGCCGACGCCGACAAGCAGCGCGAGGTTATCGTTGCCGAAGCCTACCGCGATGCGCAGAAGATCAAGGGTGAGGGCGATGCCAAGGCAGCCGCCATCTATGCCCAGGCCTTCAATCAGAACCCGGAGTTCTACGCCTTCTACCGCAGCATGGAAGCCTACCGTGGCAGCTTCCGCAACAAGGGTGACGTCATCGTCGTCGAGCCGAACTCCGATTTCTTCAAGTACCTGAAGAATCAGGGCCGGGGCGGCGACAAGAACGGAAAATGACGGAAAACCTGCTTCTGGCTTTTGCGCTGATGCTGGTGCTGGAAGGATTGCTTCCCTTCATTGCGCCGAATTCGTGGCGTGAGACTTTTCGCCGTCTGATCGAATTTTCCGACGGGCAGATCCGCTTCATCGGTCTGACCTCGATGATCGTCGGTCTCGTACTGATCATGATCTTCAAATGAACTGGCTGCTACCCGAATATCTCGCCGACGCCTTGCCGCAGGAAGCTGCCGCGATCGAGCGCCGCCGTCGCGCCGTGCTCGACCTGTGCCGGACTCACGGTTATGAACTCGTGATGCCGCCGCTGATCGAGTATCTCGATTCGCTGCTGACCGGCTCCGGACAGGATCTCAAGCTGCGCACCTTCAAGCTGGTCGACCAGGTGTCGGGGCGTACCCTCGGTGTTCGTGCCGACATCACGCCGCAGGTGGCGCGCATCGACGCGCATCTCCTCAATCGCAATGGGGTGGCGCGGCTGTGTTACTGCGACAGCGTGCTGCATACCATGCCGGCGAGCATCAGCGCCAGTCGCGAGCCGATCCAGATCGGTGCCGAACTCTACGGCTATGCCGGGCATGAAGCCGATCTCGAAATCATCCGGCTGATGGCGGCTGCACTGGTCGCAGCGGATGCTCCGGCTTCACGCATCGATCTCGGCCATGTCGGCATCTTCCGGGCGCTTGCGGAGGCTGCCGGGCTCGACAGCGAAGCCGTCGATGCTGCACTGACCCTCCTTCAGGGCAAGGATGTGCCGGGTCTGGAAGGGTTCTGTTCCGGTCTGGCCGAGCCTTACCGCAGCGCCTTCCTGTGCCTGCCGCAGTTCTACGGCGATGCCGAAGTGCTCGTCCGCGCAGCGGCAGCGCTGCCGAAACTGCCGGCGATATCCGATGCGCTGTCGACGCTGCAGAAACTGGCTGCATCGATGCCGGACCTGCCGCTGTCCTTCGATCTCTCGGACTTGCGCGGATACCATTATCACAACGGCGTCGTCTTCGCCGCCTACCACCCGGCCTGTGCCTCCGCAGTGGCAATGGGTGGCCGGTATGATGGCGCCGGTCAGGCGTTTGGCCGTGCGCGCGCAGCGACCGGGTTTTCCATGGATTTGCGTGTCGTGGCGCAACTGGTAGCCGAGCCGCCCGTTGCCGGTGCGATTCTCGCACCGTACGCCGGTACCGACTTGCAGCTTGCGCGACAGATCGCGAGCCTGCGTGCGGCAGGAGAGGTTGTCGTTGAAATGCTGCCGGAACAGGCTGTGCCGGAGGGGCCGGTGTGCGACCGACGTCTGGTCGCACGTGACGGACAATGGCTCATCGAAGCAATCAAGGTTTGATCAGGGAATATACGAATATGGCTAAGAACGTCGTGGTCGTCGGTACCCAGTGGGGCGACGAAGGAAAAGGCAAGATCGTCGATTGGCTCACCGACAACGCGCAGGGGGTCGTCCGCTTCCAGGGCGGGCACAACGCCGGTCACACGCTGGTCGTCGGTCAGGGGGCGGAGGAGCGTGTCTACAAGCTCAACCTCGTCCCCTCCGGGATCGTCCGCAAGGGTGTGCAGTGCTTCATCGGGAACGGTGTCGTGCTCGACATCCACCACCTGATCTCCGAGATCAAGGAACTCGAGGCCGGCGGCCTTGATGTTCGCTCGCGCCTCAAGATCAGCCCGGGATGTCCGCTGATCCTGCCCTATCACTCGGCGCTGGACCGTGCCCGTGAGGCAGCCAAGGCGGGCGACCAGAAGATCGGCACGACCGGCAAGGGCATCGGCCCGGCCTACGAAGACAAGGTTGCCCGCCGCGGTCTGCGCGTCTACGACCTGTTCCACCCGGAACGCTTCGCCGCCAAGCTGAAGGAAGTGATGGACTATCACAACTTCGTGCTGGTCAATTTCCTCAAGGCCGAACCGGTCAGCTACGAAGCCGTACTGGCGCAGGCCATGGCCGATGCCGAAGAAATCAAGCCGCTGGTGGCCGACGTTTCCGCCGCCATCTATGCCGCGAACGCGGCCGGCCAGAACATGCTGTTCGAGGGTGCCCAGGGTACGCTGCTCGATATCGACCACGGCACCTATCCGTTCGTCACTTCGTCGAATTGCGTGGCCGGGCAGGCGGCGGCGGGTACCGGCATCGGCCCGGGCATGCTGCATTACGTGCTCGGCATTACCAAGGCTTACTGCACGCGCGTCGGCGGTGGCCCGTTCCCGTCGGAGCTCTGCATCGATACCGAAGGGGCGCCGGGTTTCCAGATGTCGACGAAGGGCAAGGAATTCGGCACGGTGACCGGGCGCAAGCGCCGCTGCGGCTGGTTCGATGCCGCTGCACTGCGTCGTTCGGCACGCATCAACGGCGTCACTGGCCTGTGCATCACCAAGCTCGACGTGCTTGACGGTCTGGATGAACTGAATATCTGCACCGGCTACAAGCTCGACGGCAGGGTTCTCGACCTGCTGCCGATCGGTGCGGATGAGGTCGCTCGCTGCGAGCCGATCTACGAAACCCTGCCTGGCTGGAGCGGTACGACCTTCGGTGTGAAACGCTGGGAAGACCTGCCGGCAACGGCACGGGCCTACCTGGAGCGGATGCAGGAACTGGTGGGAATCCCGATCGATATCGTTTCCACCGGGCCGGAGCGGGACGAAACCATTCTCAAGCGTCATCCGTTCGCTTGACGAAAATAAAAGGCCGGCAAGATGCCGGCCTTTGTTATTTAATTGACCCGTCCTGACATGAGTTGACACCTTTTCTGGAAAGAAAGGGGAAGTCAGATGGAAACAGGGGCAAAGCGGACACAGCGGGACTACACGCTGGCTTTTAAGCTGGCAGTCGTCGAGCAAGTTGAGAAAGGCGAATTGAGCTATAAGCAAGCGCAGGATCGCTACGGCATTCAGGGGCGATCGACAGTTCTTGTCTGGTTACGCAAGCATGGTCGCCAGAACTGGGGGGCGATGGCATCATTCGGTCGCATGAGTGATCAAAGCCTATCAGAGAGCGGCCCAGGCCCGACGCCAGAACAACGGATCAAGGAACTGGAAGTCCAGCTCAAGGAAGCACGCGAGAAATCCAAATTCTTCGAAGCGGTCATCGACGTCTTGAAGAAAGACTATGGAGTCCGCGTCGTAAAAAAGCCTGTGGGCAAGTCCTCGCGCAAAAGTCCGTCGAAGGGCTGAGCGTGTCGAGGGCTTGCCGCTACATGGGGATCAGTCGGCAGGCGCATTACCAGTGGCGGCTCCGCCTGGCACAAGAGGAAGCCAAGCACGAACGGGTATTGGAACTGGTGCAGGCCAGGCGCCTGCGACAGCCCCGGCTGGGAACCCGCAAGCTGCACCATCTGATAGGTCCGACGCTGGCGACCGAAGGTTTGAGCATCGGGCGGGATGCACTGTTCGATCTCTTGCGCTGGAGTCGCCTGCTGGTGCCGACCAGACGGGCCTATCACAAGACGACTGACAGCCATCATCGCTTCCGGCGCCATCCCAACCTGCTCAAAGCCGGTCCGGCGCAGATCCGACCCGAAGCGAGCGAACAGGTCTGGGTCGCGGACATCACCTATCTGCCTACCCGGGGGCGCTGTGCCTATTTGAGCCTGATTACCGATGCCTATTCACGCAAGATCGTGGGTTACCACGTCCATGACAGCCTGCACACGGCAGAGGTCAGCCAAGCGTTGAAGGTGGCGCTGAAGGGGCGCCAGGGAAACAGTCCCCTGGTCCATCATTCAGACAGGGGAATCCAATACTGCGCCAATGAGTACCAGGCCATTCATCGCCGACACGGCCTGATCTGCTCAATGACGGACGGCTACGATTGCTATCAGAACGCCCTGGCAGAACGGGTCAATGGCATTCTCAAACACGAGTTCCTGCTCCAACCTCCCGATGATCTGCACCAGGCTCGACGCATGGTCAGTCAATCCGTAACCATCTACAACACGGAAAGACCTCATCTCTCGCTACAATTGAAAACGCCCGATGAGGTTCATCGGGCGTCTTTGCAGGCCAATAATTGAACCGGCCTATCCGTCTCAACAGGTGTCAACCTGGATCAGGACGGGTCAAATGAACCATTATTCGGATTCGGAAGCAGTAAAAGAAGCAGCAAAAGAAAAAGCCGGCTTGCGCCGGCTTTCTCAGAATCTTGGTGCCCAGAAGAGGACTCGAACCTCCACGCCTTGCAGCGCTAGTACCTGAAACTAGTGCGTCTACCAATTCCGCCATCTGGGCAGGCATCCGAAGAAGCCGAGATTTTATAGGAAAAGAACAAAATGTCAATAAAGAAACTCTCCAAGATCCGTCGCGCAGATCCCCACTTCGAGCGCGAAATCCAGAAGTACGAATTCCCCCTGCCGTCGCGCGAATACATCCTGATGACGCTGGAAGGCGAGGGCAAGCCGGTCAGCTTCGAGCAGTTGTGCAACCTCCTCGACATCAGGAAGGAAGAGCACGAAACCTTCCGCCGACGCCTTGCCGCGATGGGACGCGAAGGAGAGCTGATGCAGAACCGCAAGGGTTCCTACATCGTTCCCGAGCGGGCCAGCCTGATCGCCGGCCGCGTCGAGGGGCACAAGGATGGCTATGGCTTCCTGGTCCCCGACGAGGATGGGGCGGGTGGCGACATCTACCTTGAGCCGAAGCAGATGAGTCGCGTGCTGCACGGTGACCGCGTGCTGGTTCGCGTCACCGGGCTCGACCGCAAAGGGCGGCGCGAAGGGGCGGTGGTCGAGATTCTGGAGCACGTGAACAATCGCGTCGTCGGCCGTGTCTTCGTCGAGCATGGCATCACCTTCGTCGTTCCGGAGAACAGGAAGATCAATCAGGACATCCTGGTGCCGCCGGACAAGAAGGAAAAGTTCAAGTCGAAGGCCGGCCAGGTCGTCGTCGTTGAAATCATCGAGCAGCCGACCAAGCACTCGCAGCCGATCGGACGCATCGTCGAGGTGCTGGGCAACTACGCCGACCCGGGGATGGAGATCGAGATCGCATTGCGCAAGCACGATCTGCCGTTCGAGTTTCCGAAGAAGGCGCTGGACGAGACCAGGGAGTTGCCGGACAAGGTGAAGAAGTCGGAGTGGGAAGGGCGCGAGGATCTGCGCGACCTGCCGCTGGTGACCATCGACGGCGAAACGGCCAAGGACTTCGACGATGCCGTCTGGGCCGAGAAGCAGGGCAAGGGCTGGCGTCTGGTGGTCGCGATCGCCGATGTCAGCCACTACGTGCGCCCCGGAATGACGCTGGACAAGGAGGCAATGTCGCGAGGGAATTCGGTCTACTTTCCGCGCCGGGTCATTCCGATGCTGCCGGAGAAATTGTCCAACGGCTTGTGCTCGCTGAATCCCGAGGTCGACCGGCTGGCCATGGTCTGCGACATGATCGTCGGCCCCACCGGTGCCATCAAGCAATACCGCTTCTATCCCGCCGTCTTCCATTCGAAGGCCCGCCTGACCTATACGCAGGTGTGGAACTGGCTCTCCGGGCAGAGCGAACCTCAAGACGAGGTGCGTTGCAGCCTGATGCCGCACCTGGAAGCGCTCTACAGCCTGTATCAGACGCTGGCCAAGGCGCGGACCAAGCGCGGTGCGATCGACTTCGAGACGGTCGAAACGATGATGCTGTTCAACGAACAGGGCAAGATCGACAACATCGTGCCGGTGATTCGCAACGATGCACATCGCCTGATCGAGGAATGCATGCTCGCAGCCAACGTCTGCGCTTCCGCCTTCCTGCAGGAGCATGAGCAGCCCTGCCTCTACCGTATCCATGAAGGGCCGACTCCGGAAAAGCTGGAAAGCCTGCGCAGTTTCCTCAAGGAATTCGGGCTTGGCCTTGCCGGCGGCGACGATCCGCACGCCAAGGACTATGCGGCACTGCTGGAGAAGATCAAGCCGCGTCCCGATGCGCAGTTGCTGCAGACCGTCATGCTGCGCTCTCTCCGCCAGGCGATGTACAGCCCGGACAACGTCGGCCATTTCGGTCTCGCCTACGAGCACTACACGCACTTCACCTCGCCGATCCGCCGCTACCCGGACCTGCTCGTGCATCGCTCGATCAAGGCCGTGCTCAATGGGGAACGCTACACGCCCGGCAGCTGGGACGACATCGGCCTGCACTGCTCGATGACCGAGCGCCGTGCCGACGAGGCGACACGCGACGTCGACAACTGGCTGAAGTGCTACTACATGAAGGAGCGCATCGGCGAAGAGTTCGACGGCACCATTGCTGCCGTCGTGCCGTTCGGGGTTTTCGTTGCCCTCGATTCGGTATACGTCGAGGGTCTGGTGCACGTTTCCGAACTGGGCGAGGACTACTTCCAGTACGACAACATCAAGCACCAGATGCTCGGAGAGCGCAGCGGCAAGCGTTACCGCCTTGGTGACCGGATGCGGGTGAAGCTGGTACGCGCCGATCTGGAGACCGGCCGCATCGATTTCGTGCTTGCAGACTAGACGTAAAAATCCCCGAGGCAAGTTCCTTTCCCCGGGGATTTCGTTGCTGCAATCAGGGGCGCCGCGCGCTCCCGTGCGTTATGCGGGAACCGGTGTCTCCGCGGGTTCCTCGGCGACGAAGGCGCTGACCCGGTTACGTCCGGCATGCTTGGCGGCATAGAGCGCGCGGTCGGCACCGTCGATGAGGGCTGAGCTCTTCATGTCCTTGGTCGGCGTCAGGGTAGCGACCCCGAGACTCAAGGTGACATGGTCCGCAACCTCCGAATAGGCATGCGCTATCCGCAGGTCGCTGATTCCCTCGCGGATTCTCTCGGCGACAGCTCTTGCTCCGGCAGCGTCGGTGTTCGGCATGACGATCGCGAACTCCTCGCCCCCGTAACGCGCTACGAGATCCGCCGGGCGGAAAACGGCGGAAGCGAGCGAATTCGCCACCTGGCGCAGGCACTCGTCACCTTGCGGGTGACCGTAGTTGTCGTTGAAGCGTTTGAAGAAATCGACGTCGGCGAGAATCAGCGAGAGCGGCTGGTTTTCGCGCTGCGATCGCGCCCATTCCAGCAGCAGGACACTGTCGAACGAGCGGCGGTTGGCGATGCCGGTGAGGGCGTCGCGTGCCGCCAGATTCTGCAGCGCGATCTGCGCCTTCTTCTGCTCCGTCATGTCGCGCAGGGTTTCCACCACGGCGATCAGCTTTCCCTGCTCATCGAAAATCGGCCCGGCATCGATGGCCAGATAGTACTGCTCGCCCAGGTGCGGCATGACGCACCAGTTCTCGGCGCGCAGGCCATGTCCGTATTGACCGGGTTCGGTGTGGGCGACGTAGAGCGAGTCGAGATCGTCCGGGCAACCGAGCGCAAGCACGTCGGCGAGACAATGGCGGGGCGTCTCGTAGAAGGCTCGCCAGTGATCCTGGGTGCCGATGACCTCTTCGGCCTTGACGCCGGTCAGTCGCTCACAGGCATGGTTCCAGATGAGTACCCGGCGGTCTGCATCGATGACGAAAGTCGGAACGACGAGGTGCTGCATCAGACGCACGGCAAAAATGTGTGCGCCTTCCTCCTGATGATGGATATCCAAAAACGTCTCCTCCGGATTATTGTGTGATTTTTAAATTTATCTTTTGCGTCAATGATATACGGATGCTGCATGCAGCGTCAATTGCCGATGTCTTGGACGGAACGGGGTGGCGGCAGTAAACTCCGCGCTCACTTTCCTACCGACGGCTCGCTCCGTCTCCAGCCACCATGTCCCGACGCACGATTTTTGGTTTCCACGCCGTACTCGCCAAGCTGCGGCACGATCCCGAGGCGATTCACGAAATCTACCTCGATGCCGGACGCAAGGATGCCCGTGCGCGCGACCTGATCCGCCATGTCGAACACGCCGGCATCAAGCTGCTGCCGGTGGATGCCGGGCGGCTCGAATCGATGGCGCCGGGGGCCAGGCATCAGGGCGTGGTTGCCCATGTTTCCGCGGAGCAGCGGCACGTCACCCTCGACGATGTGCTCGATACGCTTGAGGAACCCGCCTTCCTGCTGGTGCTGGATGGCGTTCAGGATCCGCACAATCTCGGCGCATGTCTGCGCGTTGCCGACGCGGTCGGTGCCCATGCCGTGATCGCGCCGAAGGATCGGGCCTGCGGCCTCACGCAGACCGCCATCAAGGTTGCCAGCGGTGCGGCCGAGACCGTGCCCTACATCACCGTCACCAATCTCGCGCGCACGCTGCGTGAACTCAAGGAACGCGACATCTTCGTGATCGGTACCGACGACGAAGGCAGTGCGGATCTCTATGCGGCCGACTGGCCGCAGGCGACAGCGTGGGTGATGGGCGCCGAGGGTGAGGGCATGCGCCGGCTGACGCGCGAGAACTGCGACCTGCTCGTGCGCATCCCCATGCTCGGCAGCGTTTCGAGTCTCAATGTGTCCGTGGCATCCGGCGTGTGCCTCTACGAAGCCCGCCGTCGTCGCGCCAAACCGTGAGGCTTCCGCGGATGGCTGGAATTATTGTCACTGTGTGATGTATTGAGCATAGAATGGCCGCTCACCTTGCTGGTGGGAGAGAGGCCATGCGGGCAATCTTCGTTTCCGCCCTGTTCCTGTCGTTGCTGTCCCCGTCCTTCGCCGTACGCGCAGCAGAACTGCCGGCAGGCAGTTGCGCCTCTCCGAAGCCGGCCACCGATCTGACCCATTGCGATTTTTCCCGACGCAAGCTTGCCGGGCTCGACCTGCGCGGCGTTCGGCTGGCCGGCGTCCGCCTGGAAAGTGCCGATCTGAGGAAAGCCCGCCTCACCGGCGCCGACCTGCGCGGGGCGAATGCCAAGTGGGCCAACTTCACTGCGGCAGCGATGCCGGGGGCGGACCTGCGCAATGCCGATCTCTTCCACGCCACCTTCGACGAAGCCGACATCTCCGGCGCGAATTTCTCCGGCGCCTATCTTTTCGGCGCCAACCTGATCGGTGCCAGGGCGATGCGGGCCGACTTCTCCGGTGCCTACCTCAAGGATGTGCTGATGGAAGAGGCCGACCTGAGCAATGCTTCATTGCGCAACTGCTATATCTTCCGCGGCGTGTTTGCCGGTTCGCGCATGACCGGTGCCGACCTTTCCGGCGTCGACCTGACCGGTGCCGCACTGGACAAGGTCGACTTTGCCGGCGCGCGGCTCAAAGGCGCCCGTTTGTCCGGCGCAAGCATGCGGCAAGCGAGCTTCACCGGTGCCGACCTCGAGGGTGCCAACTTCAGCAATGCGGATGTCTGGGGTGCCCGCTTCGAACAGGCGAAGAATATCGATCCGTCAGTCCCGGCTGCCGCCATCGAGCCGTTCGTCGTGCGCGGCAGGCGCTAGCCAGGATCTGTTGCGCTCAGGCGCACCCCAGGAGTACTTCCTCGCAAAGCGAATTTCGCTTTGCTCAGGCGCACCCCAAGAGTACTTCCTCGCAAAGCGAATTTCGCTTTGCTCAGGCGCAGCGGATGATGAGGATCAGCGCCGTCGTTCCGCAGCCGGCAGCGAGCGTTCCGTAGATAAGGAATGCGGTCAGGCTCCCCGGTTCCTCGCCACGACGCTTTGTGTCCACCCAGTTCACCATTTCGCCGACGGTGGCGAGCGAAAAAAGGGCAAAGAAGGTGAACGCGAAGAACTCGGAAATGAAGACGAGGTTCTTGTTCGTCGGGCAACGGGCGAACACTTCCCGCGAGTAGTCGTAGTTGTGGATGGCGACGTAAGCCAGCGCCGCCAGCATGCCGATGTTGGCGAGGACGATGAGGATGATGCGCCAGGCATCCGGCGAGAAGAACCAGCGAACGGCCTCGATCAGGTCGTGGACGACGTCGCCGATGAACTGGAACAGGGATTTCAGCATGGCAGCGATTCTAGCCGGAATTCATCGAGTTTCGGCGGCGGGCATGGCAGCGAGCATGCTCCGGCGCCTGAAAAGACTGCGGCGCGGATGCCTGTCCGGAGACAGGAGCATCGCGCGCCGCCTGTTGTTCGCGTTCCGCGATCCTCAAACGATCATGCCGGCGCCGACCGTGTTGTTGTTGCTCTCGTCGATGACGATGAAGGCGCCGCTGCCGCGGTTCTCGGCGTAGGGGTCGCAGAACAGCGGCTGCGCCAGCTTGAAGGCCACCTTGGCGATGTCGTTCATCACCAGCTTGTCGGCCGGCACCCATTCCATCGTGTTGATGTCGACGCGGTACTCGATGCCGGCGACCATCGCCTTCGATTCGCGCGTCGTGTGGCGGATCAGGTACTTGCGGGCGCGGTCCATCGGCGTCTCGGAGAGCCAGCAGACCATCGCCTCGATCTGCTTCTTCGGTTCCGGCGCTTCCGCTGTCTTCACGATCATGTCGCCGCGCGAGATGTCGATCTCGTCGGCAAGCAGGATGGTGACCGATTGCTCGGAGACGGCGTGCGTCAGTTGCTGTCCGTAGAGTTCGATCGCCTTGACACGCGTCGTGAGGCCCGAGGGCAGCACGGTGACTTCGTCACCGACGGCGATTTCTCCCGATTCGACGCGGCCCATGAAACCGCGGTAGTCGTGCAGGTCCGGGTTGGCCGAATCCTGCGGGCGGCAGACGAACTGCACCGGGAAGCGGAACTTCTCGGCCTTCTCGGTGTGCGCGGCTGGCGCCGTTTCGAGCACGTCGAGCAGGGTCGGGCCCTGGTACCAGTCGAGCTTCTCGCCGCGGTCGACGACCATGTCGCCATTGAGCGCCGACATCGGGATGAAGCGGATGTCGGCCGCATCTTTGTTTCCCGCGAGCTTCGCCGCGAACTCGAGGTAGTCGGCGCGGATCTTCTCGAACACGGCCTGATCGTAATCGACAAGGTCCATCTTGTTCACGGCGACGATCAGGTGCGGGATGTTCACCAGATGCGCCAGGTACGAATGGCGGCGCGTCTGCGTCAGCACGCCCTTGCGCGCGTCGATCAGGATGATGGCGAGGTTGGCGGTGGACGCGGCGGTGACCATGTTGCGCGTGTACTGCTCGTGGCCCGGGGCATCGGCGATGATGTACTTGCGCGTGCCGGTCGAGAAGTAGCGGTAGGCGACGTCGATGGTGATGCCCTGCTCGCGCTCGGCCTGCA
>VFQM010001750.1_pt1 | contig 18052 bp, 16 predicted proteins | sample 3512391 | NCBI WGS metagenome assembly VFQM01 (sample SAMN10412369, study PRJNA504923) | tailings metagenome | isolation source: Replicate 1 from Balatoc abandoned mine | place: Philippines
ATGCTCGACCACCTGCGGGACCAGCGCGTGATCCTGGGCACCCGCCCCGACTGACGGAGTTCCTGATGCACCCGACGATGAGCGACCGCTGGGCCGACCTGGCCGGGCGACTGGAAGGCGCGGGCCGCTGGCTGGCCCCGCTGGGCCTGCGCCTGCTGCTGGCCTGGGAATTCTGGGAGGCCGGCCTGCAGAAACTGCGCGGGGACAACTGGTTCGCGCACATCCAGGACAAGTTCCCCGCGCCGCTGCACCTGGCGCCGGTGGACCTGAGCTGGACGCTGGCGACCTGGGCCGAACTCGCAGGCGCGCTGGCGCTGTTGCTGGGCCTGGGCACGCGCTTCTTCGCCTTCGCCCTGCTGGTGCTGACCGCGGTGGCGACGGTCTCGGTGCACTGGCCGGCGGAATGGTCCTCGCTGTCCGAGCTGTGGCGCGGCTATGCGATCACCGACAAGGGCTTCGGCAACTTCAAGCTGCCGCTGCTGTTCGCGGCGATGCTGCTGCCCCTGGTCTTCCACGGTGCCGGGCGGCTGAGCCTGGATGCCTGGCTGGCCGCGCGCACGCAGGCGGTGCCGGACGCGCCGCGCCAGGACCTGATGGCCTTTTCGCTGGCCGCGGCGGTGCTGGGCCTGCCGGCGACGATGCTGGTGCCGGCCGCGGGCATCGTGATGCTGGCGCTGGCGCTGCTTCTGGGCCTGGCGCACCGCCTGCTGCGCTGAGGCTCGCGCCGGCGCGAAAGGGGCGTCTGGTATCCTGCGCGCCATGGAAAACCCGACGCCACCGCGACTGGCCGATCGTTTCCGCGGCTTCCTCCCGGTGGTGGTGGACGTGGAAACGGGCGGCTTCGACTGCAACCGCCACGCCCTGCTGGAGATCGCCGTCGCGCCGATCGAACTCGATGGCGAGGGTTGGTTCGTGCCCGGCGAGATCACCAGCGCGCACGTCGAACCCTTCCCGGGCTCGGAGATCGACCCGCGCTCGCTCGAGGTCACCGGCATCCGCCTGGACTGCGTGCTGCGCGGCGCCATGGAAGAGCGCGCCGCCCTCGACCACGTGTTCGCGCCGGTGCGCGCCGCCGCCAAGCGGCACGGCTGCCAGCGCGCCATCCTGGTCGGGCACAACGCCCACTTCGACCTCGGCTTCCTCAATGCCGCGGTGGCGCGCACGCAGCACAAGCGCAACCCCTTCCACCCCTTCAGCACCTTCGACACCGTCACCCTGGCCGGCATGGCCTACGGGCAGACGGTGCTCAGCCGCGCGGTGCAGGCCGCGGGCCTGCCCTGGGACGGCGACCAGGCGCATTCGGCGGTCTACGACGTGGACCGCACCGCCCAGCTGTTCTGCGCCATCCTCAACCGCTGGCGCCACTTCAACGAACAGGACCTCGCCGCCGCGCACGGCGACGAGTGATCCCGCCCGCGCCCGGCTTCAGGGGTCGAGGTTCCAGGTGTAGGTGCCGGCCTCGGTGGCGGTCATGGTGACGAAGGCGCGCACTTCCTGGTCGGAATCACAGGTGTCGTTGGTGCTGGTGTAGAACTCGTACGGGCCCGGGTATTCCACGCACAGGTCGTGGTTTCCGCCCCAGAAGCGGTCCTCGCCGTCGACGTCGGCATAGGCGTAGAAGTGGGCGTTGTCGGTCTCGGCCAGGTCGTCGCAGTCGCCCGGCTCGACGCGGTACCAGCCGGCGTTGACGAAGCGCGATTCGCCGACCTTGATGTAGCTCAGCGCCACCAGCGCGGCATCGCTGGTGCGGTTGCAGACGCGGATGGTGACGGTGGCGGCGCTGCGGGCCGGCTGGGCCGCCGCGCCCTTGAGCGATTTGCGGACGTCCTGGGCCTGCGGGGCGGCGGACGGAAGGGCGAAGAGCAGGGCCATCGCGATCGCGAGGCCGGCGTGGTGGCGCGTGGACATCGGACACTCCCCTGGTGTGCCGTGGATGGCCGGCACAGCCTAGCAACGCGAGCCGGGGGCCGACAAATTCAGGGGGCCGGACCGTCCCGGCCGGGGCCCCGGAACCGCCGCCAGCGCCCCGCCAAGCCGCGCCAGAGCCCGTAGAGGCTGATGGCGATCCAGGCCAGCTGCATGATCGTCGTGGAAATGACGTCCCGGATGTCCGGCGAAGGGCCGAAGATCGACACCAGGATGAAGACCGCGCCGAACAGGTTGGCCAGCTGGTAGCCCAGGGCGTCGCCGGCCAGGCGGCCGGCCTGGAGCAGGAAGAAGGAGCCCAGCACCAGGGCCACGCCGGCCAGGCCGACGAAGTCGTACCACTGCAGGCTCACCGCGCCACCCCGCGCTGGCGCACGGCTTCGAACAACGCCACGCCCGTGGCCACCGAGACGTTGAGGCTTTCCATTTCGCCGGGCATGGGGATGCGCACCAGCGCATCGCAGGTTTCCCGGGTCAGGCGGCGCATGCCCTCGCCCTCGCCGCCCATCACGAGCGCGACGTTGCCGGTCAGGTCGATGCCGTGGATGGCGCCGGGCGCCTCGCCGTCGAGGCCGTAGATCCACACGCCCAGGTCCTTGAGCGTGCGCAGGCAGCGCGCGAGGTTGGTGGCGCTGACCACGGGGATGCGGTCGGCGGCGCCGGCCGAGACCTTGCGCACCGTGGCGTTGATCGGCGCGGCCTTGTCCTTCGGGATCACCACGGCGGTGACGCCGGCGGCCGCGGCGGTGCGCAGGCAGGCGCCGAGGTTGTGCGGGTCCTGGATGCCGTCGAGCACCAGCACCAGGGCGCGGCCGTCGGCGGCCTCGACCAGGGCCGGCAGGTCCTTTTCGTCGGTGGCTTTCGGGGCTTCGTAGCGGGCGATCGCGCCCTGGTGGCGCAGGCCGCCGGCGATGCCCTCGAGCGACTGCAGCGGGATGCGCCGCACCGGCACGTCGCGGCGCCGCGCGGTCTCCTCGATCTCCTGCAGGCGCGGGTTCTTCGCGCCCGCCTCCAGCAGGACCTCGCGCACGTGCTCGACGTCGTGCTCCAGCGCCGAGGCCACCGCGTTGATGCCGGCGACCCAATGGTCACGCTTGTTGCTCATGTCATTCCCTCGCCGGGCTCACTCGGCCCAGGCCTTGCGTTTCCTGGGGCCGGATTCCTCCGGCAGCACCAGCCTGAAATCGATGCGGCGGTCCTCGACGCTGGCCTTGAGCACCAGCACGCGCACCGGGTCGCCCAGCCGGAAGCGCAGGCCCTTGCGCTCGCCCGCCAGCGAACGCCGCATCGGATCGAAATGGTAGTAGTCGTGCGGCAGCTGGGTCACGTGCACCAGGCCATTGACCTTGGAACCGGCCAGTTCGACGAACAGGCCGAAGTTGGTCACGCCGCTGACCACGCCGTCGAACTCGCTGCCGACGTGCTGCTCCATCCAGGCGCTGCGGTAGCGCTCGTCCACCTCGCGTTCGACCTCGTCGGCGCGGCGCTCGAGCTCGGAGCAGCGCAGCGACAGCATCGCCATTTCCTTCGCATCGTAGGCCACGCCCGCGGGCAGGCCCAGGGCGTGCTTGATGGCCCGGTGCAGGAGCAGGTCCGGGTAACGGCGGATCGGCGAGGTGAAATGCGCGTAGGCCTCCAGCGCCAGGCCGAAGTGGCCGTCGTTGGACGGGTCGTACACGGCCAGGCTCTGCGAGCGCAGCAGCACCGATTCCAGCAGCGCGGCGTCGGGCCGGCTGCGCACCTTCTTGATCAGCTGGGTGTAGTCGCGCGGCTGCACCTTCGACCACGGCGGCAGGCTGAGGCCGAACTCGGCCAGGAACTCCAGCAGCTCGCCGTACTTGCCCTCCGGCGGACGGGCGTGCACGCGGTAGGGCGCGGGCACGTTGCGCGAGCCGACGAACTTCGCCGCCTCCACGTTCGCCGCGATCATGCATTCCTCGATCAGCTTGTGCGCGTCGTTGCGCTCGAGCATGCCGGCCTGCACGACCTCGCCGGCGTTGTCGAGCACGAAGCGCACCTCGCCTGATTCGAACTCGATCGCACCGCGCTTCGCGCGCGCCTTGGCCAGGACCTGGTAGAGCTGGTGCAGGCGCTGCACCTGCGGCAGCAGCGAGCCGATCTGCGCGATCGCCTCCTGCCCCGCCTCGGTGTCGGCCTCGCCGACCGCGCGCCAGACCTGGGTGTAGGTCAGGCGGGCATGCGAGCGCATGACCGCCTCGTAGAACTTCGACTTGACGACCTGGCCCTCGCGATCCACCTGCATGTCGCAGGCGAAGCACAGGCGGTCCACCTTCGGGTTGAGCGAGCAGATGCCGTTGGACAGGGTCTCGGGCAGCATCGGCACGACGAAACCCGGGAAGTACACCGAGGTGCCGCGCAGCACGGCCTCGTCGTCGAGCGCGGTGCCGGGCCGCACGTAGTGCGAGACGTCGGCGATGGCGACGACCAGGCGGAAACCGTCCTTGTTCGGCTCGCACCAGACCGCGTCGTCGAAGTCCTTGGCGTCCTCGCCGTCGATGGTGACCAGCGGCAGCCCGCGCAGGTCGATCCGTCCGGCGGCGTCGGCGGCGGGCACCTCCAGCGGCACGTTCGCGGCTTCGTCGAGCGCGGCCTTGGGGAATTCGTGCGGCAGGTCGTGGCCGTGGATCGCGGCCTCGACCACCAGCGAGGGCGTGAGCTTGTCGCCCAGCACCAGCAGGATGCGGCCCACCGGCGGCCGGCCGCGCTCGGGCGGCTGGGTCACCTCGCACACCACCAGCTGGCCCTCGCGGGCGCCGTTGCGGTCTTCGGGGGCGATCAGGATTTCGGTGAGCACGCGGCGGTCGTCCGGGACGACCAGGCCGGCGCGCGCGCGTTCCTCGTAGCGGCCGGTGAGGCGCGTGAGGCGGTGCTCGAGCACCTCGACGATCGCACCCTCGCGGCGGCCGCGGCGGTCCACGCCGGTGATCGAGGCCAGCACGCGGTCGCCGTGCAGGGCCTTGCGCAGCTCGTTGGGCGGCAGGAACAGGTCCTCGCCGCCGTCTTCGCACTTGAGGAAGCCGAAGCCGTCGGGATTGGCGATGACGGTGCCGGCGACGAGGTCGAGCTGGCGCGCCGGCGCGTACCCGCCGCGGCGGTTGAGCAGGAGCTGGCCGTCGCGAAGCATGGCCGCCAGGCGCCGCGAGAGCGCCTCGAAACGGTCGGGCGCCTGCAGGCCCAGCGCATGCGCGATCTCGTCGGCATTGAGCGGGCCGGGCGCGTCGCCCAGCAGTTCGAGGATGGATTCGCGGCTGGCGATGGGGTTGTCGTAGCGGGCGGCCTCGCGCGCGGCCATCGGGTCTCGCCGCGCCGCGCCCGCGGGAACGGGACGACCGCGGGCCACCGGGCCCGCGCCGGCCGGCGCCGTGCCGCCGCGGTCCGGACCGCGCCCGGGCCGGCCCGGGCCCTTGCCGGTGCCGGTGCCGGGACCGGGGCGGGACGCCGATGCCGGCTTGCCCGGCTTGGCCGGCTTGCCGGGCTTGGTCGACGCCGGTCCCGGGGATTTCGCGGTCTTTTCCGCCTTCTTGCCCCCCTTCCCGGCCTTGCCGGCCGACGAGGACTCCGCCAGGCCAGTGCGCAGGGATTCGGGCAACCAGCCCGGCAGGGGCGCGGCCTTGCCGCGCTTCTTCGTGGGTTTGTTCATGCGGCGATGGTACACCCTCGGCCTTCCGCGGCCGCCCGCATTCCGGGCTGGCATTGACATGCCGCGCGCTCGTCATTAATGTACGCGGCTCCCACGGCCCTGCCGCGGGACACCTGCCCAGGTGGCGGAATTGGTAGACGCACTAGTTTCAGGTACTAGCGGGTAAAACCGTGGAGGTTCGAGTCCTCTCCTGGGCACCAAGATTCGGGACCCCGTCCCAACGATGACCCCGCCTCCCGGCGGGGTTTCGCGTTTCTGGCCCGGCGGAACGCACGGCGGCCGGCGCCTTCACGGGGTTTTGACCGCGGCCGCGCGAGCCTTTTCACCGCGACTGCGGGCCCCTCTGGCCGTGTGCAATGCACGGCGATGTCGGAGTCGAGATTCCGATCCATGGCCCGCTTTCCTTTTCCTGGCTGTTGCCATGGCGTCGGCGTAACCCAACCCCCGACCGGTGATCGTCATGGAACTACTTGGTGCGTTGTGGCTGGGCATGCCCGTGTGGGTATGGCTGGCCTTCGTCGCGGCCGTGCTGGCCGTGCTGGTGTTCGATCTCGGCGTGCTGCATCGCACGCCGCACGAGATCGGCGTGCGTGAAAGCCTGTGGATGTCGGCGCTGTACATCGGCCTGGGCCTGCTCTGGGCCGTGGCCGTGTGGTGGATCTACTACGCCTACGGCGGCGAACAGGCGATCGACCCGCAGATCGCCTCGCTCGACAGCCCGCAGGCGCGGGCCTGGGAAGCGGTGACGCTGTACATCACCGGCTACCTGGTCGAGAAGACCCTGGCGATGGACAACGTCTTCGTCATCTCGATGATCTTCGCCTACTTCGCGGTGCCCCGGCTCTACCAGCATCGCGTGCTGTTCTGGGGCATCCTCGGCGTGATCGTGCTGCGTGCGATCATGATCGGCCTGGGCGCGACCCTGGTGATGAACTTCGCCTGGATCCTCTACGTCTTCGCCCTCATCCTCATCGCCACCGGCGTGAAGATGCTGCTGGCCGTGGACGATGTGCCCGACATCGGCAACAACCGCGTGCTGGCCTTCCTCAAGCGGCGCCTGCGCGTCACCGAGGGTCTGCACGGCGAGCGCTTCTGGATCCGACAGCCCGACCCCGCCACGGGCCGGATCGCCTGGTTCGCGACGCCGCTGTTCCTGTGCCTGGTGCTGGTGGAGATCGCCGACGTGGTGTTCGCGATCGACTCCGTGCCGGCGATCTTCGCGATCACGCCGGACCCGTTCATCGTCTACACCTCGAACATCTTCGCCATCCTCGGCCTGCGCGCGCTGTACTTCGCGCTGGCGGCGATGGTGCACCGCTTCCACTACCTCAAGTACGCCCTGGCCCTGGTGCTGGTGTTCATAGGCGGCAAGATCTTCCTGGGCGACTGGCTGTGGGACGGCAAGATGCCGGCCGGCATCAGCCTGGGCGTGACGGCGGCGCTGCTGGTCGGTGGCGTGCTGGTGTCGCTGTGGAAGACCCGCGGCGCGCCTGGCCCGGGCGCGACCCCGGCCACCCCGGCCGGCTGAGCCAGCCACGAAAAAGGAAGCCCCGCGTCGGCGGGGCTTCCTTCATCCTCGATCGGCGCGGGCCGGGCTCAGGCGAACGGATCCTGCAGCACGATGGTGGACTCGCGGCCCGGGCCGGTGCTGACGATCGACAGCGGGCAGCCGGCCAGTTCCTCGAGCGCACGCAGGTAGGCGCGCGCGGCCGGCGGCAGCTTCTCCCACTCGGTGATGCCGGCGGTGGACTCGCTCCAGCCCGGGAACTCCAGGTACACCGGCGTGCACTCGTCCCAGCCGGCGGCGTCCAGCGGCGCGTACTCGGTGCGCTTGCCGCGGTACTCGTAGGCGATGCAGATCTTCAGCTTCTCCATGCCGTCGAGGATGTCGAGCTTGGTGATGCACAGGCCCGAGATGCCGTTGATGGCGACGGCGCGCTTGAGCGCGACGATGTCCATCCAGCCGCAGCGGCGCGGACGGCCGGTGGTGGCGCCGTACTCCTGGCCGCGGTCGCGGATGCCCTGGCCGACCTCGTCGTTGAGCTCGGTCGGGAACGGGCCGCCGCCGACGCGGGTGGCGTAGGCCTTGGCGATGCCCAGCACGTAGTCGATGGCGTCGGCGCCGACGCCGGTGCCGGCCATCGCGCCGCCCACCGTCGTGTTCGACGAGGTGACGTAGGGATAGGTGCCGTGGTCGATGTCGAGCAGCGAACCCTGCGCGCCCTCGAACATCACGCGCTTACCCTGCTTGCGCAGCTCGTGCAGGATGCCGGCCACGTCGGCCTTCATCGGGTCGACGTAGGCGCCGAAGGCCAGGGCCTCGTCGAGCGTCTTCTGGAAGTCCACCGCCTCGACGCCGAGGTACTTCGTCAGCACGAAGTTGTGGTAGTCGAGCGTGGAGCGCAGCTTCTCGGCCAGCTCCTTCGGATAGGCCAGGTCGGCCACCCGCACGCCGCGGCGCGCGACCTTGTCCTCGTAGGCCGGGCCGATGCCGCGGCCGGTGGTGCCGATGGCCTTGCCGCCGGCGGCCTTCTCGCGGGCCTGATCCAGGGCGATGTGGTAGGGCATGATCAGCGGCGTGGCCGGGCTGATCTTCAGGCGCGAGCGCACCTCGACGCCGTTGGCCTCGAGCTCGCCGATTTCCTTCTGCAGGGCCGCCGGGCTGAGCACCACGCCGTTGCCGATCAGGCACAGCGCGCCTTCGCGCAGGATGCCGGACGGGATCAGGTGCAGCACGGTCTTCTTGCCGTTGATCACCAGGGTGTGGCCGGCGTTGTGGCCACCCTGGAAGCGCACGACCGCGCCGATCTCCTCGGTCAGCAGGTCGACGATCTTGCCCTTGCCCTCGTCGCCCCACTGCGCGCCCAGCACCACCACCGACTGACCCATGACACCTGACTCCGGAAAAGGAAGGAAGCGGGGGCGACGGGCCGGGCGCCGCGGCGGGGCCCAGACAAACGAAAAGCCGGAGGTCGCCCCGGCTTTGCGAAATTATCCGCGTTTCGGCCGGCCGGGGCTACCCCGCCGGGGCCGGTCCGCGGGGCCCGGGCCGGGCGCGGGCCCGGCCCCTGGGACGAAGGTGCCGGGGCCCGGCGCCCGGGCCAGGCTCAGCGCTGGCCGTTGCCGAAGTAGCGCAGGAACTCGGAGTCCGGGTCCAGCACCATGGTGGTCTGGCCATCGGCCAGCGCGTTCCGGTAGGCCTCGAGGCTGCGGTAGAAGGCGTAGAACTCCGCATCCTGGCCATAGGCGGCCGCGGCGATCTCGGCGGCGCGGGCATCACCCTCGCCTCGCAGCTTCTGCGCGTCGCGCTCGGCCTCGGCCAGGATCACCTGGCGCTGGCGGTCGGCCTCGGACTGGATGATGTTGCTCTGCTCCTGGCCCTCGGCGCGCAGCTGGTTGGCCACCTGCGTGCGCTCGGTGCGCATGCGGTCGTAGACCGTGGTCAGGATGTTGCTGTCCTCGGGCAGGTTGATCCGCTTGATGCGCACGTCGATCACTTCGATGCCAAAGGCCTTGGCGCCATTGTTCACGGCGGCCAGGAAGCTGCCGGACAGTTCCGCGCGGCCGGCCGAGACCACTTCCTGCAGGGTGCGCTGGTTGATCTCGTTGCGCAGGGCGTTCTTGACGATCGGCGTCAGGCGCTGGCGCGCGGCGTCCTCGTTGCCGCCGCTGGCCGCGCGGTAGTAGCTCGCCACGTCGACGATGCGCCACTTGACGAAGAAGTCCACGCTCACGTCCTTCTTCTCGGCCGTGAGGTAGCGCTCGGGCTGGTCGTCGAGCGAGAGGATGCGCTTGTCGAACTTGCGCACCTCCTCCACCAGCGGCCACTTGAAGTGCAGGCCCGGGCCCAGGTCGGCGCGGGCGACGCGGCCGAGGTTGAGCACGATGGCGGTCTGGCCTTCGTTGACGATGAAGACCGAACCCATCGCGGCCAGCAGGCCGGCGATGGCGAGGAAAACGATCAGGGTCAGTCCGCGCATGTCAGCGGCCTCCGGTGCGGCGGTCGTCGCGCTCGTCGCGCGGCGGGCGGGCCGGCGTGGGCGCGGCCTCGGCCTGGGTGGGGGGCATGCGGATCACCGGCGCCTCGGCCGGGGCCTGGCGCGGCGCCTGCCCGTTGAGCGGCAGGTAGAGGATGTTGCCGTCGTCGCCGGCGACCACCTTCGGATTGGCAGCGAGCACCTGCTGCATGGTTTCCAGGTACAGGCGCTTGCGCGTCACCTCGGGCGCCTTGCGGTACTCGGCGGCGAGCAGGCTGAAGCGCTCGGCGTCACCCTCGGCGCGGGCGATGGCCGCGGCGCGGTAGCCCTCGGCCTCGGTGCGCAGGCGGGCGGCGACGCCGCGGGCCTCCGGCAGCACCTTGCTGGCGTAGGCCTTGGCCTCGTTCTCGGCGCGCTGCTTGTCCTCGCGCGCGGCGATCGCGTCGTCGAAGGCCTGCTTGACCTCCTCGGGCGGGCGCGCGTCCTGCAGGTTGAAGTTCACCACGGTCAGGCCGGTCTTGTAGAAGTTCAGCGATTCCTGCAGGCGCTCCTGCGCGGCGATCACCAGCTCGGCGCGGTCGAACAGCACCGTGTCCATGTCGCTGCGGCCGACCACCTCGCGCACGGCGCTCTCGGCGGCGTCGCGCAGGGTCTGTTCCGGGTCCACGCCGCCGAACAGGAACAGGCGCGGGTCCTCGCGGCGGTACTGGGCGTTGAACTTGATGTCGATCAGGTTCTCGTCCTTGGTCAGCACGCGGACCTGGTCGGTGACCTCGACGACCTGGGTCGCATCGACCACGCGCACGGTCTCGATCGGCCAGGGCCACTTGAAGTTGGGGCCCGGGGTCATGATGCGGTTGAACTCGCCGAAGCGCAGCACCACGCCGCGCTGGCGCTCGTCCATCAGCTTGAAGCTGTTGAACACGAGCCAGATGCCGACCAGGGCCAGCACCCAGGGCATGGGATTGAAGCCGCCGGCCGGGACCGAGCCGCGACCTCCGCCGCCGCCGCCCAGCATGCCCTTGAGGCGTTGCAGGAAGGCGTCGACGTCGTTGCCGCCGTCTCGGCCCCCGCGGGGGTCTTGGTTGCCGCGTCCGGGCGTGTTCCAGGCCATGCTTGCTCCGTCGTGGGCCGCGCCGCGGGGGCGGGCGACCCGCGTTTTCAATGGGTTCCGGGATTGTAGGTAGGGGCTGGGAGGGCCACAAGCAAGAGCGCCTGCAGCGGATGCCCGCCCGGCTCGGCCGCCAGCCGTTCGGCCACGGCCAGCGGCAGGTCCAGGGCGAGGCGCCAGCCGCCCATGTCGTCCATGGTCTCCGAGACCACCGCCTCGGCCTCGTGAAGGCGGGCGCGCAGGCGGCCGTCGGCGGGGCCGAGGTCCAGCGTGGCGCGCAGGCGGCGGTCGAGGAATCGCTCCACCAGCGCCTCGCGCAGCAGCCCGAGGCCCTCGCCGGTGCGGGCCGAGAGCCAGACCCTCGCCCGTCCCTCCACCTCCGGATCGCGGCGCGGCGCGGCACCCTCGATCCGGTCGATCTTGTTGAACACCAGCAGCTGCGGAATGTCGCCGGCCCCGATTTCGGCCAGCACGGCGTCCACCTGGGCGATGCGCTCGTCGCGGTGTTCGTCGGCGGCGTCCACCACGTGCAGCAGCAGGTCGGCGTCGCGGGCTTCCGACAGCGTCGAGCGGAAGGCGGCCACCAGCTCGTGCGGCAGGTCGCGCACGAAACCCACGGTATCGGACAGCACCAGCGGCGCCACGCCCTCGATGCGTCGCGTGGTCGGGTCCAGGGTGGCGAACAGGCGGTCGTCGGCGTAGACGCCCGAGCCGGTGAGCGCGTTGAACAGCGTGGACTTGCCGGCGTTGGTGTAACCGACCAGGGCCACGCGCGGGATGTCGTTGCGCAGGCGCGCGCGGCGCATCTGGTCGCGCTGCACCTGCACCTTGGCCAGCCGCGCCTGCAGCGACTCGAGCTTCTTCTGCAGCATGCGCTTGTCGAGCTCGAGCTGGGTCTCGCCCGGGCCGCGCAGGCCGATGGCGCCGCCGCGCTGGCGCTCGAGGTGGGTCCAGCCGCGCACCAGGCGCGTGGCCCAGTGCTTGAGCTGGGCCAGCTCGACCTGCAGCTTGCCCTCGTGGCTGGCGGCGCGCTGGGCGAAGATGTCCAGGATCAGGCCGGTGCGGTCGACCACGCGGCGCTTGAGCGCGCGCTCGAGGTTGCGCTCCTGCGCCGGGCTCAGCAGCTCGTTGACCAGCACCAGGTCGGCTTCGGTGGCGGCGCAGGCGGACTGCACCTCCTCGAGCTTGCCGGTGCCGATGTAGTACGCCGGGTGCGGCCGCTCCACGCGGGCGGTGAGCGTGCCGACCACGGTGGCGCCGGCCGAGCGGGCCAGTTCGGTGAATTCCTCGAGCCGCGACGGGTCCGGCGAACCGGGCGGGTGCGGCTGGATCAGCAGGGCGCGCTCGCCCTTGCGTGCGCGCTCAAACATGCGTCAGACGGGCGCTCAATCGTCCTGGCCCGCCTCGCCGTCGTCGTCCTGGTTGGACGCCACCTGCCCGCCGCCCGGGCCCACGCGCACGTTGCGCGCCGGCACGACGGTGGAGATCGCGTGCTTGTAGACCATCTGGCTGACCGTGTTGCGCAGCAGCACCACGAACTGGTCGAAGCTTTCGATGGTGCCCTGCAGCTTGATGCCGTTGACCAGGTAGATGGACACGGGGATGCGCTCGCGGCGCAGGGCGTTCAGGAAAGGATCCTGCAGGGACTGGCCTTTGGACATGGGTCGGACTCCGTCTTCTTATTGTGGCGCGCCAGCCGGCGCGAGGTGCGGCCAAAAGGGTCCGTGGCCGCGAATGGCCCGATTCTAACAGCCCTCCCCCGTCAGCGCCGGGTGAGGAAAAGATCCCGGGCCCGATCGAGTTCGGCGCGCTGCGTCATCGGGTCGAGCCAGCGCAGGGCCGGGCGGGCGCGCAGCCAGGTCAGCTGGCGCTTGGCCAGCTGCCGGGTGGCGGCGATGGCCTGGTCGCGGAAGGTCGCCGCGTCGGTCTCGCCGGCCAGGTGCGCCCAGGCCTGGCGGTAGCCCACCGCGCGGATCGCCGGCAGGTCCGGGTGCAGGCGCGGGTCGGCGCGCAGGCGGCGCACCTCGTCGAGGAACCCCTCCGCCAGCATCTGGTCGAAGCGGCGGGCGATGCGTTCGTGCAGCACCGCCCGGTCGGCCGGCGCGAGGACCAGCGACAGCACGCGGAACGGGAACGGCGCGCGCGGCCCGCCCCGGGCCTGCCAGTCGCTGATCGGCCGGCCGGTGGCGCGCCAGACCTCGAGCGCGCGGGTGATGCGCTGGCGGTCGTTCGGGCGGATGCGCAGGCCGGCCGCGGGATCCACCCGCGCCAGCTCGGCGTGCAGGGCCGGCCAGCCGCGCGCGTCGGCTTCGGCCTGCAGGGCTGCGCGTTGCGCCGGGTCGGCCTCGGGCATGTCCGACAGCCCCTCGAGCAAGGCGCTGAAGTACAGGCCGGTGCCGCCGACCAGCAGGGGCACGCGGCCGCGCGCGGCCAGGGCCTGCATCGGCGGCAGGGCCTCGCGGGCGAAGTCCGCGGCGGAAAAGACCTCGTGCGGATCGCGCACGTCCACCAGGTGGTGCCGGACCCGCGCCAGCGTGGCGCGATCGGGCTTGGCCGCGCCGATGTCCAGGCCCCGGTAGACCAGGGCCGAATCGACGCTGACCACCTCGGTGTCGAGCGCCGCCGCCCAGTCGAGCGCCAGGGCGGTCTTGCCGGAGGCCGTCGGCCCCATCAGGGCGATGGCCAGCGGGCGGTCGTCCTCCGCCATGCTCAGTCGCGGCTGCGGCGCAGCTCGCCCTGCACGTGGTCGAACAGGCCCTCCATCGCCGGCGAGGGCGCGGCGCCGACGCGGCTGAAGACCAGGATGGCCAGCGTGGCCATCGCCACGCCCGGCACCATCTCGTAGAGGCCGGTGCTGGCCGCGAACAGCTCCTTCCAGGCGATGACGGTCGCGGCGCCGACCACCATGCCGGCCAGCGCGCCGTTGCGGGTCATGCGCTTCCAGACCAGGGACAACACGACCACCGGGCCGAAGGCGGCGCCGAAACCGGCCCAGGCGTAGCTGACCAGGCCGAGCACGCGGCTGTCGGGATCCGAGGCCAGCCAGATCGCCAGCGCGGCGACCGCCAGCACGGCCAGGCGGCCGACCCACACCAGCTCGCGCTGCCCCGCGCCCGGGCGCAGGAAGCCCTTGTAGAAGTCCTCGGTCAGCGCGCTCGAGCAGACCAGCAGCTGGCAGCTCAGGGTGCTCATCACCGCGGCGAGGATGGCCGAGAGCAGGATGCCGGCGACCCAGGGATTGAACAGCCGCGTCGCCAGCTCGATGAACACGCGCTCGGCATTGGCGTTCACCGGCCCGGCCTGCTCCGGGTGCGCCTGGAAGTAGGCGATGCCGAAGAAGCCCACGGCCATCGCGCCGGCCAGGCACAGGATCATCCAGGCCATGCCGATGCGGCGGGCAGCGGGGATGTCGCGCACCGACTTGGCGGCCATGAAACGCGCAAGGATGTGCGGCTGGCCCACGTAGCCCAGGCCCCAGGCCAGCAGCGAGACGATGCCCACGACGCTGGCGCCCTTGAAGAAGTCCAGCCGCGCCGGATCCACCTGCTCCACCAGCGCGACCGCTTCGCCCGGCCCGCCCAGGCCCAGGATGACGAAGACCGGGGTGATGATCAGCGCGAAGATCATCAGCGTGGCCTGCACGGTGTCGGTCCAGCTCACCGCCAGGAAACCACCGATGAAGGTGTAGGCGATGGTGGCCGCGGCGCCGTACCACATGGCCTGGTCGTAGGGCACCCCGAACACCGACTCGAACAGGCGCGCGCCGGCGACGATGCCCGAGGCGCAATAGACGGCGAAGAACACCAGGATCACCAGGGCCGAGAACACCCGCAGCAGCTTCCTGCGGTCCTCGAAGCGGTGGGTGAAGTAGTCCGGCAGGGTCAGCGCGTTCTTGCTGCGCTCGGTGTACAGCCGCAGCGGCGCGGCCACGAAGCGCCAGTTGGCCCAGGCGCCGATCACCAGGCCGATGGCGATCCAGGCTTCCGACACGCCCGAGAGGAACAGCGCGCCGGGCAGGCCCAGCAGCAGCCAGCCGCTCATGTCCGAGGCGCCGGCGCTGAGCGCGGTGACGACCGGACCGAGCGAGCGGCCGCCGAGGATGTAGTCGTCGAAGCTGCGGGTGTAGAACCAGGCCGCGAGGCCGATGCCGACCATGCCCAGGATGTAGATGGCGAAGGTGATGTGCAGCGGGGAGAATTCGCTCATGTCGGTCCGGGCGGGTCGGAAGGCCGGGCAAGCTTAGCGCGAACCCGCGGCGGTCCGGCGCCGGATTCAAAGCCGCCGCGGCCAGGTGTAGGCTGGGCCCGCGCCCAGGAGCCCGCCCATGCCGACCCGGAAAGCCCTCGCCTTCCTGCTCGTCTTCGTCGTCCCGGCCCTGATGCCGGCCGCCGCCTGGCTGGGCACCGCGACCGGCCGGCCCGACCTCATGGCCTGGTTCCCGCTGTTCTTCCTGTTCGTGCTGCTGCCCACGCTCGACTACGCGCTGGGCCACGATCCGGTGAACGTGCCGGCCGACCGCGAGCGCAAGGTCGCGCAATCGCCCTGGTTCAAGGCGCTCACCCTCGCCTGCCTGCCGGTGCAGCTGGCCGTGTTGGCCTGGTCGGCCGCATGGTTCGTCGCCGCGGACTTCGGGCCGGCGGGCATCGCCGGCTGGCTGCTGTCGCAGGGCGTGGTCGGCGGCATCCTGGCCATCAACACCGCGCACGAGCTGATCCACAAGGACGGCCGGCTCGAGCCCGCCGTCGGCGGCCTGCTGCTGGCGAGCGTCGGCTACCACGGTTTCAAGATCGAGCACCTGCGCGGCCACCACGTGCACGTGTCCACGCCCGAGGACGCCTCGAGCGCGCCCCTGGGCATGTCGTCCTGGCGCTTCGTTCCGCGGGCCCTGGTGCTCAACACCCGCAACGCCTGGCGGCTGGAGGCCCGGCGCCTGCGGGGCCTCGGGCTGCCCGCCCTGCACTGGCGCAACGAGATGATCGGCTGGAGCGCCGCGTGGCTGGCCATGGCCGCGGGCATCGCGGCCTGGCTGGGGCCGGTGGGCCTGGCCTTTTTCCTGGCCCAGGGCCTGGCCGCGGCGGGATCGCTGGAGGTGATCAACTACATCGAGCACTACGGGCTAGAGCGCAGGCGAGGCGCGGACGGGCGCTACGAGCGCACGACCCACCTGCACAGCTGGAACTCCGACTACGCGCTGTCGAACTGGCTGCTGTTCCAGCTGCAGCGGCACAGCGACCACCACGCCTACCCCAAGCGCCGCTACGCCATCCTGCGCCACCACGCCGACAGCCCGCAGCTGCCCGGCGGCTACGCGGCCATGTTCGTGCTGGCCCTGGCGCCACCGCTGTGGCACCGGGTGATGGATCCGCGGGTCCGCGCCTTCCGCGCCGCGCTGCCGGCCACCTGAGGGCGCGAAGGCGGAAGTCCACACCGCCTGTGGATAGCCGTCGGGAAAACCCTGTGGGTGATCGCCGGAGCGCCTTGCCTGGCGCGGCCCGCGGGGATTCTGGGCAAGAAATGACCAGCCCGTTCCGGGTTTCCACACGGCCTGTGGACAAGCCTGGGAGAAGTCCTGTGGACGGATCGCCACGCGCCAGCAGTGGCGCGGGTGTCAACGGGTTTGCTCAATAAATGACCAGCCCGTGGATCATTCGTCGTCCGGCCAGCGGATCGCCGGCTTCGACGCAGCGGCCTTCGGCGCCGGCTGCGCGGCCACCGCCGACCAGACCTTGAGCGCGTCCACCGTCGCCGCGACGTCGTGCACGCGCAGGATGCGTGCCCCGTACTCCGCGGCCAGCACGGCCGCCGCCACCGAGGCGAAGACGCGCTCGCCGACCGGGCGGCCGGTCACCTCGCCCAGGCTGCGCTTGCGCGACAGGCCGGCCAGCAGCGGCAGGCCCAGGTCCAGCAGGCGCGACTGCTGGCGCAGCAGCCGCAGGTTGTGTTCGGTGGACTTGCCGAAGCCGTAGCCGGGGTCGAGCACGAGCAGCTTCTTCGGGATCCCGGCCATCTCGCAGGCGAAGATGCGCTCGGCCAGGAAGCGGTGCACCTCGCCGGCGACGTCGTCGTAGGCCGGCGCGTCCTGCATCGAGCGCGGCTCGCCCTGCATGTGCATCAGCACCACCGGCACGCCGGCCGTCGCCGCGGCCTCGAGCGCGCCTTCGCGGCGCAGCGCGTAGACGTCGTTGATCATGCCGGCGCCGGCCGCCACCGCGGCGCGCATCACCGCGGGCTTGGACGTGTCCACCGAGATCGGCAGCGCGGTCTCGCGGGCCAGGCGCTCGACCACCGGGATGACCCGGCGCAGCTCCTCGGCTTCGTCCACTTCCTGGGCGCCGGGGCGGGTGGATTCGCCGCCCACGTCCAGGAGGTCGGCGCCCTCGGCCGCGAGGCGCAGGCCGTGCGCGACGGCAGCCTCGACGGTGTCGTGGGCGCCGCCGTCGGAAAACGAATCCGGCGTGACGTTGACGATGCCCATCACGCGCGGGCGGTCCAGGCGCAGCACGCGGCCGGCGCAATCGAGCTGGGGGACGAGGTCGAACATGCCGTGCACCGCCATCCGTAGGAGCGCCTTCAGGCGCGAATCAACCCGCAGGAGCGCCTCCAGGCGCGAATCCACCCGTAGGAACGCCTTCAGGCGCGAAGCAGTCCACCCGGAGCTTCGCGCCTGAAGGCGCTCCTACGCAAGGCGGGCGCCGCTCAGGTCTGCGGCATCGGGCCGCCCAGCGGCGCGGCCGGGCCCGGGTCGTCCTTGGAGATGCGGCCGGACTTGGCCCAGTCGGCCGGCGGACCCGGGCGGCGGCCTTCCATGATCGCGTCGATCTGCTGCGCGTCGATGGTCTCGTAGGTCAGCAGGGCCTCGGCCATGATGTGCAGCTTGTCGAGGTTGTCGGTCAGGATCTGCCGGGTGCGGCTGTAGGCGCGGTCGAGGATGCCGCGCACGACTTCGTCGATCTTGCGGGCGGTGTCGTCCGAGACGTTCTTGTGCTGGGTGACCGAACGGCCCAGGAAGACCTCGTCCTCCTCCTCGCCGTAGGCGATCGGGCCGAGCTCGTCCGACAGGCCCCACTTGGTGGCCATGTTGCGGGCCATCTTGGTGGCGCGCTCGATGTCGTTGGACGCGCCGGTGGTGACCTTGTCGGCGCCGAAGATCAGCTCCTCGGCGACGCGGCCGCCGTACAGCGAGCACAGCATCGACTCGATGTGGGTGCGGTTGTACGAGTACTTGTCGCCTTCGGGCAGGTACATCGTCACGCCCAGGGCGCGGCCGCGCGGGATGATCGTGACCTTGTAGACCGGGTCGTGCTCGGGCACGACGCGGCCGACGATGGCGTGGCCGGCCTCGTGGTAGGCGGTCAGCTTCTTCTCGTCCTCGCTCAT
>VFQM010001751.1_pt1 | contig 18048 bp, 12 predicted proteins | sample 3512391 | NCBI WGS metagenome assembly VFQM01 (sample SAMN10412369, study PRJNA504923) | tailings metagenome | isolation source: Replicate 1 from Balatoc abandoned mine | place: Philippines
GCTTCTCGACTGAAAAGGAAACTTTTAAGTGGCCCAATTTTAGGGGGAGCTTACAATTAGACTGCACTAGTGATCCGGATAAAAACTATAACGGATTATGTATATCCATTTAGCATTCCAGCACATGCTGTCATTGCAAACAAAGGACAACTATCTGCAAAAACTTAGATTGCTGTCATCAATTTTATGGAGATCACATTAACGCAGATTTTTATTTAAGAGCTCTTTGCGTACAGTCGACTGACAAATTCTTTCACCACTTAATTTGCGGGGAACTTGACAATAAATTCACTGCCTTTACCTGATGATGAGTTGAGTATAATTTCTCCTTGTAAACGATCAATAAGTGTTTTTACGATGGCCAATCCCAAGCCATTTGAGCTTTCGCCACCGGTTGGTCTCGCACTGAGCCTTTTAAATTTCTGGTAAATCAAGGTCTTATCAAAATCCTGGAAACCTGGGCCCTGATCTTTAACCGATATCCAGGCCTTATCACCATCCCTTCCCGAAGACATTTGAATGACTGAACCCTTTGGAGAGAACTTAATGGCATTGGACAATAAGTTATCTAAAATTCTACTAAGGTATTCCACGTCTGATTGTACTTCACCTACTTGACTATCCTCCAGCTTAATGTCAATACCTTTGGCTATTGCAATTGAACGGAAATTGTCCAGCCTGCCACGCAAAAAGGATGGCATATCTATTGTCGCTTTTAATACCGTTCTGTTTTCTTCTATTTCATGTACATCCAATAAATCTGTAATGAGATCAACACCAGCCTGTGTAGAGGTCTCAATCATTTTTAATAATTTCAGTTTATCTTCACTAAGTCCGCTTGGCTCTAAACGAATTACTTCAACCAGCCCTCTGATTCTGTTAAGTGGTGATTTTAAATCATGCGCCACAATACTCATAAGTGTATCTTTCTCATGATTCAACTCAGACAATTTTAAATTTTGATTGGCCAGCTCTCGATTTTGTTTTAAGATCTCCAAGCGTTGACTTTCAATTTCTGCATTCTGCTTCTCGAGTGCATCATTGGCTATAGCCTTCCTTCTGCTGTTTCGCCAAATTAAAGAGCCAACAATCAACAATGAAAAAACAACTGCGAAAAGAGCAATGTTCTGGTAACGCTGCTGTGTAATAATGGCATTATTGCGTTCTTCATTGATTTTGAGCAATTTATTTTCCTGATCTTTCTTTTCAATCTGTAATTCGAATTGTAGGCGTTCTACTTGTCGGGCAACATCAAGGTCTTTGAGAGAATCTCTTAGAATCAAATACTTATTGTAATTATTGAGTTGATCAGATGGATTGGCTTGCTTTTCGGCTACTTTAGATAAGTAGAGGTGAGCTTCCATTTGCAGGGCCAAGTCTTTGATATCTTTTGCAACTGTTAATCCTCTTTCAAACTCTGTCTTGGCATTTTTATAATCACCTTTTAAGAAATCAATCTTACCCAGTGTAATGTAAGCGCGCGGTTGAAAGCGTACCAGATTACTCCTGCTGATAACCTTATACCCCCGTTCAAAAATCTCTTCTGCTTCTTTTATCTTATTATCTTCTATATAGTTTTCTGCGAGAAAGATCCTGGTCTCTGCCAGATTGATCTGGTCATTGGTGGAGGAGTAGCCGGAGTCTGCCTTTAAGTAATACGAAGTTGCCTTGGCGTATTCACCGGATTCGTTGTATAATCTTCCAAGATAAGTATAAGCCGACATGATGTCGCGTGTTCTCTGCAGTTTCAACCTGATCACTAATGCCTTTAAGAAAAACTCCTCTGCCTTAGCATAGTCGCGTTGTGTTCTGTAAAGATTGGCCAAACTTTGATATCCATAAGCCATACCGGTAGAATCCTGCACGCCTTCAAAAAGTGGAATGGCCTCTAAAAAGTGATCATACGAACGAGAAAGTAGTCCCTGATCGAAGAATACACGGCCCATATTATTTTTAGCATGGGCAATTTGAAGCGTATCATTTTGTTCTTTGGCGATGTCAAGCGCCTTAGCATAAGCCTCGTATGCAGCTAGTCTGTCGCCTTTATAGTTATAGGCAACACCCATAAAATTAAAAGGGCGTGCCATACCAAGCTTAAGTTTTAATTGCAACCCCAGGTCGTAGGCTTTTTTGCTGTAATAAATCGTGGAATCAGGATGAGCAAAACGATATTCGAAGGCCAGGTCACCTAATAATTGAAATTGCTCTATTCCATCCGTTGAATTTGAGAGTTTCTGTTTGATACCCGCTATACGGTCATAATCTTGCGCCAATACCTTAAAAGCAAGCACTGATAGCGCAAAAACACAGAAAAAGATCAACCTATAAGCCATTGCTCAAAATTACCGAAAATCTTTACGTGCCAGATCAGCCCGCTCTGCTAAAGTTGTGTTAATTTTTTTCACTACCTCATCCAGCTCTTCCCCGGATTTTTTCAGGTAGTCAATCAGTTGTGGGTCTCTTTTATCTGTCATTTCCATTAAATGGATAAGGCCAAGCATACGGCTTAACGGGGCACGCAGTACATGTGAGTTAATGAAGGCGTATTCTGCTAATTTCTCATTTTGGCGCTCCAACTCCTCCGTGCGCCTTCGCACGCGGTCTTCCAGCCCTTTATTTATTTGGGAAATAGTCTCATTCTGTTCCCTTATTTTCTCTTCATACTCACGCCTCCACGCAGATTCTATGGCTAAGGTTACAATATCGGCTAATGCTTTTGCAAAATTCTTGTCCTGACTACTCCACCGCCTTGTTTCCTGATGATTTTCAAAGCTTACTGTACCACCCAGGTTCCCTCCGATATAGTATGGCACATCCATACAAGCCTTGATATTTTGTGGAATAAAATAGTCATCTACATTTTGCCGGGTCAGGTCATGTAAAAAAACATCTTCTACTGCTACAATTTTTTCGGCATACAACACTTCATAATAAAGCTGATACCCGGCCACCTCAAAACTAATACCTGATGAAAATTGACTAGCCTGTGCGTTGTAACTCATAATTGCCTCCAGCCTGTCTTGCTTATCATTTATCCTCCACACCGTAACCTGCGTTATCCCCATAGCTTTAGAGGCAAGCAAGGCTACCTCTTTTAGTGCCCCTTGCAATTCCCCTTCTTTTATCCATCTGCATTTTGTCAGGTGCATTAATATTTCCCGCTGCTCCTCCAGCACATCATTGATGCTTTCTATCTCATTAAGTTTTTCTCTTAACTGTTCATTAATCTGTTTTATCTGTTCTTGCTGAAGTTCAATTACATCTCTTTGCTTCTTCAAGGCTTCATTTTGTGTTTGTAATTCGTCCTGGTTTTCTGCCAGCATATGATTGCGTTCTTTTAGCAGGTTGATGAAACGAGTCTGCGTATTGTGGTAGAAAGTGGTAAAGAAAAAAAGCAAGGAAGCCAGGCCCGTATAAGATATCAGTGCACGCCACGGATCATCAGAAAAGGCAATGGCGGGGATGCGATCATCCTGCAGTGCAAAAAGTAAAACTGTTAGTGCAATTATTCCAAACCAGACAATGGCATTTGTGTAATTGTTAAACACATTGGCAATGAAGGGTAGTAAAGTAAGCCAGGGTAAAACAACTGAATGTACGCCACCCGAAAAATACACTCCGGTTGAAAAAACAATCCAATAAAAAGCCAACAGAATGTTAGAAAGAATATCCAGGCTGATGGGGGAGCGTAGTAGAAAAGCAATGACAAATAAAAAAACCGGTGTAACTAAATAGATGTATGCAGGAATATTTGTATTGAAGAACTGATAAGCAATGAAAAAAATAAGGCTGATAATTGAGGTTATCATGACAAAACTTAATAACAGTCTTGCCCTGGTAAAATCCTGATCAAGTGTAGCGCTATAACGTGCCAGAAAGAACCGATAGGTTCTTGGAAAAATCTTAGCCGGGGTTAGTGCCATCATCTATTGATCAGATTTATCCAATATACTACTTATATACCACTTAATCTTCTTCTAAAAAATTAAGATCGCGCGCAAATGTTTCATTCAGATATTTTAAGGCTATCAGCGAAACAACAATTGTGAAAGAACCCACAACAAAAGCACCCCAGGTAATACCCATTACAGAACGTAGCAAACTAAATAAGGCTACCAATGGCACAACGGTACCCCTGATGAAATTGGGAACAGAAGTGGCTACGGTTGAGCGAAGGTTGGTACCAAATTGCTCTGCGGCAATAGTCACAAATAAAGCCCAGTACCCCGTGCCCACACCAAGGCCAAAACAAATCATATAGAATACGGCTGACGAATCGGAAGGATTGAAAAGATACAGCACAATAAAAACCAATGTGATCAGAATGTAGAGCAACACTACTTTTCTTCTCGACTTCAGCCATTGGCTGATCAGGCCACTACTCAGGTCGCCCACTGCCAAACCGATATAACTAAACATCACCGCATCGCCTGCTACTATCGTACCCGAAACGCCTAAGACTTTCGCAAACTCAGGGGAAAAGCTGATGAGAATACCAATCACGAACCAAATGGGCAGGCCTATAAAAATACAAGACATAAAACGTTGCAGGCGATCGCGGTTAGTAAAGAGTTGAAGGAAATTACCCCGCTTTACCTTTTCAGTCTTTACCTTTTCATACATGCCTGATTCAAATATGCTAACGCGTGCCACCAACAACAACAAACCTAAACCACCTCCAATAAAATAGGCCACCTGCCAATCGAAAGTTCGGGCCACTATGTTGGCCAGCACGGCACCCATTAAACCAACCGATGCTACAATGGTGGTACCATAGCCACGCAACTCTTTCGACAATACTTCAGATACTAAGGTAATACCGGCACCTAACTCCCCTGCCAAGCCTATACCGGCAATAAAACGAAGCAGTGCATATTGGTTTACTGTAGTAACAAAACCATTGCCGATGTTGGCTAATGAATACAAGAGTATGGAACCAAACAACACAGAAAGTCTTCCGCGCTTGTCGCCCATAATGCCCCAGATAATCCCGCCAATCAATAGTCCGAACATTTGCGCCTGAATAAGAAATTCTCCTGTACTCATCAGGTCCTCTTCGGCAACACCCAAACTACGCAGACTGGTTATGCGCACAATACTGAATAACAGTAAGTCATAAATATCAACGAAGTAGCCTAATGCCGCTACAACAACAGGTACAGAGTAAAGCGAACGGTAATCTTGTTTCATTGTGCTCAAAAATTAAATAAAGCCTTCCTTAATAAGAGGCTGCAGATGATGTTATTCCAGGCTTCTATACGCTTAAAATTTTTATGACCTCAAACTTAGCACTCCCAAAAAACGAAATTAACCTTTCATAAAAAAGCACAATTGCATTTGGATCTTAATTAGTAACTCATTATCCCTTAAAAACCTATAATACGGAAACCTTAAACGCTATGAAGCAAATCTTTCTACTCAGTTTTGTGCTCTTCGCTGTATCTATTGCAGGTCTGGCACAGAAAAAAGGCAGTGCGCCTACCAAGGCCACTATCAATTACGATGAAAAACTCTATGCCGGTATGGAATGGCGAAACATTGGCCCCTTTCGAGGTGGCCGTTCGTCAGCTGTAACCGGTGTACCAGGCAAACCTAACCTTTTTTACATGGGGGCTACTGGTGGTGGAGTATGGAAAACTACTGATGGTGGTGGCACTTGGGAAAATATTTCTGACGGATTCTTCGGAAATTCTATAGGAGCTGTTGCGGTAAGTGAGTGGGACAACAACGTATTATATGTTGGCGGTGGTGAGACTACTGTACGCGGTAACGTTTCATTTGGTGAAGGTGTGTACAAATCTGTAGATGCCGGTAAAACCTGGAGTCACATTGGTCTTAAAGATTCTAAACATATAGCACGCCTGCGTATTGATCCTAAGAATCCTGATATTGTTTATGCAGCTGTGCTGGGTGATTTGTTTAAATCTTCGGATGAGCGTGGCATCTATAAAACTATAGATGGTGGCAAAAGCTGGAAGCGTGTTTTATTTGCTAATGCCGATGCAGGAGCAATTGATTTATGTTTTGATCCTAACAACGCGCGTGTACTATACGCCTCTACATGGCGTATACGCAGAACACCCTATAGCCTGGAAAGTGGTGGAGAGGGTTCTGCACTCTGGAAAAGCACTGATGCCGGTGAAACCTGGACTAATATTTCAAAAAACAACGGACTCCCTAAAGGCATTTGGGGTATTTCTGGTGTAACGGTGTCACCCGTTAATTCAAACCGTGTGTACGCTATAATTGAAAATGATAATGGCGGAGTATACCGCTCTGATGATGCCGGTACTACCTGGAGAAAAATGAATGATGACCGTGCGCTGCGTCAGCGTGCCTGGTATTACACCAGAATATATGCCGATACAAAAGAAGAAGACATGGTATACGTGTTGAATGTTTCATACCACCGCTCTAAAGATGGTGGCAAAACATTTCAGTCCTTTAACGCTGCCCATGGCGATCACCACGATTTGTGGATAGCTCCGGAAGATAATCAACGCATGATTATGGCTGATGATGGTGGTGGTAGTATTTCATACGATGGTGGCATGAACTGGTCAACTTATCATAATCAACCTACTGCACAGTTTTATCGCGTCATTACTGATAACCATTTCCCTTACAGGATTTATGGTGCACAACAGGATAATTCTACCGTCCGTATTTACCATCGCACCGATGGCTCAAGCATAGGTGAACGCGATTGGGAAGAAACAGCGGGTGGCGAAAGCGGACATATTGCTGTTGATCCAACTGATTTGGATATCGTATATGGTGGTAGCTACGATGGTTATCTCACACGATTAAATCACCGCACCAAAGAAGAGCGCAGCATTAATGCCTGGCCTGATAACCCAATGGGACATGGTGCAGAAGGTGCGAAGTATCGCTTTCAGTGGAACTTCCCTATTTTCTTTTCGCCACACGATAACAAAAAATTATTCGCAGCTTCCAACGTATTGCACATGACACGCAACGGTGGGGAGAGTTGGGAAATTATCAGCCCGGATTTAACACGGAACGATGCCAGCAAAATGGGACCTAGCGGTGGACCCATTACAAAAGACAATACCAGTGTAGAATACTACTGTACTATTTTCGCTGTTGGTGAATCGCCTTATGAAAAGGATTTAATTGTAGCAGGCTCCGATGATGGTTTGTTGCACATCACAAAAGATGGTGGTAAAAACTGGGAGAAAATAACACCAACGGGCATGCCTGAATGGGTGATGTTCAACAGCGTTGAGTTTGATCCACACACTAAAGGTGGCATTTATGTAGCTGGCACACGCTATAAGTCGGGTGACTATGAGCCATACTTGTACAAATCAAAAGACTATGGAAAAACCTGGACTAAAATTACCGATGGCATCAAGGCGCCACATTTTACACGCGTAGTGCGTGTAGATCCAAAACGTGCTGGCTTGTTGTATGCGGGCACTGAATTTGGCATGTATGTTTCATTTGACGATGGAGCAAGCTGGAAACCATTCCAGCTAAACTTACCTAAGGTACCTATTACGGATTTAACGATTAAGAACGATAATTTGATTGCTGCTACACAAGGAAGAAGCTTCTGGATTATTGATGACCTTACACCATTACACCAACTTAATGAGAATGTAGCCAAAGCAGATTTTCACTTGTTTAAGCCTATGCCAAGTTATCGCATGAATGGCAGCCAGGGTGGTTGGAGAGGAAATTCTAAGACGGAGGGTAAGAACCATCCAAATGGTGTGTTGATACATTATTATGTAAAAGACACGAGCAAGCTTACAGCTTCATTGGAAATTATGGAAATGAATGGTACACTGATCAAGAAGTTCAGCACCAAGCCGGATAAGAAAGCTAAAGAAGAAGAGATGACGGTTAAGTTGGGCTTCAACCGTCACAACTGGAATATGCGTTACCCAAATGCCGATGGCTTTGATGGTTTGATTATGTGGGGTGGTGGATTGATGGGACCTAAAGCAGTGCCTGGTAAATACAAGGCTAAGCTTACCATTAACGGACAGGCTCAGGAAACTGAATTTGAAATTGTAAAAGATCCCCGCACCGAAGGAAGCATCGAAGACATTAAAGCACAATTTGATTTTCTGATACAGGTGAGAAACAAGCTGAGCGAAACCAACAATGCTGTGAAGCGCATACGTTCAGCACGTGAACAAATTAACAGGGTTACAGAACCGATGAAGGGTAAAGAAGATATGAAGGATGTAACCGAACTCGCTAAAACAATTCTGGCAGATATGAAGAAGGTTGAAGAAGCCTTGTATCAGACTAAAAACAGAAGCGGACAAGATCCATTGAACTTCCCGATTCGCTTGAACAATAAGCTGGCTGGTTTATCAGGTGAGGCAAGCGGTAGCGACTACCGCCCTACTGCTCAGGTAAAAGCGGTATATCAGGATATCAGCAGTAAAATAGATGAGCAACTCGCGATACTTAACAAGATAATTTCACAGGAAGTACCAAAGTTGAATGCTTTAGTAAAACAGAAAAATGTAGATGCTGTCGTATTGACGGAGTAAGCGATTCAAAATTTCAAATTCCAGATTCAAAATTATTGGAAATAGAATTTTGAAGGTAAAAGGGAGCTGTAGGAATACAGCTCCTTTTTTATTAGATCCAGTGGAGTTACCTATGTTGTTTTTTGCCTGCGTTTATTATTAAAAGAGATTTCTTCAAACTCCCACCGCGCAAATCTCCGAGGGCATAAGCTTCCGTGAGGTAAACCTCGGAGATTAAGCCGGCCTATTTTTAATTTGAATTATTGATACAACAGATTGCTTCAATCTACCCTCGCACAAATCAACGCATAGATTTTGCAATGACGTCAGTTTGATTCCAAGCCTGCCTGGTGTTTGCCAGTGAATGGATTATCGAACAAACAACTAAACCCACCGCACAAATCTCCGAGGGCGTATGCTTCCGTAAGGTAAACCTCGGAGATTAAGCCGGCCTATTTTTAATTTGAATTATTGTTACAACAGATCGCCTTAATTGCCCACCGCACAAATCCCCGAGGGCGTATGCCTCCGTGAGGCAAACCTCGGAGATTAAGCCAGGTGGTTAATCAACGAATCAGCACATCAACGAATCAACACATCAGCTCACCACTTGCTTCGCTAGGTCTTCATGCACCTGTGCATCCACTACAGCAATGGCTGCAATATTTACAATCTCGCGTATTGAACTACCTAATTGCAATACATGAACAGGTTTTTTCATACCCAACAAGATAGGCCCAATGGTTTCTGCCCCTCCTATCTCCATCAATAGCTTGTAGGCAATATTGGCTGAAGCCAGATTCGGGAAAATAAGTGTATTCGCTCCCTCTTTTGATAACCTGCTGAATGGATACATTTCCTGTTGCAGCTCTGTATTTAAAGCCACGTTAGCTTGTATATCGCCATCGATAATCAGTTTAGGATTAATTTCCTTTACCATGCGAACGGCCTCTCTTACTTTCTCTGGTATTTCGCCTTTGCTTGAACCAAAGTTTGAATATGACAGTGCTGCAACGCGCGGTTCTACATCAAAGAACTTGGCACCATTAGCAGTTAACTTGATTATTTCTGTTAACTCTTCAGCGGTAGGATCTACGTTTACTGTGCAGTCACCAAAGAAGTAATTTCCTTTCTTGGTCATTACAATGTACATACCGGCCACGCGCTTCACATTGGGAGCTGTACCAATAATTTGTAAGGAAGGAAGAATCGTTTTAGGATAATCTTTAGTAAGACCTGATACCAGTGCATCTGCTTCACCCAACTCCACCATCATGGCGGCAAAGTAATTTCTGTCACGCATCAGCTTAACGCAATCGCGGTAAGTCAGGCCCTTGCGCTGACGCTTCTCGTATAGCTTTTGTGCATAACGCTCCAGTGTTTCTTTTTCCTTGCGCGGATAAATAATCGGGCAATTTAAATCGAGTTTATGTTCTTCAATTAAAGCCTTTATTTCTTTGGGATCGCCCAATAAAATAGGTTGTGCAATGCCTTCATCTACCAATACTTGTGCAGCCTTAAGAATCTTATGATGTGTTGCCTCTGCAAATACAACCCGCTTCGGATTTTGCTTGGCACGATCAATTATTCTATTCATGAATTTCTGATCGATGCCAATGCGTTTTTGTAGTTCTACATGATAGGCGCCCCAATCAGTAATCGGATTTTTAGCCACACCGCTATCCATAGCTGCTTTGGCCACCGCAGGAGAAATGGTGGTAATCAACCGAGGGTCTAGTGGTTTTGGTATTAAATAAAAACGGCCAAAGTTCAGCTTCTCTATATTATAGGCTTTGTTAACTATATCGGGGACAGGTTCTTTGGCTAAGGATGCCAGTGCGTATACAGCAGCCAGTTTCATGGCTTCGTTAATTTCTGTTGCACGTACATCCAAGGCACCTCTGAAAATGTAAGGGAAACCTAATACATTATTTACCTGGTTAGGATGATCGCTTCTGCCTGTTCCCATAATTAAGTCGGGGCGGGTTTTCATGGCTACATCGTAAGCAATTTCAGGATTAGGATTGGCCAGGGCAAAAATGATCGGGTCTTTGGCCATGGACTGAATATCTTCCGGCTGTAAAATATCAGCTACAGATAAGCCCACAAATACATCTGCTCCTTTTAATGCTTCCTGGAGTGTTGTGATGTTGCGCGTTGTAGCGAACTCTGCTTTAGTGCCATCAAGTTTCGGGCGATCTTTTCTGATCACACCCTTACTATCGCACATGATTACATTCTCTTTGCGCAAGCCGAGGGCTACGTATAAACGTGTACAGGAAACGGCAGCAGCACCTGCACCATTCAATACCAATACAGCATCTTCTATTTTCTTACCCACCAACTCCAAGGCATTTAATAATGCAGCACTTGAAATAATGGCAGTACCGTGTTGGTCATCGTGCATGATGGGTATGTGCATCATGCTGCGCAGTGCAGTTTCAATTTTAAAGCATTCCGGTGCTTTAATGTCTTCCAGGTTTATACCACCAAAAGTAGGCTCTAAGGATTTTACAATTTTTATAAAAGCATCAGGATCTTTTTCATCAATCTCTATATCGAAGCTATCAATGCCTGCATACTTTTTGAAGAGTACAGCCTTACCTTCCATTACCGGTTTTGATGCTTCCGGGCCGATATCACCCAGGCCCAGTACTGCTGTGCCATTGGTGATAACAGCCACAAGATTTCCCTTTGCTGTATACTTGTACACATCATCTTTATTGGCTGCAATTTCTTTGCATGGTTCTGCCACACCTGGTGAATAGGCCAAGGCCAAATCCAGCTGTGAGCTTAAAACTTTTGTAGGAACAACTTCAATTTTACCAGGCTGGCCTTGCATGTGGTAATTAAGGGCGTCCTGCTTTCTTATTTTAATAGACATAGGCTCAAATTGATCAGCAAATATAAGAGACAAAATGGAACACAAATTTTTTAAGGATAGTCGGTGTCTTATCTACCATCCGTCTGACCGCTGTTTTATTCGCAAAAGAGCGGTTTAAAGGATAGGCATTTTGAGTGAAATTTTTGTTATTCTAAACTTTGTAGAATAATAAATAATCAATGTCGTTTACTTAAGCTTTGTTTTATTTGGCCTCACCCTTCCCTCTCCTGAGGAGAGGATCTATGGAGCTTAAGTAAACGACATTGATTAAAGAATAGCAATTTTTTAACGCAGCACCAAACTCACTACATTTTCAACGTGAGTGGTATGGGGAAACATGTCAACGGGCTGGATATCCAGTACTTCATACTTTTGTGCCAGTATTTTTAAATCCCTGGCTTGGGTAGCCGGATTACAGCTGACATACACTATCTTTTTAGGGGCTGCTTGTAATAGCATGTTGCAAACATCTTCGTGCATACCAGCGCGTGGCGGATCGGTAATGATGACATCAGGTCTGCCGTGTTCGTTCAGAAATGATTCGTTCAACAAATCTTTCATATCACCGGCATAAAAATCGGTATTCGTGATACCATTGAGTGAAGCATTGATTTTAGCATCGTCAATGGCTGCTTGTACATATTCAAGTCCTACTACCTTTTTGGCATTTGCCGCTACAAAACTTGCAATGGTTCCTGTGCCTGTGTATAGATCGTATACCAGTTCATCACCTTTCAAGTCAGCCATTTTCCAGGCTACTTCATATAAGGTATATGCTTGCTTAGAATTGGTTTGATAAAAAGATTTTGGCCCCACTCTGAATTTCAACACACCACTTCCATCCGGTTTCTTCATCTCTTCGGTGATGTAGGGCTGACCCTTCCAACAAACGATTGAAAGATCGTGAAAGGTATCATTTCGCTTTGCATTGATTACATAATTGAGTGAAGTAACCTGCGGAAAATGATCGGCAATGCCTTGTAATATTTTTTCATGCCACTCGGGTTTATTGCTGGTTACTTGCAAGATCACCATCATCTCACCACTGGAGGCGGTGCGCAGCGTGATGGTGCGCAGGTAGCCTGTCTGGTTGCGCAGATCAAAAAACTCCATTTGATTTTCCAGCGCAATTTTCTTCACCAATAAACGAATGGCATTAGAAGGCTCTGGTTGCAGGAAACATTCTTCTACATCAAATACTTTATCGAAAAAAGAAGGGAGGTGATAACCCAGAGCAGGTTCAAAAGGCAATACCTCATCAGGCCTAAGCGCTTGTTTTGCTTTTCTTTCCTCCAACTGCTCTCTGGTTAACCAGCGTTGTGCTGAGAAAGTATAATCCAGTTTATTTCTGTAATGCTTGATGTCAGCCGAGGGAATAATGCTTTTGATATTTTTTACGGAAAGACCACCGATTCTTTCCAAATTGTCAATGACCTGTTGCTGCTTATATTGAAGTTGCTGGTCGTAATTAAGGTGCTGCCACTTACAGCCACCACACATGCCAAAGTGCTTACAAAAAGGATCAGTGCGGTGAGAAGAAAACTGCGTGATGGCAACCGCTTTACCCTCTAAGAAATTACTTTTGATGCGGGTAAGTTGGACATCAACGGTATCGCCAGGGGCGGCACCTTCAATAAACAAGACTCGACCTTCAGCCAGGCGCGATAGGCATTTGCCCTCAGCGGCCATGGTATCAACTACTACACCTGTTAAAATATCACCTTTTTTCATCTGCCCGCAAATTACGATAGATGATGATATCCCTTTACAAGGTCAGGAGCATAAGTTTTTCTTGTTTAACATATACTGTTTGCCCATCCAGACGAGCCTCCAGCCAAACATCTTTTTTACCGGTAATGGTGAGTTTATGTCCCGCCTCAACAATATCAACAAGGTCTGCTGCCGCTGACGGGCCGCTCATCAAATAGGTATTGGGTTGTGCTACAATGGCAGTCTTTTGTTGTGTGATGCCCAGAAAACCATTCAGTATAAACACGATGCATAGCAATATTGCAATAACAGGACCTATGGGGCGCTTTGTTTTTCGTTTGGCTCGAGCCAACCAGGCCATACTAAGTACAAGCAGAGCAGCCAGTACAAAAATTATATACTTTACATTCTCTTGAACCAACATGATGAAGCGGCCCGCCATACCAGCGTCTTCATACCCACGTAGGTTATGCTTTTCTGCTAATTCTGCAATTTTATCGAGTGCAGAAGCATCGTTGGTGGATAGAAAATAGAGATTAAGAAAATATTGTGTCTTGGCAATATTACCCAAGCCTTCATGTATGTAGGCCATTTTCAGCAACATAGCAGGCGTGTACTCATTATTTTGCAGCACGCCTTCGAATTTGTTGAGGGCTTGTGTATAGCGTTTGGCGTCAAAGAGAGAATCGGCTGTATACAAGCGATATTGGGATACTTGCGCAAAGAGAGGCGTGAAGGAGAAAAAAGACCAGAAAATAAGTACAATAAATTTTCGCATTCGCTTTTGCATATTTTTTATATCCTGTTACCTTTGTGCCCTCAATTACGGAAATGCTATTTATAATGGCAAATTCGCAGGTTGAATAGAACGGAAGATTCCGTAGCTCAGCTGGTAGAGCAATACACTTTTAATGTATGGGTCCTGGGTTCGAATCCCAGCGGGATCACTGAAAACCTGAGTAGTATTACTCAGGTTTTTTTATTTATCCACTTTTATATGCCTCTAGAATTTAGCTGGGATGAGAACGAAGAGTTGGCGCTTCGAAACTAAAGGTTCATGAGGGCAAGTGCGCATGGATGTGTGTACGAATAATCCCAGCGGGATCACGTAACATGCCTCAGAAAATATTTTCTGGGGCATTTTTGTTTTATAGGTCAAGTGACGTGTCAAGTGACTCAATTTTCTGAATTCTCTCTGCATAATTTCTAAGCAATTTCCGTCAACATCAAGGTTTGGAGGTGCCAACCCCAGATTCATGGCTTTCATTTAGCTTAAACCCTACAAAAAAAATAAAGAGAAATCCAACAAACAATTATATTCTTTTCTACCCTTCCTATTACAGTTCCACCTTGCATCATCAATTAGAAGGTATGGATCAGCAAAGTTTTTTTGAACTTCAGGCAATTAAGAACATCGTTAAGAGATTTTTCCAAAGTGATTTTGATGAAATCAAAAATGAACTGAGAGAAATAAAACAAGAGCTGGCTAAAGTCAATGCCAGAAAGGACGAGTCCGATCTACTAACAACTGAAGAACTATGTGAAGAGTTGAAACTTTCCCGCCCTTCTGTTAACAAACTCGTACACGAAAAGAAAAAAATCAGACCGATACAGCTTTTAGATCAAGACTTAAGATTCAAACGAGCGGATGTCATTGATATGATCAACTCCTCATATAAGGAGCAACAATAATTATATTCTTATTGCCAAGCAGGTTGGTGCCATAACCTTTACAAAAAAAAATTAAACTATGGTACATTTAATCGAAAGCACAGTAAAACTACTGGTCACACCTGTTTATGCGTTCACCAATTCAAAAGAGAAAAACTTTTCATGGACAAGACTGGATAAGGAGCCTAATGACAACCCTATCTGGTTCTACCCTAACCCACCTGATATTATAGGAGTTGTTGTAGGGGAAGGCGATCTCATTAGTCTATCTCTATCAGTAGAAAATGATTTTCAAGCGGAAAGGATCATAGAAAAACTAAGCATACCAAGTGGTTACAAATTCCTTTCCAAGATGACAGATCCGACAAATCCAATTGTCGGTAGTACTACTGTATTTCTTAGGGTTTATGGTTTACAACGTTCATCTGATCCACTAATAGGCAGTCCTAGCTTCAAATTAAATGAGGGTGGATTTTTATCCATCAAAACAGAGGGCTATGTACCTCTTGCGGGAGCAGCGAAGGGAAGAATTTATACACTAAAGAACGGTGATTTTACTCCGGATGATAGAATTCATGAATTAGATTATCAAGTACTCATTAGTATTATTGATTCTCTAGCCGATACGACTGAGTATAGAAGACGACTGAAATTGGATGGTGAAGAAAAAATTGCACAACAAGCAAAAGCGGAGGTAGAGGTAGAATCAATTGAAACACCATTCATACCTCATTCTGTTTTCAAAAAGCTGCCAGACTCGATAACTAAATACCTTAAGCAGTATAAGTTACCAAGAGAAAGAGACCTAAGTTTACTTTCTGCACTGGCTGTAATCAGTGCTTGTCTACCCAACGTAACGGCAAGACATGTAAGCAAGAAAGTTTGGGCACACATTTATGTAATGATTATTGCCCCTCCAGCTTCCGGTAAGGGTGTAGCCTTTGATTCAATTGTATTCATTCAGGAGATAGAGAAAAGATTGAAACAGGAATTTGAACTTGCATACTCCAATTATAAAAGAAACATAGAATTGTTCAAGGCTAAAGAGATTGCAGAGGCACCTGAAATACCAAGGTATAGCACAATACAACTTCCAACAGACACCTCCTTTATTGCATTGTTCAGACAACTTGACAACAACAATGGCTCTGGACTTATGCTAGAAACAGAGTTGGACACCTTTATTAATGCAGGCAAGCAAGAGTGGGGTAACTATAGTGTTTTGAACAGGAAGGCCACTCACCACGAATCACACACGGTTAACCGCAAAGAATTTGAGAAACCAATTACGATAGATGAGCCGAAGATAGCCATGCTTATGACGGGCACACCTGATCAGTTCTTTAACCTATTTGACTCCGTTGAAAACGGATTGTTTAGTCGCTTTTTGATTTACTTCTACAAGTTAAAAGAGATAACCTTATTGAATCCTTATCAAAAAACAGGATTCGAAGACATCGATTCCTTACGCAAAGAAATTTCGAAAACTTTTGCCGAACTGTATTTCAATTTAAAAGACAGAAAGAGTGAGATAGAGTTCTCATGGACAGAGGACCAAGCAGAACTTCTTTATAAACACTTTTCAAAGTCATTAAAAGAGGTTTTCTCAGTTTATGGTGACAGCGCAGCCAGTATTTTGTTACGCTACATGCTATTAGCAACAAGAATAGGAATGGTAATTTCCACAATCAAAGCCTATGAAGAAGGTGAGCTAAAGTCAACAAATTTGATTGTTGCCAGTGATGAAACCTGCAATGTTGTACTGGACATTATAAAAACCTGCATGCAACACAGTTTACTGATGCTGGCGAACATTGAAGCGTTAGGCAAGCGAAAACCTATCACTGTAAAAGGTCACAATACCCTAAAGCTATTAATGACGCTACCCGATAAGCGAAGCTTTAAAACAAAAGAAGCTGTTTCGATAGGCCGAGAGCTAAAAATTTCGGAACGTTCTGTATACAACTACTTAGATGACTTGGTAAAGGCCAAGCAATTGGAGCGGGTAAGTCAAGGGGAATACAGAAAATTAAAGTAAGGAAAATTGAGCTGCTGCAGGGCTGCATAATTTGCAGCCCTGCAGCCTTTCATTGTCAGATGTTGGAAAAATTGTAAGAACCATACCAAAGATCGAATCACGTACACTCTCACCGTAACTGGCAACCGTAGTGATCTAATAAGAACTGCATACCTGCAAAACTGCAAGGCGGTTCGGATTGGTGAGTAGCCCAAACTAATAATTATATTCTTTTTTATCAGAAGAACGATTCATCAATTTTTGTAAACATAAAAATCAAAACAAATGAAAAGAATTTATTTACAAACTGTGGAAAATCTCATTGTAAAGCATGTAGAAAAGAATGGAAGGCCCATCCATTACCTAGAATTAAGTTCAAGAGCAAAAATGGAGCCTCCCTTACTTTTTTCAATCTTAACCAGACTTGGCATAAATGCATTGAAGCGCGGGCAACCTTGCCCTGATGTTTGGGTTGTTAATAGGGACGGAATGCCTTCCCAAAAATGTCTTTCGCAAAAGATCAGTGCTGGACTATTACCATCAACACAAGACTTCCACGAGTTTGTAAAATCTAATCGGGAAAATTATTTAAAACAATTAAATACTAAACACTATGAAAAAGTATCCATCTGTTAAGATTCTTAACCACTATAGGAAGTTAACAAGATTGCAAGGGCATCAGGTCTTTCCCTACTTTATGAAAATTGCACCAACTCTATATGACAAACAATACTGGAAGTTCTTGAGAATTGCCTACTTAAATTTCATGGGATGCGTTGAAAATGAACTTTTACTTTTTGAATGTTTCACAGCCAAAAGGGAATTCAAAGAAGTTAGCTTGATGCATGAACATGAAAGAAAAGTTGTAAAAAATTGGACAGACTATCGAACTGTGTATTGTGCTATTTCTAATAATTCTCCTTTTGGAACTTATGAGTGGTATTTTGACCAAACCTTAGCATTGGCACACGCTGCGGATAAGACCCTTAAAACTGGCGAAGTTTACCCACATCACAAAAAGTAAACAAAGAATTGATAGATGGTCATTTTGAGTTCAATGGCATTAAGCAAATCTTAACCTTCAACCTACAATATTCGTTCTAGTATAAATCCCACTTCAAAACAATCAGTCAAGAAAACCACAAAAAGGGTTTCTTGATGCTTTGTTTTAATTTCCAAAAGGATATTTAATCTCGAATGGTCACTCATTCAACTCAGTTAAGCATTTTTGGTATTAAAATTCGCCACTGAAT
>VFQM010001752.1_pt1 | contig 18045 bp, 21 predicted proteins | sample 3512391 | NCBI WGS metagenome assembly VFQM01 (sample SAMN10412369, study PRJNA504923) | tailings metagenome | isolation source: Replicate 1 from Balatoc abandoned mine | place: Philippines
CAACGCGCATTGAAGAACGCGAGTGGCATTTTGGGACCGGCTGGTTCCGCTGGCTGTCCGTGTTCCGCCGGCCCATGGTTCGGCGGTCACTGTCGATCGAATTCGCCAGCGAATGCGGCCCCGAGAAAGGTAGCTGGAAGGGCGGCTTGATGGGCACTGGCATCGACATGCTGCCGGGCGAGTTGCACGAAGCCGCGTTCCGCCGCTACTGCGAGCAAGAACACCGCGCCAAGTACAGCCGGTATCGCATTGTCTTTGTGGGACTGGTGAACCCATGAGCAACGCCACCAACTACAACGACAACACCCGAGCCGTCCATGATCTTCTCACGCGGCACCCGGACGGCCTGACCGTCCCCGACATGGCCGAAATCCTGCAGATCAGGGCGACGAGCATCAACAACGTCGTGCGCAGGAGCGAGCGCATCTACATCGACCGGTGGGAGGCTCGCCAGTATCAAGACGGTGCCACCGCCGCATGGCTGGCCGTGCACTGCCTCGCTGTTGCTCCTGCGGACGCTCCCAAGCCGCAAATGCGACCGAGCAAGTACCTGAAGGCCATGCGGGCGTTGGAAGTGGGGGCGCGATGACCGACAAACCATCCGTCACAGAGCGCTACATCACCGCCGATGGACCGGCAGACGTCATCACCGCTGCCGGGTGGGTGGCCCAACGCCACGAGATCGCCCTGATGCTGTGGGGCGTGATGTACGAGGGCAAGACCAGCCAGAAGCACCGGCTCGCTGAACTGCTGGGCGACCACCTGAACCGCGCCATGGACCGCGACCGCCGCCTCAAGGGGGATGCGTGGAAGATCGCCCGTGAAATGCTCGCTTGGCATTGCGAGGGCGTGTGCACCGCCTGCGACGGCAGGGGCTACGAGGTCATCAAGGGCACGCCGAGCCTGTCGGACCGTGTTTGCAGCCATTGCCACGGGTCTGGCAAGCGCCCGTATCCGAGGGATGCGGCGCATGTCTGGATGGAGGCGCAGTTGCACCGAATGTCAGCAATCGCGGCAGATGAGGTGATGAAAAAGCTTGCAAGCAGCATGGTCTTGTGATACTGTCGCCGGAGTCCGACAAATCTCCGGTGAGCGGAGAACAGCAAAAAGTGGACGCACATTCGTGGGGATAGGTGCCTCTAAGCGAGGCGCATCACATCAGCGGCGGCGTGGAAGGACACGCTAGGTAAAAGTGGATCGAGTGGGCGAGCAAACATAACCGGTGTGGCAACCGGAAGCCGCAACCGCCTGCCGACAGAAGCCCGAACGGGGACGCGCCCCAGCCGGAATCAAGCCCGGCCCGCTGATGTGATGGCGAGCGGTAGGACGAGTCTAAATAGCCGAACACTCTCGGGTCGGCCGCCATCAACCATCCAGAGGCCCGCCATGCGCGGGCTTCGTCGTTTAAGCCCCGACAGATCGTCGGTGAGCGCCGGCTAGGCCGTCACTGAGGCGGCGCAGCATGGGACTGGCGCCCCCTTAGCGGCATCAATCAGCCTCAACCACCACCACGGCCTCAGATCGGAGTCATCAAGCAGGAACCCGGCGACCCAGACGCATTGCGGCGCTCTGGCTGGCGCCTGCGGCATACATCGGGCTTAACTCGGGCCGGAAGGGCCGCCGGATGCGTAACCGGCTTCGTTTACGCAGGCCCGATCCACCATCCTCAGTCGGCCTTGTCCGCAGGGATCGCGGCCTGCACCTATCCCGCCCCGAGACATCCCCGCTGCCGAAGCAGGGCCGCGCACGGGCAAATGCGCGGGGACCTCCCCCTGACTCGCCCGCAGGTATCAGCGGCAGGGCGAACCCACAGCGCCAGCGGCCCCAGATCAAGGGCCGTGATGGATGGCGCTCCCCCCAAACCGTACCTGGACGCACCCAGGGTCAGGAGGCTTCACACATGGAAGCTGGACTTGTGGCCATGGGCCACGCCTCACTCAAACTCTCGCCGCTCCACGGAATGGAGGGCAAGAACGTCCTCAACGTGTCGAGCGTCAAGACGGCACCAGAGCACCGCCACACCGGCGAAGCGACCCGGCTGCTTGAGGAAATCTGCCGCCGCGCCGACATGAGCCAGTTTCTGCTGGTGCTTACCCCGGCCAAGTTTGACAACGGACCGCTGGACGACAAAGAGCTCGAGCGCTGGTACGCCAAGTTCGGGTTCGAGCGGATTCAGGACAAGCCCGTCCTGATGTGCCGCGAGCCCAAGCGCAAGGTGTGGAACATCGAGACCGATGAGGTCGCGGAAGTTGGTGGGCACTGACATGAGTGCCGAAGCGACGAAATTTAAAAAGGGACAGAAACGCGGTCCCGGGCGACCCAAAGGAACGCCCAACAAGATCACCAAAGACCTGAAGGAGATGATCCTTGGCGCTTTGGAGAATGCAGGCGGTGTTGGCTACCTTGAGGCCAGAGCAAAAGACCCCAAGACCGCCAGCGCGTTCCTGACGCTGGTTGGTAAGGTGCTCCCGATGACGGTGCAGGGCGCAGGGCCTGAAGGCGAGCACGTCATCACAGTCATCGAGCGCAGGATTGTCCGTCCTTCAGCTTGACACGCCGGCTGTTTTCGAGCCTTTGCTGGCTCCGGCTCGGTACAAAGGAGTTCACGGTGGCAGGGGATCGGGCAAGTCGCACTTCTTCGGGGAGCTGTGGCTGGAGGAAAGCATCGCAGCCAAGACGGATTTTGTCTGCCTGCGCGAGACGCTGAAAAGTCTTGAGTTCTCGGTGAAGAAGTTGCTGGAGTCGAAGATCCAGCAATACAACGCAGGGGCGTACTTCGAGGTTCAGGACCGCAGGATCATCTCCCGCAAGGGCGGGGTGACGATCTTCGAGGGCATGCAGAACCACACCGCAGACTCGATTAAGTCGCTGGAGGGCTTTGACAGGGCGTGGTTTGAGGAGGCACAGGCGGCGAGCGACAAGAGCCTGACGCTACTGCGGCCTACGATTCGCAAGCCCGGGAGCCAGCTCTGGTTCTCGTGGAACCCTGACCAGCCGACCGACCCGATCGACGTGCTGTTGCGGGACGTGAAGCCGCCGCCGAACTCCATCGTGGTCGAGGCGAACTATACCGACAACCCATGGTTTCCTGACGAACTCCGCAAGGAGATGGAGTACGACAGGGCGCGAGACCCTGACAAGTACGCCCACGTCTGGGAAGGCAAGTACCGCCAGAACAGTGAAGCGCGGGTGTTTCGCAATTGGCGCATTGAGGAATTTGACGTTGAGCCCGAATGGGTCATGCGCCAGGGCGCGGATTGGGGGTTCTCGGTCGACCCCTCGGTTCTTGTTCAGGTGGCCATCGTCGGCCGCACGTTGTATGTGGCGCACGAGGCGTACCGGATCGGGTGTGAGGTTGATTTCCTGCCTGACCTGTTCCGGTCGGTTCCTGAAGCTGAGCGCTGGGGCATCACGGCTGACTCAAGCCGTCCCGAGACGATCAGCTACATGCAGCGGCACGGATTCCCGCGCATGACGGCGGCCGTCAAAGGCGCCAGAAGCGTTGAGGAAGGCATCGAGTTCCTGCGGTCCTTCGACATCGTTGTTCACCCACGGTGCAAGCACACGATCGAGGAACTGCGCGCGTATAGCTACGACACGGACCCCTTGACAGGTGCCGTGCTTGCCAAGCTCAAAGACAAAGACAACCACGTCATCGACTCGTTGCGCTACGCATGCGAGGGTGCCAGACGTGCAGCGGCTGTTACCAAGCGGCCAGTTCTGCAAACAATGCCCGGACAAGGTTCGGGCTGGATGAATGGATAAGCCATGAGTCTTAAAGAAACATCGGCCTGCCTGGGCTATCAGCAGATCACGAACCTTGCGGCATCGACTGGCTTGACGCTGCCGGTGGACCCAAACAAGGGTGTTCCGACGTTCGCCATCATCCAGGCCGCGGCTCAAGCCGTGCGCTGGCGCGATGACGGTGTGGCGCCGACTGCGACCGTGGGCATGGTGCTGCCTGCTGGCGGTGAGCTGCGCTACGACGGCAATCTCAGCGCGATTCGCTTCATCGAGTCTGCGGCGAGCGCACAGCTCAACGTGGCGTACTATAGTTGATCGACGTGGCTGACAAGTCCGCCGACATCCTTGCGACGGCCAAGGAGAGGTTCTCCTACGCCATCGAAAGAAAGTCGCACAACACGACCCGGCAGAAAGAGGACATCCGCTTTGCCGCGTCCAGTCCGGATGACCCGTGGCAATGGGATCAAAAGACGCTGACCCAGCGCAACCTGCATGGGCGGCCGATCCTCACGATCAACAAGCTGCCGCTGCACATTCGACAGGTCACGAACGACATTCGGCAGAACCGCCCGCAGGTTCGGTTTCGCCCTGCTGACGACAAGGCAGACCCGGAGGTCGCGGACATCCTGAACGGCTTGGTGCGCCACATCGAGGCGCACTCGCAAGCCGACATGGCTTATGACGCCTGCGTGCTCAACCAGGTCACGCACGGCGAGGGGTACTTCCGGGTTCTTTCGGACTACGTGAGCGATCAGTCGTTCGACCAAGACATCTTCATTCGCCGCATCGATGACACATTCCAGGTGCATCTGGACCCTGATCGGCTGGATCCCGTGGGCTCTGATGCGAAGTGGGGGTTTATCGAGGACGACTTGTCCGAGGACGAGTTCAAGAAGCAGTACCCCAAGGCTGAGCCTATTGATTGGAAGTTCGCCTCCGAACCCGGGTGGTTCATTGAGGAAGGAAAGCGCGTTCGCATCGTTGAGTACTTCGAGGTCGATGAGCAGGAAAAGACGCTGTACCTGTGGGCCAATGGGTCAACTTCCTTCGAGGGCGATCCGATGCCCAATGGCGTGTACATGGGTGAGATGCCGATCAAGGAGCGCAAGTCCACCAAGTGCAAGGTGATCTGGCGCAAGCTCAACGGCCAGCAGATCCTTGATGAGCGCGAGTTCCCGTCGAAGTACATCCCGATCATTCGGGCGGTCGGTAACGAATGGAAGGTTGAGGGGAAAACCTACATCTCGGGCATCGTGCGCAACGCCAAGGACTCGCAACGTATGTACAACGTCGCGCAGTCGGCGATTGTCGAGCGCGTGCTGCTGGCGCCGAAGGCTCCGTGGACGGCTTCTGTCGAGGCGATCAAGGGCTACGAGGCCATCTGGAAAACGGCCAATACCGATCCGCATTCGTTCCTGCCGCACAACCACGTTGACGAGTCCGGCAACCCGATTCCTGCCCCGCAGCGCACACAGCCCGCCACGGTTGAGCCCGGGCTTTCGCAGATTGCCATGGGCGCGTCGGACGACATCAAGTCCGAAACGGGGCAGTTCGATGCCTCGCTGGGCCAGAAGTCAAACGAGACCTCGGGCAGGGCCATCATGGCGCGCCAGAGGGAAGGCGACACCGCGACGTTCCACTACGTGGACAACTTCGGCCAGGCCGTGCGCCACTTGGGCGTGATCATTCTGGACATGATCCCTCGGGTGTACGACACCCGGCGTGTCGCCAAGATCCTCGGGGAAGACGGCGACATGGCGACAGCCTACATCGACCCCAAGCAGGGCGAGGCGTTGACCGAGATGCGCGACGACAAAGGCGCGATCAGCCGCATCTTCAACCCGAATGTGGGCATCTATGACGTCTACGTGACCACGGGGCCGAGCTACACCACTCGCCGTGTCGAGGCGGCCGAAGCCATGACGCAGATGGTGCAGGCCAACCCCGAGCTCTGGGGCGTCATCGGCGACCAGATCGTGAAGTCGATGGACTGGCCCGGTGCTGAGGACATGGCCGAACGCCTGAAGTTGACCTTGATTCCCCCCGTGCAGCAGATGCTGGGCAAGGACGAGGGCGAGGCCGAAGTGCCGCCGCAGGTTCAGGCCGCGATGGATCAGATGCAGCAGCAAGTCCAGCAGCTTGACCAGGCCATCCAAGCGATGGGGCAGGAGCTCACCCAGACGCAGGACAAGCAGCGTCAGGCCGAATTGAAGGCGCAGATGGAGGAATCCAAACGCATCAAGGCCGAGACGGAGAACTACGTCCTGAAGGCGCAGCAGCAGCTCGCCACGGATGAGCAGCAGGCCATGCAGCGCGTTCAGGCGGCGATTCCTCAACCCGTTCAGCCGGATCCCGTTGAAAGCAACGCGGCCGCAGAGATGCAAGCGCAGGAGCAGGAAATGGCCGCACTTCAAGACCTCGCCGGGATGGTCCAGCAGATCGGCGCTCAGAACGAGCAGGTCATGCAGGCCCTGCAAGAGAGCACGCAGATGACGGTGGGCGTGATCCAGCAGATGCAGGAAGCCATCGTCAGGGCGCAGACGGCCCCGAAAACCGCCACATTGTCCAACGGTCGAAAGATCACGATTCAGTCAGGAGCCTAAGCAATGGCAGCATTCACGAAACTTGCCGGCAGCCGCGAAGCGCTGGTTGAGTCGATCAACGCGGGCTCCGATCAGTGGGCCATTGCGCTGACGAACACGATACCCGGCAGCACGGCCTTCACGGCTGGCACGACCGACATGGCAACGGGTGGCGGGTACACCGCCGGGCGCAACGCCGTGGCGCAGGTGAACGCCGCGACCACGCAAGCGGAGGTCGACGCAGTAACCCCGGCTTGGCCGGCATGAGGCGATGAGCTTCGGGGTCTACCCATTAGGCGAGCGGCCCTATGGGGCTGGTCTGTCTGCGGCGGGTGGTGGAGCGACGAACTACAGCCTAACTTGCGACACCGGCGCATACACGCTGACCGGTGAGTCGGCGACGACCTCACGCGGCGTTCGCATGACCGGCGACGTCGGCTCGTATGCGTTGACCGGGCAGGATGCGACAACCTCAAGGGGCTACTCCCTCACTGGTGGTGTAGGGGCTTATTCGCTGACTGGTGAGTCAGCCGGCACGCAAGCAGGTTTCCGGATCGGGGCTGACACAGGCGCATACAGCCTCACGGGCCAGAACGCGACGACGAGCAAGGGAACGCGGCTTGTCGCGGATATCGGGACGTACACGCTCACGGGCCAAGACGCCACGCTGACCGCGACGGCGACGGTCAACTACACGCTGCCTTGTGAAACAGGGGTGTACTCCCTCGATGGCGGCGCGGCGACCTTTGACTTTTTGGTTGAAGGCGTGCAGCTTTTGGGCGGCGGCCCCGGCCTTCCCCGGAAGAAAAAGCGCGTCGTCCGCACCGACCTTGACAAGGACTCGTACCTCTACCGGCTGCTCTCGCCTGAGCTGCGGCATGAGGTGCCGCCCGAGGTGGTGGAGGTCATCGAAGAACAGGCCGCTCAAGCCGTCGAGCAGCCAAAGAAACCCGCGCAGGCGAAGAAAGACCTTCGCTCTGCGCTCAAGGACGAGGGCATCGCATACCGCGAGGCCTATCGAGAGGCGCTGACCCTGGCAATTCAGGAGATGCAGCGTCAGGACGACGAGGAAGAAGAAGCCATTGCGGTTGCCTTGGCCTCGTTGATTTAGCCGTACCTGTCCGGTTCGACAGGGGTCGAAAGACACCCAGACCATGACCACTGAAACGCAAGTTGAAGTTGCGGGCACGCCCGCGCCTGTCGAACTCGGAGACACGAAACCCGAGGTACAGAACACGCCCCCGGTGACTGCTGCCCAAGGGGAGGTGGAAAGCCAAGAGCAGGCCAAGGAAGCGGAGAAGACCTTCAGGCAATCTGAGGTCGATGCGCTTATCCAGAAGCGGCTTCGCAAAGCAGAGCAGCGATTCGCGCGACAGCTTCAAGAGACGTTGGCCCAGCGCCAGCCGCCTCAAGAAGCACCCAAGCGGGAATTGTTTGCTGATGACGATGCGTTCATCAAGGCGCAGATCGATCACGAGGCGGAAATCCGCGCTGAGGCAAAGCTGAAGGCGCGCGCGGCGAAAGAACAGCAAGAACGCGTGGCCGAGAGCTTCCGCGAGAAGGCTGAGAAAGCGTCCGAGCGTTACCCCGACTTTGACCGCGTGGTGGGTAACCCCTCCCTGCCGATCAACGCCGCGATGGCCGAGTTCATCGCCGACTCCGACCACGGAGCCGATGTCGCCTATTTCCTCGGGAAGAACCCCGAACGGGCACAAGACATCTCGGAGATGAGCCCCGTGCGAGCCGCACGCGAGCTGACCCGCATCGAAGCGGAGTTGGCCGCAAAGCCCAGAGCAACACCGAGCAACGCACCCGAGCCCATCAAACCCGTCGGCACGCGCGGGAAATCGACGTCTTCGGCTATGCCGAGCGATGACGACCCCATCGATGTGTGGATGAAGAAAGAGCAAGCCCGCGTGCGAGGTCGGTGAATCCACCGTCCCGCACTCACTTCCGAACCTTGTAACTAGGAAAGGCTTCCGAAAGGCACCGCTTACGCAAAGTATGCGGCCTGATGCCCAACGCTCTACCAGCGTCAGAAAAGGATCGGTACAAGACTCCGTCAACTTCGCATGCCGTGTTTTTGGCAGAGTTGGCGCGGATCTTCTCTACTGACTCCGCACTCAGCTTAGTACCAACGGGGCGAGGGGGCGGCTTGCAACCCAATCGCAAGCTCGCTTCTCGCTGCTTCCGCTTGGTCTCTTCGCTCGTCTTGGTCCCAAGGCGTAGCGCCCTGAGTTTCTTTTTCCCCGCCTCGGACATCGCGTGACCGCGAGATATGCCTTCGTGCTTCTCGCTCATGTGCTGCTTCGGAGTCAGCCATTCAAGGTTGATAGCCCGGTTGTCCGATTTGTCGTGGTTGATGTGATGAACCGTGTTTGCGCCTTCGGGTCGCTTGCACCAGCACACGGCAACCATTCGGTGAAGAAGTCGCTGGCGACCGACATTGATGTATCCGTCAGGTCGTGTGCGAACCTCAACAGGCAAGCCTTTGCGCAAGACGTTTCCGTCGGCAGAAACAAAGTAAAGGCGGTCAAAACGCCTGTACTCAATGCCTGACCAATAGAGCTTTTCCAAGAAGCCTCCTATTTACAAGGTTTGGGGTGAATGCAATCGCTAAACGAAAGCAAATTGTATCATGGCCAATTCTATCCTGACCCCCACCATGGTGACGCGAAAAGCGTTGCAGATCCTTCACCAGAAGCTGAACTTCGTCGGCTCCATCAACCGCTCGTATGACGATCAGTACGCCAAGACCGGCGCCAAGATCGGAAGCACGCTGAAGGTGCGACTGCCCAACGAGTTCACCGTTCGCACCGGCGCCAACCTGTCCGCGCAGGCTGTGTCGGAACAGAGCGTTGACGTCGTGATGGCGACCCAGAAAGGCGTGGACGTGTCGTTCAGCTCGGTCGAACTGACCCTGCAGCTTGACGACTTCGCCGAGCGCATTCTGGAGCCCGCGATGGCCGTGCTCGCCTCGAACATCGAGGCCGACGCGCTGAACATGGCGCTTGACGTGTACCAGACGGTGAACAACATCGGCTCGCCGATCACGCTCAACCGTGCGCTGACCGCTCGCAAGATGCTGGTCGATGCTCTGGTGCCCGCCTCGGACCGCACGCTGCTGCTCAACACCCAGGACAACCTGGATCTGGTCGATGGCTTGAAGGGTCTGTTCCAAGACTCGACGGAGATCGCCAAGCAGTACCGCGAGGGCATGGTTGGTCGCACGGCGGGCTTCGGCTCGATTTATGAGAACACGCTGCTGACCTCGCAGACCACCGGCACCGCAGCCGCAACGGGTTCGTACACCGTCAACGGTGCCGTGACCGCCAACGGCTCGACCTCGGTGACGCTGGCTGCCGGCACGGCGGGCACGTTTGCTGTCGGCGACGTGTTCACCATCACCGGCTGCAACCGCGTGCACCCCGAGACCAAGGCCGACACCGGTATCCCGATGCAGTTCGTGGTGACCGCTCCGAAGACCTCGGGTGCGGGTGCCATGTCCTTCGCTCCGGCGATCTACACCTCTGGTGGCCGTCAGAACGTCACCACGGGCGGCATGCCGAACTTGGCGCCGCTGGTGAAGGTGGGCGGCGCCTCTGCGGTCTACAAGCCCTCGCTGGCCTACCACAAGAACGCGTTCACCTTCGTGACCGCCGACCTGGAGGACGTGAGCCAGTACGGCGCCTGGGGTGCGCGTGAGGTCTACGACGGCATCTCGATGCGCGTGGCCCGTCAGTACGTCATCGGCACGGACACTGTCCCCTGCCGTATCGATGTGCTCTATGGCTACAAGATCCTGCGCGCGCAGATGGCCGCTCGCATCCTCTCCAACTAAGAGGAAACGCCCATGGCTGGAATCATCATGGGCAACGTGCAGGGCTTGGGGGTGGCTTCGGTCACCCTCTCGCCTGCACTCGTTGCGGCCAACACCACCGCCGAGCAGACCTTCACGGTCCCCGGCGTTCGAGCATCCGATGTGTGCGTTGCCGTCAGCAAGCCCACGGCCCAAGCGGGGCTGGGCATCGTCGGCTGGCGCGTTTCGGCTGAAAACACGGTTGCGATCACCTTCTCCAACAACACCGCTGGCGGCATCACCCCGACTGCTTCCGAGGTGTACCAGTTTGTGATCCTGCGACCCGACGCGACCCTAAGCGGCATCGCACTGTGAAACAAGGCCCCGGCTTCGGTCGGGGCTTTTCGTTGGAGACAAGCATGGACGAGTTCCAAGAGTTCCAAGAGTTCCCCAAGGTGATTTTCTTGGGTGGGAACCCATCCGCTGAGTGCCGCGTGGTGTTCAGCGCCGATGAAGAAGCGCTGGCTGAGGGCTATGCGGTGGCGAGCTTTGAAGAAAAGCCCGAAGAACCCGCCAAGCGCAAGCCCGGGCGTCCGCGCAAAGAGGCTGACTGATGTCCACCGCGCTCGATTCGATCAAGCGGGCCATGCGCTTGTTGGGGGTTCTCTCTGTGGGAGAAACGCCTTCGGCTCAGGAGTCCTCGGACGGCCTGGAGGCGCTCAACGCCATGCTGGAGTCGTTCTCCAACGACAAGCAGGTCATCTACGCCCCCACGCTGGACTCGATCGCCTGGGCGCCCGGGACGCCGACCTACACCGTAGGCCCCACCGGGACCGTGATCTCGGGGCGCCCGATCACGCTGCTGTCGAGCTGCTATTTCATATGGGGTGATGTGAGCTACCCGCTCGTGCCGACCACGGTCGATGAGTACAACACCATCCCGCTCAAGGTGCTCAACAACACCATTCCGCAGTTCATCTGGTGCAACCCGACATTCCCGGACAGCACGATCACGCTGTACCCGACGCCGAGTGAGGCCATCACGCTCAAGCTGTGGTCAAACAAGATTCTGCAGTCGTTCCCCACGCTGACGACGGACATCGCCCTGCCTCCGGGGTACAAGGATTTCATCGACTACAACTTGGCCGAGCGCTTGGCACCCGAATACCAGGTTCCGGTTCCCGGTGACGTTGCCAAGCAGGCGATTCTGACCCGCAAGACCATCGCACGCACGAACTTCGTGTCGCAGAAGATGGAATACCCCGCTGCCACGGTGCCAAGCGGGGGTCAGTTCAACATCTACTCCGGCTTTCCGCTGTGAACGTCAAGCCGGTCCCGCTTTTTGGCATTGGCAACAAGGCCCGCTCGGTCGTCGTCTCCGCTCAGGAGCGGCTCAACGTCTACGTCGAGCTCAACGACGACCCTGAAAAGCAGGTCATCACCTTGTACCCGCGCCCGGGCCTCGTCTCCGCTGTTGACTTCGGCGCTTTCCCGATCCGCGGGCTCTGGCAGAAGGGTGACTTTCTCTATGTGGTGCAGCGCGACACCCTGTACCGCGTGGCCAATGACGGCTCCACGACGGCGCTCGGCACGCTGCTCACGAATGCCGGCCGCGTGGACATGTCGGACAACGGCGTGCAGTTGATCGTGGTCGATGGGCCGAACGGCTACATCCTGACCTTCGCAACGAGCGTGTTTGCGCAGATCACCGACCCGGACTTCCCCGGAGCTTCGACGGTCACGTTCCTGAATCAGCGGTTCATCGTCAACGAACCCAACTCGGGCAGGTTCTTTTGGTCTGCATTGCTCGATGGAGCATCGTGGGATGCGCTGGATTTCGCAACGGCAGAGGCATCACCGGATGACCTTGTTCGGGTGTTCGCAGAAGCAGGTCAGCTCTACCTTTTTGGCGACACCACCACGGAAATCTGGGGCGACTCTGGCGCTGTAGATCAGGCGTTCGTGAAGATCGGCGGCGGCGCGGTGGAGTGGGGCCTTGCCGCTCGGTGGTCCCTCGTCAAGTACATGGACTCGATGGCCTTCCTGCGAAAGAACAGGCTGGGCCAGGTTCAGGTGTGCGTGATGGCTGGGTCTGTTGCGCAGCCCATCTCCAATCCTCAGATCGAGGTCGAGTTCACGTCCTACGGGGATGTGTCAAACGCCACCGCACTGGCCTACATGGTCAACGGGCACGCGTTCTACCAGATCAACTTCCCCACTGTGGGCAAATCGTGGATGTACGACGCGCAGTCCAAGGCTTGGAGCGTCCTGGAGTCCTTTGGGGGCATGCACCGGGCATCGATGTCCGCTCAGTTGCTGGGCAGCATCTACGCCGCCGATTTCGAGAACGGCAAGCTCTACACCATAGAGCCGGATGTGTTGACCGACGACGGTCAGCCGATGGTCAGGGAGTTCACGGCCCGCCATCAATCCATTGGCGACTTCAGTCGGGTGGCTGAGTTGTGGCTGGAGATGCAGCCCGGCGTCGGGAGTCAGTCGGGCCTCGGGACGGACCCCCAGATCATGCTCAGGGTCTCCCGAGACGGCGGCAACACCTACGGCAACGAGCTGTGGACGTCCATCGGCAGGGTGGGGGAGTACCGGGCCCGCGCAGTCTGGAGACGGTTGGGCCAGGCCCGCGATTGGGTGATGAGGTTTCGCATCACCGATCCCGTTGTCTCCGTCTTCGTGGCCGCGTGGGCGAGGGTCATGAGATGAACTTTGACTTTCCGTCGAACGACCCCATCGCCGACGAGAGAGGGTTTGCCTTTCGCACGTGGGCGCAGTGGCTGAACTACGTCCACATGACGATCACGGCGGTTCGCCAGAGTGGCGCGACGGCTGACAGGCCGACGACGCTTCTGTGGATCGGGCGGCAGTACTTCGATACCACGCTCAACAAGCCTGTCTATGTGGCCGCTGTTCGGCCCACGGTGTGGCGTGACGCATCAGGTGCAGTCGCCTGATGGCGTGAAGGTTCCGGTCATCGTCAGGCCGGAGTACGTGGTCTATATCGAGCAGCAGCAGGTGCCATTCCTGCACTGCGACGTTCATCGGTGGTCCCCATCGATTCAGCGGGCGTACCGGCGCGATCTGGATGCGCTGTTTGCCCTTCATGGCGGGCCGTGGTTTGCGCTGAACCCTGAGCCGGGCGCTGCCAAGCGGGCGAAGTTTCTAAATCTCTCGGGCTTTCACTTCTTTGGTGAGCGCGAGGGCTATGTGTTTTTCAGGAGAGCGTGATGGGTGGAATTGTTGGTTCCTTCGTTAGTGGCCTGATCGGGTCTTCTGGATCGAAGTCAGCCGCGAAAACGCAGGCCGCTGCGACCGATCGCGCGACCGAAGCGCAGCGGGAGATTTTCGAGCGTCAAGTCGAACTGCAGGCCCCGTTCCGCGAGGCTGGTCTGACGGCGAACAACCGCCTGATGCAGATGCTCGGGCTTGCTACTGGGGGTGAGGACAACGGGTTCCTCATGCGCCGCTTCGCCATGCAGGATTTCGAGACCGACCCCGGGTATCAATTCCGCATGGACGAGGGTATGCGCGGCGTGGAGGGTGGCGCGGCGGCGCGTGGCGGCCTGCTCTCAGGCGCTACTCTTAAGGCCATCCAGAAGTACGGGCAAGGGCTTGCCTCGGACGAATACGGCAAGGCCTACGGTCGATTCACTGCGGACCAGACAAACCAATACAACCGTCTTGCTGGTCTGGTGAACACCGGGCAGGGCGCAACGAACCAAGTGACCAACGCTGCCGGCCAATTTGGGCAGTCCCAAGCCAACAACATCATCGGAGCCGGGAACGCTCAAGCCTCGGGAATCATGGGCTCCACGAACGCCATCGTGGGCGGCATCAACTCCGGCATCAACAACTGGCAGCAGAACAAGCTGATGGAAATGATCCGCCAGCCCTCTGGCGGTGGCTGGGGCGGCTCATCCACGGCAGGCATGCGCCCGACCGCAGAGTCTTACTACGGGTACTGATATGGCACAGATCGACAGCCGAATTGCCTTGGGTTTCCAGCCCACGGCTCAGATCGAATCGCCGGTCAACAACCTCGCCCGCATCCTTCAGGTTCAGGGCGCGCAGCAGGCGAACCAGATGAACGCCATGAAGATGGCCGAGGCAAAAGCTGCGGGCGAGCGCAGCAACCGCCTTGCCGACCTCTGGCGAGGCGCAGTGAACCAAGACGGGACGATTGACCGCAACCGGCTTTTTTCTGGTGCAGCTCAGTCTGGTTTTGGGGATCAGATTCCCGCTCTGCAAAAGCAGTTTGCCGAGGCCGACGAGCAGACCGGAAAGGTCACGGCGCAGAACCTCAAGATCGCCACCGACCGCCTCTCGTTGATCTACAACGCCGCCGCAGGGGCAAAGGATCAGGCGAGCTACCAAGTCGCGCTGCAAGGGCTTCAGGCTGCGGGCATCGACGTCTCCGGCATTCCGCCGCAGTACGACCCGGCCTATGTGGAAGCGGCCAAGCAGCAAGCACTGTCCGAGGCGCAGCGGCTGGAGCAGTTCTGGAAGGGCAAGGACTTCGATCTGAACGTGCGCAAGCAGGGCGAAGTCGAGCGCAACAACCAAGTGCAGAACCGCATCTCTCAGGGCAATCTGGCGGTGGCGCAGGGCAACTTGCGTGTATCTCAGGATCGGCTGAACTTTGACAAGACCAAGCCGCCTAGTGGGTCTGGCGCTGGCGCTGCTACCGAAGGCGAGCGTAAAGCCGCCACCCTGCTGTCGCGCATGGATAGCTCACTGCAACAGTTGCAAGGCGTCCTTGAAAAGAATCCAGAAGCAGCAAAGCCAGGTGTGTTCGCTGAGGCCTTGCGGGCCACGCCTTTGATTGGTGGCGACACTCCGGCCAACATGGTGACGCCGGAGGCAAGGCAGCGAGTAGAAGCGGCGCAACTGGATATTCTGGACGCCGCTTTGACCTTGGGCACTGGTGCCGCATACACCAAGGAACAGTTGCAGGGATACCGCAAGTCTTACTTCCCGCAGATTGGTGACGACGCGCAAACGGTCAAAGACAAACAAGACCGACTGAACAACATCATTGAAGCGGCACGCATTGCCGCTGGCCGCGCAGCGCCTCCGCTGCAAGCGCCGTCTGGTGGAGCTACTTCTGCTGCGCCGCAGGGTAGATTCAAAATCATCTCGGTGGAGTGATCCATGCCCATCTACACGCTTGAAGGCCCGGACGGCAAGAAGTACCGCATCGAAGGCCCGGAGGGCGCGACGGCTGAACAACTGGCCGCAGTGATTCAGGGCGGCGGTAAGACCCGTGAACAGCGCATTGCCGAGCAGATGGAGGCCGACCGCAAGACCTTTGATCCCACAGTGGGGATGTCCGGCACCGACCGGTTTCTCGCTGGCGTCGGCAAGGCCATGACGGATGTCGGGCGCGGCGTCGGGCAGATGGTCGGGCTTGTGGATCGTGAGGATGTGGCCGAGTCTCGCGCCCTGGATGCGGCATTGATGAACACAGGCGCAGGATTGGCCGGAAACATCGTCGGCAACGTCGCGTCCCTTGCTCCGGCCATGTTCATCCCTGGGGCAAACACCATCGCAGGCTCTGCGGCCATCGGTGCGGTGGCAGGGCTTTTGCAGCCATCGGAGAGCACGGGCGAGACTGTGCGAAACGTCGCCTTGGGCGGATCCATCGCGCCAGCGGCCATCGTGGCAGGGCGGGGCATCCAAGCGGCAGGCGCTGGCCTTGGAGCGATCCGAGACACGTTCACCCGTGCTGGTCAGGACCGCATTGCCCGCGATGTTCTGCGCGCCTCGGTGACGAACGCAGACGACGCCGTGCGCAATCTGCAGGGCGCTCGCCCTTTGGTCCCCGGGAGCCAGCCGACCGCTGCACAGGTGGCCCGTGATCCCGGCCTTGCCCAGCTTGAGCGAACCATGCTCAACAATCCCGAAATGGCCGCGCCGCTGCAGCAGCGGTTCATGGCTCAGCAGGCGGCACGCAATCAAGCCATCCGCAACGTCGCCGGCACAGACGATTACTTCAACGCCATCAAGGAAGGCCGCGCTGTCTTTGCTGCGGAGGACTACGCAAAAGCTCTCAAGCAGGGCATTGATCCCGAGATGGCGAAAGCACTTGCACCGCAACTGCAAAGCCTCATGGCGCGGCCATCCATCAAAGAGGCTCAATCTGTGGCGCGGCGTCTCGCTGCGGAAAGCGATCAAGCCATCGACAACTTCGGCTCAATCGAGGGCATGGACTGGCTCAAAAAGGCGCTGGACAACCAGATCAGCCGAGCATCGCAGCCGGGATCGGCCATCGGCAAGCAGGAGCTGCGTGCGCTCATGCAAACCAAAGACGATCTTCTGAGCGTGATGGACGACCTTGCGCCGGGATACCGCGAGGCAAGCGAGAACTTCGCCAAGATGTCCCGCCAGGTCAACAGCATGGAAGTCGCTCGGGACTTGCTCAAGCGGTATGAGCCGGTTTCCGCTCAGTACGGCAACAACACCCGAGAGATGGCGAATGCCTACCAGCGGGCTCTGTCGGATGCAACTTCCTCGGTGAAGCGCCAGACCGGCATGGATCTCCCGCTTGATCGCGTGATGAACACGGCGGACATCGAGACGCTTGAGAACGTGGCCCGTGACTTGGCCCGCAAGCAGTTCACCCAAGAGGCCGGCAAGGCGGTCGGGTCGAACACCGCGCAGAACATGGTGAGCCAGAACATGCTGCGCCGCTTCCTCGGGCCGACCGGGCTTCCGGAGGGGATGGTGGACAACACGTTCATCAATACGCTGCTGCGCCCGGTGGAGTTCGCCGGCAGGCTTGCCACGCCGAACATCCAGAACCGCCTGACCGAGTTGATGCTGGACCCCGAAGCCACGGCTGCAGCGATTCAAGCCGCCCGGACGTTTCAAGCCCCAGCAGCGAACGGAAACACGCTGCTACGGCTGACGACTCAGCCCGCGCTGCTTACTGGCGGATTTGCCGCCAATCGGCCTCAGCAGTAACCGCTTCCACTTCCCGTCAGGCATCCAGCGCTGCACAGCGAGGCGCGCTGGTAGACAGATAAGCACCGCCACGGCCAGGTACACGAATGGCCGGATGAACATGGCGATTGCGAAGCTCATCCGGCCATTCTAGGCCCCGCGAGGCAACTCCGGGGCATTTCCTTTTGGAGCGCCCATGCCGCTTTTTCTCAGCCCTATTGGCAATAGCCAGACGTTTGATGCCAACGGCGACCCGCTCAACGCGGGGCAGATCGAGACGTACCTTGCTGGCTCGTCCACGCCTGCGGCCACCTACACGGACGACACAGGGGGCACGCCGCAGTCCAACCCGATCATCCTGAACTCGCTGGGATATCCCACGCTCGGGCCGATCTGGCTTACTGGTGGTCAGTCCTACAAGTTCATCATCAAGGATTCGCTTGGGGTGACTCTGCGCACCATTGACGACATCTCCGGGGTAAACGACGCCTCGGTGAGTCAGTCGGAGTGGGTGACCTCTGGTTTTACGCCGACGTACATCAACGCCACGTCGTTCAGCCTCCCGGGCGACCAGACACAGATTCTGCAGATCGGGCGCAGGGTCCGCACCACCAACACCTCCGGACTTGTCTATTCGACCATCTCAAACTCGGTGTTTGCGGCAGGCATCACCACTGTCACGGTGACCAACGACAGCACAACGCTCGATGCAGGTCTCACGACGGTCGAATATGCGCTGCTGTCGGCGTCGCCGCTGTCGGTTCCAGATTTGCCGTTCACGAAGATCACGGGCGTTGCTTCTATTGCGCAAGGCGGAACCGGAGCAACCACGGCGGCGGCGGCGCGGACGGCACTCGGGCTTGATGAGTTGGTTGTTCAGGCAGGAACTGTGTCGGCGTTTGCGCGCAATCCCCCTGCGGGCTGGCTCAAGGCCAACGGCGCGGCGGTCTCCCGCACCACCTACGC
>VFQM010001753.1_pt1 | contig 18037 bp, 14 predicted proteins | sample 3512391 | NCBI WGS metagenome assembly VFQM01 (sample SAMN10412369, study PRJNA504923) | tailings metagenome | isolation source: Replicate 1 from Balatoc abandoned mine | place: Philippines
AGGTAAAGAAAAACAGATAAGTGAAACCAGCAGTCAGCACCAAATACCATGAAATTGAACTTTATAAAAATTCTAGCGCTGATCCTGATTACCACAGGACTAAAAGCACAAAATATAGTGGGAGAGGTAGAATACCGATACCGAATCTTCAATGATAAAATCTACTCCAGCTTACCCTATATTTCAGAACAGGAAAAGGACAGAATTCTATTAACCTGGAATAATCCCGAAGGCTACAGCACACGGATGAAGCTTCAGTTTTGGCCGGACAAAAGTCTGTATACTTATGGTGAACCTTATGAAGTCCGTAGCTTCTCCTGGCAGGTTGAAGACTATTTCATCCAAAATAATCTCCAGGAACAAACCTATCTGAAATACATGGATCAAATGGGCAAAACCTATGTGGTCCGCGGGGATCTGAATGCGCCCAAATGGAGAGTGATGAATGAAATTCGCGATATCCTGGGACACATGTGTATGAAGGCTGTCAGCGAAGACACCATCAAAGGCCAAAAGATCACTGCCTGGTTTGCCTCAGATATTCCTGTTCCGGTGGGTCCAGAGGAGCAATTTGGCCTACCGGGTTTGATTTTGGCCTATGATATCAATGACGGGATGCTCATCGTAGAGGCGGAGAAAATTACTTTTGGAGAACCCCAGCAAGTCATTACCCTACCCAAAAAACTGAAGGGGAAAGAAGTGTCAGGTGCTGAATATCAAGACTTAGTCCAAAAGTTTATTCAGACTTCTGTCGAAAGTAAGCGAGCTTGGATGTGGGAAATCAGGTATTGAGCATAGGTCTATGTCTCATTCGTTAAATCTTTGATTTTCTTGAATTTCGAGTTCTTACCGAAATACTTCGGGACAGGCTGCTACGATTTCTAATGCGTAATCCAGATTTAACCAAGGCGCTATCGCAGCGGTGAACTGGAGACACAAATCGGTAGTCACACAGAGCGCAATGAATACCAGACTTCGGTGGTATTCGGAGAGTAAGTTGCTTTTTGAATTATAGGGAGATTGAATGCTGTCTCGATTAAGGGATAGACATTACTACGTCACGATCTTATTTTATTTTTCTCACTGGCCTGTCAGATTTTTCTGCCAGAGCTTTTATGTTTTTCCACATCTTGATCTGATTGCTCTTGAGCTGTTGGCTAAGAGGAATTTGGATTGGATTTTTTGAAATAACGGAGGGATTGATTGAGCTTTAGACTTTACAGAGCTTAAAAATACTCACCCGATCTCCACTATACCAGCATCTAAAACTCGATATAGTCAACTAATCTTCCCTCTTCAATGTGACGGAATGGATCGGGATCCGGAGAAAATTATCAGCCTTATTAAGATTGATTAAAAATAATTTGTTTGGAATCATTCTAAGCAATAGGTTTGTGGCTTCAATTATCACTCCAAATGAATCATAAATCTTTACCGCTAATTTTACTGCTTTCCACATTCAGCTTTTGGGCTTTTGCGCAGACGGCAATCCTAAAAGGAAAGGTAAGTACTTCTGATAATCAAGGTCTTGAATTTGTAAGTGTCGGGATTCAGGGGCTCTCCAAGGGTACTACCACGGATCGATATGGTAAATATGAAATCAAAAATATTGAGCCGGGCACCTATACGGTGTTTGCTTCCTTTGTAGGTCTGGAAAAGCAGGAACTGCAAATCACGCTGAATGCAGGGGAGACAAAGACCTTGGATTTTACTGTCAAGGAAAGTTCTACTGAGCTCACAGAGGTGGTAGTTACCGACTTTTCTTCGAATAGATTTTATTCTGATTCCAGCTTTACCATTGGCAAGCTTCCCTTGAAAGATCTGGAAAATCCCCAAGTATATAACTCCATTTCAGGTCGTTTGCTTCGTGAGCAGGTCGTTACCTCCATGAATGATGCCATCAAAAATGCGACAGGTGTCACGCGCCTATGGGAATCTACCGGTAGGGGAGGAGATGGTGCAGAGTATTATGCCATGCGGGGGTTTTCGGTTCAGCCTACTCTGGTCAACGGTATGCCAAATGTCAATAATGGAGCCCTCGATCCAGCCAATATTGAAACTATTGATGTAATCAAAGGGCCTTCAGGTACGCTGTTTGGCAGTGCGGTGATTTCCTACGGAGGATTGATCAATATCACCACCAAAAAGCCATTTGATTTATTCAAAGGAGAAGTCGGTTTTATCACGGGAAGTTTTGGGATGAATCGCTTGACTGCGGACGTCAATGTGCCCATCAGCGAGTCCACTTCTATTCGGTTGAATACCGCTTACCATGCTCAAAATACATTTCAGGATGCAGGTTCTAGAAGATCGATCTTTTTTGCTCCCTCCTTTAAGTTTCGAGCTTCTGAGCGGCTTACTTTTTTGATCAATACGGAGTTTTTGGAATCAAACTCGATCAATGCACCCATGATTTTTCTGAACAGAAATGCGGCCTTGAAATTTGACAGAATCGATCCTTTCTTGGCCAATTATGAGCGATCATTTACTGGAAATGAGCTGAGCATCCGTAATCCAAGCTATGGAATCCAAGCACAGGCATTATATACCTTGTCTTCCAGTTGGACCTCGCAGACCGTGATTTCGAGAAGTTCTACCCAGACAGACGGGTACTATCATTACCTGTTTGATGCCGGAGACGGAGATTCGTTTACCCGGTTTATTTCTGATAGAAATGGACAAACTACCACTACAGATATACAGCAAAATTTTATAGGGGATTTTACCCTAGGGAGTTTTAGAAATCGCGTGGTGGTCGGGTTTGACTACTATGATCAAAGCATCTTCAACGGAAGCACAGGTTGGGTCGCAAATGGCGCAGTCAGACTTTCAGATGGCAGTGACAGCGGTGTCCTGACTCAAGCAGGAGTAGATGAATTATTGCGTAATTCATTTGAGGGTAATTCAACAGGCAAGAGTACCGTCCTCAGCGCTTACATTTCAGATGTGATCAATCTCCGCTCTAATCTTTCGGTGATGGCAAGTCTTCGGGCTGACCGTTTCGAAGGCAAAACGGATTACTGGATTGATGAGGAGGTGAAAAGTCAAACTGCCCTTTCACCTAAGTTGGGCATTGTCTATCAGCCTATTAAGGACAAAGTTTCCCTTTTTGCCAATTATATGAACGGCTTTGTCAATGTCGCACCTCGCACCGTGGCTAATCTGGATGGTACCAATCCTCGCCTTCAGGCTTTTGACCCTGAGCAGGCAAATCAGGTTGAATTTGGAGTGAAAGCGAATCTGTTAAAAGATCGCCTGGCCGCCACTGCCAGCTACTATGATATCCGGGTAAAAAATCGTCTCATCAACGATCCGGACAATCCAAACAATACACTTCAAGCCGGTGAAGTCGAAAGCAAAGGATTTGAGTTTTCGTTGGTTGCCTCGCCATTTGAAGGCATGAGTGTCATAGCTGGATATTCTAACAACTCCGCCGAGGTCACTCGCGATAATCCAGTCAATGGGTACCTGGGACTCCGGCCCGAAGAGGCAGGACCTGAGGAATTGATCAACTTTTGGTTAAGCTATTCTATTCCTACCGGTAGCCTCAAAGGGTTTGGACTAGGCTTTGGAGGAAATTCGGCTTCCGAGCACCTTACCCTCAATCGCTCCAATGGGACTTTTACCATCCCTGCCTACCAAGTATTCAATGCTGCGATTTCCTATACCAGCAGCCAATATCTTCTCGCCTTCAAAGTGAATAACTTGGGCAATGAGCGATACTTCTCCGGTTGGTCCACAGTGACCCCTCAAGCCCCAAGAAATGTTGCATTAAGCTTTAACTACAGATTTTAAATGACCTTTAAAAAAGTATTGGGCAAAATCCACCTTTGGCTCGGACTCTCGTCCGGGCTTGTGGTATTTATAGTAGCTGTGACAGGATGTATCTATGCCTTTCAGGCCGAAATCAAAGATTTAACTTACTCCTACCTCTTTGTCGAGCCGCAAAATAAATCGGTTATACCCCCTTCTGAAATCACCCAAATCGCTCAAAATGCCTTTCCCGAAGGGCACCTTCATGGAATCTTGTACCCGACGGCGGAGCGATCCGTTCAGGCGATTTTTTTTAGCTATGGTGAGGGAAATGACCACTACAAAATCGCTTATATCAATCCATACACAGGAGCTCTGATTAAGCTCAATGATGAATATGCGGACTTTTTCAGGATTGTGCTGGACGGGCATTTTTATCTTTGGTTGCCACCGGAGATCGGACAGCCTGTCGTAGCATCGTTTACGCTTGTATTCTTAGTGATGATCATTTCGGGATTGATCCTGTGGTGGCCTAAAAAGAAAAAAGGAGCAGAAAAGAGCTTCAAAATTCGTTGGACTGCACGCTGGAGAAGAGTGAACTACGATCTTCACCAAGTACTGGGCTTCTATGTAATGATTTTCGCATTGGTTTTTGCACTTACTGGATTGGTTTGGGGCTTTACCTGGTTTAGAGATGCGTATTACGCGGCCACCACCGGAGGTAAAAACTTTGTAGAATACTATGCCCCTGCATCGGACTCCACCCAGTCTTTTACAGGAGAGATTCCCGGAATAGACCTGGTTTGGAACAAAATGCGGGCGGAATATCCTGAGGCAGAATGGATCGAGGTCCACCCGCCCGATTACGAGCATGGTTCATACGCTGCTAATGCAAATCCTGATGCTTCTACGTACTGGAAGATGGACTACCGGTACTTTGATCAATACACACTGGAAGAATTGCCGGTAGATCATGTCTGGAATCGCTTTCATGAATCCAGCGCCGGAGATTTATTGCAGCGGATGAACTATGATATTCATGTCGGTGCGATCGGGGGACTGCCCGGCAAAGTGCTTGCATTTCTACTCAGTGCCATCATTGCCTCCCTGCCCGTGACCGGTTTTCTTATTTGGTGGGGAAGAAAAAAGAAAGAGAAGAAAGGCAAAGTTACCTATGCTGCTGAGGTGCGCTCAGAAGTAAAGGAACCTGCCTATTGATTTTGGGTTGCAGTTTAGACTGGGTTAAACCTACTTGAATCGGGGAGATTTCCCCGATTTTTGATTTATGGGTATTAAGTAGTGGGGTAGTTAAAATTCAAGGATTCATATTTTTTAGTAACAGAAGAGTCTTTTCAATCCACTTTCTCGTTCGGATCGTATTTCTGAACCATGGATTAAAATCAATTGCCGAATCCACCCTACCTTGCTAACTCAGAATTCAGTACAAAAATCTTTCTCTATTCCGGATTTCTCCATGAAGCGTTTCGCGTTCCTCAGCCTGATTTTTACCCTAGTTTTGTTTTATACTGCTTGCACTGAGCAAAAATCTTCCAGCGAAATCGACCTCTCAGACTGGAATTCAATCGATAGCCTCAGCCGCAATACCACCGTTCATTTTATGATGTGGCAGGGTTCACCTTCAGTCAATAAATACATCAATTCCTTCCTCATTCCCGAGGTCAAAAAGCGATTCGGGATCGATCTGAAAATTTCCGGTGGACAAGGACCTGAAATCGTCCAACTGCTGATGGGAGAAAAGCAAGCGGGAGTGAATTCCGGTCAGGTAGATATCGTCTGGATCAATGGAGAGACTTTTTTTCAGCTCAGACAGATTGAAGGGCTTTGGGGCCCATTTGCGGAGCAGCTCCCAAATGCACAATACATCGATTTTGAGGATCCCTATATCGGGATTGATTTCCAACAGCCGATCAATGGGATGGAGGCCCCCTGGGGCAACACCCAGTTTGCCTTGGTCTATGATAGCATCAAGCTCCCCAACCCACCCCGAACGCTCGATGAGCTCAGCCGGTTTGTAAATAGCCAGCCCGGGACCTTTACCATTTCCAACGATTTCAGCGGAATGAGCATGCTCAAATCCATGATGGCCGAACTCGGGGGTTCACCGGGTAGCCTTAATGGGCCCTTTGACGAACAAAAATACCAGACGCTCTCCACCCAACTTTGGGATTGGATCAATGCCCATAAGCCATATTTCTGGAAAAATGGCGAAACTTTCCCTCGGGAGCATACCAAAATGGACCAAATGTTTGCTTCCGGGGAATTGCTGATTTCCTATGGGTTCAATGAAGGCGGAATCGAAGACAAGGTGCTTCAGGGACTTTTTCCTACCTCCACCCGAGGCTATGCCTGGAAAAACGGAACTGTTCACAACTCCAACTACCTCGGGATCACCTACAATTCCCCCAATCGGGCAGGGGCTCTCCAGGTCATTAATTTCATGCTTTCCCCCGAAGCCCAACTGGTCAAAATGGATGTGAAAGGAATGAATTCCAATACCGTGCTGGAGATCAATCGCTTGCCTGAGGAGTGGAGACAAAAATTCGAGCAGGCTACAAAGCGGCAATATGGACCGACCATGCAATCTTTAGAGCCCTATTCCATCCAAGAACCTGCCCCGGAGTACATGCTTCGCTTATTTGAAGATTTTAGAAAATACGTCATTGAAAAGTAAACCCGCATTCGGACTTCTTTTTTTCTTCCTGCTGGGACTTTTACCCTTTGCAGCGGCACTAGTCTACACCCTGCTGTACAGTCTGGGTATCGTTGGGATTTTGAGTGAAGGAGTAAGCCTTACCTACTGGAAACAGGTGCTTCAGTCCGGTGAGCTTTTGGGTTCTTTTCTTTACAGTGCCTTGTTGGCCGGTACCGGAGTAGTGCTCTCGGTGACTTTGGCTTTGTTGATCAGTATGGGGCTGCGGACTTCCCTGCAACATCGGTTTTGGAGTTTGCTGCTGTACTTTCCCTTGGCGATTCCCGGTATGGTGGCCAGTTTTTTGTCAATTCAGCTCCTGTCCAAAGCCGGATTTTTCTCCCGTATTTCCATGAAACTCGGCTGGATTGACAGGCTGCAAGAGTTTCCGGATTGGATCAATGACAGCTATGGGATTGGGATTATCCTGACTTTCGTCCTGATCGTTTCCCCGTTTTTCGTGATCCTTTTTTCAAATGTGTATCAAAACGAACGCATAGCAGAGCTTTCCACCTTAGCCTATTCCCTCGGTGCCCATGGCAATCAGGTATTTTGGCAGGTGACGTTGCCCATTCTCTTTTCCAAAACCAAACGGATCATGATTTTGTATTTCATTTTCCTGTTGGGCTCGTATGAGATTCCCCTGGTCCTCGGGCAGGAGTCGCCCCAAATGCTTTCGGTGTTGATCATCCGAGAATTGAAGCAGTTTGATCTGAAATTGATCCCGGAGGGATATGTGGTGGCAGTAGCCTACACGGTAGTCATTGCCATTGCGGCTTTGCTGGTTTTCCGTAGAAAGGAGGTTCAGGTTCATGAATAAGCTCAGGTACATTGCCCTGTCGGTTTTGGGACTGGGGATTCTATTTCCATTTGCCTATTTGGCCGTGCTGTCATTTTCGGGAGAGTGGTTTTTTCCGGAGGTGTTGCCCGGCTATTTTGGCCTGAAAAACTGGAAAGAAGTCCTAACCTCCGAGTCCGGCATGGGCTTTAGTTTCATTTCTTCCCTAGGTATTTCTTTACTCGTGGCGACCTTGGGTACGGGTACAGGATTTATCTGGAGCAAATCCATCGCCTACCATTCCCAAAAGGAAACCTGGTTAGTTTTGGCCTATTTTCCCTACATGCTTTCTCCGGTCGTATTGGCTGCTTGCCTGAACTTCTTTTTCCTCAAATCCGGTCTTTCAGGCACTTGGCAAGGTGTGGTTTTGGGGCAATATTTGGTCGCATTTCCCTATTCGGTTATCTTTTTTCAGGCGTTTTGGAATCATCGCACGAGACAGTTTGAACAACTGGTGCTCACTTTGGGAGGCTCATCCCGACAGGCTTTTGTCCAGGTGATTTTGCCTTTGGCCAAAGGGATGATTCTGGTCTGCTTTTTTCAGACCTTTTTGATTTCCTGGTTTGAATACGGACTCACGGCACTGGTGGGTGTGGGAAAAGTTCAAACATTAACAGTCAAAGTCTTTTTATACATCAAAGAAGCCAATTTCTACTACGGAGCCATTGCCTGTTGCCTCTTGGTCTGGCCTCCTGTTCTCCTGTTGTATTTGAATAAACGATTTGTCTATAACCGCCTGGTCTGATGTTCCTTGAAATCAAACAGCTCTCCAAATCCTTCCAAAATGACCTGATCATAGACCGGCTTTCCCTGTCTTTGGATCAATACCGCACCCTGAGCATTTTGGGGAAGTCGGGCTGTGGCAAGACTACCTTGCTCAAGCTGATTGCCGGTCTGGAAACTGCCGATCAGGGAAGTATCCGGGTGAATGGGGAGGATATGTCCGGAAAAACCCCCGCCGAGCGAAAAATAGTCTACCTCTATCAGGAAGATTTGCTTTTTCCTCATCTGAGCGTCCGGGGAAATATCGGTTTTGGACTAAAACTCCAAAAAAATCCTGCCTCCGACATCAAGGAGCAGGTAGACCTGATGATTCAGCGGCTCGAACTTCAAGGGCAAGGGGACAAGATGCCCCATCAGCTCTCCGGAGGTCAGCGTCAGCGGGTATCTTTTGGCCGGGCGATCATCACCAATCCACGACTTTTGCTCCTCGACGAGCCCTTTGGAAGTCTGGATGTAGGGACTCGTCAGCGGATGCAGGAGTTGTTTAAAGAGCTGACCGCTCTCTATGGGATTACCTCGCTTTTTGTCACTCATGACCTCAAGGAGGCGATCTTGATGGGCGACGATATCGGGTTGATGAAAAAAGGAAGTCTTCAAATTTACCCTGATAAACAGGATTTTTTACTCGATCCTCTGACCGGAGTCCGATCGGAAATCGAGTTTTGGGAATCCTTGTTAAAACCTAACTATTGATATGCACCCTAAGAAAAAAGTATGGATCGACACCGATCTGTCAGTTGGCATGATCAGACACCGACGTCCGGGTTATTGTGATGTGGACGATGGCTATGCCGTCCTGCAGTTGATGAAATCCGACCAAATCGAAATCAAAGGAATCAGCGCGGTGTTTGGTAATACCACCATTGACAATGCCTTTATGCTCTGCGAACAGATGAACCGTGACTTTGCAGGTGGGAAATATGGCGTATTCAAAGGGGCTGGAGAAGCCATTCAGCTGGCTAATGTGCAAACCAATGATGCGGTGGAAGCCTTGGCGGCCGCCCTTAAAAAGGAAAAACTGCACATCATGGCCATTGGCCCGGCTACCAATGTGGGCTTGCTTTTACTTCGCTATCCCGAACTTGCCGGCCAAATTTTGGAAGTGGTCCTCGTCGCAGGACGAAGAAAAGAGACAGATTACTTCTCCATCGGCAATCAGGGCAGAAGGGCTCAAGACCTCAATTTTGACCTGGACAATGACGCCTTCCGGATTATGTTTGAGGCCAAAGTTCCGATCACACTTTGCCCATTTGAAATCTCCAGCAAGGTCTGGATTACGGAAGAGGACCTCAAAAATCTCGATCAATTGGACCCCGCCACGCAATGGCTGGCCTCGGAATCCCGTCCATGGCTTGGACAATGGATCGAGCAGGGAGCCACAGGTTTCAATCCTTTTGATGTGTTGGCCTCTCACTACCTGATCGCTCCGGCTGACATAATCTGCGAACCCCGACTTGCCTCTCTGGAAATCCACCTCGACGATACCCTGCTAGATAATCCCAGAAGACAGTTCAAATCCTACTTGCTTTGTCGGGATTTTGGGCAGTATCCGGTTAAGTATTGTTACGACGTGGTTCCGGACTATCATCAGCGACTCCTTCAAACCTTCCAATGACCCATGTTTAGCCTTTCATTAGACCCCACTTCAGTCCAGCAATTTCTTGTTGAAAAAAACTGGCTTTTCCCTGAGGAAGAGGTTCAGCAAACCGAAGTTCCCGGCGCAGGAAATATGAATTTCACGATTCGGGTCAAGACCAACCGACGCTCCTTTATCCTCAAGCAAAGTCGACCCTATGTGGAGAAATATCCCCAAGTGCCTGCTCCGGCTGACCGGGTGTTGCGAGAGGGAGAGTTTTATGGACTTACCGCCCGTATTCCGGTATTGTCCGCCCGCACGCCCCAACTCTTGGCAATAGATCAGGAACAGTCTGTCCTTCAGCTAGAAGACCTGGGAGTGGGTTCGGATTTTACGGGGATTTATGCCGGAAACAAGCAACTTTCTACAGAGGAGCTGAGCGAGTTGCTGGATTTTGCCCTTGCCTTACACGATTCCTTTCAAAACCTACCCAAAGCGGAGCGCATCACCAATCGAGCGATGCGATCGCTTAATCACGAGCATATTTTCCATTATCCTTTTGTCAATGAAAACGGCTTGGACCTCGATCAGATCCTGCCTGGATTGGAAAAGAGTGCGGCTCCTTTGCGCCAAAATTCTCAACTGAAGCATCGGGTAAAAGCATTGGGAGAACAGTATTTGGCGGATGGCCCCTGCCTGCTTCATGGAGATTATTTTCCGGGAAGCTGGCTACAGACTCCCCAGGGGATTCGGATCATTGATCCCGAGTTTTGTTTTTTTGGCCCACGGGAATTTGAACTGGGCGTGATGCTGGCTCACTTGAAGTTAAGTGCACAATCCGAAGCTATTCAGGATTTTACCTTGGCTTATTATCGTCAAAAGTCTCCTTTGGATGAAAGCTTGGTCCAAAGTTTTGCTGCGGTGGAGGTGCTCCGACGCTTGATAGGACTTGCCCAACTACCGCTCACGCTGAGTCTGGAGAAAAGAATTTTACTGATGGATCAAGCCACCCGGACTTTGACTTCGTAAATCGCTAAAACGGCTCTGCCCATGGAAAAAGACTTTGACCAAATCGAGCGGATTTATTGGGTTTTTACCCAGCTCTGCAATGACCAGTGTATCCATTGCTACAACAATAGCGGACCAAAAGGTGCCAAAATCACCGAGGAGGACTGTATGGCCATAATCGGCAATCTGCCCGATCGATTGGAAAGGCTTACCCTGAGTGGAGGAGAACCTTTGGCCGAAAAGAAAAAACTGTACCGAATTTTGGATGGGCTAAGGGAAAAGTACCAAAACCGGCTGTACATCGCTTTGCAATTCAACGGGGATTTGCTTACTCCGGAAATTTTGCAGACCCTGATCGAAAAGGGAGTGGACCGATTTTCCATAGCAAGTATAGATCGATACCATAAAAATGAAGGCAAGCGAAAGGAGGAACTCTCCGCGCTCTTTGAATCCTTTGGTATCCGATACATGCAGGGGCAGCCCGTACTAAGCAAGTCCGAACTCAACAGGCAAAACCGGGATGAATTGACCTATAGCTTCTTTGGAGCCACGGAAGATATGTGGTTGGGTGGCAACTGGGCTAGAGGTCGAGCCATGGAGCATGGTATTTGGAAAAAGGATGGAACCCATAATTTCTGCAAGATTCCTTCCGGTGCTATTGCCTTTCTTGGAAACCCGGAGGTGGATATGATCCAGGAAATTTCCCTTCAACTCTGGCAAGTCAACCCCTGCTGCCCGGGGACCAAAGATCCCTTGGGAGATGCCAGAGCTGAAAAAGTCTCAGTCATCCTCAGGCGGGTTGCAGATTCTCCGGTGATGAAAAGGCTCAATGAAGGAGATATTTTCGGAATCGGAGAAAGCATCGGTATTTCGACAGAATATGGACGGCAGCGCGCTGAGGCCTTGCAAAATGTCTGTCTTTGGTGCGATGAGTTTTTCACCAAGCATTTTGATATGGCTACGTTATCCGCAAAATCTTCCGAAGCTTTGTAAGCTTCCCGACATCCAATTCAAATTCTTTCCTCGTTTATTGCTCCATGCAAACCACCCGTACCTTAGTCATGATTTATTCCCTGGCCCCGAGTCGGCAGGCAAGGGATAAGCAAGTCTTTGGGAGCAGAAATCAGCAGGCCGCTGTTGCACTTTTTGATCGACTGGAGGGACGAATCCAATCAGTAGCAGGCAAAACCGGCCTGCCCACAATGATTATCTATGACCATCAGCAGCCCGGGACCACCTTTGGAGAGCGCTATGCAGCTGCATTTACTCAGGTCTTCAGCCTTGGTTATGATCAGGTAATCTCAGTCGGAAATGATATTCCCGCGCTCAGCGAACTTCATATTCTTCTTGCAAAAGAGGGTTTGGATAGCGGGCAGACGGTTTTTGGTCCATCCCGAGATGGGGGAGACTACCTGATAGCCCTTTCTAAATCAGCCTTTGAGGAAAAATCTTTTGCCTCCTTGCCTTGGAGAACTGACCGTCTGCACGAGGCTTTGCTTCAGTTGTATGCCAAGACAAGTCCAGTAACTTGCCTGGAGTACTTGGTAGACATTGATACGGCTGAGTCCCTGGCTGATTCCATGACTCAGGCGCTCGACCATACTTTTAGAAAATTTCTGAAAGCCTTGCTGAAAAGTTTGGCAAAAATTGAGTTTCACGCGACATGCCAGCGATATAGCCCCCTACTTTTATTTGCCGGCCCTCGAAGGGCACCCCCACAAAACCATTTTGTATGGATTGAACCCGAGCTTTTCGGGTAATCCGGGTGAATGTTGGAAGGGTACTTTTTCCAAAACATCCTTTTGCCGGAGAATATAAGGCAGGTTATGGATGTGTAGGGACAGGACAAATTCCAACATCCAGTTTACCACTCTTCAATCATTTCTGATTCCGAGATCAACGATTTCGAATCTTATCCTTAACGCTTAGAACAATACTTATGAAGCTACTATTTACCTGGATAATGGTCTTGGTGACAGGCGCCGCTTTTGCCCAAGGAGCTACGTTCACCGGCAGAGTGGTGGATACCAAAGGCCTTCCCATCCCCGGTGCTACCTTAACCGAATTGGGGACCCGAAATATCAGTATCACCGAGGCAGACGGGAAGTTCAACTTTCGCGCTGAAAAAGTCCCGTTTACCCTTCGGGTTAGTTTTATCGGATTTCAAACCTATCAGGTGGAAGTCACGGCTAGCTCGGATATTTCCCAAATCATACTCTCCGAATCCACCTCCGAGCTCAATGAGGTATTGGTTACCGCTTTGGGAATCGAGCGCAATAGGCAGTCGCTCACTTCGGCAGTTTCTGTGGTCGATAACCGGGCCCTTAGCGATGTGCCACAGCCCAACCTGATCAATGCCCTTGCAGGACAGGTGGCTGGGGTACAAGTGACCAATGGCTCTTCAGGGGTGGGATCGTCTTCGAGAATCATTATTCGGGGTGAAAATTCCCTTTCCGGAAATAACGAGGCCCTCATCGTAGTGGACGGGGTGCCGATTCAAAATAACCTGATCGCCTCGGTACTCTTCAATGACGGAGCCAATATTCAGGAAGTGGACTATGGAAATGGTGCAGCCGACCTTAGTCCGGAAGATATCGCATCCATCACCATCCTCAAAGGACCCGGTTCGGCAGCGCTTTACGGTACGCGCGGGGCCAATGGGGTCGTCTTGATTACCACCAAAAAAGGGAGAAAAAACAGAGGATTGGGCGTATCGACCAGTTCTACGGTGACTTTTGAAGACTTGCTTACCCTGCCTGACTACCAAAATGAATACGGAGGAGGTACCAATGGTCAATATGCTTTTCAGAATGGAATCGGTGCAGGGGTCAACGATGGGGGAATCAGCAGTTTTGGCCCCCGATTGAATCAGGGACAGCTCATCGCACAGTTTGACAGCCCATCGGTAGATATTGATGGAAATCCGGTCAGGGCTGGAGATGTGCTCAGCCGGACTTTTCCCAACGGAAGCTTTACCCCCATTACGCCTACCCCTTGGATCTCAAGACCCAACAACGTGAGGGATTTTTTCCGAACCGGAGTCACTTCTCAGCAAGCCATTGCCCTGAGCGCAGGAGATGAAAAAGGCGGGTTTCGTGCAGCTTATACCAATTTCAGAAATCAGGGGATTTTACCCAATACCGACCTGATGAGGGACGGGATTTCCCTCAGTTTGGACAGACAGCTTACCGATCGATTGCGATTCGACTTGTTTTCCAACTATGTCAACAGCAGCAGTAACAATCGGCCTAATCTGGGCTATGGCTACGAAAATGTGATGTACGGATTCAATTGGACCGGAAGAAACTTCAATATCGCCTCTCTCAGGGATTATTGGCAGGCCGGTCAGGTAGGCATTCAGCATTATGATTTCAACTACCTCTGGACGACCAATCCTTATCTGACGCTTTTCGAGAATACCAATGGCTTCGATAAAAACCGCTTCTTGGGCAATGCCTCAGCTACTTATGATTTCACAGACAAGTTGAGTCTAAGGGTTCGCCTGGGTGCTGATATTTTCGATGACAAGCGGACTTTCCGGCGGGCGTTTAGTACCAACAGACGGGTTTTTGGCGGGTATCGGGAGGATCAAATCAGCTTTCAGGAAATCAACACGGACTTTTTGCTTTCCTATGCCGACCGCTTGGGTAGTCAGTGGACTTATAGCCTCTCCGCCGGTGCCAATCGCATGAATCAGGAAATCTCCAATACCTACACGGAAGCCAATCAACTGGCACTTCCGGGAATCTACAACCTGGAAAACTCCAGAGTTCCGTTGCGTGGTGCTTCCCAAGAATTTTCCAAAAGGATCAACTCCCTGTATTCGTTTGGGAACCTGGCTTTCAAAGACCAGTTGTTTATCGAACTGACTTTTCGAAACGATTGGTCCTCGACCTTGCCGGCATCCGATAATTCCTTTGCCTATTATTCCGGAGGGGTGAATTATGTGCTGTCTGAAGCGATCCAGCTGCCAAAGAAATGGTCTTATGCCGCTATTCGCTTCAATGCCGCCAGTGTAGGCAATGACACGGATCCCTATCAGCTCAATAATACCTTTCAATTCAATCAAAACTATGGGTCGTTTATTCGGGTGACCAATCGCACGGTACTCAATAACCCCCAATTGAAACCCGAGCGCTTGAATGCGCTGGAGGCAGGATTGAATTTGGGTTGGTTCAAAAATCGGATGATGCTCGATGTCTCAGCTTACCAAAATACCTCCATCAATCAGATCATCGGAAGACCGATTTCCACGGCTTCGGGATATAGCAACCGGATTGAAAATGGGGGAGAAGTAAGAACCCGTGGACTGGAAGCTGCGCTATCGGGATCGGTAATTTCCAAGCAGAATCTGGAATGGACCATGGGAGTTAATTTCTCCACGTATCGAAGTGTGGTGACTCAGCTTCCCGAGGGAGTGACCCAGTACGTGACCGGTGAGGCTAGCGTATTTGCAGGATCAGGAGGGTCCAACACCGTCTTTTATATCGCTCGGGAAAATGGTCGAATAGGGGATATGTACGGAACGGGATTCAGAATGGTAGAAGGACAGGTGCTTTATGGCTCCAATGGACTTCCGATCCAGGATGCTACGCTTCGACTTTTGGGAAATTACAATCCGGATTTCTTCCTGGGATTCACCAATCAGTTGAGCTTCAAAAGACTTCAGGTCGGGATGGTTTGGGATTGGAGGCAAGGAGGCACGATTGTGAGCCGAACCCGCGCCTTGGGTTCCACTTCGGGGGTGTTGACCGAAACCTTGGAAGGCCGGGAGACAGGGATTGTGGGTCAGGGTGTGGTCAATGTGGGCACCGCCGAAAATCCGCAATATGTACCCAATACCACGGTGGTCTCAGCTTCAAGTTTCTACAACAATTTCTTTGACCGAGGCAATGAAGCCAGTGCGCTGTACGATGCCAGTTATCTCAAACTTAGGCAGCTGAGCATATATTATTCCCTGCCTGAAGCCTGGATTTCACGGATAGGATTCGAGCAGGTGAAAGTCGGAGTCGTGGGTAGCAATCTGCTGTTATTTACCGAAAACCCTCACTTTGACCCCGAACTCAATGCCATGCAAGGTCAGCGATTGACCTATGGCGTGGAGGATATGTCCTATCCTTCTACCCGAAGTTTTGGATTCAGCATCAAAACCGAATTTTAACATGAACAAGTCATACCTCAATCGATTTACCTTTCCTTTCCTGTTGGCCTTGATCCTGATGGGAGCAGCCTGTACCGAAGGTTTTGAAGAAATCAATGAAAATCCAAATGCACCCGAACAGATTGGACCGCAGTTTTTGCTTTCCAATGTCATCTCGGTAGCTGCGGATCGAAATACTTATGAGCAGGGGTTTAGGTTGGCCAACTACCTGGCCCAATTTGCAGCAAGTGTGGAATTTGAGCGGATCGACCGATACGAGATGGGCAGTAATGCCGGATATTGGAACGGAACCTACCGCCTGATCAATGATCTGGAAAGTATCAAAAAAAGCCCCGGAACCAACGAGGCCTACCAGGCAGTTGCCGATATTCTTCGTGCGTACCTTTTCTCCCAACTCACTGATATGTGGGGTGATGTGCCTTATACAGATGCCATCAAAGCTGGAGAAGGGAATTTCTCTCCAGCCTATGACACGCAGGAATCGATCTATACAGATCCTCAGCAGGGCATTCTTGCCACCCTACGCAAAGCCAGTGAAACCCTAGCCGCGACCAATTCCCGAATTCAGGGAGATATGATGTTTGGCAATGATCTGGATAAGTGGAGGAGATTTGCCAACTCACTCCGCTTTAGATTTCTATTGAGGATCAGTAGGCGACTGTCAAATCTCTCAGAGATGCAGCAATTGGCTGATTCAGGGGATTTGATGCGTGGAAATGGGGACAATGCGGTGGTGCCTTATTTGGCCTCTGCTCCCAACCAATGGCCTATGTCTCAGGCCGCTTTGGGACTTTATCAGGAGCATCGCATGACCTTGACGGTAGATTCTGTACTGCGACTCTGGAATGATCCCCGGCAAAACATTTTGTACAAACCTACCGCAGCCAGTGTCACGGCGGGCAATCCCCAGTTTAAAGGACTGCAAAATGGCCTCAATCGGGAAACGATCAATGAACGGGGGATCAATCTGAATGATGTATCGCTATTTGGAGCGATTTTCAGGGATGTTCCCAACGGCGTAGATGCGCAATATATGCTCTATTCCGAGCTCCAGTTTTCCCTGGCTGAGGCGGCCGAACGAGGCTTGATCCGAGGCAATGCTGCCGCCTATTATGAGGCAGGAATCCGGGCTCATTTCCAATACTTACGGGCCGAATTACCTCCTTCCTACCTGAGTCAAGCTTCAGTGGCCTTGAATGGGGACAGGAATCTGGAAAAAATATTAACCCAAAAGTGGCTTTCGCTGATCAATAATGGGCATGAGGCCTGGTTTCAAGTCAGACGGACCGGTATCCCGGCGCTCAAGCCTGGTCCCGACAATCTGAATGAGGGAAAATATCCGGTCAGGTATTTTTACCCGGAATCTGAGCAAGCCGTTAATCGGGAAAACTATCAGGCAGCAGTGACCCGCATGGGTGGAGACAATATCAATTCCAAAGTATGGTGGGAAAAATAAGCGACCCGATAGATCCGGGTACACCGACAGTATATTTTATCTACAATGCAAATTCAGGTAAGTTTAATGCTTACCTGGATATGCTTCACAAGGTCATTTCACCGAAAACCTACCCTTGCCAACTCTGTGATATTACGTATGGAGTGAGTAAAATTCGGCCGGCTTGGAAGGAGTTTCGGGAAAAAAGCAGGCTACACATGATATTCCTTCACAAGGATGAATGGGAAGAAGCCTTTCCGGGGAAAACGATTACCCTTCCCTCGGTATTGCTGGACCGAGGAAAAGGCTTGGAAGTGATTTTGGGGGCCTCGGACTGGAATGGGGTAGGTCTTGAGGATTTGATGAACCAGTTGACAAGCTTGGAAGCTGAATTGATTTCAGGGGAATTCTAAGTTTTTGATCTGAGCGTAGACTGTCCCCTCTTAGAGTGGAAGCAAGTTGTTTGGGGTCAGGAAGAAGTATATAACGATGTATTTCTCCCCATATAAAACTTGTGATTTTCAGTAGGTTGACCAGAGTACTGTTAAAATAAAAAAAGCAGTTGTCAATTTGGAGGTCAAAATGACTGATTTTTGCTCACCAGAATAGCTAAAAAACAGCCCAAAAACAGGTGATTTTATCAGCTTGTAAAGCAGTGATATTCAGTGTTTTACGGCGTTTCTGGTGAGCAGATTTTCGAGGAAAAAAATTTGCTCATCGAATTGCACACCAGAACATTGAATAAAATTGATGTTTTTTTGAATTCCTTAAAA